>Ga0153916_10003057_pt1 | contig 12334 bp, 7 predicted proteins | sample Opewatmetagenome_FD_109642 | JGI IMG/M metagenome (GOLD analysis project Ga0153916, IMG submission 109642) | Freshwater wetland microbial communities from Ohio, USA - Open water 3 Core 3 Depth 4 metaG | ecosystem: Environmental > Aquatic > Freshwater > Wetlands | place: USA: Ohio, Lake Erie, Old...
ACTTTGACAGTAGCCGTTTGTTTGGGTGCACCACCTAACCTGGGCTCTTCCTTATTGTCATCGAGGTACTGTTGGAGCAGAGAAGGGGCATCTGGGTGATCAACGTGCAAGGCGTGATCATAATCGCCGGCAGGCGCAGGCGGTTCAAACCGAACTGGACGCCGGATTCCGAACAACTCAAAGAACTTTGCGATCCACACCAGCAGACTGTAGCGATATTCCTGCATCTTGAGGGATTGCCATTCTACGATAGAGGCCATCGCACCCTGGACACGGGCTTTTTCACGCACGATACGGTAGATTTGTTTTGGTTCCCGGTAGCCGACTGGTGAGAGCAGAACCAGGTTGGCTGTGATTACCAGGATCGAGAATGAGATCAAAACAACCCAGCCGCCTTCGGTCCATTTTCCGACGATCTGACCCACAAATACGATGCCTGACAGCACAGCGGCGAATCCTGCGCCCAGGCTGCCCCAGGTTCGCCTGGTGCCAGCTGGATTCGTTTTCAGGATATGACGGCGGATGGCGAATCCCATCATCATGATAGGCATGAATACACCGATGCCGTAGTAGGGTACACCGAGTGCGGTTTTCCCCCGAATGAGGACAGTGATCAGTATAACCACGATGTAAGCGATCGTAACCGAGCGCGTGAAGGTCCCCCGCTTATCACGGTAGACGATGATTTCTGGGATCTCGCCGATAGCTACATCGCGCCACTCAGTAGCCTGAAGATCCTGAAAGGCAGTCATGGAAGCTGCTGCCAGCAAGCCAACCGCTAGAATCTGGTATGTCCAATATAAAATGACGCCGCCTGGAAGCTGGGTAAAAGCGATATAGGATAAGTTGGCCACCAGGGAACGCCCAGCTGTGCCATCGAAAGCGTTGAAATGGAGCGCAAAGTAGGTCAGAAAGGCTGTGGTGATACCGCCGTAGAAAAGGAAGGCGGTCTGTACCTGGCGTCCAATTCCTGATTTTCCACTATAAAATTCCCATAGACCATGGAGCTTGGGAAAGCGTTTTTTACCCCATTGGACAATTCCAGAATCTTCGTGGATGACAAACTGGATCCCATTAGACATGGCTTCCAGGCCGCTTAATGCTACCAGACCTTTCATGGAGGCGGTGAGCATATGGTACATGGCTCTCCAGATCGATGGGGGTGTTTGAGTTGGCTCGTACGGGAGCGCGGCAACTCCGTTACCTTTCGCCATGAATAAGCCGATAGCCATGGTGACAGTCAACATGATGAAAATGCCCAACATGGTGAATACCACGCGCGCCGATTCGCCGCGGCCGCGAATGGTCAACCACCAGGTGATGGTTACCAATCCAAAGCCCAGGGCTACTCGGATAGCCCATGAGATATTATATGAGTTGGTAAGTGACAGAAGCTGATCCACACCGGAAAGGCTGGAAACAACAATGGTGAAGATATAATCTTGGAGTAAAACGACGGCTACGACCAGGCTTAACCCAGGCGCCAGGTATCTCATCGAAGCTGTATAAGATCCACCGCCCTCATTGAATATGCCGAGAGAATACATGTATAAGAAGCCAAAAACGGCATTTGCGAAAGCGATGACCACAACCGCGATCCAGGCATATTGCTGCAACCCATAAGGGTGCAGCGCGCTCATCATTTCTCCAGTAGCGTAAAAGTAAGAGGTAAAGTAGTCTACACCAAATAGAGCTACGGCTGCCAGCAATCCAATCTGGCCTGCGCCGTGGATATGGGCATGTTCCTTCTTCTCGACCGGCGCGGCACGGAATGCAAGATAGAAAATCACAATCAATAAGGCAATTGAAAATATCATTCGGTCCCTTTAATCAAAATATAGTGTGAGAAGAAGTTCCTTATACCCAGGAATTTTCCTCTTCAGAAATTAAGCGATAACCAATCCCTGCTTCCGTCAGGATGTGGCAGGGCCGGGTTGGATCGGCTTCGATTTTGTGGCGCAAATTGCTGATATTCACCCTCAGCAAATGCAGGTCCGCTTTCTCAGCTTGACCCCAAACAGCATGTATAAGCTGCTGATGGGTGATCACTTTTCCAGAATTTTGGATCAGCACACGGATAATGTCATGTTCCGTGGGGGTCAGGTCAACAATCTTTCCATTCACTTTCACGATGCGCCGTGATAAATTCACCTCCAAACCATCTACCTTATAGACAGGCTTAAATTGAGGGGGAGCATTATGGCGTAAAGCTACTCTCAAGCGTGCCCTCAGTTCATTCGCGCTAAAGGGCTTGGTCAGGTAATCATCAGCGCCAGAATCCAGAGCTTTAACTTTGTCCTCTTCTCGATCTCGAACGGAAACCACGATGATTGGAATCTGGGTCCACTCCCTGATCTGACGTGTTACTTCCACACCGTCCATATCAGGCAGTCCGAGATCGAGTAGAATGGCATCGGGATGTCTCGATACTGCCTCAGTCAGGGCTTCGGCACCTGTGGATGCTTCGAATACGTTATATTGTCCACTCAGTGACAAGTGCAAGAAACGTCGGATGGAATGCTCATCGTCAACGATAAGGATGCGGGGAAATTTTTGTTCGGTCTCCATCTTTACACTTCACTTGTTTACATGAAAGCAATCAAAAATAAAAAATACCTGGATCCATAATAAGACGATCAAAATGACTAACTGTTGGCTAATTTTTGATAAGGGCAATAAAGAAGCCGCCACAGCCGCCAACAAAGGCATTCCCCGGATCACATACTTTAGTTTTCCTGACAATCCTTTTCTTTCCATCCTGTCACTCGCTTTTGTCCTTTTCTTGGGCTATCTCAACTCAGGAATGTTGAAGTAGTTGAGCCTGACAGTCCAACGTCAATAAAAGGTCAAGTACAATCAAGACCGTGTCAAGATTTCAGATTGGATTTTATGCAAAATTACATCAAGGGAGTGACAAGAAAAGGCGTGATCTCGTCAAGAAATCGTCAAGAAATAGCCACTTGTCGATTAGGGGGTTTTCAACCTGTACCCAACGCCTGGCTCGGTGATGATGAAGCTGGGTCGCACAGGATCCGGTTCTATCTTCCGGCGCAAGTTGCTGATATTGACTTGCAGCATGTGCGTTTCGCTTTCGTAAGCTGTCCCCCAAACAATGCGCAGCAGCTGGTTGTGGGTAAGTACTTTTCCAGCATATTTGATAAACGTTTTCAGTAAATCGTACTCAGTTGGTGTCAGTGGAATTAATTTCCCATCCATCTGAACCTCCCGTTTGGATAAATCCACCCTTAACAAACCGCTGGTGAAAATCGGCTCGGTCTCTTCCCGGAAGGAGCGTCTCAAAGCAGCGCGCAGGCGCGCCATTAATTCCCCCACACCGAACGGCTTGGTCAGGTAATCATCTGCACCAGCATCCAAAGCGGCGATTTTCTCATTTTCTTGTTCGCGTACGGAGACGACAATAATCGGTATTTGCGTCCATTCGCGCAGCCGGCGTGTGATCTCCACACCGTCCAGATCTGGTAAGCCCAGGTCCAGAATAATCATATCTGGCCGGTACGAGACAGCGGCTGCCAGAGCTTCTTCACCGGTCGTGGCTTCGTTGATATCAAACTGTCCTTCCAGCGCAGCTCGCAGGAATTTACGGATTGGACGCTCATCATCGACCACCAGCACGCGTACCTGTGTCTCGCTCATTTTTACTTCTCCTCAGGCAAAGAGATCGTGATGACTGTTCCGCCGCCCGGGCGATTTTCTGCGGTAATCGTACCAGCATGTGCCTCTACGATCCCCTTACTGATTGCCAGGCCTAAACCTGTGCCGCTGACATTGCCCGGACGCTGCACACGGTAGAATTTGTCAAATACGCGCTCCAAATCTTCCGGCGGGATTCCAACCCCTTGATCGATCACCATAATTTTCATGAATCCGTCGCCCAAACGGGCGTGGATTTCAATCGGTGATTCAGGTGAGGAATATTTCAGGGCATTGTCAATGATGTTCAGTAAAACCCGTTCGATTAAAACAAAATCCATGGGTATTAAAGGCAGGTTATCGGGGATATTAATTTTTATCGATCGCTCAGCCAGGCGCGATCCCAGCTCCTCCAGGGTAACTCCGATGACATCCTGGATATCACAATCTTCTCTCTTGATATGCATGGCTCCAGATTCAAGGCGTGTCATGTCGAGTAGATTACCTACCAGGCGGTTCAGCCGATCAGCCTCTTCGCTAGCTGTCTCGATCAAGCTGCGCCGGGCATTCTCATCCAGGGCCATTTGGTCTTCCATCAGGCTGCTCAAAGCTCCTGTGATCGAAGCCAGTGGGGTGCGTAAGTCATGGGAAATAGAATTGAGTAATGCATTCTGAAGTTTGTCAGTGATCTCTAATAATTCAGCCTGGCGAGCCTGTTCATCCAGCCTGGCGCGTTCGATAGCCAGGGCAATTTGGTTGGCGAAGGTATCCAGTGTCCGAATCTGGTCGCGATTCAGGGATTGCCCTGGGATTGTGGATTGGGTTCCAAGAACCCCTACCACCCCACGCCTTGTTATCAAAGGTCGATAGCGCATGGAGGCTTCCGGCAGTGTATCGGTTCCACGGCCAGCAACCTGCCCTTGTTTGAAAGCCCAACTGGCCACAGCCAGCTCATCTTCGGAGATAATCAAACCAGGGCTGACGGCATAATCCTTGAGTGTTCCTCCGATGGGCAAAAAGATGGCGGCATTGCGGTTAAAGGTTTTTTCGATGCTGGTAATGACTGTCTGCGCCACATTTTCCAGTCCAGTCGTGACCGTTAAGTCACGGCCAAGCTCATAGAGAGCCACAGTTTGTATTTCGCTATATCGGGCTGCCTCTGCCTGTTCGCGCACCATAGAAGTCAGTTGGCTGATGACAAGGCTCACGGACAGCAAGCCCAGGAAGGTCAGCAGGTATTCTGTGTCGGAAACCGCTAATGTAAGATATGGGGGTACGAAGAAGAAATCGAAGGATAGGACACTCAGGATGGAGGCTAAGATGGCCGGTCCTCGTCCCAGGTAAACGGCTGCAATAACTACCGCGAGCAGGAAAATCACCACCAGGTTGGTCGGTGAAATGCGAGGTGTAACCATATCACTGATGCCTGAAGCAGCCAGGACAAGCAAAAAGCTCCATAAATAACGGATCCACGGGCGATGAGGGCGCATCGCTTGCACGAATTTTTCAGTTGAGGGTTCCGCCTCGCTGCTGATGACATAGACGTCGATTGCCCTGCTTAACCGGATCAATTGGTCTACCACTGATCCATGTAGCAGCTCCCTCCACTGCGAGTGGATTGGTTTCCCTACGATTAATTTAGTGATGTTGTGCCGGTGAGCATACTCCATAACCGTCTCAGCCACAGACTGTCCTGGGAGTGTGATGGTCCTGGCACCCAGCTCTTCTGCCAGCTTCAGTGTGTTAGTCACCTTATCGCGTTGGGCTTGTGACATACCAGCCTGGTCTGGCGTTTCAACATAAAGGGCAATCCATTCGGCTTTCAACTCGTCAGCCAGCCGGCGGCCTGTGCGCACGAGGCGTTCTCCCAGAGTTCCTGGACTGATACAAACTAGAAGGTGCTCGCTGGCTGGCCAGGGACCCTGGATGGCGCGCGTTTGCATATAGGCGCGCATCTGGTCATTCACCCTTTCTGCTGCGCGGCGCATAGCTAATTCTCGCAAGGCCGTCAGGTTCCCTTTCCGGAAGAATTTTTCAATGGCGCGTTGAGCCTGGTCAGGAACATAGACCTTGCCTTCTTGCAGGCGATTGATCAATTCATCAGGCGGCAGATCGACCAACTCAATGTCAGTGACATCGTCAATCACGCTATCTGGCACGGTTTCACGCACGACCGTACCCGTAATTTGGGTGATGACGTCCGTCAAACTCTCGATGTGCTGGATGTTGAGCGTAGTATAAACATCGATGCCATTGGCAAGCAGCTCTTCGACATCTTGATAGCGCTTGGCATGCCGGGAACCTGGCACATTGGTATGTGCCAGCTCGTCCACCAGAACTAATTGCGGTTTACGGCGCAGCACGGCGTCGATATCCATCTCGGGAAGCTGAACACCGCGGTAAATGATCTGCTGGCGTGGGATGACTTCAAGATCAACCAGCATCGCCTGGGTTTCCACCCGCCCGTGAGTTTCTACATAGCCCACCACCGCATCCACGCCTTCAGCTTTTCTTTGATGAGAGGCCTCCAGCATGGCATAGGTTTTTCCGACTCCGGCGGCGTAGCCCAAGAATATTTTCAAACGGCCGCGTTTATTTTGCTGCTCCTCAGCCTGCACATGGACTAAGAGCTCATCTGGATCAGGTCGGGAAGGTTCGGCACTCATATCATAACTATACTATTTTAATTCATCCAATGCTAGATTGAGTTTTAGAACATTAACGCGCGGCTCTCCCAGGAAGCCGAATAGGCGTTGTTCGGTAAACTGCTGGACGAGGCTGTTTACGGTTGTTTCACTCAACCCACGCAGGCGCGCCACGCGTGGAGCTTGATACTGGGCAGCAGCCAGGCTGATATGTGGGTCAAGCCCGCTGGCGGAGTCTGTGACAAGATCGATGGGGACTGGTTCTTGGCTAGCGGGGTCGGCTGATTTTAGTTTCGTTATGGAATTCTGGACATTCTCCGTCAGCAAAGAGTTATTCGGTCCGAGGTTCGATCCAGTAGAAGCTGAGGCATTATAAGGGTATGGGGCGGTGGCTGACGGGCGGCTCCAAAAATATTTGGGGTCGTTAAAATATTGGCCGATCAATTCGGAACCTACAATCGTCCCATTTTTTAGGATCAGGCTGCCATTGGCTTGTTCAGAAAATAATACCTGCGCAATGCCAGTGAGGCTGAATGGATAAAGGACGCCTGTTAGAAGCGTGAATAGCATGAGAGCTACGAAGGTTGGACGGATAAGTGTGCGCATGTTTAGCTTTTTTGGGTAGATGATGGTGAGGTCAATTCTTTTCCGAAATCCCCATGATTGGTCTGCTGTGTTCGATCGAGTGCCTGCGCGATCTGGTAAGTGAAAGACCTTAGAAAACGACTTTCTACAGGAGGCAGCTCTACCTGAAGCCTGCCCCAGATGTGGATTTCGCCGACCAAGCCCCACGAATTGATCAAAGGCAGGATGCGGTCGGGCTTGCCTTTCTCCATGCCATCCATAGGCTCCTTGACAGCGACATTCTCGGAGTTTCTACCAGGTAGGAAAACTACCTTAACCAAATCGGCCTGAAACCATTGTTGAAGTTGGCGGGCAGCCGTGTGAGCGACCGCTTCGGGGGTGCGCTGGCCTGACAACGCGGAGGTTAATTCGTATAGAAAAACAGCCTCATGAGCCTTGTTCAAGCTATCTTGTATTCGACCAACAACCACAATAGCCACAACCATGAAGATAACCAGTACCAGCCAGCCTTCCAGGCGGCCTACAACGAATGTGTAAAACGGAGGGATGAAAAGGTAGTCAAAAGCCAATGCCGCTGTCAAGGCCGCCACCATGCCGGGCCATTGCCCCCAACGGTTCGCGCTCCATGCCACCGGCACCAGATATAGCAAAGCGATGACAGCCTCGCCCAATGTATCGCGCCCGACAACAAATAATATTACCGTCGTGACTGCAACCATTAGAATAGCCTGTACATAGTTGACCAGCTGTTGGGAAGTAATTGAAAATTGAATTTTTCTCATAAGAAATCTCCTGTCAATTTAAACCAGATGAATCGCGACAAGTAACAGGTCAATTAACTTGATTCCGATAAATGGAATGACCAGCCCGCCCAGACCGTAGACCAATAAATTATCTCTGAGTAGCTGTGCGGCATTCACAGGGCGATATGGGACCCCGCGCAGCGCAAGTGGTATCAGGATCATGATGATGATGGCGTTGAAGATCACTGCCGATAGAACTGCGCTCTGTGGCGTCGCCAGGTGCATAAAGTTAAGTGCAGCAAGCTGCGGATAGATCGGGGCGAATGCAGCCGGAAGGATCGCAAAATATTTGGATACGTCATTGGCAATGCTGAAGGTTGTTAGCGAACCACGTGTGATCAGAAGCTGCTTGCCGATCTCTACGATCTCGATTAATTTGGTTGGGTTGCTATCCAGATCGACCATATTGGCGGCTTCTCTGGCAGGCTGAGTACCGGTGTTCATCGCCACGGCAACATCAGCCTGCGCCAGAGCGGGAGCGTCATTGGTGCCATCACCAGTCATCGCCACCAACCGGCCTCCCGTTTGAAAATCTCGGATTAGTTTAAGCTTCGTTTCAGGAGTAGCCTGCGCCAGGAAATCGTCGACACCCGCTTCGGCTGCAATAGATGCGGCTGTCAAGGAGTTATCGCCTGTGATCATCACGGTTTTAATGCCCATCTTGCGCAGGTGCGCAAAGCGCTCTTTGATGCCTCCTTTTACAATATCCTTCAGGTGAATAACTCCCATCGCTTCACCATTCTGAGCAACGATCAGGGGAGTCCCTCCTGTCTGGGCAATCCTTTCTACCAGGCTTTCGAGCTCGCTTGTAACCGGTTTCCCATGTTCCTGGATGTAAGCGATCATCGTGTCTGGTGCACCTTTACGGATGAAAATTCCGTCCATATCCACTCCGCTCATGCGTGTCTGCGCAGTGAAGGGGATGAAGCGCGCCCCGCTTGGGGCTTCTTGACTGGGGCTGAGCGTTTGCCCGCGTAAGCCGTACTTGTCTTTCGCCAGCACCACGATACTACGCCCTTCAGGCGTTTCATCTGCCAGAGAGGAGAGCTGTGCAGCTTCAGCCAGCTCTCGTTCCGTGACCTCTCCCACTGGCAAGATTTCCACAGCCTGGCGATTGCCTAGCGTAATGGTCCCAGTTTTATCCAACAAAAGCACATCCACATCTCCAGCCGCTTCTACCGCGCGCCCGGAGAGAGCAATGACGTTCCGGCGGATGAGGCGGTCCATACCTGCGATTCCAATAGCAGGCAGCAGCCCACCGATGGTGGTCGGGATCAGGCAAACTAACAGAGCAATCAGCACGGTGAGGGTGATCGGCGATCCTTGCCCCGATGAGGTGACACTGAACCATGAATATGGCAGGAGAGTCGTGCACACCACAAGAAATATAATGGTGAAGCCAGCTAATAAGATGGTGAGGGCAATCTCGTTGGGCGTCTTTTGTCTTCTCGCACCTTCTACGAGGCCAATCATCCGATCCAGGAAACCTTCGCCCGGGTTGGCACTGACGCGGATGACCAGCCAATCTGATAGGATATGCGTCCCGCCGGTAACCGCGCTACGGTCGCCGCCTGATTCGCGGATGACCGGGGCGCTCTCGCCAGTGATTGGGCTTTCATCAACGGTAGCGATGCCTTCCACCACCTCGCCATCCGCAGAGAGGATGTCACCAGCTTCTACAAAGTAATAATCCCCCTTCTTCAACGTGGAAGAAGCAACCAATTCGAATTGAGCTTTCGAACGTTCAAAAGCCTCGATGCTGGATTGTATTTTCTTAGCGCGGGTCTCCTTGCGTGAGCGGCGCAGCGCCTCAGCCTGGGCTTTTCCACGCCCTTCTGCCACAGCCTCACTAAAATTGGCAAAAAGAACCGTAAACCACAACCATAGGGAGATCGTTCCGATAAAACCCTTTGGGGCCTCTCCGTGGCCGGACAAAGCCTGAAACCACAATCCAGTGGTGAGCAGGCTGCCGACTTCCACGACGAACATGACCGGATTGCGTACCATGTGGCGTGGGTCCAGCTTGGCGAAAGCGTCTAGTACTGCACGCCAGTAGAGGACTCTTCGAAGGCTTTTCTTTTCGTGTTTCTGATTCATACTAACCAATCCTCATGAGCTGCTCGGCGATGGGTCCCAGGGCCAGGGCTGGGAAGAAGCTCAATGCACCAACGATGATAATCACAGTGATCAACCAGACGATGAAAAGCGGGGTATGGGTTGGGAGCGTTCCAGCGCTTACCGGGATTCTTTTCTTGTGTACCAGCGAGCCGGCGATTGCCAGGGTAGGGATTGCCAGCCAATACCTTCCAATCAGCATCGCCAACCCGAGTAGAATATTGTAGAACAGATTGTTGGCACCTAATCCCGCGAAGGCACTGCCGTTGTTGTTCCCTGCCGATGAAAAGGCGTAAAGCACTTCGCTGAATCCGTGTGGTCCTGGATTGAAGATGGCGGTCTTGCCAACTGGAATCGTTATCGCTATGGCAGTGCCAGCAAGGACCAGGATGGGAGGAATCAGCACGATGAGCGCAGCCATCTTGATCTCGAAGGCTTCAATTTTTTTGCCAAGATATTCCGGAGTACGCCCAACCATTAATCCTGAAACGAATACGGCAATGAAGACAAAAGCCAGCATTCCATACAACCCCGAGCCGACGCCCCCGAAAATCACTTCACCCAATTGCATCATCAACATGGGGATTAATCCACCAAGCGGAGTGAAGGAATCGTGCATTGCATTAACGGATCCATTGGATGCAGCGGTGGTCACTGTAGCCCACAAGGCTGAATTTACGATCCCGAAGCGAACATCCTTGCCCTCCATATTCCCACCCGGCTGCAGGCTGCTGGCATGCTGGTCTACTCCGAGTGCATTCAGAGCTGGATTTCCATGCTGTTCGGATGCGACTGTCACGCCTAGTAGAATTAATAAGACAATTGTCATGGCTGCGAGTAGTGCCCAGCCCTGGCGCGTGTCGTTTACCATTTTTCCATAGGTGTAACATAAAGCACCAGGAATGAGCAGGATGGATAACATCTCAAGGAAATTGGAAAGCGGAGTGGGATTTTCGAATGGATGCGATGAGTTCACATTAAAAAAACCCCCGCCGTTTGTACCCAACTGTTTGATAGCCACCTGCGAGGCAGCGGGTCCGACAGCCAGAATTTGCTGTGTGATCGTTTCACCGTCGGTAGTAGAGTAAGGTTGAATCAGGTTTGCCACCCGGTACTGATCGAAAGTCTGTACCACACCCTGCGAGACGAGCAGCAGCGCCAGGATAAACGACAGCGGTAATAAGATGTAAAGCACACCACGCGTCAGATCTACCCAAAAATTGCCAATCGTTTTGGCTGAATGGCGCACAATCCCGCGTATCAAGGCAATTAAGATTGCCATTCCGGTGGCTGCTGAGAGGAAGTTCTGAACTGTCAGCCCCAGCATCTGGATCATATAGCTGAGGGTCGTCTCGCCACTGTAGCTTTGCCAGTTGGTGTTTGTCGCAAAGCTGGCGGCGGTATTGAAAGCCAGATCAGGTGATACCGCGCCGAGATTTTGCGGGTTTAAGGGGAGAACATTCTGCAAGCGCTGTAATAAATACAGAAAAGCCAGGCCGAAGAAATTGAGCAGCAGCATGGCGATTGTGTAAACCTTCCAATCCATTTCATCGCCTGGAGAAACACCTAGAAGTGCATAGGTCAAGCGCTCTAATGGTCCCAGAATGCGGGATAGAGGAGTTCGTTCTCCCTGGTAAACCCGCGCCATATAGACACCCAGGGGTTTTACCAGGATCAGTAACACAATAAAATAGAAGGATAATTGAAGCCAGCCAAAGAGGGTCATTCGAACTTCTCCGGTTTAAGCAAGGCAATGATGAGATAGACCAACAATCCCAGGTCAATCAAGGTCACGATCCAATATAACAGGTTCATATCATTTCTCTTGAAGCTCAAAGCAGACTGCCAACAATCCCATACTTCCGAAGTACAAAATAATGATCAGGATTATGAAAATCATATCGACCATAGATAAGCTCCCACAAAGTGTTGTTTCAGGCTGAATATACCCAATTCGGTATCAATGCATCATCAAGGACTCGGATCAAGCCGTCAAGAAGTTATCAAAATCACGTGATGCGGTAAAATTTGGAGGCAAAAAAACTCATAACCGGAGGGATTCATGAAACAGAAGAAACCATTCGTTCATCCGTATATTCCTAATTCGGATCCCATTGTAAAGGAAGAGATGCTCAGTTTTATTGGCGCAGCCAGTGTAGATGAGCTTTATGCGGATATTCCTGAAAACCTGCGTTTGAAGGAGAAGCTCAATCTACCAGTACCAATACATTCAGAAGCGGGACTGGTTCGTCACGTAGAGGGACTGCTGGCAAAGAACACCTCCACCCGCGAGTATCTCAGCTTTTTGGGAGCGGGATGCTACCAACACCATGTCCCAGCGGTTTGCGATGAGATCAACTCACGCAGCGAGTTTTTGACCGCCTATGCCGGAGAGCCATATGAAGACCACGGGCGGTTTCAGGCTCTGTTCGAGTATGAAAGCATGATGGGCGATCTGCTCGATATGGATGTGGTGAATGTGCCTACCTATGACGGTTACCAGGCAGCCGCAACCGCTCTGCGCATGGCGGGACG
>Ga0153916_10003058_pt1 | contig 12333 bp, 8 predicted proteins | sample Opewatmetagenome_FD_109642 | JGI IMG/M metagenome (GOLD analysis project Ga0153916, IMG submission 109642) | Freshwater wetland microbial communities from Ohio, USA - Open water 3 Core 3 Depth 4 metaG | ecosystem: Environmental > Aquatic > Freshwater > Wetlands | place: USA: Ohio, Lake Erie, Old...
ATTCCTACTGTGAAAGCGGTGCATTGTCCCCCAAGCGGGCTCTCTATCTTCCATGTCTATGTCTCAATTAAGAAGACGGCACCGGGGCAAGGGAAGCTTGCCGCCATAGCTGCCCTGAGTGCACTCACTCACTGTACTAAAACATGCATTGTGGTTGACGATGATATTGATGTTTTCGATGAGAAAGAGGTGCTCTTTGCGGTGGCCACCAGGATGGTGCCGGGCCGGGACATCTCGATCATCGAGAATGGCGGTGGACACCATTTAGACCCCGCGGCAATGGATGAGACCCGGCTTGGAAAGGGCGAGATCCAGGACTACTTGATCATCGATGCCACCAAACCTTTAACGCTTCCAACTTTCACCCGGATCACGCCTCCGGAAGATTTATGGAAGAAGATGAAACTTGAGGACTATGTATAAGGATTCGCAAGAAGGGGGCTTTGCGATCTTGCTCGCAAAGCAGAATTTACCACTGGCGTAGAGTGTGGTGAACTCTGTTTATGTGATCAACAAGGGCATGGGGGTATTCCAAGGAACACCTGAAACACTGCAGAACAATGAAGAGGTCAACAGGGGATACCTCGCCCCTTCTTTTTCATTTGTCATTTGGGATCAGATTTCCAGAAAGGAGGAAGATCATGAAGAATTCTAAATTGTATGTCCTGAGCTGTGGTTCCATGTGGGTGGAGCGAGGGTTTATTACGCATTTTGGAACCTATCTTGACACCGGCAAGCCCTATGAGGCGGGTCCGCTCATGCTTGCCAATACGCAATATTTCATCGACCATCCGCAGGGCAAGATTCTGGTGGACCTCGGGTTCACCCCTGAGGACTGGAGCCCCCTGGTCGGCTTTCCCCACAGGGCGAGTCAGCCGGGGATTGTGGACTCGCACTTCAAGCAGGAGAAAGACCAAAATCCGAAGGCTCAACTTGAAAAGATCGGGGTAACGCTGGATGAAATCGATTACGTCATCATTTCCCATCTCATGCTGGAACATACCGGCTATCTTCCTCAGTTTGACGGAAAGAAGGCCAAGATCGTGGTGCAGCGAAAAGAGTTTGAATATGCCTATGCAAATTCCAATCTCAAATTTGCGCCGGAGCCATTTCACTCGTGGATGTATTACCGGAAGCACTTCGATCGACCCGGTCTGAATTACATGTTCATCGATGGAGATTATACCTTGGTGAAAGGGGTAGAAATCATCTTCACCCCTGGACACACGCCAGGGTACCAGATGGTCCGTGTCGATTTGGAGAAAGAAGGGACGATCCTCCTTTCTCTTTGTGAGCTGGAATTGATGTATTTCGGCATTGGAGTGAATGCTCAAGCGCCGGGGATTCCTCATGCCATTTCTTACAGCTTAGGCGATGAGTTGAAAAACTTCCGAAAGATAGCTGCCTTGGCACAGAAGCAAAAAGGCCGCATCTTCTATGGTCATGACCAGACCCAGTTTAACGCCCTTCGGAAGATCCCGGAATTTTACGAATAATGAAGGACGGCAAAAAAACGCAAAGAGGACAAAGCAAGAATACGGCTTACTACCGTGTCAATGAGAACGTAGAGGGGGACTTCCGTGAAACAGAACAAGAACATGAGAGATTTTTTGGAGGTGGTCAAGAAAGCGGGGCCGGACTATTATGTCGAGGTGAAAAAGCCGCTACACCCCCATCTTGAGGTGGGTGTCATTCAGCACAAGCTGCACAAAAAGGACTCTAACCCGGTCATTTACTGTCCGGAAATCATTGGCAGCAAGCTTCCATTGGTGACGAATCTGTTCGGCAGTTTTGAACTCCTGGGCGTAGCGCTGGGGATGGAGCCCGGGCGGGTGCAAAGGCCTGCGATTCTGCACGAATATCGAAAGAGAGAAGCTGTTCCAAAGCCAACCGTGGCTATTCCGCCCGGAGAGGCTCCGGTGAGGGAGGTTGTTCTGCAAGGGAAGGATGCCGATTTGGACCTCCTGCCGATCCCCCATCATGCCGTCCTCGATTCAGGGAAGTATGTCACGATAGGCAATATGATATGCCGGGACCCCGACACGGGAATTTATAACGTTGGCGTTTATCGCCACGAAGTCAAGGGAAAACATGAATTGGGTTGCATGACCACCCCTACCCACCATGCGACGCTCATTGCACGCCGTTATGCCGAGTTAGGGAAGGAAATGGAAATCGTCATTTTCCTGGGGCATCACCCCGCCGTCGTCCTTGGCTCAATGTTCATGGGATTCAAGGATGTGAATGAATTGGAAGTGATGGGCGGTCTCCTGGGAGAGCCGCTCAGGGTAACCCAATGTAAAACCGTCGACCTTCCTGTTCCGGCCGATGCGGAGATAGCGATTGAGGGGGTGATCGACCCGAAGCAGTGGGTTATGGATGGGCCCTTTGGCGAGTTCACGGGCCACTATGGTGACTCGAAGAAGGTCTTCCTGATCAAGATCAAAGCGATCACCATGCGTAAAGACGCGATCTACCATGACCTGGATGCGGCACATCCGGAGCACAATTTGGCCTGCGTGCTCGGGATCGAATCTCCCATTTATGATAGCGTTAAGAAGGTTATTCCCACTGTAAAAGCGGTGCATTGTCCCGTCAGCGGCCTTTCGATCTTCCATATCTATGTCTCGATTAAAAAGACGGCGGGCGGGCAAGGGAAGCTTGCCGGTATGGCCGCTCTTGCTGCAACGGCTCATGCCAAGACATGCATCGTGGTGGACGATGATATTGACGTCTTCGATGAGAAAGAGGTGCTCTTTGCGGTGGCCACCAGGATGGTGCCGGGCCGGGACATCTCGATTATTGAAAATTGCACCGGGGAAAATATAGATCCTGCTTCGTTTGACGAGACTCGTCTTCAGAAAGGTTCGATGCAAGACTACCTGATCATCGATGCCACAAAGCCTCTGACGCTTCCAACCTTTACCAGAATTACCCCACCTGAAGACTTGTGGAAGAAGATGAAACTCGAGGATTATGTGTAAAGATTCGCGTCTGAATTTGAGAAAAAGATAGGGCCTGGCCCCAGGGGATGGGCCGATTCGAGAAACTTTAGAATGGAACCTTAAAGAGGATAATTTAAAGCAAATTTAAAATTCAACTGAAATTCCGAGATAAGAAATAGGTCAATAATATCTTTTAAAAATCAAGTCGTCATGTAAAAAATTGACATTTGAGAAAAAATCTGAGACAAAAAGCTTGACATCTTCTTTTTTTAGTGGTTTTTTAGTTAAATGACAAGAAAATACTATTAAGTTAGAATCGCAGCGATAATGGCCTTTTACTTAAATGACACTAAAAAGGAGGAAACCATGGAAAGAGTTACATTTCGAGGAAGTTTGATGAATATCTTAAGCTTCTCAATTTTTGTGGCAATGGCATTCATGGCCCCCACCCAAGCTGATGCCGTTGCGAAAACGATAAACCTCAAAGCGGTCTGTTTCTTACCTGCACAAGCTTCAGTTGTCCGTTTCTTGCCAATATATGCTGATAAGGTTAACAAAAGGTCCAAGGGAGAGCTCAATATCAGTTTTCTGGGTGGACCGGAAGTTATCCCCACCGCGGCTTTGTCTGAGGCCGTGATCAAAGGTCGCGTCGACATCGCCCTTAACGCGGCAAATTTGTTTATCGACAAAGTGCCGGAGGTCTTCGGCCTGGCCCTGTCTCGTTACAGCGCCATGGAGGAGAGGAAGAATGGCGTTTACGAATGGGTCAACCAGTATTTCAACAAAATGAACTTGGAATACCTGGGACGTGCGAAGACGGACCTGCCTTTTTATTTAGCTTCAAATTTCCCGGTCGCCACTCCCAAGGATTTTGCGGGCCACCAATTTGGGGCCTTGGATTTCACCATAGGTTTTACGAAAGCCCTCGGCGCAACCCCTGTCAACGTCCCCAAACCTGACTGGTTTATCTCCGTGCAGCGCGGCGTGGTGGATGGTTATTGCCTTCCAGTAGGAAACATCGTGAGCTATAAGCTGCATGAGATCACAAAATATCTTGTTGACCATGATCTCAGATTTGACCACGAGATCATCGTCATGAATCGTGACAAATGGAAAAGTCTGCCCCAGCACCTCCAAAAACTGATGACCGAGGTTGCCGTTGAAATGGAGCCGGAAGTCAAGGCTTTTTTCACGGAAGAGACGCAGAGATCACGAAAGGTCATGCAGGATGCCGGAATGAAGTTCGTCAAATTCTCCCCGGCGGATGCAAAATCGTATTTGGATACTTTCAACAAGGCGAATCTGGACGATTTCAAAAAGGCGGCTAAACCGGAATCATTTAACAGAACCAGGGACCGCTTCCTCAAGTGAGACCCGCATACCCTGACCGACGCGTGCTGAGTGACATAGAGTCCATGTGTTTCCTCGGCGTTCTTGGCGTGGGGGCTTTCGTGCCCCCACGCCAACAGGCCAACATGGGATTTCCCTGATATTCATCTTTCACGAAAAACGATGCGGAAGGAGAGTGGCTGATGAAGCTCCTGACCAGATTGACCACGGTTTTTGACAAGGCCGTCAGTGCCCTAGCCATCCTGGGCGGGGTGCTCCTCGTCTTGGTCATGATTGCGATCAATTATGGTGTCATTATGAGATATTTTTTTCACAGTCCCCAGGCATGGGTCCCGGAAATTACTGCCATGTCCCTGGTCTACATCACGCTTCTTGGCACGACCTGGGTACTCAGGAAAAATGGCCACGTGATCATGGACGTAGTAGATCTGATGCTAAAGCCCAGGAGCAAGGGTATTCTTGATTCTGTTACCTCATTCATCTGTTCGATCATGTTCCTGCTTCTTGTCGTTTACGGGGTCAATGTAACCTGGGATCATTATATCAGAGGCCTTTACAATGCCCATGAAGTCCTTCGCATTCCGACAGCCTATCTATTGGCTATTATCCCTGTAGGCAGCTTTATGCTTTTTGTGCAACTTCTTAGACGATCCCTTAGCTCCTTTTTTTCAGGGCGACAAACAGTCGAGAAGCAATAGGAGATTTTTCTGAGGAAAAGCCAGAAGCATCAAAAGCGGAGGTGATTTGATGGAATGGTGGTTAACGCTTCTCATCATCATATGCGGTCTAATATTCTTGATGGTTATAAGGGTACCGATTGCCTTCTGCTTTTTGTTGGTTGATCTCGTGGGTGCCTTTGTCCTGTGGGGGGGCACCGGGCCCGAACAACTTGTACTGAGCATGGCTGAGTCACTGAACAGATTTGCTTTCCTGCCCATCCCTCTCTTTTTCATCATGGGTACAGTGCTCTTCCAGTCGGGACTTGCGCCCAAGATGATTGACGCAGCGGACAAATGGCTCGGACGTCTGCCGGGAAGACTGAGTTTGCTCGCCGTGGCTGCGGGGACCTTAATCGGCGCACTCAGCGGAATGAGCGTGGCAGCCACGATGATACTGGGGACGGCACTGGTGCCGGAGATGGAAAAGAGAGGTTACAAGAAGGCGATGAGTGTTGGGCCCATTGTAGGGGGCGGTGGCCTGGATATCATGATTCCGCCAAGTTCCCTGGCTGTCCTTCTGGCCGCACTGGCTGAAATATCCGTGGGTAAGATGCTGATCGCCACAATCCTTCCGGGCATCCTGATGGCTGTTTTGTACGGGCTGTACATTGTCGTGAGATGCAGACTCCAACCCTCCCTCGCGCCCAGCTACGAGGTTCAGCGCCTGAGTTTTAAGGAAAAGGCGATCCCCACCGTGCACTATATCCTGCCCACCTCGGTGATTATCTTTCTGGTTGTGGGACTCATCTTCCTGGGAGTTGCAACCCCGGATGAGGCTGCTGCATCCGGAGCCCTGGGCACGATTCTGTTTGTTGCCTGTTATGGAGCCCTGAATCGGAAGGTCCTTAAATCATCCCTCACGGAAGCATTTCACAGTTCAGTCATGATCCTGACGATCCTGGTGGGAGCCAGTGCTTTCTCGCAGCTCCTCGCTTTTACCGGGGCCACCAGCGGTCTTGTAAAATTGGCGTTAGGCCTCTCCTTAGGGCCTATCCAGATGCTCATTGTATTGCAGATTGTAGTACTTATTCTCGGTTGTTTCCTGGAACCGGGGTCTCTCCTCATGATTGCTATCCCGTTATTTATGCCTATCGTACGCAACCTGGGCATTAACGACATCTGGTTCGGGGTGCTGACACTCCTCGGCGTGGAATCGGGGATGTTGACCCCACCCGTGGGGCTCAATCTCTATGTCATGAGAGGGGTTGCACCCCCTGGTACCACAATGAATGATATCATTTGGGCAAGTCTCCCCTTCCTCGTTCTAAACATCATCGCAACGGCCCTGCTGATCGTTTTCCCGGCAATCGTGAACTGGCTCCCTGGGTTGATGTAATAATTCTTTCTTAAATTCGCGCTTTTCACAAAACAGTCATGTTTCCCTTCAATCTTGGGCCGAACGAAGAAGATGAAGCTCGAGGATTACATATGAAGGTTTGGAGCGGCGGATCAACAGATAGTATCACACTCTCATACGGAGCTGGTGGATTTCAAAGATATCGTCCTAGGGGATGCCATTCCGCCTGAAGAAAGGTCGAATGAGGATTGGAGGGGGAAAATACCCTTTGTGGGAGAGCCATTTAGGCCACGTTACCAGTTTCCCGTATTTGATCCACGCGATCCTTCAGGATGAACCTTACGCACCAAAAGCTTGCGGAATGCCTTCTCAACAAGCTGGGTGCTGCCTAACGTGTTCATCGGGTTGCCTTTCATGACGATTAAAGCGCTGGGTTTCTTCGCTGAGTGAATTGGAGCCGGAGCCTACGGTGGTGGTACACCAGAAACAGCCAAGGAGTTGGAAATTTCAGAGGGAGAAGAGCTGACCGTCGAGTCAAACCGAGGAGCCTGCATACTGAACGCCACCCTGAGCCCAACGGTTCATCCAAAGGTAGTCCATGTGGTACATGGATGGTCCGGAAAAAGGAATATCAATCGAGTGACGGATAATATGCACAGGGACCCTATCGCGTCTTGCTGTCCCCTTAAATTTTCCCTGTACCGAGTGGTCAAGAAAACGAATTGAAAACATTAAAGCAAAGAAGGTAGGTTATTGTCGGAATTTATTTTCCATCGATTTGAATTTCGGTTCTGGTGCCATGCGGGCGGTGACCAGATGTAAGAAAGGGCGTTCAAAATTCTAAATCAGAAAGGAGAGTTGGCATGAACAATTCTAAACTGTACGTACTAACCTGTGGATCGATATGGGTGGAGCGGGGGTTTCTTACCCATTTTGGAACCTATCTCGATACCGGAAAGCCTTACGAGGTAGGTTCTTTCCCGATCTCCAGCAGTCAGTATTTCATTGATCATCCGCAGGCCAAGATTGTAGTGGACCTCGGGTTCACCATCGAAGACTGGAAGATCCGGGTCGGATTCCCACACAGGGCCAGTCAGCCAGGGGTTGCAGACTCCCATTTCAAGCAGGAGAGAGACCAAAATCCGAAGGCTCAGCTTGAAAAAATTGGAGTAACGCTGGATGACATTGACTATGTCATTATCTCCCACCTCATGGAGGAACATGCTGGCTATCTCCCTCTATTTAACAGGAAGAAAGCGAAGATCGTGGTGCAGCGAACTGAATTCGAGTATGCCTACTCGAATGCCAATCCCAAATCTGCGCTGACGCCCTTCCATTCCTGGATGTATCACAGGCAACACTTTGATCTGCCGGGCCTCAATTATATGTTGATCGAGGGAGATTATACCTTGGTGGATGGTGTAGAGATCATCTTCACTCCCGGACATACCCCTGGGTATCAAATGGTCCGCCTCGATCTGAAGAAGGAAGGTGCGATCTTTCTTTCCCCTTGCGAGTTGGAATCGATGTATTTTGGAATTGGCGTGAATGCTCAAGCGCCTGGGATTCCCCACGCTTTCTCTTACAGCTTAGGAGATGAGCTGCGGAATTTCAGAAAGATTGCTGCTTTGGCACAAAAGGAAAAGGGCCGCATATTTTTTGGCCACGACCAGGCCCAGTTTAACACGCTCAAAAAGATCCCTGAATTTTACGAATAGCAGGATGGTAGATGACATTTAGGATCTAATAGGGAGGATTACTCCCGGATTCCTGTGGTGGTCGGCTAGTGTACTGAGTTATTAATTCGTTGAATAATATATTCATTAGGTGTATATTGAGTGGAGGAAGGAGAATGGCCATGAGAACAGGGCGTCGACTCTCTTCACTTCATTTGACGGGCGAAGAATGTGAAACCTTGGAACGCTGGATGCGTCGTCGCAAAACATCGCAGGCATTGGCACAGCGCGCTCGTTTGGTGCTTGCGTGTGTCGATGGGAGGTCCAATTTGGTGGTAGCAGCCACTTTGCAGATCACCCCCCGGACGGTAGGAAAGTGGCGAGGTCGATTCATTCGGGATCGTTTGGATGGGCTTCTCGATGAGCCTCGTCCGGGGGCTCCCCGGAGGATTACCGATGGCAGACCGGGCAAGAAGATTTCTAGACGGGTTGCGCTGGTGCCGAAATGTTTACGTGGGTTGCGAGCACAATTGCGGATACTGCTACGTAAACGGTTACAACCCAGAAGCAGTGGGAATACACCCACACCCAAAGACTAATTGAACAAGACCTGCTGCGAGATATTGAAGACCTGCGCTCACTAGGCGTCTCCCCAGCCCCCTTGCATCTAAGCAATTCAACCGACCTTCTCCAATCGGCACTGGAGAGGAAGTACGGACACACGCTATTTGCCCTCAAACTGATCGCAAAATACAGGACGCAGTTCACCTCCCTCGTTATTCTTACGACACTGAAAGAGTGTTTTTTCATTTTTAGTCTTCAATTTTGGCATCTTAACCTAAAATAGATGATTTTGATTGTCTGTCTTTCACTTCATACTTCAATCAAACTGTTTGTTGACGGATCCCAAGATTACTTGATATAAATATTCCTCAGGGATGGTTGGCAATCAAGCCAAGTCCCTTTGCAAAGAAGGGGTGAGCAACGGACTCTTAGGAAAAGGCGGAGATTTCGAAGGCAAACTCAAAGTTGCCTTCGCTAGGGATGAGGTGAGCTGAAAAGGAAAAGGAACAAAATATGAATCTAGTTGAACGTACAAAAGGGATTTTACTTATGCCCAAAGAGGAGTGGACGACTATTGCTGGAGAAACCACAACTATCTTGGATTTGTACATAACCTATATTGTGATTTTGGCAGCCATTGAGCCTGTGGCTTCTATTATCGGGATGTCTATCGTGGGAATACGTTTACCCTTTGTAGGATCGTTGCAGGTCCCCATAGCAACAGCTGTTGCATCTGCATTTGTACATTACATCCTAACCCTTGTTGGCGTCTACATCCTAGCTCTCATCATTGACGCTCTGGCTCCCACTTTTTCAGGAGAGAGGAATATAAGTCAGGCTTTCAAGGTGGCCACCTATATTTACACACCTATCTGGATAATCGGGGTCATTGCAATAATCCCTACACTGGGCATTTTAGGGATTCTGGGTTTATACGGTTTGTATCTTCTTTACTTGGGGCTTCCGATTCTGATGAAATCTCCTCAGGAAAAGTCCTCGGTATACATAATTGTGGTTATCATTGCAGCCATTGTTATTTTTGTAATGATAAGCTATATTCCCCGTGTCGTTATTCTCTATTCTCACTATTCCACACCAAGTATGCCTATCCATAGGATTAGATAAAGGATGAGCAGGAAGGATTGGTGCAAAAGGTTTATCACAAGGGCCAGCGCTTTTCCAGCCAATGCAGATATTTACATAATTAAATAAATCAGTAAGTCATATATTAATGTTAGCCGTAGTTATTGTAGTCGCGGTCTATGCACTAAGCAAGTTGAAGTTAGGACTAGGGATGCTAGCTGCAAGAGAAGACGAGGAAACTGCCAAAGCCTCAATGCTGTGTCGCAGTGTTAATAAATAAATATGAATGGGAACTTATTGACCAACAAATCATTTGAGCGGATCCGCAAAAACGGCCGCTGAACTCTGGCCGTTATCCACCACTCTTTCAACCGCTAATCTTCAAACCTCACCATATTCTATTTTTATTAACTTGTAGGTGAAGTTCGCAACCCCTTTTCCCGAGGACTCCTTCCTGAAAGAGTGATTCCTAGACTTTCCTTTCAGTTGAAAGATTTCATCTGAAATCAATAAAATGCGGGAGACCTTTTTCACATTCTTTGAGAAGCGTTTTAAGATTTTTGTGTAAATCTCTTTCCCTTGTGGCTTGCATTAACAATAATATCTCTGTAATTTCGGGCTATTTAATTTGGCATATTATATGCAACTTTCTAAGTCAGGCGGTTGACTCCGCTCACCTCATAGTGTGGCCTCCTTTTAAAGCACCTTCGGGGGGTGGATTAGGGAAACCCCCCACTTATTCTGTTAAGCACCGCAGGGTCAGAAGTTGCTCTGGTTTTAGCAAACTCCTTCACAAGAACTTCATCCGGCGAACATATTGAATTATGTTGGTTTACGAGCTATACGCACTCAAGAAGAAAAAAGGCTATGAGTTAATCGGGGTTCTCCCAGTTTGTTCGCAATCTGTCAGCAGTCTCGCGAAGGAAATGGGGATCTCCGATGTTGGTTTGGCAAAGATTTGCAAGCGATACGATATCCCCAGACCAGGTCTTAGATGTTGGGCGAAAAAGCAGGCTGGGCTGAAAGTTCAGCGGAAGCGGGTACCAAAGGGAGATGGTGACGGAATCATTGTAGTAGGCTATTTCTCAAATTCTTTGGTGGGGATATTGGTGGGGATAAATAAAATATAGCAAAAAATAATGGATCAATAATTAATGTAACTATATAATATCATTATGGTAGGCGGAACAGGGATTGAACCTGCGACCTCCGGCTTGTAAGGCCGGCGCTCTCCCAACTGAGCTATCCGCCCTCGCTTGCAGGGGAATTAGGATGGAATCGTCCTTCTCATGTCGAGGTCAGGCGACCTCGACTTCTTTCTCATAAAGGAGGATCGGACTTTCGTTATGGAGCACCACCTCTTCGCTGATGATACATTCACGAATGTTGGATTGCGAAGGGATCTCATACATCACATCCAGCATGGTGTTCTCCATGATCGCGCGAAGACCCCGGGCACCGGATTTTCTCTTGATGGCCTCCTTGGCAATCGACATCAAAGCTCCCTCGGTGAATCGAAGCTTCACGCTTTCAAGTTCGAAGAGTTTTTGATACTGCTTCACCAGGGCATTCTTCGGTTTTTTCAAAATATCCACCAACGCATCGATGCTCAGCTCGTCCAGGGTGGCAATCACTGGAAGTCTCCCGATGAACTCGGGAATCAACCCAAACTTCAAGAGATCCTCGGGTTGTACCTCCCTCAGCAACTCTCCCATGTCCCGTTCATGCTGGGACTTGATATCCGCCCCAAATCCGAGGGTCTTCCCCCCGACCCGCTGTTCGATGAGTTTTTCCAGCCCGACAAAAGCTCCGCCGCAGATGAAGAGGATGTTGGTCGTGTCGATCTGAATGAATTCCTGCTGGGGATGTTTTCGGCCCCCCTTCGGCGGGATACTCGCAACGGTCCCTTCGATGATTTTCAGGAGGGCCTGCTGTACCCCCTCCCCTGACACGTCTCGTGTAATCGAGGGGCTATCCGATTTTCTCGAGATCTTGTCGATCTCGTCAATGTAAACGATTCCTTTTTGAGTCCGTTCGATATCGTAATCGGCCGACTGAAGAAGGCTCAGAATAATATTCTCCACATCCTCGCCCACATACCCTGCTTCTGTCAGACAGGTGGCGTCCGCAATGGTGAAGGGGACATCGAGGATACGCGCGAGCGTCTGGGCGAGGAGCGTTTTCCCAGACCCGGTGGGACCAATGAGGATGATATTTGATTTCTGGAGTTCTACCTCTCCTGAGGCCACTCGAGAATCGATCCGCTTATAGTGGTTGTGGACGGCCACCGATAGGATTTTCTTTGCATGCTCCTGTCCGATGACATACTCATCGAGCTTGGCCTTGATCTCCATGGGCTTAGGGACGGTCAGTCTTCCCGGGACAAACCGTTCCTCAGTCTCCTCTGCAATGATCTCGTTACAAAGTTCGATGCATTCGTCACAGATGTAGACCGTGGGGCCGGCGATGAGCTTTCTCACCTCATCCTGACTCTTCCCGCAGAAAGAACAATGTAAGACGGTCCCGTAATTCCCTCCGTTCGCCTTCATCGTCTTCTCCTTTCTGTCTCCTTTCAGGAACTACCCTTGAGACCGGACGGGACGCTGGATGACCACCTCATCAACAATACCGTATTCCTTCGCCTGATGGCCACTCATATAAAAATCTCGATCGGTATCCGCCTGGATTCGTTCCAATGG
>Ga0153916_10003059_pt1 | contig 12330 bp, 12 predicted proteins | sample Opewatmetagenome_FD_109642 | JGI IMG/M metagenome (GOLD analysis project Ga0153916, IMG submission 109642) | Freshwater wetland microbial communities from Ohio, USA - Open water 3 Core 3 Depth 4 metaG | ecosystem: Environmental > Aquatic > Freshwater > Wetlands | place: USA: Ohio, Lake Erie...
AAGGTCGCAGAGCACAACGGTTGTCACATATTAAGACCAAAAGAATACATAGGTTTTGATGATCCCGAAGACCCCCAAACACTGAAAACACTCATCGAAGCCACAGGGGCAACTTGCTTGGATTACATGGACGAGACAGAATGTTGTGGTGCTCCAAGTGTAGGAGTGAGTGACAAAGTTGCATTGCAACTCGCCAGAGACAAACTGAATCACGTAAAAATGGTAGACGCGGAAGCTTTAATAACAATCTGCCCTTTCTGCCACATAATGTACGATACAAACGAACTACGCATAGAGAGAATGTTCAACGAAGTTTACGGCATACCTGTTCTTCATTATCCTCAACTCTTGGGTCTAGCCATGGGGTTGACGTCTGAAGAACTTGCTTTCAACGAACTTAGAGTAAATACTTCAAAACTGTTAAAAAAAGTCGCGGAAGGCGCAAAATAGAATGAGCGAAAAATTGAAAATAGCCTTTTATTGGGCTGCAAGCTGTGGCGGCTGCGAAATAGCCGTATTAGACATGAACGAGAAAATCCTTGACGTAGTAAAAATCGCCGACATCGTTTTTTGGCCCGTGGCCTTGGATGTTAAGTACAAGGACGTGGAGAACATGCCTGACAAGAATATCGACATTACTTTCTTCAACGGATCCATTCGGAACTCTGAGCAAGAAAAAATGGCTAAACTTCTGAGACAGAAGTCCAAGACTCTTGTTGCTTTCGGATCATGTGCTCACGAAGGATGTATACCAGGTCTAGCAAACCTAACCGACAAGAAAGAGATTTTCGAGTATGTCTATCTGAAAGAAAACTCGGTCGTAAACCCAGAGGGAGCCATTCCTCAAACTAAAACTGAGGTCAAAGAAGGCACCTTAACCAACCCAGAATTCTACGATACAGTAAAGACCTTAGCACAGACAGTCGATGTCGACTACTATTTGCCCGGCTGCCCTCCTCCAGTTAAATTGATAACCAATGCCGTAGACGCTATAGCAAGGAACGAGTTACCGCCTAGAGGATCAGTGCTTGCACCTCTCAAAGCCGTCTGCGAAGAATGCCCCCGGAAACGAGAGAACAAAAAAATCGACAAGATTTATCGCGTTTACGAGAAGATTCCTGAGCCAGAAAAATGCTTACTCGAACAGGGCATAATTTGCATGGGTTTAGCCACCCGTAGCGGTTGTGGGGCTCAATGTCTCAAAGTCGATATGCCCTGCACTGGATGTGGAGGAGCTGCCCCCAACCAACCAGAAGTGGGTGCAGGAATGATAACTGCTTTAGCCTCAATATTTGGATATGACGAAAAGACCTTATCTGCAGAGGAAGTTGAAAAACTGATGAGCCAGATAAAAGATCCTGTGGGTACATTCTACACGTATTCTTTGCCCTCGTCGATTCTCAGAAGAAAGGTGATGAAAAAATGAAAGAAATACTCATAGACCCAATTACAAGACTCGAAGGCCATGGAAACGTCTCCATATTCCTCAACGAAGCAGGTGAAGTAGAAAACGCCTACTTGAAAATCCCCGAGCTAAGAGGATTTGAAAAGTTCTGCATCGGAAGACAAGCTGAACTCATGCCTCAACTCACGACAAGAATATGTGGAGTCTGCCCAGTAGCCCACCACTTCGCTTCAGTCAAAGCTTTAGACGCTGCTTTCAAAGTCGACCCTCCACCAGCTGCAAAGAAACTTCGAGAACTCATGTACGTTGGATACATAATCTACGACCACACTCTCCACTTTTATTATTTGGGTGGACCCGACTTCATAGTTGGCCCTGACGCGCCACCTGAAAAACGCAACATCCTCGGAGTCATCGAAAAAGCCGGCATGGATGTAGCTAAAGAGGTAATAAAACATCGAGCATATGGGCAGCGAATAACAGAAATCCTAGGAGGCAAAGCCACGCACCCAGTATGTGGATTGCCCGGAGGCATATCAAAGCCCTTGAGTGAAGAGGGCCGCCAAGAAATCGAAAGAATGGCAACTTCAAGTGTCGAGTTTGCCAAATTCACCCTAAAACTATTTCATGATATTGTCTTAGGCAATAGAAAGTACGTGGACATGATCAAAAGCGACGCGTACACAATGAACACTTACTACATGGGCATGGTTGACGAACACAACAAAGTCAACTTCTACGACGGAAAAATCCGAGTCGTCACACCAACTGGCAACGAATACTCCATATTTGAGCCAAAAGACTATCTGACACACATCGGCGAACACGTCGAAGAATGGACTTATGCAAAGTTTCCATTTCTGAAACAAGTTGGCTGGAAGGGTCAATACGACGGAGTTGACAGCGGGGTCTACCGTGTTGGTCCGCTTGGACGATTGAACGCCTCCAACGGCATGTCCACGCCCCTGGCACAGGCAGAGTACGAGGTCATGTACAAAACCTTAGGAGGCAAGCCTATTCACGGTACCTTGGCTTTCCACTGGGCACGTCTAATAGAGTTGCTTTACGCTGCCGAAAAAGCTGTAGAACTCGTCAAGGATCCAGAGATAACAAGCACAAATGTTCGCAACAAACCGGGCGAACCTGGAGAAGGCGTAGGAGTAGTCGAGGCAGCAAGAGGTACTCTATATCACCACTATGTACTGGATAAAGACGCGCTCGTGAAAGACGTTAACCTGATCGTTGCGACAACCAATAATTATCCTGCTATCTGCATGTCCATACGCGACGCGGCAAAAGGGTTGATACACGGCGGTAAAGTTGACCAAAGTGTACTTAACATGGTGGAAATGGCTTTCAGAGCTTATGATCCTTGCTTCGGATGCGCTACACATTTTGCGGTGGGGCAAATGCCTCTGGCTGTCAAGGTATATGACAACCACAAGAACGTCATAAAGACCTTGAGCCGATAGTTCCTTTTTTTCTTTTTTCCTGTTCTCGGAGGAGATTTTAGCTTGACGAAGAATGAGAACAGGTTTCATGAATCTTTGCAGAAGTGGTTTGCAGGCGCTGAGAAGGTTGTCATAGCGGGCATCGGAAACCCAATACGTATGGACGATTTTGTGGGCGTGAAGATTGTGAAGAACTTGGAAGGCAAGGTTTCAGACGGGGTTCAGCTCATTGAATGTGAAACCGTTCCAGAAAGCTTTCTCGAGACTATAATAGAATTTTCTCCCACGCACGTTCTCTTGATAGATGCTGCTGTATTGGGATTTGATCCAGGCGATTTCCACCTTGTGGACCCGGAGAGTGTTGCAGATGTTCCCGCCGTGACCACACACATGCTCCCCCTTCGCATTTTCTGCGAATACATTACGAAGATGACACGCGCAAAAATATCTCTGCTATTAATTGAGCCAGAAAAAACAGACTTCGGGGAAGGGTTGACCCAAAAAGTCGGGGAAGCCTCAGACAGAATCACCGAAATCCTGCTCGAATTGTTCCACGTTTAAACTGACTCTGTATATCTTCAAATACTCAGAAACACTGCTTCAGGTGTATTCTCTGAATGTATGGCTGCATTTTGTGCAGCGGAAAAATTGAGTTGAAGATTCATCGCCTCCGCGGGTCTGCACTTGCCAGACATATACAAGATTGTTCCCGCATTTAGGGCATTCAACCTTAAGAGTTGGCATTGTATTGATCTTTTGTTCCTCTTTACCTATGACGGTTACTAATTGCTTGATATCGTGTTTGATGATCTTGCCTGTTTTTGGGCTGATTTTCTCATCTGTTATTTGTAGTTTGCACCCACATTTCGAGCAAATGAGTATTTCTTCATTCTGCTTCTTGGCTGTAGTCTTCTTGGGCATGAAAAGAGAACCACATTCTGGACAAAACTCCATTGCAAAACCTCATTTTCTTCTCTGAGACTAATCTGATATTGCTTGAAGGGATACCTAGATAAAATATAAGTTTTGCGGGCGAAATCACCGATAAGATATAAGCTTATGTCTTTCCAGTGAAATCGCCAACAAAATATAAGTCTTTCCAAGAAAGCGAGTCATTGTTACTTGGGCGAGAAGCGAAATTGCACCTTAATGAATGATTGGTCACATTCTTCGAGTAAAGTATTTACAGAGACCGTGATAAGGTTAAATAGAGTTCTGCCTTCTAAAACTAAAACCTAACAGACACACTCGTTTCAAACGGAGAGGGATAAGAGAAAAAATGAAGATTATTCTTGGTCCTGCTTCGACCGAACTTGGCGAAAAAATCTCAGAGTTGACGAGTCTGGAAAAAGTCGGCGTTGCACAACGCACGTTCCCAGACGGCGAATCGTATATCCGGCTGCTAGGCGATGTGCAGAACGAACACGTGATAATCGTGCAAACCACAAGTGCTCCACAGGACACGCGAATCATGCAGTTGGCTTTTATCGCCAACGCAGCTAAGAGGAATGGCGCCAAAAAAGTCACAGCCATTGTGCCATACCTCGCTTACGCTCGTCAAGACAAGACTTTCTTGCAAGGCGAAAACATAAGCGTCGAAACTGTTTCAGCGATGCTACATGTGGCAGGAGTTGATGCTTTAATCACGGTAAATGTACATGCTGAAGATGCTTTAGGCAGGTTCCCGTTTCCAGCAAAAAACCTCAGTGCAATCCCAATTTTAGCCAAATATTTCGTAGAGAAAGGGTACAAAAGAGCTTTTGCTATAGCCCCCGACAAAGGGGCCATGTACATCGCGGAACAAGCACAAAAGATCTTAGGTGGCAACGCAGGACACCTCGAAAAACATCGTGATCGTCATACTGGACAAACAAGCCAGACAGCCCTCAACATTGATGTCAAAGATAAGACTGCCATAATCTTCGATGACATAATCAGCACAGGAGGCACAATCGTAGGCGCGGCAAAGATTCTGAGAGAGCTCGGGGCAACACGAGTTTTCGCTGCCTGTGTGCACCCTCTCCTGATAGGAGACGCTGAAAAGCGAATACTGGATGCAGGGATCATAGAAATTGTCGGAACCGACAGCGTTTCAGGCAACACCAGCAAAGTTACTCTTGCACCCTTGCTGGCCAAAGAATTGCAGGCGCTAAAAAGTGGCTAGACTATTTTTCCTGCTTTCAGGCGAAAATGAAACCCTTCCGACAGCCGAATTAACGGCCATACTTGAAGCAGAAAATATCCCTTTTGATGTCACAGAAAGACTCGACCAACTTGTCAGTCTGGAATCAGATGTAAAAAGCACAGAAGCTGTTCACCGTAGGTCGGCGTATACGATGATGAGTGCCATTGAGCTTTTCGCGTGCGAAGCTGAGGGAGCCAAGATTATGGAAATGATTGAAAAAACGGATTTCAAGGTCGTCTTAGGAGCTGGAGAAAGCTTCGCCGTTCGCGTCAAGCGTATAAAAGAATATTCACCACAACTCGGTACAGTACCCCTGGAGGCAGAACTTGGCAAACGCATACTCCAAAAAGTGCCGGAAGCCAACGTTAACCTCAAAAGACCTGACAAAACCTTCATCGGCGTCTTGACGAACAACTATCTATTTTTCGGCTTGAAACAGACGGAGATTCAGACCAAAACCTATTCCGAACGTAGGCCTCGAAAAAAGCCTTTCTTCCATCCGTCAGCGATGTCGTCAAAACTTGCGCGTTGCATGGTGAATCTCGCCCGAGCTAGGGCAGATGACATGTTGCTGGATCCTTTCTGCGGAACAGGGAGCGTCCTGATCGAGGCCTCTTTCATAGGTTGCAGAGTTCTTGGCCTGGATATCCAGCGCCGAATGGCCGCGGGATGTCGCAAGAATCTCAAACACTTCAACGTTATTCCTGAGGGTTTAGTAATCGCTGATTCTATGAAGCTGCCGTTGACGCATGTGGATTGTTTGGTTACCGATCCGCCTTATGGTAGATCAGCATCAACTATGAAGTCCACGACGAAGCATATCGTTGAAAGGGTTTTAGACTCAGTTTGGCCTCTTATGCATAAAGGGCAAAGAATTTGTATAGCTTCGCCGAAAACACTGAACATCGCAAGGATAGGCGCTGAGTTGGGGTACAAACATTTGGAATCTCACTTCGCTTATGTCCATAGAACACTTACAAGGGAGATAGTAGTTTTCCAAAAAACATGAGGGCCAGAACTTTGAGTATGCGCGTTATTTTCTTGGGAACAGCAGGAAGCGTTCCAACACTGAAACGAAGTCTACCCGCTGTGATTGTTCAACGCAAGAATGAGCAGCTGATGTTCGACTGCGGTGAAGGTGTCCAGCGACAAATGCTGAGGGCCAAGACGGGTTTTCACAGAAAAATGAAAATATTCATTTCACATATGCATGGAGATCACATTCTAGGTTTGCCTGGATTATTGCAGACCATGGCTCTGATGGACAGGCAATGGAAACTTCAAGTTTACGGCCCTGAAGGAATAGCGCACTTTCTGCAATGCGTTAAGGAAACGCTACAGTTTGGTCTGACATATCCTGTTGAAATTTACGAAGTATATGGTCCAGGCGTCATCTGCAAAGAGAGAGAATACGTTGTTGAGGCTGTTATGTCAAACCATGTTATGAGAAGTTTGGCATATGCTCTTGTAGAGAAGCAGAGGCCGGGAAAATTCTTTCCCGAAAAAGCCAAAGCGCTCGGCATTCCTGAAGGCGATCTTTGGTCAAAACTGCAGCATGGAAGCAGAATAGAGCTACAGAACGGGATAACTGTTAAACCCGAAGACGTTATGGGGCCCATGCGCAGGGGACGAAAAATTGTTTACACAGGAGACACAAGACCGATTAAGGGGTTTACCAGATTTGCTTCTTGCGCAGATCTTGTTATACACGATTCTACTTTGGATGACACGCACGCTGAAAAAGCTGCCGAGGATGGCCACTCAACGCCGAGTCAGGCAGCTCATGAAGCTTTTAAAGCTAAAGCCAAGCTGCTTGTGCTGAATCACATCAGCGCCAGATATGCGGATACAGAGTTGCTGCTTGAGCAAGCAAAAAAAATTTTCAGAAACACAATTGTGGCAGAAGACTTTTTGGAGTTGGACTTGCAGCTAGTAGACGACTAAGAGAGCAATTGTTTTAGTTTTTGGAGGCTTTCTTGAACTCGCTCAACTGATTCGATAATTAAGGTCTTGTCATAGGCAATGTCTTTTAGAGTCTGTGCAAATTGATTCCAGTCGATTTTGCCATAGCCTAATCCCAAATGCTGATCGTTCTCTCCTACGTTGTCGCTGATGTGGATTTCCACAATTTTGTCAGGCAGGTTTCTCAGGAAGGCTTCTGTATGTCCCTCGAGATTTGCGTGTCCAACATCGAGTACGATGCCTATGTCGTTCAGATTTGTTTCTTTGTAGAATTTAGTGAAGTCTTCCGGGCTTTTCATTATGAACCCGTATTTTTGGGGCAAGTTTTCAAAGGCTATGTTTACCCCATAGTCATCAGCGATCTTGTGTATCGTCCGTATGCTTTCGGTGTTTTGCACCCATTCTTTTCCTGGGTAGAACATACTTACGCCCGTCAGGCTTCCAGGGTGAAAAACCCACAACCTCGCATCCAAAGCATTTGCGAAGGCGATTGATTCTTCAAGTCTTCCCAGGGCAGCGTTAAGAATAGTCTTGGCTGGTGAAGCGATGTTTATGTCGGCGAAGGGCGCATGAACTGTATACTTTAGAGGTTTAGATTCAGCAATGTCTTTGAGTATTGAGACTCTCTTCTTGCTCAGAGCGTGAAAACCTTCGTCTACAATTTCAACATAAGACGCCTTCACAGCAGCTAATCTCTTGATCATCTTACTGAATGGTTCTCCCATGCAATAGAGCATTGAGAGTCCAATTATAGGCTTGGGCATTCATCTTCCTTCCTTTGGAATCATCGGAGTTCTACCAAGTTCGCACTTAATAACTTGTTCTGGTTGTCCAGCCACAAAATGTACATCGGTTGGCTATTGTTCCTTGTTCGTACTTATAAGCTTGATTTTCATTTTCTTTTCTAAAAAAACGAAAGTGGCAGCGTAAAATGGCATCGTTGATGGAATTTCTTGGCGTTCTGATTGGGTCTTTTTTGATAAACCTTATTCCTTTCGCCGGTCCCTCCAATCTCTTCATAGCCTCCACATTTGCATTAGCCGTTCGGTCTGACCCTTTTACAATCGGTTTTCTTGTGGCTTTGGGTGCAACCACAGCAAAAAGCATACATTACATAGCAACTTTCTTCATCGGCAAACACATCAGCGAAAAACGTAGAAGAGCCATTGACGCCAATGCCTTGAAAATCAAACGTTGGGCTTTTCCTCTCCTGTACATTACGGCAGCCTCTCCAATTCCTGATGAACCCTTGGTTATACCTCTCGGCCTAATGAAATACAGTCCTGTGAAGTTTTTCACCGCTTTCTTTTTGGGTAAGGTTTCAATAACTATTGTTGGGGCTTTCTTGGGAACTTGGACGGAGAGTGCACTATCCCCTTTATTAAGCCAAGAAGCCATGATTGTCTTATCGATCATCCTCACAGTTTTAATAACAATTATTTTGCTAAAAGTAGACATTGGTAAAATAATTGAGAGAATTTTCAAAAAGAAAGAGGGAAGTGCTCAGTCCGAGAATTGCAAAGGGTTGAAGTATCTTGATAATCGCCAATGAAACATTCGAATCAATATCATTTTGAGGGATTTACTATGCCAGAGAAACAACAAAGACACATTTTGAAAGCAAAAGAAGCAAGACTAATCACAGATCAGGTTTCTAAAAGGCTGAAAATCGACGTAGAAGAAATGATAGGTGGGAAAGCGAAATTTGAGATTGCAAAGACAGATTTGGGTGATTTCTATTTCGTAAATGGGAGACCTCTTCTCTATGGAATTAGTGGGGTATTGCCCACCCTGTTCTTTACGGAACTTTTCGGTCGGATGCCCAAAATCGTTGTGGATATGGGTGCAGTTCCCTATGTATGTAAAGGCGCCGATGTTATGGCACCCGGCATTGTACGCGTTGAAGGTGAATTCGGCGTGGGTGACCTCGTTTTGGTCGTTGACGTGAAACATGGCAAAATGCTTGTTCTAGGCGAAGCTCTTTACGATGCAGAAAACGCTAGAAAAGTAGAGAAGGGTGCTGTTGTCAAAAGCTTGCACTTCGTCGGGGACAAAATTTGGGACAAAGCCAAGACACTCGCCTGATTATCACTTCTTTTAGCAATGATCGGTTTTCCTATCAATCAACGTTGCTTCTTTCTAAGTCTCAGTGAACTACCTTTACGAAGGTCTCTTTAATCTGCAAGAATTTTGGAAATCAACTTGCAAAAGCCTCTCATCTGCTCGGAACGGTCTTTCCAAGCAGGATTTAAAGTTTATATAGGAATAAACCTCTGTTTCAACAGCTTAACATTATTATCCTCAAGAGGATTCTGTATGAGTGAAATTCAGTTACGAGTTGGAGATGCACGGCAGAGAGATGTTGGAAGGGGCATAGCACGCATAGACCAAAGAACGATGCAAAAACTAGGAATTAGTGCGGGCGACGTAATAGAGATAATTAACAAACGAACAACCTCAGCGATAGCTTGGCCCGCTTACAGCGAAGACCAAAATCGTGACTTAATAAGAATAGACGGATTCACGCGAAAGAATAGCGGAGTAGCTATAAACGAATTTGTCGTCGTACGCCCGGCGAAGGTAAAGACTGCGCTTGCCATAACACTTGCACCGGTTGACATGAGATTGAATGTTGACGATGACTTCACAAACTTTGTCAGAAATCGTCTCATGGAGCGCACACTGGTTGAAGGCGATACGACTTTGGTGATGATGCTCGGTCATGCCATTCCCTTTACAGTCACCAAAACACGCCCGCACGGAATCATAAAAGTCACAGCCGAGACGAGACTCACAATTCTGAACGAACCCGCCCCCGAGTCTAAAGGCCTGCCCAGAACCACATATGAAGACATAGGAGGATTGCACGAGGAAATTCAACGTGTTCGCGAAATGGTAGAACTTCCATTGAGGCATCCCGAACTTTTCCAGCGGCTTGGAATAGAACCACCCAAAGGCGTACTGCTTCATGGTCCGCCAGGATGCGGAAAAACACTGCTAGCTCGAGCAGTTGCCAACGAGTCGGAAGCAAACTTCTACTCCATAAACGGTCCTGAAATAATGAGCAAATTCTACGGCGAATCCGAGGCAAGGCTTCGCGAAATCTTTCAGCAAGCCCAGCAGAATTCTCCGAGCATCATTTTCATCGACGAACTCGATGCTATAGCACCCAAACGTGAAGAGGTTACGGGCGAAGTTGAAAGACGTGTTGTTGCTCAACTTCTTGCTTTGATGGATGGTCTGTCTGGAAGAGGAAACGTGATTGTTATTGGTGCTACAAACCGACCAGGTGCGTTAGACCCAGCACTGCGTAGACCAGGCAGGTTTGATAGGGAAATTGAAATTGGCGTTCCAGACAAACACGGAAGATATGAAGTGCTTCAGATTCACACCCGCGGAATGCCTTTAGCTGAAGACGTTGACCTTAAGAAGCTGTCAGAAATGACCCATGGATACACAGGAGCTGATTTATCAGCGCTCGGCAGAGAAACTGCCATGAAAGCACTTCGGAGATACTTGCCCCAGATAAACCTCGAAGATGAGCGCGTGCCACCAGAAGTGCTTGAGAAAATGGAAGTAAAGATGGATGACTTCATCAACGCTTACAAAGAAGTCACACCTACAGCAATGCGAGAAGTTTACATCGAAGTCTCAACGGTTCACTGGGAAGATGCAGGAGGGCTGGAGGAAGTTAAACAGCACCTCAAAGAAGCAGTCGAGTGGCCTATGAAAACCCCTGAAATCTTTAGCAGATTGGGAATAAAGCCTCCGAAAGGCATAATGCTTTACGGTCCGCCAGGATGCGGAAAAACACTGCTAGCTCGAGCAGTCGCAACAGAGAGCGAAGCTAACTTTATTACAATCAAAGGTCCCGAAGTTTTCTCCAAATGGGTCGGTGAATCAGAAAAAGCTATTCGTGAGGTCTTCAGAAAAGCTCGTATGGCGGCGCCCGCAGTGATATTCTTGGATGAGATTGATTCACTCACGCCTCGGCGTGGATTAGGCTTTTCGGACAGTGGTGTTTCAGAGCGAGTTATAAGTCAACTGCTCACAGAAATGGATGGAATTGTCACATTAGAAGACATTGTTGTAATCGCTGCCACGAATAGGCCAGACATGGTGGACCCAGCAGTGCTGAGGCCAGGAAGATTTGACAGGCTAATCTATGTTCCAGAACCTGACGAAAGCAGCAGGCTTCAGATTTTCAAGATTTATACGAAAGGCATGCCGTTGACAAAAGATGTGGACCTAAATCAGCTGGTCATTCAGACCAAGTATTATTCGGGAGCGGACATTGAATCCTTGTGTAGAGAAGCCGCCATGCACGCGTTGAGAAGAGATATTGCCACTAAAGAGGTAACACTCAAAGACTTCCAGGAAGCCCTGAAAGAAGTGCGACCAACAGTTACTCCTGAATTGGAAAAATGGTATAAGAGCTTCATGCAACAGATCAAGCAGGTGCAAAAATCCGCGACGCCGGTCGCCTAAGGAGCAAATTAGATGCCAGCAGTTAAAACTTGGAAAACACGCCCCGCCTATTCTGTTGTACTGGAAATACTGAACAAGAAAGGCGATATGACCGACGATGATCTTTTCGACGCTTTGAAAGGAGAGTTTGAAGATATCGGCTACAAGGACTTCAACGACATTCTTCTGATGCTCGAGGTAAGCGGCAGAATCCGCACTTCCTCCATGTCTCGAGGAAAGAGACACATAGAACTTGTCCAATAAACTTGTAAGATGGCACCCAATCTGCAGCAAAGAGAAAATGCGCAAGACGTTGTAGTTGTCGGAGGCGGACCTTCAGGCTCGTTCACAGCTCTAAACTTGGCCAGAGCTGGTGCCAGAGTTACAGTTTTCGAGGAACATGGAGCGATTGGCGCGCCATCGCATTGTGCTGGGCACCTGAGCATTCGGAGCTTAAAGAACTTAGGACTGTATCCGCTTTCTGATAGCATTTTAGAAAACACTTTTTCTCAAGCCAACTTCTATTCCCCCAGTGGCTTCAAATTCTCTGTTCGTCTCACAAAACCCGTTACTTGCGCCATTAACCGTGAAGCTTTTGACAGGTTTATCGCGCAAAAAGCTGAAGCGGCAGGAGCGAGCTACCACTTGAACTCTCTCGTTCAAACACTCCTGATGGAGAACCATTTTGTAAAAGGTGTGAAAGTCAAACGAAGCGATGGATCAGAAGCGATATTTCCCGCAAGGATCGTGGTCGATGCAGAGGGAATATCTTCCAGACTTTTAAGGCAAGCAGGTCAATCAGCTCATAATCGTGACAAGTTTGTCTACGCAGTCGAAGCTGAAGTTGAGAACATCAAAGA
>Ga0153916_10003060_pt1 | contig 12328 bp, 12 predicted proteins | sample Opewatmetagenome_FD_109642 | JGI IMG/M metagenome (GOLD analysis project Ga0153916, IMG submission 109642) | Freshwater wetland microbial communities from Ohio, USA - Open water 3 Core 3 Depth 4 metaG | ecosystem: Environmental > Aquatic > Freshwater > Wetlands | place: USA: Ohio, Lake Erie...
GAACCTCGAGATGGGCGGGAAGGGCACGTTCCACGACGCGCGGCTCGAGGACGCGGCGAAGTTCCCGGTCGCGGCCCGCGCCGGCCTCGCGCACCGCGTCTCGACGGACGACCGGATCACCGCGAAGCTCCCCGCGCTGCACGTGTACCAGCTCGCGCTGACCGCGCCGCGGCCGCTCGAGGGCAGCTTCGACCCCGAGGGCGCCCGGCGCGGCCAGGCGGTCTTCGCGGGCAAGGCGGCGTGCGCGAGGTGCCACGTGCCGCCGCTCTTCACGGAGCCGGGCTGGAACCTGCACGCGGCGTCGGAGATCGGCATCGACGACTTCCAGGCGAACCGGGCACCGGACGGCAAGTACCGCACCACCCCCCTGGGCGGACTCTTCGCCCACGCGAAGGGCGGCTTCTACCACGACGGCAGGTTCGCGACCCTGGCGGACGTCGTCGACCACTACGACCGCACCTTCTCGCTGGGCCTCACCGCCGCCGACAAGCTCGACCTCGTCGAGTACCTGAAGTCGCTGTGAGCCGCCGGGCCGGGCGGCGGGCCGCACGGCCGCCGCCCGGCGGTGACTCCGCGCCGGGGACGTGCTCTCCTCCTCGCGCATGGCGGAGCACGGGAGCAGGGCCGGCTTCCTCGTCCCGGAGCGGAAGGCGCGCATCGACGAGGTGGTCGCGAACCGCACGCGGACGCTCACGGTCGTCCTCGAGGCCTTCTGCGATCCGCAGAACGTGAACGCGGTGCTCCGCACCTGCGAGGCGTTCGGGATCCAGGAGCTGCACGTCGTCGAGGGGCCCATGAAGCCCTACGACCGGAACAAGAAGATCAGCCAGAACGCGGACAAGTGGCTGGACCTGCGGCGCTGGCCGTCCACGGCGGAGTGCCTCGCGCACCTCGCGGCGGAGGGGTTCGCGATCTACGCGACCCACCTCGGCGAGGGCGCGCGCCCGCTCGGAGCGCTCTCCTTCGCGGGGAAGGTCGCGCTCGTCTTCGGGAACGAGAGCCGGGGGGTGTCCCCCGAGGCGCTCTCCCTCGCGGACGCGACGTTCGCCATCCCGATGCGGGGGTTCGTCCAGTCGTTCAACGTCTCGGTCGCGGCCGCCATCTCCCTCGCGAAGGCGGTGGAGCGCCGCGAGGCCGAGCGCGGAGCTCACGGCGACCTCTCCGAGGCGGAGGCCGCGGCCCTGCGCGAGCGGTTCTACGTGCTCGCGGTGAAGCAGCGGGCCCGCATCGCGAAGGCGGAGCGGGTGACCGAGCGCCGCCAGCGGCACAAGCGCTAGGGCCGCCGCGCCGGATCAGGGCGCTGCGGGCGGAGGAGGCCGCCCCGGGATCTCGCAGCTCTCCCAGAAGGCGCGCAGGTCCTCGGGGAGCGGCGTCTCGAGGCGCACCTCGTCCCCCGTCCGCGGGTGAGGGAGCGCGAGCCGCCAGGCGTGCAGCGCCTGGCGCGGGAGGCGCAGGCGGGCGCGGTCGTCGTCGGTCATCTCGTGACGGGTGAACCGGTCGAAGATCGCCTCGTCCGGCCCGTAGATCTTGTCGCCCACCATCGGCAGTCCCGCGTGCAGGAGGTGCGCCCGGATCTGGTGCTGGCGCCCGGTGCGCGGCCGGCAGGCGAGGAGCGCCACCGGCGTCCCGTCGGGCGCCGCGCGGCGCTCGAGCACCTCGAACGCGGTGACGGAGGGGAGCCCCGCCGCGTCGACGTGCATCCGCACGCGCACGGCGGACGCGCCGTTGAGCGCGAGCGGCGCGTCGACCTCGAAGCGCTCCGCCGCGGGGAGGCCGAGGGCGAGCGCGAGGTACGTCTTCTCCACGCGGCCGTTCGCGAACTCGCGCTTCATCCGCTTCGTCCACTCCGGCGCGCCGCCGCAGGCGAGCAGGCCCGAGGTCTCGCGATCCAGGCGGTGGGCCGGGTCGATCTTGCGGTCCGGGAAGCGCGTCCGCGCCGCCGCCGTGAAGGTGTGGGCCGCGTAGCGCGCCGTCGGGTGGACCGGCAGGCCGGCCGGCTTGTCGATCACGAAGAGCGCGCCGTCGTCGTGGACGACCGTGAAGTCGAGCGGGGCGTCGGGCTCGGGCTCGGCGTCCCGGAGGAGCACGAACGAGAGCCCGGGCGCCACCCGCGTCGAGGGCTTGAGGCTCCGGCCGCCGTCCGCCTGGATCCGGTGTGCGATGAGGTACTGCACGCGCTCGCGCGAGAGCCGCCGGATCTTCTCCTGGAGGTAGCGATCGAGGCGCCAGCCCGCGTAGTTCGGCTCGACGGTGAACCGGACCCTGACCACGTGCGTCACGGCGGCGAACATAGCACTTGAACGGCGCCGGTCGCCCTGGGAGCATTGAAAGACATGCTCGCGACCTCCATGCTCCTCGCCGCCGCGCTCCTGGCGGGCCCGGCCGCCGCGGCGCCGGTCCGCCTCGCGGTGGTCCCGCTCGAGTCCCCCCCGGAGCTCACCTTCACGGGGAAGAGCGCGGCCGAGGCCTTCGCCGCGGAGGCGGCGAAGGCGGGCTTCGAGGTCGTGACGCCGGCGCAGGTGGAGGAGAAGCTCGGGCGCGCCGCCACGCTCGCGCTGGTCCGCTGCGCCGACGACCCGAAGTGCCTCGCCGCGAAGGCAGCCCGGCTCGGCGTCGACCGCGTGGTGGGCGGCTGGCTCCGCAAGCGCGGGGAGGCGTACCGGATCGCCCTCGTGCACGCGGACGCCCGGACGGGCGCGCGGCTCGGGGGGATGGAGCGCGAGATCCCGGTGGCGTCCCGGCGTCTGCAGAAGGAGGTCGCGCTCGCCGCGCCGCTCCTCCTCGGCGGGCAGGGCGACGCGAAGGGCATCCTCAGCGTCGTCACCACGCCGCCGGGGGCGCTCGTCACCGTCGACGACGTCCCGGTGGGCACGACGCCGCTCAGCCGCGAGGTGCGCCCGGGCCGGCACAAGGTGCAGGTCGCGGTGACGGGTTATGCCGACGCCGCGCCCGTCTGGGTGGACGTGCCCGCGAACGCCATCGTGGAGCACCGCCCGCGGCTCTACGAGATCCCGGCCCGCGACCGGCCCAACCTCTCGCCGACCGAGGGGTCGGGCACGAAGGTCAGGATCACGCGCTAGGCGGGAGCGAAGCCGGGCGAGGAAACCCTCGCCGTCCCGCCCGTTCCGCGGGAACGGTTGACGGGATCGATCGCATACCTTAGCTTGGCCTCCCGGTTTGGGACGCGTCGCCGTCATCATTCCGGCCCGCTGGGGAGCCCAGCGGTTTCCCGGCAAAGCCCTCGCCGATCTGGCCGGCAGACCCCTCGTCGCTCACGTGGTCGAGCGCGCGCGGAAGGCCCGCGGCGTGGACGTGGTCGCCGTCGCGACCGACGACGAGCGCATCGCGCGCGCAGCCGAGCGCGCGGGCGCGGCCGCGATCATGACGGGCGCCGCGGCCACGGGTACCGACCGCGTGGCCGAGGCGGCCCGGAAGCTCCGGCCCGCGGCGGACGTGGTGGTGAACCTCCAGGGGGACGAGCCGCTCATCGAGGCCGGGGCGGTGGAGACGCTCGTGGCCGCGCTGTCCGGAGGCACGGAGATGGCCACCCTCGCCCGGCCGCTGGAGCCCGGCGAGGAGGAGCGGAGCCAGGTGGTGAAGGTCGTGACGGATCTGTCCGGGAACGCCCTCTACTTCTCGCGCGCGCCCATCCCGCACCGGCGCGCCGGCGGGCGGAGCGCGCTGGCGCGGGCGCACGTGGGGATCTACGCGTTCACCGCGCCGTTCCTGCAGACGTTCGCCGCGCTGCCGCCGGGCCGGCTCGAGGTGGAGGAGTCGCTCGAGCAGCTGCGCGCCCTGGAGCACGGGCACCACATCCGGGTCGCCGACACGACCTACCGCGGATTCGGGATCGACACGCCGGAGGACCTCGAGCGCGCCCGCTCGATCCTCGCGGCCCAGCGTGGGTGAGGGAGGGGAGTCATGGTGAAGCGCGGAAAGAAGACGAAGTACCTGTTCGTCACGGGGGGCGTCGTGAGCTCCCTCGGCAAGGGGCTCGCCGCCTCGTCCATCGGCGCGCTCCTCGAGAACCGGGGGCTCGAGGTGTCCCACCTCAAGCTCGACCCGTACATCAACGTGGACCCGGGCACGATGAGCCCGTTCCAGCACGGCGAGGTCTACGTCACCGACGACGGCGCGGAGACCGACCTCGACCTCGGTCACTACGAGCGCTTCACGAGCGCCAAGATGACCCGGAAGAACAACTACACCACCGGGCGCATCTACCAGACGGTCATCCAGCGCGAGCGGCGCGGCGAGTACCTCGGCAAGACCGTGCAGGTGATCCCGCACATCACCGACGAGATCAAGGCGGTGATCCGCGAGGCGGCGGGCGGCGCCGACATCCTCATCGTCGAGGTGGGCGGCACGGTCGGCGACATCGAGTCGCTCCCGTTCCTCGAGGCGATCCGCCAGATGAAGTACGACGTGGGCGAGGAGAACGCGCTCTACGTGCACCTCACGCTGGTGCCGTACATCGCCGCGGCCGGCGAGCTCAAGACGAAGCCGACCCAGCACTCCGTGAAGGAGCTCCGCGAGATCGGCATCCAGCCCGACATCCTGCTGGCCCGGGCCGACCGGGAGATCTCGCGGGAGATGAAGGACAAGATCGCCCTCTTCTGCAACGTCGATCCGTCGGCGGTCTTCACGGCGCGGGACGTCTCGTCGATCTACGAGGTGCCGCTCATGCTCCACGCGGAGGGCCTCGACGACAAGCTCGCCGAGCTCCTCAACATCTGGAGCCGCGCGCCGAGGCTCGAGCGGTGGGAGCAGATCGTGGACCGCGTGAAGAACCCCAAGCGCGGCGAGGTGACCGTCGGCGTCGTCGGCAAGTACGTGGAGCTCCACGAGAGCTACAAGAGCCTGAACGAGGCGCTCACCCACGGCGGCATCGCCGGCGACGTGAAGGTGAGGACCGTGTTCATCGACTCGACCCGGCTGGAGGAGGGCGACCTCTCCGAGCTCGACCGGGTGGACGCCATCCTCGTGCCCGGGGGCTTCGGCGTGCGCGGTACCGAGGGGAAGATCCTCGCGGTGCGCTACGCGCGCGAGCGGAAGGTGCCCTTCTTCGGGATCTGCCTCGGCCTGCAGATGGCGGTGATCGAGTTCGGCCGCTCCCTGCTCGGGCTCGAGCGCGCGAACTCGCTCGAGTTCGACGAGCACACCCCGCACCCGGTGGTGACCCTCATGGAGGGGCAGAAGGGGGTCGCGGACAAGGGCGGGACGATGCGGCTCGGGAGCTACGCCTGCGCGCTCAAGGAGGGCACCAAGGCGCGCGAGCTCTACGGCGCCGACCTCGTCCACGAGCGCCACCGGCACCGCTTCGAGTTCAACAACGCCTACCGGGCGCAGTACGAGGCCGCGGGGATGGTCTTCTCGGGCGTGAACCAGGAGCTCGACCTCATCGAGATGATCGAGCTCAACAACCACCCGCACTTCGTGGGCTGCCAGTTCCACCCGGAGTTCAAGTCGAAGCCGTTCGCCCCGCACCCGCTCTTCGCCGGCTTCGTCGACGCGGCGCGGGAGCACCGGGACCAGGTGCGGCGGCAGCCCGGGGCGGCGGTGACCAAGCTGCCCGTCGGGAAGAACGGGTAGGTTCCTCTCTTCCTCGCCCCTCGACAGGCCGGGGGCGATATGGATTTCACGTCCGCCCGGGGCGGGCCTGTCGAGCCCCGGGGCGGAGCGGAGGTCGCGTTGTCGAAGGTCCACGCCCGCATCGCGGGTCACGACGTGGGAGACGGGCGGAAGCTCCTCCTCATCGCCGGCCCGTGCGTCATGGAGTCCGAGACCCACGCCCTCGCCCACGCCCGCAAGGTGAAGGCGCTCGCCGAGAAGCACGGGCTGCCGGTGGTCTTCAAGGCGAGCTTCGACAAGGCGAACCGCTCGAGCGGGAAGAGCTTTCGCGGACCGGGCCTCGAGAAGGGGCTCGCCATCTTCGAGGCGGTGAAGCGCGAGACCGGGCTCCCCTGCACGACCGACGTACACGAGACCTGGCAAGCCGAGCCCGCGGGGAAGGTGGTGGACCTCCTTCAGGTCCCCGCGTTCCTCTGCCGTCAGACGGACCTCGTCCTCGCCTGCGCGCGCCACGGGAAGAGCGTGTCGGTGAAGAAGGGCCAGTTCCTCGCGCCGAAGGAGATGCGCCACGCCGTCGCGAAGTGCCGCGAGGCCGGCAACGCGAACGTGCTCCTCGTCGAGCGCGGGGCCACCTTCGGCTACGGGAACCTCGTGGTGGACATGCGCGCGCTGGTCCAGATGCGCGAGCTCGGCGTGCCGGTGTGCCTCGACGCGACGCACTCGGTGCAGCTCCCGGGCGGCGGAGGCGACACGACCGGCGGCGACCGCCAGTTCGTGGCGCCGCTCGCCCGCGCGGCGGCGGCGGTGGGCGTCGACGCGCTCTTCATGGAGATCCACGAGGACCCCTCCGTCGCCAAGTCCGACGGCCCGAACTCGCTCGACTTCGCCATGGCGGACGCGCTCCTGCGGGACGTGCTCGCCATCCGGAAGGCGCTCGGCCAGCCGTGAGGCGACTCGCCCCGAGCCCTCCGGCTCCGGCCGGCGGCCGGGCGCCGGCCCGTGGCCCGGGCGGGCGGAGTCGAAGGGTGCAGCCGTGACCGGCCGGCGGCGCTCGCGCGCCCGCATCTCGCCGCAGGCGCTCGTGGCGCGGGCCGCCCGGATCCGGCTCGTCCTCCTCGACGTGGACGGCGTGCTCACCGACGGCCGCATCTACTACGGCGCGGACGGCGAGGCGCTCAAGGCCTTCGACGTGAAGGACGGCCACGGCGTGGTGCTCCTCCGCGACCACGTGGACTTCGGCGTCATCTCCGGCCGCCCCGGCAAGGCCTCGGAGAAGCGGCTGCAGGAGCTCCGCGTGAAGCACCTCGTCTTCGGCGAGCGCGACAAGCTCGCCGGCTACGCCCGGCTCGCGCACCTCGGCGTCGCCGACGAGGAGGTCGCCTACATGGGGGACGACGTGAACGACATCCCGCTGCTCCGCAAGGTCGGGCTCTCCGCCTGCCCCGCCGACGCCCGCCCGGAGGTGAAGGAGGTCGTGCACTTCGTGGCGCGCTCCCCCGGAGGACGCGGCGCGGTTCGCGAGCTGTGCGACCTCGTGATCGCGGCGAAGGGGATCTAAGCGCCCTGCTCATCGCCCGGCATCGGTGATAGCTTCGCCGCCCGATGACGGTCCCGCTGCACAAGCAGGTGAAGCGCGGCGTGCGCTCGGTCCTGGTGCGCGCCGCGATCCGCCTCTTCGCCCTCGTGCCGCTGCGGCCGGCGCTCGCCCTCGCGTCCTTCGTGGCGCGCCTGGGCTGGGTCGTCGCGCGGAAGACGCGGGCGCAGATGCTCGCGCAGCTCGCCGTCGCGTTCCCCGACAGGCCGGAGGCCGAGCGGGAGGAGATCGGCCGCGCTTCCCTCCACCACCTCGCCTGGCTCGCCGCCGAGGTCGCGACGCTCGACGGCTACCGCGCGCGCCTCCCCGAGTACGTCGGCTTCGCGCCGGGCGCCGAGGCGCGCCTCCGCGAGCTCATGGGCCGCGGCAGGGGGCTCGTCTACGTGACCGGCCACATCGGCAACTGGGAGCTCATGGCCCAGCGTGTCGCCGCCGATCATCCGTCCGCGACCATCGCCCGGACCGGCAACGATCCCAAGCTCACCGAGCTCATCGGGCGGGCGCGCGCGAAGGGGAAGGTCGAGACGCTCTGGCGCGAGGATCCCGGGACCGCCCGCGCGATGATCCGCTGCTTCAAGCAGGGGAAGCTCCTCGGCATCCTCATCGACCAGGACACGAACGTGCAGAGCGTGTTCGTGCCGTTCTTCGGGCGCCCGGCGTCGACGCCCCGCGGGGCCGCGGACCTCGCGATCCGCTTCAAGGTCCCGGTGGTCGTGGGCTGGTGCCGCCGCCGCGGCGCCGCCCCCGGCGCCGGGCACGAGATCGACTGCATCGAGATACCCTACGATCCGGCGCCCCCGGACAAGGACGCGGAGGTCACGCGCCTCACCGCCACCTGCACGACCGCTCTCGAGGCGGTCATCCGAAGGAACCCGGCCGAATGGGTCTGGATGCACGAGCGATGGAAGACCCGGCCGGCCCAGGCGGGGAGCGCCACTCAAGCAAAGGGGATGCCGGAAACTGCTGAGCTTTCCGGCAGGTAGCCCGCCGGCGTGCTAAGCAAGGTCTGTGCCCGTCGATCGGGCCTGGGGAAGAGTGCTATGTTTCAGCGGTCTTGGACGCGGGCGACTCCAGCTGTGGCGCTCGCCGTCTCGATGCTCGCCGGGCCGGGATGCCGGCGGGCCAAGCCCGTGGAGGCCCAATCTGTGGCGCCTGAGCTGAAGCTCGAAGGAGTCCGGTTCCGCGTCTACCGCGGGAACGAGCTCCGTGCGTCCGGGAAGGCGGAGCGCGCGTCGCTCCGGAGGGACTCGACCGAGGTCTCGGCGAAGGACCTCGAGGCGGTCCTGCCGAGGAGCGCGCCGCCCGTCCGGATCACCGCTCCCCTGGGGCAGGGCGTCATGGCGTCCCGCGTCTTCTCGGCGTCGGGCGGAGTGACCGTCTCGCGCGGCGACGTCGTCGGCCGGACGGAGCGCGTGCGCCTCGTCCCCGGCCCGGACGGCGGGCGCGTGGTGGGCGAGGACCCCGTCGTCGTCGAGGGGCCGGCCTACCAGCTCGAGGGGACGGGCTTCACCCTCCTGCCGGCGTCGGCCGAGCTGACGATCGGCGGGGGAGCCCGGCTCCTCGCCGGAGGCGGGGCCCGGCGTTGACGGCCGCGCTCGCCACCTTGCTCGCGGCGCTCGCGGGCGCCGCAACGCCCGCCGACGAGGTCTCGCGCGCGGCCCCCGTGCGCGTCGACGCGGACCAGGTCCACTACGCGTTTCAGAAGCACGAGGTGACCTTCACCGGCAAGGACGCGAAGCCCGTCACCATGATCCGGGACGACGCGAAGCTCACCTGCAGGAAGCTCGTCGCGAAGACGGACGAAGCCGGCCAGATCGTCACCGCCGCGTGTGCGGGCGACGTGCGCTTCACGCGCGGCGCGCGGGTGGTCACCTGCGAGCACGCGACCTTCGAGGCCGCCCTGGACCGGGTCACCTGCGAGGGCGACCCGGTGCTCCGCGACGGGAACGCCGAGGTGAAGGCGACGCGCCTCGTGTACGAGCTCAGGACCGACGAGGCGAAGGCCGAGGGCGCCCGCATCACCCTGCCCGGCGAGGAGGTCGAGCAGCGCCGCCGGGCGCTCGACCAGCGCCGCAAGGAGAGGAAGCCTTGACGGCCGGGAACGGCGCGCCGCTGCTCCTCCGCGCCGAGGGGCTCGTGAAGAGCTACCGCGGGCGCCGCGTGGTGGACGGCGTCTCGTTCCACGTCGCGCCCGGCGAGGTGGTGGGGCTCCTCGGACCGAACGGGGCCGGGAAGACCACCTCGTTCAACATGGTGGTGGGCCTCGTCGTCCCCGAGGCCGGCAAGGTGCTCCTCGGCGACGCGGACCTCACCCGCCTCCCCATGCACCGGCGCGCGCGGCTCGGCGTCGGCTACCTGCCCCAGGAGGCGTCGATCTTTCGCAAGCTCACGGTCCGCCAGAACCTCACCGGCGTCCTCGAGGCGCTCGGGGTGGGGCGGAGCGAGCGGGAGGACCGCGCGGCCACGCTCCTGCACGAGTTCCGCCTGGAGAACGTGGCGGGCTCGCTCGGGGAGCAGCTCTCCGGCGGCGAGCGGCGGCGGGCGGAGGTGGCGAGGAGCCTGCTCTCCTCGCCGCGGTACATCCTCTTCGACGAGCCGTTCGCGGGGGTCGATCCCATCGCGGTGGGCGAGCTGCAGCGGCTCATCGGCTCCCTGCGGGACCGCGGGATCGGCGTGCTCATCACGGATCACGCCGTGCGCGAGGCGCTCGGCATCTGCGGCCGCGCCTACATCCTGTCGGCGGGGGCGATCCTCGAGGCCGGGACGCCGGCGGAGATCGCGGCGTCGGAGAAGGCGCGGGCGGTGTACCTGGGGGAGAAGTTCCGGCTCGACGAACAGGCGGTGAACTGAGCGATGGCCCTCGAGCTGAAGCAGCACCTCAAGATGACCCAGCAGCTGGTGATGACGCCCCAGCTGCAGCAGGCCATCAAGCTCCTCCAGCTCTCGCGCATGGAGCTCGTGGACCTCGTCCGCACGGAGATGACGGAGAACCCGCTCCTCGAGGGGGCCGACGAGCCCGACGAGGAGCCGGTGCAGAGCGGCGAGAGCCCCGCCGAGACCGCCGACCACGAGGCGAAGCCGGAGCCGAAGGAGCCGGAGAAGTCCGAGGAGGTGAAGGGCGAGGACGGCGCGAACGAGAACGACTGGGACCAGTACCTCGACCACTACCAGCTGCAGGGGCACACGGCGCCCTCGAACCGCGGGCTCGCCGACGAGGAGCTGCCCGGCGCGGAGTCCACCCTCACGAAGAAGGGGGACCTCGTCGACCACCTCACCTGGCAGATCCGCCTCTCGAACTTCACGCGGGAGGAGGAGACGGTCGCGCTGCTCGTCATCGGCAACCTCGACGACGACGGCTACTTCAAGATGCCCGCGGTGGAGGGGGAGTCCGACGACGCGGCGCCGCGCGATCCCCTGGTGCGCGTCGCGTTCGAGGCGGGCGTGGGCCTCGAGCTCGCGGAGTCGGTGCTGCACAAGGTCCAGGAGCTCGACCCGGTGGGCGTCGCGGCGCGCGACCTGCGCGAGTGCCTGCAGCTGCAGCTCAAGCACATCAACGCCGACACGCCCGAGATCGTGGCGATCGTCGACCGGCACCTGAAGCACCTCGAGTCGAAGAACTACGGCGCGATCGCGAAGGACCTCAAGATCCCCATCGAGGAGGTCGTGAAGGCGGTGAAGGTGATCAGCCGCCTCGAGCCCAAGCCCGGCCGCGCGTTCTCCGGCGACGAGCCGCAGTACATCACGCCCGACGTCTACGTCACCAAGCTCGGGGACAAGTACGTGGTGGTCCTGAACGACGACGGGCTCTCGAAGCTGCGCATCTCGGGCATGTACCGCGCGGCGCTCCGGAACGGGCAGGCGGGCGCCGCGAAGGAGTACATCCAGGACAAGCTCCGCAGCGCGGTCTGGCTCATCCGCTCCATCCACCAGCGGCAGCGGACGATCTACAAGGTCACCGAGTCGATCGTGAAGTTCCAGCGGGACTTCCTCGACAAGGGCATCGCGTACCTCAAGCCCCTCATCCTCCGGGACGTGGCCGAGGACATCGGGATGCACGAGTCGACCGTCTCCCGCGTCACCACGAACAAGTACGTCCACACGCCGCAGGGGATCTACGAGCTCAAGTTCTTCTTCAACTCGGCCATCAACAAGACCGGGGGCGACGAGATCGCCAGCGAGGCCGTCAAGAACCACATCAAGCAGATCGTGGCCGGCGAGGACGCGAAGCACCCCCACTCGGATCAGAAGATCGTCGAGATCCTGAAGGGCCAGCGGATCGAGATCGCCCGCCGCACCGTCGCCAAGTACCGCGAGGTGCTCGGGATCCTGCCCTCCTCGAAGCGCAAGAAATACTTCTAGCCTCGCCCGAGCCTGCCCGAAGGGGCGGTCGTGACCCGCGCCCGTGGGACGGCCTTCACCCGGCCGCCTGTGCACGATGCCACACCCCACCGGAGCACTCGCGATCCGCCCGCGGGGGCCGATCGCGCGCGTCTCGCCCTGTTATAGTGAACGCGTGCATGTTGCCATTCGGGCAACATCGGCCTCGGCCGCGGCACCGACGGGAGCTCAACACCCGCCGGCCGCGGCCGTAGCATTTCTCGGTCCAGCCAAGGAGGAGGCGTGGCAATGCAGCTGAACATCACCTTCAGGCACCTGGATCCCACCGAGGCGCTCAAGTCCCACGTGCGCGACCGCGTCGCCCACGTGCAGAAGTACGTCGATCGGCCGAGCGAGGCGCACGCGGTGCTCCACGTCGAGAACCTCGACCACCACGCCGAGCTCACGGTGAAGGCGGGCCGCTTCCTCTTGCGCGGCACCGCGAGGTCGCAGGACATGTACGCGTCCATCGACGCCGCCGCCGACAAGATCGAGCGGCAGCTCAAGAAGCACAAGGAGAAGCTCTACAACCACAAGACGAACGGGCACGCGGTCACCGAGTGGAAGCCCGTCGACGTCCGGCACGACGTGCTCGACGTCCTCGGGGCCGCGGACCGGCAGGGTCACCGGGTGGTGAGGAGCAGCCAGTTCCAGGCGAAGCCGATGACGATCGACGAGGCTCTCCTCCAGCTCGATCTCCTCGACTCGAGCTTCTACGTGTTCCAGAACGCGACGGACCGCACCATCAACGTGGTCTTCAAGCGCGACGACGGGAACTACGGCCTC
>Ga0153916_10003061_pt1 | contig 12326 bp, 11 predicted proteins | sample Opewatmetagenome_FD_109642 | JGI IMG/M metagenome (GOLD analysis project Ga0153916, IMG submission 109642) | Freshwater wetland microbial communities from Ohio, USA - Open water 3 Core 3 Depth 4 metaG | ecosystem: Environmental > Aquatic > Freshwater > Wetlands | place: USA: Ohio, Lake Erie...
CGGGCCAGGACGCCCTGGTCCCGGTACCGGATGCTCAAGGCCCAGGACCAGAACGTCGCGCGCTACGAAGCCTGGCGCGGCGGCGTCCGCGACGACAGCCGCACCGGTGCATCCGTCGCGATGGAGGTCCTGCGCCGGCAGGCGCAGTACGCGGGACTGATCGCGGTCGCCGGGTTCGTGCTCGTCTTCCTGGGCTTCTTCATTCGCTGACGGGGCGGGTTATGCCGGGCGCCCCGAGAGACCTCGGATATTCGCCCTCGGACTGCGTGAGACGGGATGCGGACGACCGGCACGCCAGATCGACGCGACTCCGCGCTTGGCGGGGAGCCTGACTGCACCCAAGGCGAGCGTTCCATGGGCCGACGACGCCTCATGGAGTCCCGGGATGACTATTCGAGAGACGCGGATCTGCGCTCGCGGCTGCCCGCTCGTCCGGCGATCCGTCGCCACTCGATGGCCGTGCATCGGTCCATGACCACCGCCAACCCGGCGGCATGGGCGATCGCGGCCGCGTCCCAGTTCACGACGCCGAGCTGCAGCCACAGGCAGCGCGCGCCGACCGCGACTGCCTCGCGGGCGTGCGGCACGCACAGCTCGGATCGCCGGAAGACGTCGACGAGATCGAACGGTCCGGTGGCTGCGACCGCTTCGGCGAGGGTCGGGAAAGCCGGGACCCCGAGCACGGACCGCTCGTTCGGATTGACCGGCACGCACTCGAAGCCCGCTTCGACCAGGTAGCGGAGGACACCGAGCGACGGCCTGGCCGGGTTCGACGAGGCCCCGACGACGGCGATCCGGCGGGTCGTCAGAAGCACCGCTTCGATGCCGGCATCATCGAGCAACGGGACGGGTCCGCGGCCCTCCTGCAGGTCCAGCAACGCGGCAGTGCGGGCACGATCCGCCGCGCGGGCGGCGCGCTCCCCGGCGCTCACACCCGGACCCGCAGCGACTCGAGGCCGCGCAGCACGAACCGCGGCTTCCAGGCGGGTTTCTCGACCACGTCGAGCCTCGGCATCCGGCGGAGAATCGCCTCGAACAGGATCTCGAACTCCAGCTTCGCCAGCGGCGCCCCCAGGCAGTAGTGGATTCCCGCGCCGAAGGAGAGGTCGCGGTTTGGCGACCGGTCGAGCACGATCGCGTCGGAGTCCGCGAACGCCGCTGGATCCCTGTTGGCCGCGGCGAACTGGAGGGCGAGCTCCTCGCCGCGCGGGACGGTCACGCCCTCGATCTCGACGTCCTCGAGCACCCAGCGCTCGAACATCGGGGCGGGCGTGTCGAAGCGGAGCAGCTCCTCGATGGCCGTCGGGACGAGCCCCGGTTCGGCGCGCAGGCGGGCCAGCGCCCGGGGGTGGCGGAACAGTGCCCACCACGAGTTGGCCGCCCCGTTGACGGATGCTTCATGGCCGGCGTTCAGGAGCAGCACCGCGGTCCCGATCAGTTCGTCCTCGGTCAGGCGATCGCCGTCACGCTCGAGCACGGCACCGAGCTGGCTGATCAGGTCGGTGCCGGGCCTCCGACGTCGCTCGCGGGCGATGCCGCGCAGGTACGACTCGAAGGCGGCGCTCGCCTCGGTCGCATGGCGCTGGGCCTCGGGGGTCGGGTCGAGCTCGAACATGAGGGTCATGTCGGCCGACCACGGTCGGAGGAGGTGCCGATCGGCCTCGGGGATCCCGAGCAGCTCGGCGATGACCGCGACCGGCACGAGCTCGAGCAGGTCCGAGATCATGTCGAATTCGCCGAGCGCGAGCGCGCCGTCGATCGCGTCGCCGACGGTCGCCTCGATCCGTGGCCGCAGCGCCTCGACGGTCCGCGGCGTGAAGGCGGCCGTGACGAGGCGGCGCAGGCGCCTGTGGTCGGGCGGTTCCATGTCGATCATCTGTACGGCGAGCAGGTCCCAGAACGGCGCCTGGTCCGCGGGAGGGGGTGTGCGGCCCCACGCTTCGTGGCTGGCCATGTGGAGGTAGGAGCGGCCGAGCCGACGATCGCGCAGCAGGGCGTTGACGTCCCCATGGCGCGAGACGAGCCATTGGTTCGTGCGCTCGTCATAGATGACCGGAGCCTCGTCGCGCAACCTCGAGAGCGCCGGGTACGGGTCGGCCACGAAGGCCGGATCCCACGGGTCGTAGCCGAGCTCCGCCGGCGTCCTGACCCCGGGAGTGGCGGTTCCGGGGGCCCGGGAGCCGGCGGTTCCGCGGGGCGCGGGGGACTGCGTGGACGACATCGCGCGATGCTAGGCGAACGTGGCCACGGCGTCGACGACGAGGTCGAGGAATCCTTCGCGGTCGAGGTCCACGCCCACCTCGGCGTTGACCGGACGGCCGGACAGCCCCTCCTCGTCGCCGACCGTGCGACCGCGGGTCAGGCCGTCGCCGGTCTCGACGTCGACCCGCATCGCCCGGCGCGTGATCAGCCACGGGGCGATCAGCATGGCGACCGCCACGGCATCGTGGATCGGCGGGCCCTCCCAGCCGTAGCGAGCCCGGTGATGGATGGCGAAGAACCGCATGAGGTCGGCGAAGACATGTCCCGTCGCCGTGCCGAGCGCGTCGAGGCGGTCCACATCCGCCGGCAGCACGATCGCCCGATGTGTCACGTCGAGGCCAGCCATCAGGATGGGGATGCCGGCACCGAAGACGATCGCTGCGGCCTCCGGGTCCTGCCAGATGTTGAATTCGGCCGAGGCCGTGGTATTCCCGGCGCCCAGCGAGCCGCCCATGAGCGAGATGAGCCCGATCCGGTCGTGGAGCGACGGATACGCGCGCAGGAAGAGGGCGATGTTGGTAAGTGGTCCGGACGGCACCAGCGTGACGGGCACGCTCGACGAACGAACGAGCGAGGCGACGACCTCGACGGCAGCCTCGGGTCGAGCCTCGAATGCCGCATCCGGCAGCTCGGCACCGTCCAGCCCGGATTCGCCGTGGAACGCGAGCTGGATGAGCGGCTCCCGCAACAGCGGGCGGTCCGACCCGGCCGCGACGGGGACGTCCGTTCGCCCGAGCAGCGTCAGCACGCGCAGGGCGTTGCGCGTGGTGTTCGCCAGCCCGGCATTGCCGCCGACGGTCGTGACCGCGAGGACGTCGAGCAGGGGAGCGGAGCACGCGAGCAGGATCGCGAGCGCATCGTCGTGACCCGGGTCGCAATCGAGGATCACCGGACGGCGCACGCCCGCCGGCGGCGTGCCAGGCAGCGCAGCGAGCGCGGCGGCCCGCTCGGCGTCGCCCAGGATCACGCGCTCAAGCCGCTGCTTCGCGCTCGTATGGCTGCCCGTCGGCGGCCGGCGGGATGCTCCGGCCGACAACCCCGGCCAGGATCACGATGGTCAGGATGTATGGAAGCGCGTCCCACAGCTGGGCCGGTACCGAGCCCATGATCGTGCCGAGATCCCCGGTGGGCGGTGCGATCTTGATCAGCTGGCTGATCTGCAGGAACAGCGCGAACAGCAGCGCCGATCCGAACGCGCCGATCGGCGTCCAGCGGCCCATGATCATCGCCGCGAGCGCGATGAAGCCGCGACCGGTGGTCATTCCGGTCTGGAACGAGTTCGTGGCCTCGATGCTCAGCCAGGCACCGCCGAGGCCGGCGAACACGCCGCCCAGCATCACGTTCCGGTAGCGGAGCCGGATGACGTCGATGCCGACGGTCTCGGCCGCCCTCGGATGCTCGCCCACCGCGCGCGTCCGCAGGCCCCACCGGGAGCGGAACAGCCAGACCTGGGCGCCGATGATGATCACGATCGAGGACATCGCGATCGGGCCCTGATGGAGGAACATGTCGATCAGCCAGCCCACGACCGGCAGGTCGGTGAGGAACGTGGGCGGCCTGAACGCCGCGAAGCTGCCCGCGCCGGCCGGGGACGTCTTCGAGATCAGCTGGTCGAGATAGCCGGTCACGCCGAACGCGGCGATGTTGATGATCGTGCCGCTGATGATCTGGTCGGCGCGCAGCGAGATCGAGATCCAGGCGTGGAGCCAGGAGATCAGGACCGCCACCAGGACCGCCATCACGAGGCAGATGACGAGCGGGATCGTGAGCCCGAAGACCTCGCCCGGCGCCGGGCTGCCGAACATCGGGTTGACCGCGACGCCGACGACCCACGCGGTGAACGCGGCGGCCAGCATGGTGCCCTCGATACCGATGTTGACGACGCCGGAGCGCTCGCACAGGACGCCGCACAGCGCCGCGAGGGCGAGCGGCGTCGCCTGGTTCATGATGTTGGGGGAGTTGGACGGGATGACCTGGACGAGGAAGCCGACGGCCTGGAACAGGATCCCGACGATCGGGATGCCGTACAGCGCGTCGAACAGCGACGTGACGTCCATCAGGCGGCCACCTTCGTCGCCAGGCCCCGGCTGGCGGGCACGCCGCCGATCCCGGCGGGAGCGGCTGCTCCCAGGACGCGGCGCAGGACCGGGCTCGCGACCAGGAACAGCGGGATCACGGCCTGTAGCACGTCGACCAGCTCGACCGGGATCTGGGCCCGGATCTGCATCAGCCCAGCCCCGGCGCGCATGGCCCCGAACAGCAGCGCGGCCGGGATCGTCACCAGCGGGTGTGAGCGCGCGAGCAGGGCGACGGCGATCGAGTCGAAGCCGACCGTGGTGCCGAAGCTCGAGGTCATCGAGTGGGTCACCCCCAGGAGCACGCTGGTGCCGGCGAGCCCGGCCAGCGCGCCGCTGAAGGTCATCGTGGCTATCGTGATCAGCCTGGGGCGCATCCCGGCGTAGCGCGAGGCGTCGGGGTTGGCGCCGACGGCGCGGACCTCGAAGCCCCAGGTCGTGCGGAACAGGAGCCACCACACGAACAGGGCGGCCAGGAAGGCGAGCAGGATCCCGAGGTGGCCGTTGCGCCCGAGCAGGATCGGGAACGCGGCGTTACCCACGTCGTAGGTGATCGGCGACGGCGAGCGCGGCACCTTGAGCGGCCCGCTGACGAGCGCCGCCAGGAGCTGGACGGCGATGTAGTTCATCATGATCGTGCTGACGACCTCGTGGGCACCCGAGACCGCCTTGAGGAAGCCCGGCACGAAGCCCCACAGGCCGCCCGCGATGAAGCCGGCGAGCGCGGAGGCCGGGATCGCGACGACCGCCGGCGCGTCGGCCAGCCAGACGCCGACGATGACCGCGCCCAGGGCACCGACGAGGAACTGGCCCTGCGCGCCGATGTTGAACAGGCCGGCCTTGAACCCGAAGCCGACCGCCAGGCCGCCGAACACCAGCGGGGTCGTGTTGACGAGCGTCGAGACGATGGCGTCGGGGCCACCCACCGCGCCTTCGACCAGCGCCCCGTAGGCGGTGAGCGGCAGGAACCAGTCGAACGTCTTGCCGGGCACGAGGAGCTCGGAGACCAGGATGATCGCGGCGCCCAGGAGCACGGCCAGCACGGTCACCGTGACCGGCAGCGCCAGGACCGACCAGATACGCGACAACAACCCGCGCGTTCCGGGCTCCCGGTCCGCCGAAGGGCTCCCGCTCATGCCACCACCGCCGCGGGCGTCCCGTTGCCCGACGCGTCGCGCTCGGCGCCGCCGGTCGCCATCAGCAGGCCGATGGCGTTCTTGTCCGCCGTTGGCCCGTCGACGACGGCAACGATCCGGCCGCCGAACATCACCCCGATCCGGTCCGAGAGCTCGAGGATCTCGTCGAGCTCGGCCGAGACGAGCAGGACCGCCGTGCCCGCGTCACGCTTGGCGATCACCTGTCGATGGATGAACTCGATGCTCCCCACGTCCAGGCCGCGTGTCGGCTGGTCGAGGATCAGGAGCTTGAGATCGCGGTCGAATTCGCGAGCGACCACGGCCTTTTGCTGGTTTCCACCCGACAGGGTACTGGCCTTGATGTTCGCGGAGGGCGTCCTGATGTCGAAGCGCTCGACCGCCGTCGCGGCGTCGCGGTCGATCGCCTCACGATCGCGCAGCAGGCCGTGGGCGTAGGGTGCCCGGTAGTAGCTGGTCAGGACGAGGTTGTCGGCGATGGAGAACGGCAGGATCAAGCCGAAGCGGTGGCGATCGGCGGGGACATACGACACCTGTGCCTCGTTGAGCTGGCGCGGCGTGTGTCCGGTGACGTTCTTCCCGTCGAGCGTCACGGTGCCGGCGGTCGGCTTGCGCAGTCCGATGATCGCCTCGACCAGCTCGTCCTGCCCGTTCCCGGCCACCCCGGCGATGCCGAAGATCTCGCCGGCGCGGACTTCGAAGTCGACGCCCTTGACCATCTGCTGGCCGCGATCGTCATTCGCGCTGAGGCCCTGGACGTTGAGCACCTGTGCCGCCGGATGGGAGACGCCGCGGTCCACGACCAGCTGCACTTCGCGGCCGACCATCAGCTCCGCCAGGTCGTCCTCGTCGGTCTCGGCTGGCTTGCGTTCGCCGACGACGCGGCCGCGCCGGATGACCGTGATGCGGTCGGCGATCTCGAGCACTTCGTACAGCTTGTGGCTGATGAACACGATGCTGTGTCCCTCGCTCGCGAGCCGTCGCAGGACCGCGAAGATCTCGTCGGTTTCCTGGGGCGTGAGCACCGCCGTGGGCTCGTCCAGGACGAGGATTCGCGCGTTGCGATAGAGCGCCTTGAGGATCTCGACTCGCTGCTGCCAGCCGACAGAGAGGGAGCCCACCTTGGCTTCGGGGTCGATCTCGAAGCCGAACCGCCGGCCGAGCTCGATGATCCGCCGGTGCGCCTCATTCCGGTCGAGGAAGAAGCGATTGGCCATCGTCTCCTCGCCGAGGAGGATGTTCTCGGCGACGGTCAGGACCGGGACCAGCATGAAGTGCTGGTGAACCATGCTGATGCCGCGGGCGATGGCATCGGCCGGACCGGCGATCCGAACCGGCGTCCCGTCGAGCAGGATCTCGCCCTCATCGGGCGTGGCCAGCCCGTACAGGACGTTCATGAGGGTCGTCTTGCCCGCCCCGTTCTCGCCGAGGAGGGCGTGGATCTCGCCGGGGCGGACCTCGAGGTCGATCGCGTCGTTGGCGACGACACCCGGATAGCGCTTCGTGATGCCGCGCATCTCGAGGGCTGGAGCGACGATCGTTTCCGTCGGGTCCGTCATGGATGGAACGCTCCGGACGTTCGGAGGTGGTATGCGGAACGGGTCGGCCGCGTGCGGCCGACCCGTTCGATCAATGGGTCCGAATGGCTACGGCTTGTAGACGCCGCAATCAGTGTCCGGGCAGGTCTTGAGGGTTCCCGCCTTCATGGCCGCGAGCGCCGTGTCGAGGGCCGTCTGGACCTCGGGGCCGAACATGCTCGCGGAGTCGTGGAACGGCGAGGCGCCGATGCCGTCGTTCTTGGCATCGAACAGCACGTCGCCCGCGGCCAGGGTCCCGTCAGAGATCCCGACGATCGCCTGCTTCACCGCGGACTCCAGGCGCTTCTCGGCGCTCGTGATGATGCACTTGTTGTTGGGGGCACCGATCGACACGAACTGGTCGACGTCGACGCCGATGCCGTAGATGTTCGCGGCGCAGGCGGCCTCAAGGACGCCGTTGCCGGTCTTGCCGGCGACCTGGAACAGGACGTCGGGATTGTGGGCTGTGATGAACGTCTGCGCGAACGCCTTGCCGCCGGCCGGGTCGTTGAACGCCGCCGCCGAGAAGTCGTTGGTGACGTAGGCCGAGCTGACCTTGATGTCCGCCTTGATGGACTTGGCGCCGAGCTCGTAGCCCTGGATGTAGCGCACGCACGGAGCGCACAGCGTTGTGCCACCGATCGCGCCGATCGAGTTGTTCTTCGTTGCATAGGCGGCCACGATGCCGGCGAGGTAGCCGGCCTGGTCCTCGGCGAAGTACAGCGAGGTGTAGTTCGGGAGGAGGGTCTTCGCATCACCCTTGCAGGCAAACGTGGCGTCCGGGTTGCCCTGCTCGTCGACGCAGACGGGGGACTGGTCGACGCCCACGAAGTGGATCGACGGGTTGGCCTTGGCGGCCTTCACCGCGTCGCCCGTCAGGTTGAAGCCGACGGTCACGATGATGTTGTAGCCTTGGCCGACGAAGGTCTGGATGTCCGCCCCGTACTCGGAGGCATCCTTCGGGACGGTCGACGACGGGGCGGCCGCGCCGATGGCGGCGGCGCCGTCCTCGGCGCCCTTGAAGCTGTACTCGTTGAAACCCTTGTCGTTCAGGGTGCCGATGTCGGTGACGACGCCGATCTTGAGGTCGGACTGCGGGGCAGCCGACTCGCTCGGCGCGACCGACGGCTCGACTGACGGGGCGGCCGACTCGCTCGGCGCGACTGATGGCTCGACCGAGGGTGCGGTCGTCGCGGCGCCCGACGTACAGGCGGCGACGAAGATGGACAGTCCTGCGACCAGGGTCAGTCCTAGGGAGCGGGTGCGCATGTTTCCTCCTCCAGTTCGCCGTTCAGGCGTCCGTGACGGGTTGCTGCCCATGGATCGCGATGAACGGCGCGTGGCGGGTCCGATGGAGCCGCCAATACCACCATCGTAGCGAGCCGAAGCCTCACCGGGCAAGGGCTCCGGTCGGATGGTCGTCTTGCAGGATAGGCCCCTCGACGGCGTTTCGCGCGACGGTTGTGGAGCCCGCCTGCGCCACGCTCGGATCATGCGCGCCGAGCACCGACAGCCGCTCCGCTACGTCGCCCTGGGCGACGCCTACACGATCGGCACGTCGGTCGATCCGGCGGCCTGCTGGCCGGCGCAGCCCGTCGAGGTCCTTGCTGGCGGCGGGTCGCCGGCGCTTCTCTCGCTGGCTGCCAACCCGGGCGTGAACGGGTACACCTCGGGTGACCTGATCCCGGCCGAATTGCCCGAGCTCGATCGGCTCCGCCCGACGACGGCAGCATCCGAGCGGCGCGCAGTACGGCCTGTGGGTGGAGCGGATCGCGCCGGTGGTTGCGGGTCTTCTCGCCGGAGGCCCGGACGAGGTCAGCGACCGCCGCGCTTGAGCTCCTGGAGCCGCTCGTCGGAGATCCCGAAGTGGTGGGCGATCTCGTGGTAGACCGTCTCGGCGACGGCCGCGGCCAGGAGGTCGGGCCGCGGGTTGGCCCGCACCAGCGGTCCGCGAAAGATGGTGATCTTGCTCGGCGCGGGCGAAGCGTCGGCTGACAGTCGGGTTCGCGGGATCCCCTGGTACAGGCCGAACAGACCGCGCGCGCCGACCGACGCGAGCTGGGCGGCGTCGGCTTCGTCCTCGATCACGATCGCGACCGACCCGAGCCGCTCCCGGAATACCTCCGGGAGGCGTTCGAGGGCGTCCACGACCATCGCCTCGATGGCGTCGTCGTCCACCTGCGAAGGAATCATGGGGGGACTCTAGCGGGTCGACCCGACACCGGCGACGACGCCGGCCCGCGGCTACCATCGACCCCCGTGACCATCGCTTCCAACGACTTCACCCACCTCCACCCGCCAAGGGGCGGGAGGATGCGCTCGGACAAACGCCTTGTGACGCGGACAGCTTCGAGCCGCTCGTCCCAGGAGCAGCACCGGGTGTCGTCGCCCCCTCGAGCGGCTCGCCCTGGTGGTCAGCGGCCCTGCGGCCTGTGCAGGTCCTCGTTGTAAAGCACGGATCGTCCTCCGCCGCGCCGTTTCGCGTCGTACATCGCAGCGTCGGCGGCGGCGACCACCTCATCGGCGGTCCGGAAACCCGCCGGACCCACGGCGACGCCGACGCTGGCCATCACGATCCGCTGTTCCGTCCCGAGCTCGTACGGTGCCCGGAGCGCCTCGCTGAGGCGCTGAGCAACCACCAAAGCCGCCTCCGTCGTGGCGACATCGTCGAGGAGCACGACGAACTCATCGCCACCCACGCGAGCCGCCGTGTCGCCGGTCCGAAGCGCGGCACGAAGGCGCGACGCCAGATCGACGAGCAGTCGATCACCGGCGGCATGGCCCAGGGTGTCGTTGACGGCCTTGAAGTCGTCGAGATCCACGAACAGGACCGCGAAGCCGGTCTGACGGCGGTCCGCGAGCGCGACGCGGTGGTGCAGGTGCTCCCAGAAGAGGGCGCGGTTCGGCAGGCCGGTCAACTCGTCGTGAAGCGCTCGGCGGCCGAGCTCCTGCGTTGCGAGCGTGAGCTTGGCCGTTCGGTCCGCGATCCGGCGCTCAATCTCGCTGAATGAAGCTTCGAGTTCCTCGCCCATGAAGTTCACGCCGGCCGCGACGGCATCGACGATGTCCCCGTCAGGGCCGATCGGGGCGCGGGCGTCGAACCGGAGTGCGGCGAACTCCTGGATGGTGTTCGCGACGTCTTCCAGGCGCCTCTCGAAACTCCGGGCCAGCCCGTCGTCTCGATCCGGCGGTGGCCCGGAAGGAAACGGCACCGGCGCGTCTCGGACGCGCGAAGGTGCGTCGTCGTCGGGCTCGGGCGTCGTTGTCAGCCGACGAACTCCAAGAGCCAGGCGACGGCGGACGCCTCGTCCTGGAACAGCCGTGTCGGCGCCATCGGCTTGCTGACGCTGAGGAAGAAGTTCCCCAGCATCCGGCTGAGTGGGGTATCGACGATCAGGGCGACGGCCGACACCAGGTCACCCCTGCGTACGAACTCCAGGCGCGCGGACCGGTCCAGCGGACCGATGTCGCGCGTGTCTACCAGCAGTGGGCTTCGTCGCCCGCCGGTGAGCTCCGCCATCGCCTCGGTCGCCGCGACGGCGTCCTCGAGCGCCATCTCGACCCGCGGGACCCAGACCAGCTGGACGATGCCGTCCGGTCGTAGCCAGATGCGGAACTTCGGGCGCGCGACGACGCCGGAGTCATGGTCCATCGAGTCCTCGATCGTTCTTGTGGACCGTCGGCTCTGCCTAACCTCGCGCGCCAACATCCAGAGCGTAGCGTGGACCAGCCGCCGCGCGTCGGCAACCCGTTCCACATGATCCCAGGCGGTCAGGTCCTCGCGCCGCGTCGCCGACGACGCCGACAATCCCGGCTCTTGACATCGGTTCCTGTTGCGTTCAGCGTGGCCGCGGATCGGCTCGCCCGGCCTTCCCTCGCTGTCCGTGAGAGCAGCCACGACGGATCGCTTTGGGAGGTGCTCATGGGTGAGCGTTCCAGATCGGGGCGCTCTGCTCAGCCGTCGCGCGCCGGCGGTCAAACGGCCGAGGGCGGGATTGTCGGCGACGAGGCGACCCGCCCGACGCGTCCTGCCCCCGTTTCACAGAGCCCTTTCGCGACCGCCGGCACGACCATAGAGCCCGATGCCCGTGTTGAGGCGGCCGGGCGTCAGGAGCGTGGGGCGACGACAGCCGGGACCCGGCTCTTCGGCGAGATGATCAGCGAGGCGTTCGAGCGGATGCCGCTCGTCTTCATGGTGCTCGATCAGGAGCGCTGCATCACGTACGCCAACGCTGCCGCGCTCGCACTCGGCGGCATGAGTCCGGCTGGCAGCTTGGAGCGGACCCTGGCACGACGTGCCCATCGATAACGACTTCACACAGCTCCACCTGTCGATAGGTGGGAGTCCGAGCACGAAGACCTGACCCTGACCGGGATGTCGCGTGGCTCGCCTCGCGGCGCACGCCGAATGCCCGGTCGTATCGCAGGCGTTGCGCGACCCAGGAAGCTTCGATCTCGTCTGCGGGCCCTCACCGCGGCCAGGAATCGGCCAGGATCTCGGCGATCGTCTCGGCCAGCCCGCGTGGGTTCTGGAGCGCCATCATGTGGCCGGTGTCCGGGACGACCCTGAATTCGACACCGGCGGCTTCGAGGTCGTCGCGCGGGCCCCACGGCTCGCTCTCCGAGCCGTCGAGATACCAGCGCGGCCCCTGCAGGTCCTTCAGCAGCGAGCGAAGCGATGGATCCGTTTCCCGTCCTCGAGCGACCTCCGCGCGATGGAGGGCATAGGGCGCGATGAGGCGGGTGATCCCGAGGTGGGCGGCCCGGAGACCATCGGGCAGCGCCTCGGCGTCCCTCGTCTGACCGTCGAGCAGGTCGGCAAAACCTTGCTCGACGAAGTCCTGCTCGGATTGGGCCGCGATCGGGTCCGGGCCGTCAGAGTCGAGGTCGAGGCGACCTTCGGCCATGATCAGAAGGGACACGCTGTGCGGTCGGGCCGATGCGACAAGGATGCCAACGCCTCCGCCCATGCTGTGCCCGATCACGCCGCAGTCGGTCAGGGCGAGAGCATCGATCACGGCCACGATCGTCCGTGCGTGGTCCTCAAGGGCGTAACCGAATCCCGCCGGGCGATCGCTGTAGCCATAGCCGAGGAAGTCGATCAGCAGCTGGCGCCGACCCCGCAACTCCGGTTGTATCGCGGCCTGGATGAGTTCACCGGTCGAGGAACACATGATGCCATGGAGCCACAGCAGCGGAGGATCGTCGCCGGGGATCTCGGTGAACCGAATGAAGGCCCGATCTCCGGGCAGATAGAC
>Ga0153916_10003062_pt1 | contig 12325 bp, 10 predicted proteins | sample Opewatmetagenome_FD_109642 | JGI IMG/M metagenome (GOLD analysis project Ga0153916, IMG submission 109642) | Freshwater wetland microbial communities from Ohio, USA - Open water 3 Core 3 Depth 4 metaG | ecosystem: Environmental > Aquatic > Freshwater > Wetlands | place: USA: Ohio, Lake Erie...
CAGGTGGTGCTGGCAACCAAGGTACACGGACAGATGGGCGAGGGACCAAACGAGTCCGGTAATTCGCGGTACCATATCCTGCAAGCCTGCGAGGATTCGCTGCGCAGGCTGCAAACCGATCGTATCGACTTATACCAGCTGCATCGCCCATCGCTGACCATTCCACAGGATGAGACGCTACGCGCTTTCGATGACCTGGTGCGAGCAGGTAAAGTGCGTTATATTGGCTGTTCGACGCACCCGGCATGGATGGTGATGGAAGCCCTGGCGGTCAGCGAACGATATGGGTTGGCGCGTTATATCAGCGAGCAGCCGCCCTTTAACCTGCTGGACCGCCGGATCGAAAACGAGCTGATCCCATTGTGCCAGAAGTATGGGCTGGCGATTTTGCCCTGGTCGCCGCTGGCAGGGGGCATCCTGGCAGGCAGGTATTCAGAAGGGGGCTACCCGGAGGGCTCACGCGCCAGCCGGGCCGGCAAGATGTTCACCGACCGGATCTCGGCAAAAGGAAAAGAGGTGGCGGTCGAAGTGGGCAAGATGGCTCGCGAACGGGGAATGACGTCCTCTCAGCTGGCGCTGTTGTGGGCGAAGGATCAGCCTGGCATCACTGCGCCGATCATTGGGCCGCGCACGATGCAGCAATTGGAAGATGCGCTAGGAATCCTGGAAAAATCGTTGGAAGAGACAGACCGGGCAACTTTTGATCAGCTGGTACACCCAGGGAACGCGGTTGCAGATTTTCATAACAGCAACGAGTGGATGAAGGCGCGGGTTTATTAATATAAAACGCAACAAGACATAACGCTGCATGAGCAGCGATTGGTCTAGCAGAACCTCAGGCGTTTTGTTTCTGCGGATTATTGTGTTTCACCTTCAGGATTTCATCAAAATTTTCGAGGAAGATGGCGACGAGGGCAGGGTCGAAAAGTGTACCGGCTGAATCGCGGATGAGCTGGTAGGCATCTCCATCAGGAATTTCTTTCTTGTAGGCGCGTGAGGTGGTGAGGGCATCGAAAACGTCAGCCAGGGCACAGATGCGACCGCTGACAGGGATATCTTCACCCTTCAGGTTTTGTGGATAGCCGGAGCCATCCCAGCGCTCGTGGTGTGAAAGCGTAACCACGCCGCCGGCCTGAAAGACGACCGAGGGAGAATCCTTGAGGATGTTCGAGCCAATCCAGGTATGCTGGCGCATGGTCTCCCAGTCATAGGCGGAGAGGTTATCGGTCTTAAAAGCGACCGTGTCCGGCAAGCCTACCTTACCAATATCATGGAGCTGGCAGGCATAGGAGATGATCTCGGCTTCCTGGGAAGAGAGGGCATGACCACGCGCGACGATATAAGCATATCCCCGGATGCGCTCGATGTGATTGAAGATGTTTGCGTCACGATATTCAGCCATTTGCGCCATGCGGCGAATTGCATCGATGACATCTTTCGAATAAGTTTCCTGGGCGTACCTTTTCATCATAATGGACCACCTTTACTGCAACTCAAGGAACGAGGATGAGGGAAAAAGACGAACAAAGAGTAAGGTAATTTTACAACATTTTTGAGATTTCGTGTGATTGGCTGAAAGCTAATTAACGAAAGCTGGGATGCAAACAGCCAATCACCAAAGCAACCCCCCAGACAGGCGTGGAAAAAACCGACTCCTTAAGCATGGTTGAAACGTTATTATTATATGGAAGCCCAACCATGGGTAATTATTATGCCTTAACAGGGTTCTTCCTGTGAGTGTGATTTTGAGGATGGATTATGCGGGGATGGAATTCCAGCATCGAGCGATCCGGGAGATCACGTGAAACCAATGGCATAAAAGGTGCGATCTGTTTCTAGAACTGGCACCAGAGGCAGGTAGATATTGAAAATATGCTGTATTAATAAGACCAGGGACTGGAGATATTGTCTTCGCCTTAGTCCATGTTTTTCTTCGTTAAGCTTGGAGAAATTATGAACCTTCGAAAGCTTTCCTCTGAAAGAGGTCAAGGCCTAGTATTGGTGGCTTTGATGTTCCTGGCTTTTGCTGCCATCCTGGCTCTGGTGCTGGACGGCGGCAACGCTTATTCAGCCAGGCGCCAGGCACAAAATGCTGCCGATGCGGGAGCACTGGCTGGCGCATCTTATATGTGCGGGCATCGGGATGTGCTAACCAATATCGGGGATACCGCGGGCGGCGCCAATATAGCCGTCGACTACGCGGTCAACAAAAATGGAGCGACGAGTGCGGTAGCAAGTGCCAATTGGGGGGGGTCTCCATCAGTGGTGGTAACGGCTACCGTCCAAAAAGAGACCTTCTTTGCAGGTTTAATCGGCATCTCGCAGGTGTCGCCGCGGGCAGTAGCAGAAGCGCGCTGCCGCCCTCCCGCGGGGATGGGCGTGCTGCCGGTCGCCTGGGCATGCCGCTCCACTGTGGTGGGGGGCTTGAATTTGCCAGGCATAGACTGCGCGCAGAAGTTTGGCCCCTGCGCGGATTTGAGCTGTATTTACATTCTCATGGATTCGGTGAAAGTTCAGAACAAGGGCGGTAATTGTGATGAAACGGTCACTGATCCTACCGACCCGAGATTTTGCAACTTCGTTCAAAACGATCTTGTGTGCAGCGCGCACCTGCCCACCGACTGCAGCTATGTTTATCCCAATACGACAGACTGTGATTTGGAAAATGACTGCGTCGATGAATTAATGACGGGGGGATCGCGGAGCTGGCTGGACCTGAACGGCGGTGGCGGTGGGGCAAGCGAGCTGTCCAATTGGATTCAATACGGCTTCCCAAACCCCATCCCGCCTCACACCTGGCTGCCTGAAGAGGCAGGCGTGGCCACGAGCATTTTTAAAGATGCCCAAATTGCAGTGGGGAAAAATGTGATCTTACCTGTGTTTGATAAGCTATGCCCCAATAATGTCTTCGATTGGACTGCTACAGAAACCACTGCCCAGTGCAATGCTGGTCCGGACGATGACGTTTCCTTAACGATCAATAACCAGAATTATCATGTGATCACCTTTTCCCAATTTCACGTGACTTGCGTGCAAACCGCCAAGAATAAAGCCTTAGATGAGAGTGGGAGTATAAAGTCGTGCCCGGGACATAACGCGGCGGTCGTAAATGGCTCGATTGATGACAACGACAAAACGATCGAGGGATATTTCACGAAAGACCAAATCTATGGCTACGGTGGAAAAGGCGACTTGGTGGATACAGGCACCTTCGTAGTGGTCTTGGTCCGCTAAAGACATCGTTCTGTAATTGTACAGCCAGGATAGGGGTTGTGAGCCTGCGAAATTTTGTGATTTTGTAGGTTTATTTTATGGTTCTGGCATAAATATTGTACAAAATAAGGTGATCTTAACAGTACTGTAAGCTAGAACCCATCAAAACAGGTCGACTCATGAAGCATGGTATAATCGTTTCTATTAAAGAGCAGGTCATTTCTATTCATCGATTTGCGGGAGGCATTAGATCAAGATCGAGACTGGGCTATCAGAATCCCAGGGAGAGCCTCATGAAACCAGCGAAAGATCAGGGGTACGAATGGTGAGCAATACTGGTATCCGGAGCGAGCAAGTGGGAAGAAATTCGAAGCTTAGCAAAGGCCAGGGATTAGTTGAGTTTGCGTTACTGCTGCCAATCCTGGTATTGATCGTTTTTGGGGTCCTGGAGCTGGGAAGAGCCTTTTTTGCATTTATCGCTATCTCAAATGCAGCCCGAGAAGGGACGCGTGTCTTTACCTTCCGGCCGGACGTAACGACGGTTGCCAATATATACACCGCGGTCAACACAGAGATTGGATCCTCACCGCTGGTGGATGTGACCAAAATTGCATCCATTCAAATTCAATGCGGAAGCACCTATGGAAATGTAGCGAATGATACGGAACTCAAAGCTTGCCCAAAGGAACAGCCGATCCGGGTTACTGTGACCTATGACTATAATTTAATCTTCACGCTATTTTTCCCGAATTCATTGACGTTGCAGCGGTCGGCGGAGATGATGGTGCCATGAAGAAGTATATCCGTTCAAGATCGCATGGTCAAACTCTCGTTGAATTTGCCCTGTTGCTGCCCGTTTTTCTATTATTTGTGATCGTCGTCTTCGACCTGGGAAGGGCTGTTTATTACTACAGTGCTCTGCATAATGCTGCCCGGGAAGGAGCCCGGTATGGCATCATTTATCCCGACGACGAGCCAGGGATGAGAAACACTGCCGTCAATTATGCCTTTGGGCTGGGGCTGGTGGATGCTGATGTGACATACGCCGGATTGGGTCCCCCGGAAGTTATCGATGGTTTTCCCAATCCCACCGTAAAAGTGACTGTAGTGTTTTGTTTTACTCCTGCTACTCCATTGGTTGAAAGCTTCCTTCCAAACGATCCTTTTTGTGGAGGGCAGATGCTTCGTTTGACCAGTGAAGCCGTCATGCGCACTGAAACTTTGCCTTCGCCATAATCTTTATTTTCTTTCTTTTTTCTTCGATTTGGAGTAATCATGAACGTTCATAAGCATTCAACCGAAAAGGGGCAGAGCCTGATACTGGTGGCTCTTTTATTCCTGGCTTTTGCAGCCATCCTGGCGCTGGTGCTGGACGGCGGCAACGCGTATGCAGCCAGGCGGCAGGCGCAAAATGCAGCCGATGCGGGTGCGTTAGCGGGTGCGTCCTATATGTGCGCCCACAAAAGTGCATCTGGGGGAGTGACTGCGGCTGAGGAGTTTGCGGTGAAGAATGGAGCAGTCGATCCGCCTCAGGTGGTGGCGGATCTGACTGCCGGATCGGTGGTGGTGACTGCAACCGTGCAGAAAGACACTTTCTTTGCAGGTCTGATCGGTATTTCGCAGGTTTCGCCGCGGGCTGTAGCAGAGGCGGAGTGCCGTCCGCCTGCACCTGTGGGCGTTCTACCGGTGGGCTGGTCGTGCCGCTTGAGAGCGGGAGCAGATCTGGCGCTACCTGGGGATTCATGCGCGGAGTTATATGAGCCGGCAATCTATATTCTCATGGATTCGGTTAAAGTCAAGGACAACAAAAAAGGCGGGAAATGTAACCCTGATGTAACTGATCCTGCAGACCCTGATTATTGCTACGTTCAGAGCGATGTTGTGTGTAGTGTTCCAGAGATTGGAAATTGCGGATATGTAGATCCAGATAAGATCGACTGTGACCTAAATAACGATTGTATTAATGAGTTGATGGCGGGTGGGGCACGCAGCTGGCTAGACCTGGACGGCGGGGGTGGTGGGGCAAGCGAGTTAAGCAACTGGGTTAAAAATGGATTTCCAAACGTCGTTAACCCTCATGGCTGGTACCCTGAAGAAAGCGGTGTGGCGACCAGTATTTTTAAGGACGCAGCTACGGTGGTGGGGGAAGATGTGATCCTGCCCGTGTATGATAAAGTCTGCGAAAAGTATCCCGATATACCCGTTACTGATGATGCTGAGTCGAACGACTCATGCACATATGCACCACGAGATGATCTAACCAAAGCTGGCCCTAGTTTTAATTTCCATGTGATTGCCTTTTCTAAGTTCCATGTGACCTGCGTGCAAACCGGAAAAAATAGGGTGTGGTCTGAGCCAGCGCTCGATTTACATGGCAATGATCCTTGCCCAGGACATGAGCTTGCGGTAAACAATGACCCGCCATCGCTTGATGACAACGATAAGACGATTGAGGGGTATTTCCTTAAAGGCCCGATTTATGGTTATGGCGGAACTGGTGATTGGTTTGATGTGGGTACTTTTGTAGTGGTTTTGGTTCGCTAGGCATTGGATATAAATCAAGAACGAGGAGGATTGCATTGAACAGGCGTTTACGAACCGGAATTATCATCGCTGTGGTGGGGGTTGCTATGATTGCCATCGGCCTTTTTGTATTGGGGAGGCTGGTGCGCGATGCGCTGGCACCACTGCCTGCCCCCACCGCAATCCCGGTGACCACCCAGAAAGTGTTGATCACCACGCATGACATCGCCCTCGGCACGCTATTGAGCGCGGATGATGTCGTGCAGGTGGATATGCCGATCGAGCTGGTGCCGCGCGATGCACTGCAGGATGTAACGGAGGCGGTCGGAAGAATGCTGAAAGCAAACCTGGTGGCGAACGAGCTGGTTTTAGGACATCACCTGGCTGACCCGACCAACGCCAGAGGTGACCTGGCTTTCGTGATCGGCGACAACCAGGTGCTGGTGGCTTTTCCAACGGGTGATCTGATGAGCAGCCTGGGGGTGTTACAAGCAGGTGATAACGTTGACATCCTGGTATCGATCAATCAGCTTGTCGAGGTGATCCCGGCAACAGGACAGACGACCACTGCGGGAGGAGAAACGGAGACGATCACCAAGATGTTCACTTTTGATGCGATGCAGCGGGTGATGATCCAGGCGATCATCGCAGATGTTGTCGTTGAGGAAGGGACATCCAGTGTGGCAGCTACGGTGGTGAAGAATGCCAGCGGCACGCCAGTGCCAACCCCGACCCCCAATCCTGCGATGAAAAATGTGAAAGCCTATTTATTAGCCGTGTCTCCGCAGGATGCGCTGGTGTTGAAGCATCTGCGGGATGCTGGAGGCACTTTTGATATCGTGCTCCGGGCGCCGACATCTAAAGAATATTTTGAGCTAAGCCCGGTGATGTCGGATTATCTGAACGACTTGTATCAGCTAAATATTCAGAAATAGAGAGCAAGCCCCGATTAAATAATTTCCCGGCAACTATGGCTTGACGGAGAGGAATGGTTTCATGGCAGCGACAGGCAACTTAACCCGGGTGGTAGCTATCGGAGATCCTGGCCCCACCCAACAGCAAATAACGACAGCACTTAGTGCGCAAGATGAATTTCAGCTGGTAGATATCCTGGCATCCACCGAACGGCTGGTGCGTGAAGTTCGGGCTGCGGAGCCCGATATTATCCTGGTGGATCATTTGTTGGGGGGACAACCCACGCTGGATATCATCGACGATCTGGCTCTGCAATTCCCCAAGACTTCGATCGTAGCAATGCTTCCGGGCGAAGACCCTCTGAAAGCTCAGCAAGTGATGCTGGCGGGTGCACGTGCTTTCCTGGTGCATCCATTTACACAGCTCAATCTTTTGAGCACTTTGCGCCGGGTGCGGGATCTCGACCAGCGCCTGCGACAGGCGATGCCTTCGGGACCGGTAAAAACAGCAGAAGTCTCTCGCCCTCTGCGCCTGCTGACGGTATTCAGCCCAAAGGGCGGGTCGGGCACCTCAACCGTAGCCCTCAACCTGGCACTTTCGATGATTGAAGAAACCGGGCAGCAGGTGCTTTTGCTGGAAGGGAAAATGTTCTTTGGAGACCTGGGGGTAATGCTCAACCTGCGCTCCCAGAATACCATTGCAGACCTGGTGCCGCATGCATCCAGCCTGGATGATGCATTGATCAAGGATGTGGTCAGCGAACATGCCTCAGGACTGCATGTCCTGATGGCACCGAGCAATGTTCAGATTGCGCAAGGTATCCGCCCGGATGACCTGTACAACATCCTCGTGGGCGTGCAGCGCCTTTATCCCCTGATCATTGTGGATGCGGGAAATGCATTGAACGAAAATACGGTCACATTCCTGGATGCAGCCGACCGGGTTTTGGTGGTGGCGAATCCGGACCTGGCTTCGCTTCATGATGTCAGTCGTTTCATACAGGTCAGCCGCACCCTGGCTTATCCGGCGGAAAAAATTCTGGTGGCGGTCAACCGGACTGGAATTCCAGGCGGGGTCAGGGTAACCGATATTGAAACCGCTCTTCATCACCCGATTTTTGGACAGATTCCGGATGACAGTCCTAAGCCCCTGCTCAGTATCAACCGGGGAATTCCATTGTCGATCAGGTACCCGCGTTCACCGACTTCTCAGGCGATCCGTCTGCTGGCGAAATCGCTGGTTGAGATCAAGTCAGTGGCGCAGGTGGCTGAAACGACGGAAGTTGACAAGGATCAACGCGAAGCTTTGTTACGATCCAGTCAGCTTGGGTAATCCATGACAGATAAAGTAAGGAATTAAGCATGACCCTGGCTCTATTCACCATCATGGCTTTAGGTTTAGGAATTGCGGCAGCAGGGGGGCTGGCTATATACGCGCTGGTTCGTCTCCTGGTGTCAGGAGATGAAGTCAATGAGCGCATGGAGGCGTACGCGCTGATCGACGAGGAATCGCCGCAGCGAGCCATGGAACGACGGCGGGCGCGGATTAATCGTTTTCGTTTACGCTTGAACAATATGCTTTCGATGTTCGTTTCGGAAGAACTGAGCCTGCAATTGTTAAGCGCGAACTGGCCGATCACAGAGACGGAATTCTTGTTGATCCGGTTTTGGGGATCGGTTTTGGGGATGATCCTGGGCTGGGCAATCTTTCGATCCCCTCTTTCTGGGATTGGAGTGGCTGTGATCGTTTATCTGATCCCGGCTGTTTACCTGCGGATGAGCATCAACCGGCGCCAACAGGCTTTTGAGCATCAACTGGTGGATGTGTTGGTGTTAATGAACGGGGCGATCCGGGCGGGCTACAGCTTGCTGCAGTCTCTGGACGTGGTGGTGCGCGAGATGAATGCGCCAGCGAGCGATGAATTCGGCCGGGTACGCAGAGAGGTGGGTCTTGGTCTGCCAATCAACCAGGCTTTGTTAAACCTGACCTCTCGCATGCAAAATGATGACCTGTACCTGGTGGTTACGGCGATCAACATCAACCAGCAGGTCGGAGGCAACCTGGTGACCATGCTGGATGCGGTGACACAAACGATCCGAGAGCGCGTGCGCCTTTTTGCTGAAGTGCGCGTATTGACTTCGCAGCAGCGATTTAACAGCTATATCCTTACCCTGATCCCAGTCGGCATCGGGGCACTGATGTTTGCACTCAACCCTTCGTATATGGCGGGCTTGTTCACGCCTGGGATCTGGTTGTGCATCCCGATTGGCGCAGCTTTGGGCGTGATCCTGGGTAATATCTGGATCCGTAAACTGGCGAAGATCGAAGTATAAGAGGTAAGACTGGCGATGGGTACCTGGCAGGAAGAGAGCTAAACACATGGAATTGGCTATTATCGGTCTAACAAGTGTCATCCTGATTGGAGCGGGAGCGCTCATTGCATTGTTTAGCTGGCGGTCGATCAACACGGACAACCTTTCGACACGCTTGAACGATTACGTGACAGAAGAGGCGGGAGGCATCAGCCCAACGCGGATCACTGTTACCAGCGGCAGACAGGAGTTGAGAGGCTCATTGTCCAGGCGGGTGCTGCTGCCGATCGTGAAAAATATTGGCCAGTTCTTTGGACGTCTAACCCCGGCCTCACAAGTAGAGCATTTGCGTCACCAGCTGACCATTGCGGGTAATCCTAACGGTCTGGGAGCGCGAGAATTCTATGGCTTGCGCCTGGTTTCCCTTTTGATCGGTGTCCTGGTAGCGTTGCTTTTGTTGAGGTTGGGACGGGATCCAAAATTCCTGGCAGCAGCAGGTGTAGCCTTGCTTGTTTTCTTCTTGCTGCCTTCTGCCTGGCTGCAAGGGAAGGTCCGAAAACGCCAGGATGCCGTCCGCAAAGGGCTACCCGATGCGCTGGATATGCTGAGCGTGTGCGCTACGGCTGGTCTGGGCTTTGACCAGGCGATCCAGCGGGTGAGCGAGCATTGGAACACGCCGGTGGGAATGGAATTCGGGCGTGTGATTCATGAAATGGAAATGGGTTTATCCCGGCGGGAGGCTTTACGCAATCTGGCTGACCGCCTGGAAGTCACTGAGCTGTCCAGCTTTGTGGCTTTCGTCTTACAGTCAGAGCAGCTGGGTATGGCGATCTCGGATGTTTTACATACCCAGGCAGGTCAGATGCGTGCGGAGAGACGCTTTAGGGCACAGGAACAAGCTCAGAAAATTCCCACCAAAATGCTGATTCCAATGGCATTTTTGATCTTCCCGGCAATTTTGGCAGTGGTTTTGGGTCCTGCGCTACCTAAATTATTCACTGTATTTAGCACATTCTAGAGATTGGTTGGTTCGTAAAATCCTGTGGCGAGTAGCTAGGTTTCTGGAGATTCTATGTTTGAAAATAAAGCCGATGCATATGTAAATTTACCGCTCTTCCGCGAGACGGAGCGTGAGTTCCAGCAAGGAAACTGGGCAAGCGGCCTGGCACATTTGCAGGAACTGGAGGAAGCTTTTCCCCTGGAACCTGATTTGCGCACCTGGCGTCAGGAAATGATCCTGCGAGCGAAGGTGGACGAGGTTGAAATGGAGGAGGAAGCACGCCAGAAGAATCTATTTCTTAGAAACCTGGCATTCCGCCTGGCGGGTTTGGCACTGGTGATTGTCCTGGTCATTTTTGGACTGAGGGCTTTTTCGCGCTCGATCCAGGCGCAGTGGTATGCAACCCGGGCACAAATGCAAGAAGATGTCCTCACGCTGGAGCAGGCATCTCAATTTCGCAATGGACAAAACTTGCTCCTGGCAAACCGACCTGAAGAAGCCTTGACCTATTTCCAGAAAGTGGCGGAGGTCAACCCGGATTATCCTCAGCTGGATACTTTCATGGGGCAGGCAAGGAAAATGATCGACATGGAAAACACTTACCAGAAAGCGCTGAGTTTGAAAACCAGCGGGGATCTGAGCGCGGCTTTGAGTGCGTTCCAAAGTGTTTACGACCGTGACCCCCGCTATAAAGATACCTCGCTGCAGATCAAAACCTTGCAGGACAGCCTGAGCCTGGAGGATCAATTCGCTCAAGCGACGGCGGCTTTTGGCGATAACCGGTGGAGCGAGGCTGTGGCGGGTTTCGAGGCGCTGAAAGCGGCTGACCCAACCTACCGGAAGACGGATGTGGAGGACCTCCTTTACCAAAGCTATATCAATGCGGCTGAGGCCAGACTGACCGAACAAGAGCCAACTCTGGAATCCCTGCAGGCTGCGGATGAATATTACCGCAAAGCCCTGGCATTGAAACCTCAAAACAAGGATATCATCAATAAACAAGCCACGGCGCGGCGCTCGGTTGAGGATTACCTGGTTAACAGCTATATGAATACGGCTCTGCAAGCTCTGACGGGTCAAGCAGACTCTTTGGATGCACTGCAGATTGCAGAGGAAAATTTCAGCCAGGCACTTGCGCTGCGCCCAGACGACTTACAAGTGATCAAGCAATTGGATTTTGCACGCAAATACATTAATGGTGTCGAGGCTTTTAACAAAGGTTTATGGACCCAGGCTGTCACTGACCTGGAAGCTGTTTACGTAGAAGAGCCCGATTATGCGAATGGCACAGCCCGCCAAACCCTGTATGAAGCTTATACAGCTCGAGGAAAGAACGGTTTGGCCAGTGGGGATTATCTGGCTGCGTTGGAGGATTTTAAACGAGCGGCTGTCCTGGCTCAGGACGCACCGGATGCGGCCCTGAGGTTATACGATTCGCAGAAAATGGTGGCTTATGCACAAGGCTTGCTGGGAAATTACCAGGAGGCTGCCTTGGTCTACAAGGTCTCGGTTGACCAGAGCGGTTTGAGAAATCTGGCTCAATTGAAGGACAAAGATCTGGCAGATAAGATTAAAGAGGCAGATATTGCTTACAATGCCGGGAATTTTGAAGGAGCGTACAACCTTTATCGACAGGCAGCAGAAGCGGGAACGGAAGTATATGACCGGGTGACTTACGTGGTACAAAAGGGCGAATATATCACCCAGCTGGCCCGCAAATATAATTCGACCGTGGATGCTATCCTGGCTGCGAATGGTCTGACTGACGCCAGCAAAGTGACGGAGAACCGGGTTTTGGTGATCCCAAGCCTGCCGTCGGCTGAAAACCCTTAATCTAAATACGAAGAGCGGAAAATATGTTTACAAATCGTCCAGCTAAAAACTTACGTACGACCGCGACCTCTGAAGCGAAATTTGACAGCTCCGGGTCTGTACCGACTGAAGCCTACCGGATCCGCGACCTGGTGCAAAGGAAGCTGATCACCGAGTCGGAAGGAAGCGATGTCAGCCTGAGCAACCAGCCGCAGATGCGCCAGATGATTGAATCCCTGTTTAACCTGGTACTGAGTGAAGAGAATCTGCTGTACACCCGCGCCGTGCGCGGCCAGATCTTGGATTGGGTACTGGCGGATATCCTCGGATATGGACCCTTGGAGCCTCTGCTGGCAGACAACACGATTACAGAAGTGATGGTCAATGGGCATGAGACTGTTTACGTGGAACGGTATGGAAAGATCGAGAAATCAAATGTGGTTTTCGAGGATGATGAACACTTGATGCGCATCATCGACCGCATCGTGGCACCGCTGGGGAGGCGTGTGGATGAGGCCTCGCCGATGGTGGATGCGCGCTTGCCGAGCGG
>Ga0153916_10003063_pt1 | contig 12324 bp, 10 predicted proteins | sample Opewatmetagenome_FD_109642 | JGI IMG/M metagenome (GOLD analysis project Ga0153916, IMG submission 109642) | Freshwater wetland microbial communities from Ohio, USA - Open water 3 Core 3 Depth 4 metaG | ecosystem: Environmental > Aquatic > Freshwater > Wetlands | place: USA: Ohio, Lake Erie...
CCCTCGCCCGTCGTGATCTGCTTGTTCGGGTAGAACGCCCACACGGCGTCCTGGCCCTGCGCCCCGAGCGGACGGCCCTTGTAGACCGCGCCGAGCGCCTCGCAGGAGTCATCGATCAGCGCCAGGCCGCGACGGTCGCAGATCGCTTGCAGTTCTTCCAACTCGCTCGGATACCCGAAGATGTCGACCGCCACGACCGCCTTCGTGCGAGCGGTCACGCAAGCCTCGACGGCGGCCGGATCCAGGTTCAGCGTGCGCGGGTCGATGTCGGCGAACACCGGTGTCGCGCCCTCGTAGATCGCGCAGTTCGCCGACGCGACGAACGAGTACGGCGACGTGATCACCTCGTCGCCGGGCCCGATGCCGGCCGCGACGCACAGCAGGTGCAGGCCGGCGGTGCCGCTCGACACGGCCGCCGCGTAGGGCGCGCCCACCGCCTCGGCGACGTGCTCCTCGAAGCGGTCGATCCAGGGGCCGAGCGACAGCCGGCCCGACCGCAGCACCTCGACGACGAGCTCTTCCTCTCTCTCGTCGAGCCAGGGCGCCGAGAGGCCGATGTGAGCCCGCTGCGCGGACTCACCAGAGGTTCGAACGAGATCCGCCACCGTCAGGGAACCCAGGTTGTCGTGCTAGAGATTCGCGACCTCGTCGCGAATCTCGACGACGTCGAGCCAGCTCGACCAGCGCTCGCTGCGGCCGTTCACCGTGTCGAGATAGTGGGTCTGGATCTCGCGCGTGACAGGGCCGACGCCGATCTCCTGGTCGTCGACGGCACGCACGGGCGTCACCTCCGCGGCGGTGCCGGTCATGAACACCTCGTCCGCCAGGTAGAGGTCGGAACGGATCAGCGGCGCCTCCTCGACGACGTAGCCGAGATCGCGCGCGATCGTGATGACGGCCCCGCGGGTGAGGCCGGGCAGGATCGAGGTCGAGAGCGGCGGCGTGCGCAGAACGCCGTGCCGCACGACGAAGATGTTCTCCCCGGGGCCATCGGCGACGAAGCCGTCGTCGGTGAGGAGGATCGCCTCGTCGTACCCGCCTCGGCGCGCCTCGGTCGTCGCGAGCATCGAGTTGAGGTAGACGCCGCTCGCCTTCGAGACGTGCGGGATCGTGTTCGGGCCGACGCGCTTCCACGACGAGATGCTCGCCGTGATGCCCTTCGCCAGCGCGTCTTCGCCGAGGTAGGCGCCCCACGGCCAGCTCATGATCACCGTCTCGACGGGGTTGCCCTGCGTGGAGACGCCGAGCTGGCCGTACCCGTAGAAGGCGATCGGCCGGATGTAGCAGGACGGCAGGCCGTTCGCGCGCACGAGGTCGTGGGTCGCGTCCCGGAGCTCCGAGACGGAGTACGGGATCTCCATGTAGAGCAGCCGCGCGGAGTCGTGCAGCCGCTGCATGTGGTCGCCGAGACGGAACACGGCGGGGCCCTTCGGCGTCTCGTAGCAGCGGATGCCCTCGAACACGCCGGAGCCGTAGTGGAGGCCGTGCACGCCGACATGGACTTTCGCGTCGGCCCAGTCGACGAGCTCGCCGTTCATCCAGATCTTCGCGGTCTCCTGCATCAGAGGGCTCCTTGTTCGGAATGCAGGGTGTCTCCCGAGAAGGCAAGGGAGACACCCTCATGCTGTTCTCGCTGGGTGTCCACTGATTATGCGGATTCCTGCACGACGTCCACGGCGTCACCGCGCGTGAGCCGGATCAGCTCCAGCGGCCCCAGTGCCGCCATGTGCCGGTCGGAGCCCGCCCCCACCCAGACCACGGGGCAGGAGAGCAGCGTCCGCTCGACGAGCACCCGCTGCACCCGCGGCAGCGGGAACGGGGCCACCGCTCCCGGCCGGAAACCCGTTGCCGCGAGCACCTCGTCCGGCGTGGCGATCCGTGCCCTCGCCGCACCCACGAGCCGGGCCACCTTGTCGGTGTCGCCCCGCCGGTCGCCCGGGACGAGCGCGACGACCGCGAGACCGTCACAGACGAGCACGAGCGACTTCACGATCTGGTCGAGCGTGCAGCCGATCGCGTCGGCGGCGGCCTGGGCGGTCGGCGTCTGCTCGTCGAACTGCTCGAGCCGTGCCTCCGCGCCGGCCTCGCGCAGGAAAGCGGCGACCCGCTCGACGGGCTCGGGCCACGCGGGCTGCATCGCGAGAAGGCTACCGGCGCTCAATACACGTACGGCAGAAGCCGCCACCGCACCCGGCGGCAGTACGCCCCGTAGGCGGGGTAGCGGACCGCGAGGTGCCGCTCCTCGACCCGGGCCTTGAGCCCCCAGAGGACGGTGAGCGCAGCGGTGAGCGCGAGCGCCGCCGGCCCCGCCCAGAGGGAGAAGCCGGCGAAGAAGAGGATGCCGCCGGTGTAAATGGGATGCCGCACGACGCCGTAGCCGCCACGTTCGACGAGCGAGCCGCCCGCCGCAGGGCGTGGGAACGGGGTCAGCGCGCGGCCGAGTGCCCGGGCCGCCCGGACGGCGAGCGCACCACCCGCGAGTGCGAGCACCGCTCCGACGGCCGCGAGCGTCGTACGAGCGCCGTCGGGCCAGCGGGGCCCGACGAGGCCGGCCGCGACGACGACGCCCATGAGCACGAACTGCGCCACGACCCACCCATCGCCACGGTCGGAGCTCACGCGAGCTGGATGAACTTGGCGTCGCCGAAGCCGACGTTGCGCATCTGCTCGATCAGCTCGTCGGAGGGCGGCTCGTCGACCGACAGCGCCATCAGCGCCTGCTGCCCGTCGCGGGTCCGCGACACGGCCATGTTGGCGATGTTGAAGCCCATCTCGCCGAAGATCGTGCCGACCCGCCCGATCACCCCGGGAATGTCGTCGTAGCGGAAGAAGACCATGTCCCGCGCGAGCTCGATGTCGATGCCGAAGCCGAAGGCGCTCGCGAGGAAGAGCCGCGGCTCGGGCCCGATCGTCGTGCCCGAGACCTCGACCTCGTCGCCCGCGTCGGAGGTGACGCGTACCTCGACGACGTTCATGTAGTCGCGCGAAGCGCGGAAGCGCTCCTCGGACACCGTGATCCCGCGCTCGGCGGCGATCGTGGGCGCGTTGACGTAGTTGACCGTCTGGTCGACGCGGCCCTCGAAGACGCCGTTGAGCGCGGCCACGGTGAGCAGGCGTGTGTCGTAGTCGGACAGGGGCCCGTGGGCCGCCACGACGATCTTGCGCGGGGGCCCGCCGGCGAGCTCGACGGCGAGGCGCCCCAGCTTCGCGGCGAGCGGGATGAACGGGCCGAGCACCTCGAGCGCCGCCTTGTCGACGACCGGGATGTTGACCGCGTTCGAGACGAGGCCGCCCTCCAGCGCGGCCACGACCTGCTCCGCGATGATCACGCCGGCGCGATCCTGCGCCTCGTCGGTCGAGGCGGCGAGATGCGGCGTCACCACGACCTGGTCGAGCTCGAGCAGCGGGCCGTCGTAGGGCTCCTTCGAGAACACGTCGAGAGCGGCGCCCGCGAGCTTCCCGGAGCGAATCGCCTCGGCGAGCGCCTCCTCGTCGACGAGGGCGCCGCGCGCGGCGTTGACGATGCGGGCGCCGTCGCGCATCTTCGCGATCGACTCCCTGTTGACCATCCCGCGGGTCTCGTCGGTGAGGGGCGAGTGCAGCGTGAGGAAGTCGGCGACCGCCAGCACCTCGTCGACCGTCGGCGCATGATCGACGCCGAGCTCGCGGAAGCGGTCGTCAGAGACGAACGGGTCGTAGGCGACGACGCGCATGCCGAGGCCGACTGCGCGACGTGCCACCTGCTGCCCGATGCGGCCGAAGCCGAGGACGCCGAGCGTCTTGCCGTCGAGCTCGACCCCGCCCCACTTCGAGCGCTCCCAGCGGCCCTGTTTCAGTGCCGCGTGCGCCTGCGGGATGTTCCGGGCGAGCGCGACGAGCAGACCGACCGTCTGCTCCGCCGCCGACACCACGGTCGACTCCGGGGCGTTCGCGACGACGATCCCCCGGCGGGTCGCAGCATCCACGTCGACGTTGTCGACGCCGACCCCGGCGCGGCCGATCACCCTGAGCCGCTCGGCCTTCTCGATCAGGTCCGCCGTCAGCTTCGTCGCCGACCGGATCACGATCGCGTCGTAGCGCCCGATGATCTCCTCGAGCGGGGACGCGCCGTCGACGTCGACGTCGAACCTCGAACGCAGCAGCTCGACGCCGGCGTCCGCGATGCTCTCGCGTACGAGGACCTTCATCTCAGGCGGTGACGGCCGTCTCGTACGCCTCGAGCGCCGCCGCCACGGCTGCGCCACGCTCGACGGACGCTCCCATCTCGACGAGCTGCAGCTCGACGGCGGCGAGCGCCGTCGTGATGTCGAACAGCTCGACGTAGCCGATGTGCCCGATGCGGAAAAGCCGGTCGGCGATGTCGCCGTGCCCGCCGGCGACGGTGATGCCGTACCGGTCGCGCAGGGCGAGCCGCAGCGCGACCGCGTCGATCCCCTCGGGTGTCAGCAGCGCGGTAAGGACGGCGGCGCTGTCGTCGTCCGGCGAGTAGAGATCGAGCCCCATCGCCTTTGCGCCGGCCCGACAGGCGCGGCCGAGCGCGACGTGGCGGGCGAAGACGTGGTCGAGGCCCTCCGCGATGATCCTGCGCAGCGCAGCGTTGAGGGCGACGATGGTGGAGGTGGGCGGGGTGAACGGCGTGTTGTCCTTCTCCTGCTGCGCGCGGGCGCGCGCCCAGTCCCAGTAGAAGCGCGGCAGGGTCGCCTGCTCGGCCTTCGCGAGGGCGCGCTCCGAGACGGACACGAACGCAAGCCCGGGAGGCGTCATCAGCGCCTTCTGCGAGCCGGTCACGACGACGTCCGCACCCCAGGCGTCGGTCTCGAGCGGGACGGCGCCGAGGCTCGAGATCGCGTCGACGACGGAGATCGCGCCTGCGGCGTTGCAGGCGGCGAGCAGCGGCTCGAGGTCGGAGACGACGCCGGTCGACGTCTCCGAGTGGACGAGGAGCGCCACGCCGGCGCCGCTCTCGTCCAGGGCGGCCGCCACGTCCTCGGCGCGCGGAGCCTCTCCCCAGGCGTAGGTGAGCTCCTCGACGTCGCAGCCGAAGGCAGCGGCCATCTTCTGCCAGCGCTCGCCGAAGTTGCCGTGCGAGACGGCGAGCACCTTCTCAGCGGGCGAGAGCAGGTTCGCGACGGCCGACTCGAAGGCGCCGGTGCCGGAGGCGGCGAACACGAGCACCTCGTTCCCGGTGCGGTACACCTCCTTCAGGTGCGCGCGCGTCTCGGCGAACACCGCCTTGAAGTCCGGAGAGCGGTGGTGGATGACCGGCTCGGCCATCGCGGCGAGCACTTCCGGCGGCACCGGTGTCGGGCCGGGCGTGAGGAGGTAGCGCTTCGTAGCCATCGCCCAGAGAGTAGCTATACGGAATGAAGCGGCCCGCGGGTAACGGCCGCCGGCGCCTCCGGGCAGCCGGGAGGGCAGCGGTCGGTGGCGTCAGCGAGGCCTGTGCCCGTCGAAGGTCATCACCTGCTGGAAGGTCGGGCGGTTCGTCCAGCGCATCGTGTCGGAGAGGATCCCCGTGCTGAAGTCGATCCGCTCCTTCGTCGCGTCGGAGCGCCACGCGGCCGGATCGGTGCCCTGGTCCTGCTCCAGCCTCGCCGCAGCCTGGTCGAGGGCCGCCCAGAGCGACGTACGGCAGGCGGCGAGATCACCGCCGCCGCAGTACCGGGTCGAGAACGGCCCCTGCACCGGCCGCCCGAGCTGGGTGCGCAGATCCTTGTCGAGGTAGCCGTACCAGCCCTCGATGTACGAGGAGCCGCCCGGCCCGGCCGCGTCGTCGCGCGGCATCAGCTGCTCGAGACGGGTGGTCAGCGGACCGAGCACCGGCACCATCACGGCTTCGGTGAGAGGCCCCCACGCGGTGTCGAGCACGGCGGCGCCCGGGTCGTCGATCGTGCCGTCGAGCGCGAGGTCGATGCGGCTTCCTCCCGCCTTGAGCCAGGCGTCGACGAGCTTCGCCGCGGCGTCGGCCCTCGTGGTCGGCGCCGGCGACCCCGCGAGCACGGCGCGGATCACCGGCCACACCTCGACTACCCGCAAGTCCTGGGTCGCCGCCTCGTTCATCACCGACACGACGCTCGCCAGCGTGTGCTTCCTCCGCTTCGCGATCTTGGGGGTGAACAGGTCGACGCGCTGCACCGGTCCGTACGAGAAGTTCGAGTCGGCTGCCCCGACGTCACGTGCGGGCTTGTTGTTCCAGTTCAGGATCACGCCTGTCGCGGGGTTGATCCCCTGCGCGTGCTGGGCCGGTGTGAGGTATCCCTTCCAGTCGTACGCGCCGGTGCCGACGGTGGGCAGCGCCGGGTCGGTGCCGGGCGCGCGCACGGGCAGGCGGCCGCTCGAGAAGAGCGCGATGTCCCGGTCGTCCGCGTAGAACCAGTTGAACGAGAACTCGACCTTCGACATCGTCCTCAGGAACGACGCCGCGGAGGTGACCTTCCCGGTGTTCAGGGCGTAGAACGCCTCGGCGCTCAGGAGCTCGCGCCCCCGCGTGGAGCGCTGCATCGCGATCGCGACGCGTACGCCCTTCACCGTCGCGTACCCGACGACCGGGCCGTGCGCGGACTCGTAGAACGCGAGCGGCTGGTCGGGCTGCCCGTTCGCCTTCAGCACGCCCGCGTCGAAGCGGCGCATCGGCAGGCACCGGCTCCGGAACACGTAGTGGCGGTCGTCGCCGTTGCACAGCGTCTCGACGAAGAGGTCGATGTTGTCCGCCTGGGAGGACGTGGCACTCCAGGCGAAGTCCTGGCCGCGGCCGATCACGACGAACGGGACGCCGGGGAAGAGCGCGCCGCGAGCGGCGAACCCGGCGCCGGCCAGGTCGACCTCGGCGAAGAACTGCGGGAAGAAGTAGCCGACCTGGGGTCCGGCGACGAAGAGCGGGTGCCCGCTGGCGGAGCGCTTCGCACCCACGAGGAGCGCGTTCGAGGCGAAGGCCGGCTGGAACGGCGGCGGCTCCCTGAACGAGCCGTCGTCGAGCACGACGCTGCCGGGCGCAGTCTGAGAGGGCAGCTCCTGCGGAAAGCTGCCGGGCAGGGAAACGGGCGCTTCGGGGTCGTTCGCACGCCGCAGGTCGGCGAACACGGCGTCGCCCTTCGTGTCGCCGAGGCGGCTGCGTAGCGCCGAGAGGAACATGGAGCTCTGCGCCTCCTTGCCGCCGTTCGCGCCGAAGCGGGCCGCGATGAGAGCCGCCGACGCGATCACGTCGTTCGCCGTGAACGGCTGGGCGGGGATGTCCCTGGACGCGTAGTAGCCGTTCACGCCGGCGGCGTACGCGGTCACGACAGAGGCCATGCGCCGGCCGACCGGCCCGCTGCGCCGCAGCGCGTCCATCTGGTTGGCGAGAAAGGCCTCGGTCTCGAGGCTCGGCACGAAGGACTTCCCCGAGAGCGCGAGCTTCAGCGGGTCGAGGCCCGGCACGTCGAGCGCGGCCACCCGGGCCGGGCCGCGGATGAGGTTGAGGAGCAGGCCGCGGTCCTCCGCTGTGGCCCAGCCGGCGCCGTAGGCGACGTCCGCCTCCGTCTTGCCGGTCACGTGCGGCACGCCGTACCGGTCTCGTTCGATCGTGACGCCCTTGCGCAGACGCTGCACCTTCGCCGGCTTGCGCTTGCCGCCGACGCCGAGGGGCGCCCGCTTGAACCACCGTTGGATGTCCTTCTCCGTCACCCTGCTGCGCAGAGGCGTCAGGCCGTCGTAGAGCTTCGCCTGGTCGCGCGTGTTGCCGTCGAAGGTGAGGCTGCCGTTCTCTCCGGGCGGAAGCACTGTCCACGCCTGCGCCGCGTAGTCGCGCTGCGTCGCCGCGCCGGAGGCCCCGAGGACGACGAGCATGGCGAGCCCCGCAATGGAGCTCCCGATGATGGCGCGCATCCTGATGGCGGGACACTACAAGGGCCGGGCATGGCCCGGCCCCTACTAGGCTGACCGGCGATGGAAGCGCTGCTCGCCTTCGCCGCAACGCTCGTCTCGCTGCGCCTGACGGCGGAGCTGCTGCGGCGCCACCACGCGCAGCCCGCCCCCGAGCTCGTGGCCTGGGCCGGGTCGCTCGCGGCGTTTGCTCTGGGCTCAGGCGCGCTCGCCTGGGGCGCCGCCGCCGGCTGGGACGATCGTTCCTTCCGCGTCTACTACCTGTTCGGCGGCCTGCTCGCGGCCGCACTGCTCGGCGCCGGCTCGCTCCTGCGCGCCGGTCGGAGCTGGGCCGCCCCGGTAGCCCTGCTCTACGCGGGCCTCGCGGTCGGTGTTGCGCTCGCGATGCAGATCACCGAGCCGGTCACCGGCGGCTCGATCCCCGAGGCACAGGCGCACCTCGCCCTCTTCCCGGCCCGCGTGCTCGCAATCGTCGGGAACGGGCTCGGCACGCTCGCCGCGGTGGGCGTGGCTCTCACCGGCATTCGCCGCCGCCCGCTCGGGAACGGGCTCGTCCTCTCAGGGGTGGCCGTCGCTGCCCTCGGCAGCGCGCTTGCCGGGCTCGGTGAGGCCGAGTCTGCCCTCTTCTCGGCCGCCGCCGCGGTGTTGCTCTACGCGGGCTTCGTCGCTCCGTCCCGCGGCGCCAGCACCCTCTAGTCGCGCATCCGTGCGGGCGGGCGGCCTCCGCCACCACGGCGGCGCCGCTCCCGCCACCAGACCACGCCGAGCACCACCGCGACGAGGACGCCGAGCGACGTCTCGGCGATCAGGCCCGGGATCCCGCCGTGGCCGACGAAGTCGGCTGCTAGCCGCGCGAGAGGAGCCACAGGCCACCCACCGTGTAGAGCACCATCAGCGCCAGCATCGCGTACTGGGAGCGCAGCGCGTCGTCTCGCTCCCGGAAGATCGCGACGGCACGGTCGTGGGCGACAGCGAGCCCTGCGACATGCCCGGCGACGAGCGCGCCGGCCTGCACGTACCAGATGGTGTTCGGGGAGAGCACGGCGAGGTTCGGCGTCACGTCGGCGGTGCCGAGCAGGTCCCAGCCGCGGCCGAGCGGGTCGGAAAGCAGCGGCACCGCGAACTGCCCCTGGATCACGAACAGCGAGAAGTAGTGGGCGACCTCGTAGACGAACGCGATCGGCACGAGGGAGAGCACGAACTCGCCGGTGAGGGGGCGAGGCGCGTTCACGAGCCAACGAGCGAGCGCGCACGCCCCGACGAAGGCGAGGCCGACGATGAGGACGCCCGCGAGCATGCCCGCCAGGTTGAGGCCGCTGACGAGCAGCTCCCCGAGCCCGGGCCTGTCCACGACGTACGGCCCTTCCACCCGTGCGGCGAGGTCCTGCCAGGTGATGGTGCGGCTGTAGCCGTCGAAGCCGACGGTGCCGAGCATGACCGCGACGAACGCGACCGTGCCGGGCACGTGCTCCGCGCCGGCGAGCCCGGTGAACGGCAACCGCAGGCGCACGCGCCCCTCCCGGCTCGTCAGAGGCGCGATCCGGGAGAACAGCTCGAACAGGATCGCGAAGCCCTCTCCCCGCACCGTCCAGGTGTCGCGGCCGAACACGGCCATGCCGAAGAGCGCCACGTACGTGTAGAGGGCGATCCCGAATGCCAGCGCCCTCGGGCTCGAGGGGTCGGAGTACGCGAGCTCGAGCGCGGCGAAGGCGAACAGGGCAACCGCACCGGGCCAGCGTCCGAGCCGCCCCGGATAGGCCGCAAGTGGCCGTGCCTCGCGGCCGCCGGCCTCCCACAGCCAGACGAAGCCGTCGGCGAGGGCCCGCCAGGGGCTGAGCGCGCGCCACACGTTGCCGAACAGCGCCGAGAGTGCCGGCACGCCGAGCCAGAAGACGACGTAGACCCAGGTGGGCGCGAGGTTCTGGAACGGGTCCGTGGTGCCGAGCAGGGCAGCGGCGAAGACGAGCGCGAAGAGGCCGACCGACAGCGCCTGCACGGCGATCCGCACGGGCCCGAGCAGGAGCCGTGAGAGTCCCTCTCCAGGGGCACGTCCACCGGCGTGGGCCTCGAGCTGCGGCCGCTTCCACAGCGCGCCGAGCAGGACGAACGAGACGACGAGCACGACGGCGCCGCCCCAGTAGAAGAGCCACGCCGGGACGGGGAGGTCGCGGACCCCCCCGATCCCGTGGGCGAGAAGCCCCGGCAGCGGCAGTGTGCTCAGGGCTGGACGGTGAGGTCGGCGAGCAGCGCATCCGGGCTGTGGAGCTCGAGCTCGAAGCGGCCGGGGATCCTGGCCGTGAACTGGATCACGGTCGCCTTGCCCTTTTTCGGCGTCTTCTCGATGTCGTAGCCGTGCAGGTGGAGCTCCTTGCCGGCGTCGGTGCGGACGACGAAGCGGACGACGCGGCCCTTCTTGACCTTCGGCCGCTTGATGCCGCCGACGGGGCGGCCCTTCTGCACGGTGATCGAGATCACGACCGGCTTGACGACGCGCGGCTGCGCGGCTGCGCCGCCCGCGGTGACGAGCGCGAGCAGGGCGCCGACGATCGGCAGGGTGAGAATGAGCTTGTTCACGAACGACCTCCTGGGTCTCGGGGTGCCGCTCGAGCGGCGAGGATCGAGGCTCAGCAGGGGCCGGGCGGGCCGCGCCCGGGCACGGCGCCGGCCGGCATCGCGACCGGCACGCAGAGCCGTGCTGCAGGAGGGGTGAGCGGGAGGATCGCGAGGCGTGGCGGGCCGCGCCTCTCGACGCTCGCGAGCGTGCGCGCGAGCCGGCGCGCGACGAGCCAGACGGCGGCCGCAAACGGCAGCTGCAGCGCGAGACCGAGCCAGAACGTGGGGCTCGTCAGCAGGAGTGGCAGCTCGCCCGTGTGGACCAGGAGCTCGAGATGCTCCTGGCACGTGAAGCCCACCGCGGCAAGCGCGGCGACCGGCCCGAAAGACGCGGAGCGGGCGCGCCCGTCGCGGGCGAGGCCCAGCAGGCCGAGCAGCACGAGCACGGCGACGACCTGGGGCGCGTGCTCGAGATAGCCGTGCACCGCACCCGGGGAAGCGCCCGTCACCGCGTAGGAGACGGCGTGCCCGGCGAGAATGCTCGCGGCCGCGAAGGGGACGGCGAACGGCCACATCAGGGCACGGCGCATGGCCGGATTGTAGGCAGGGTTCAGGACTGCAGCTTGGCGCGCACGAGCTCCGAGACGACGCGCGGGTTCGCGGCGCCGCCCGTCTCCTTCATCACCTGCCCGACGAAGAAGCCGAGCAACCCCTCCTTGCCGCCCCTGAACGCGGCCACCTGGTCGGGGTTGGCGGCGATGATCGCATCGATCACGGGATCGAGCTCGGCCGCGTCCGACACCGCCTCCCGGGCGAGATACGGGGCCGCCGAGAAGCCGGGGTCACCCACCTTCGCGATCGCCTCGTCGAACGCCTGGCGTGGGATCCGGTCGCGCGCCTCGACGAGCTGTGCGAGCTCGGCCGCTCGCACGCCGGACGGGTCGACACCGGCGCCGACAAGGTTGTTTGCGATCACGTTCGCCGCGGCCAGCGGCTCCGCGCCGGCCGCGACCGTCGCCTCGTAGAGGCCGTCGAGCCCTCCCGTCACGAGCACGAGCGCGCGCTCGAGGTCGAGTCGCTGCCCGAGGCGCGCGATGCGCTCGGCCGGCGGCTCGGGCAGCTCGCGGCGCAGCCGCTCGACCAGGTCTGCGGGCGGCTCCACCGGCACGAGGTCGGGCTCCGGGAAGTAGCGGTAGTCGTCCGCCTCTTCCTTGGAGCGGCGCGGCGTCAACGCTCCCGAGCCCGCGTCGAAGTCGAACGTCTCCTGTTTCACCTCGCCGCCCGACTCCCAGATCGCGATCTGCCGCGCCACCTCGGCGTCGATGCCGCGGGCGATGTAGGTGAACGAGTTCATGTTCTTGATCTCGCAGCGGGTGCGTAGCTCATCCGACCCCTGCGGGCGCACGGACACGTTCGCGTCGACGCGCAGCGTGCCCTTCTCCATCTCCGCGTCGGAGATGCCGAGCTCGACGACCGTCTGCCGCAGCAGTTGCAGGAAGCGCTTCGCCTCCTCCGAGGAGCGGATGTCGGGCGCCGTCACGATCTCGAGCAACGGCGTGCCGCCGCGGTTGTAGTCGACGAGCGAGTACTCGGCGCCGCCGATGCGACCCGTGAGCCCGCCCATGTGCACGGTCTTCGCCGCGTCCTCCTCGAGGTGGGCGCGCACGATCCCAACCTCCAGCTCGCCCTCCGGCATGGGGACTAGCATCCTACCATTTTCGCAAGAAGGCATATCGTATTGGGATATCTGATATCCCTTTGGCAGATCGGGGTAGAAGTAGTTCTTCCGCGCGAACACGGCGCGAGGCGCGATCTCGCAACCGAGCGCGAGCCCGAGCTTGATCGTCCAGGCGATCGCCGTGCCGTTCGGCACCGGCAGCGCGCCGGGAAAGCCGAGGCAGACCGGGCACG
>Ga0153916_10003064_pt1 | contig 12324 bp, 13 predicted proteins | sample Opewatmetagenome_FD_109642 | JGI IMG/M metagenome (GOLD analysis project Ga0153916, IMG submission 109642) | Freshwater wetland microbial communities from Ohio, USA - Open water 3 Core 3 Depth 4 metaG | ecosystem: Environmental > Aquatic > Freshwater > Wetlands | place: USA: Ohio, Lake Erie...
CGGGTCAAGACAGAAAAAACTCGAGCTAATAAATAGCACGAATTCCAATTGGGAAGATTTATACGAGGTTTATTCTGGATAATCATCTCAAGTCGAGAATATTTTTACTTATCTTGGTAAAGGGGAATTGCTTCTTGCTCGCTCGGGGCAGGGGTAAAGATGGCTGCAATCACAGAGGTGGAGGAGATTACTTCGGCAAAAAACGCCTCGTAATGACAAAGATACTATCCCCCTCTTCCTGTCTCCATTTCTTCCTTCACAGCCTTATAAAGCGTCTCGGCTTTGAGCTCGCTCAGGGTGTAACAGGGAGCTTCCAGGTGGTCGGCTAAGGATTGGGCCAGACCCTGGTCGAAAGCGGCATGTTCCATGTTGACCACCACGCAGTGGATGTCGTCGGAGGCGATCTGGTCTGCCAGGCGGTGGGCTTCATCCTGCGGAGGCATGGATGACATGGAGACGTTTCCTGCGCCGTCTGTCAGCAGGATCACCAGCGGCTGCACGTCGGGGTGCAGGATGCGCTCACGCAACAAGGTCTGGTGAGCCATGTACAGGCCGGCTGAGAGGGGTGTCTTGCCTCCTACGGGGATATCGGCCAGGGCGCGCTGAGCCAGCATGACCGAGTTAGTGGGGGGCAGCACCATCGTCGCCCGATCCTTCTGGAAAACGATCAGACCCACCCGGTCGCGGCGTTGATAGGCATCGGTAAGCAGGGATAGTATGGCTCCCTTGGTAGCCGACATACGCTCGGCTACTGCCATCGACCAGGAGGCGTCGACGACGAACAGCACGAAATTGGCTGTTTTCTTCACCCGCACTTTGCGCTGGAAGTCGCTGGGCTGGATGGCGAAAGCCACGCGCTTACGCTGTTCTGCCCGGTCGATTTGGAAGGGGGCTGCTGCTCGCAGGGTGGCGTCGAAAGCCAGGTCATCAGTCTTGCCGTTCGCCGGGCGCGCCTGGATATACCGCCCGCGCTTGCGATCGGTGTGCGTGCGCGAGCGCCTGCCGGCCCGTTTGCGGTACAGCTGGTCTAAATTTGTATTCAGGTTACGCGGCCGGAAAGATTCTCCAACCTTCACTTTCTGTCCCCCGTCCCACCAGTAGGCGTTGCCAACGTCGAATACGCTCTGGCGGCTTGGCTCACTCTGGTTCGGATTCTGCTGGTCTTGCTCCGAGGTGAGGTTTAGGTCTTTTTTTTTTATCAAAGTGTGGAGTATGATCTTCGTCCTCCGCCACTGGTTCTGGCTCGCCTGCGCTGGCTGTGGATCCTTGCAGTTGCTCGATCCGTTCTTGAAGCTCGTCTTCCGAGACAACTGCTTGCTGGAATGGTCCCTGCCTGATGCGGTGGGGCAGGGCCAGCTCGGCAGCCAGGGCGATATCGCGCTCGGTGATGGACATCCTGCCTTCGAAGGCAGCCTGGGCGCGGGCGGTTTTAAGGATCACCAGATCGGCGCGATGGCCTTCCACGTTGAGCGAGGCAGTGAGGGCGGCGATCGATAGCAGGTCGCGGCTGCTATAGTTGATTTTATCCACCAACTGGCGTGCCACCTCGATCTGGTGGGAGAGCTCCTTTTCCTTGTCCAGCCACTGCCGGCGGAATTTCTCGGGGTCTTCCTCGAAGGCCAGGTTGCGTTCCATGATCAGCACGCGTTCACGTGCCTCACGGATGCCGTAAATCTCTGCAGAGTGGGCAAATCGGTCCAGCAGCTGGGGGCGCAGGTCCCCTTCCTCCGGGTTCATCGTCCCCACCAGGATGAAACGTGCCGGATGAGCAAAGGAGATGCCCTCGCGCTCAACCACGTTCACGCCCATGGCAGCCGAGTCGAGCAGCAGGTCGACCACATGGTCGTCCAGCAGGTTGACCTCGTCGATGTATAACAAGCCGCGGTTGGCTGCGGCCAGCACGCCCGGCTCAAAGATGCGCTCACCTTTCTGGATGGCGACCTCGATATCCAGAGTGCCCACCACGCGGTCTTCGGTGGCACTGATAGGCAGGTCGATGAAGGCGATGCGGCGCTTGACTACTTTCAGGTCGATACCCTGGGCTTTGCGCTCCTTGACCCAATCGGACCAGGTGAGAGGGGCTTCAGGGTCATCGTTAAACGGTGAATCAGCGAACACCTGTATCTCAGGGAGCAGGGCGGCCATGGCACGCGCCGCAGTGGACTTGCCCGTGCCACGTTCGCCGCGGATGAGCGTACCGCCGATACGCTGATCTACAGCATTCAAGACCAGGGAACGCTTCATGCGCTCCTGGCCGACGATGGCTGTAAATGGATAGACTGGTCGCATTGGTTTTTCTGGGCAGCTAAATCTTACCCGACAAGCGCTAATTATACTACCACGAGGAAAAAATCCATTCAGAGATTAGCAGGGTATTTTATTCATCCTATAAGGGCTTATGTTCGAGATTTTATGGCAAAGTCCCTGATCTCCAGCCAGGCCAGTTCTTTGTTGGGTAGGGTTCCGTAACGTAAACCACCCTTGGGTGGCAAGGCTGCATATTGGTTATCGATCCACAGCACCAGGCTCAATGGTCCTTGAGGAGCAACATCTGTTTGATATATCGCAGCTCCATCAAGGTGGAAATAAACCATGCCGGCTTCCCAATCCATCTGGTAGGTGTGCCAGGCGGTCACATCAGTGTGGATCAGGCTGGCGTCTTGATGGATCGCGCCGCGCAGCAGCTTGCGTACCAGCTGAGCAGCACCGGGGATAAGGGTCAGGGCCATCAGCGGAGAAGCCAGAGCCAGCCAAAAGGCCCTTACGCTTCGTGATTGAAAAGTGGCTGCGAGGTATCCAAACGCCGGCCGGTCATCTCTGACGGAAAGGTAGTTTTGGGGTGAAGCGTGAAAGAACCAGGCTGCATCAGGCAGCGCTGGGAAGCGTGGTACGATCCCCCCTGACCCCATCAGGAAGCTGAACGGGTCATTCCAAAACCCAAAGCCCCAGGTACCCGGTAATTCCCGGCCAGAAACGCGTGCTTGCAGGCTCATGGTGAGAGGCGCCTTCCAACGAAAATTTCCTCGCCGTAACGACCCGTGATCGTCCAGCTGTGCCAGGTGGTAACCACGTGTTGAGCTGGCAGGGATTTCCAGGTGCCAGTAGCTTTCTCCCAGCTTTACCACCCGAGCGTTGGGTGATTTACTGATGTGCAGGTCAGGTCCATTCATTACCATGGCTGATTTATCATACCACTTCCGTTTGGGGTGTGGACAAGCAGTTAGAAAATCCCCGTCCTGAGCCAATGATATAATTCACCATCATTGGAGGTGGAATGGAAATAACCTGGTATGGCCTTTCATGTTTTCGTCTCACCGAGCGCAATCTGGCGACAGTAGTCACCGATCCGTACGACAGTCAGGTGGCTGGTTACGAGCCGCTAAAACTACGGGCCGATATCTTAACCGTCAGCCATGATGCTCCTGGCCATAGTTTCACCTCTGCAGTTAAAGGATATTCACACCTGATCAATACACCTGGCGAATTTGAAATTGGAGGGGTGTTCATAACCGGGATCCAGACCAATGGGTATGGGAAAAACGATACGGATGAGCCACGAAACACACTCTACGTTTTCGATTATGAGGGTGTGACTGTGGCACATCTGGGTGATCTGCGGCGCGTGCCCAGCCAGACTGAGATTGAAGCCCTGGGCACAGTGCATATCGTCCTGGTGCCCGTTGGTGGAGGTGGGGGTTTGAATGCAGCCAAGGCTGCCGAAGTGGTCAGCCTTTTGGAACCCGGTTTTGTCATCCCGATGCATTTTGGCACCTCCGCCTGCAACCTCAAATTGGCAGCGCTGAGCAAGTTCATTAAAGAGATGGGTTTGGGGAATATTGAGCCTCAGCCAAGCCTAAAAGTCACCAAGAGCATGATCCCTGAAGAGACGCGCGTGGTTGTGCTGGAGTACCAGCATTGATCCAATTGGAGTATTAACGTGACAGTGAAATTAATCATGACCTGGGATATAACTCCGGGTCGAGAACAGGAATATTTTGAATTTGTGGTTCGCGAGTTCATCCCCCAGGTACAGCAGCTCGGCATGGAGCTCAAAGATGCCTGGCTCACCATGTATGGAAACCAGCCTCAGATCATGGCCTCAGCCCAAATGGCAGACCTGACAGCCATGCAGAGCATTCTTGACTCAAAGGAATGGCAGGGGTTGATCAACCGGCTGCTGGATTATGTGGAAAATTATCAATACAAAATAGTCCCCGCGCGATCCGGTTTTCAAATGTGATTCACGTTAACTCCGGGGATGGACACCATTTTCAGGTTGAAGAAGTCATCCCTGCATTAAACCCAGCGTAGAGGTATATGACGAACATGCTATTACTCTGGCAAATATTTATCCTTTTCACCCGGGTAGCGATGTTTTCGTGGGGAGGAGGACCTGCCTCACTGGCCCTGATGCAGCGTGAAACCACATCTGCTACCTGGACGCCCCCCGGGACCACTGACCCTGTCCCTTGGATCACGCCGGATGAGTTCGCCGATGCCGTTGCCATTGGTAATGCCATCCCCGGGCCGATCGCCCCGCAGGTGTCGGCCTATGTGGGTTACAAGCTGGCGGGCCTGCCGGGTGCCATCTCCGCCGCGGTCGGGACGGTCATCCCGACCACCCTGCTGATGCTCATCTTGATCGTGTTCTTCTTTGGGATCAAAGACAGTGCGTCAGTCAGGGCTATGCTGCAAGCTGTGAGACCGGTGGTAGTGGGGTTGCTGCTCTGGACTGCTTATGACATGGCGACCACAGTCTTTGGCGCTAAGAAGCTGGGTTGGGGGCAGGCTTTAGTCCTGGGATGGGATAAACTGCTCTTTACTGGAGGGGCGTTTGTGTTGTTGACATTCACCAAAATAAATCCAGCCCTGATCATCCTGGCGACTGCCATTCTTGGCTTTCTCTTTTACCGTAAATAGCACGCTTACGCGCACCTTCAGCAAGACAGGAATGAATACGCCGGAAAAAAACAAGCTCACCCCACCTTTGCTCAGCTGGTATGGCAAGCATGCTCGCGCCCTGCCATGGCGCGGCACCCCTGACCCATATGCCATATGGGTTTCCGAAGTTATGCTCCAGCAGACACGGGCAGAGACGGTGACCCCTTATTATATGCGCTGGATGCAGCGCTTTCCGACCATCGAAGCATTGGCCTCAGCTACCCAGCAGGAGGTGCTTTCAGCCTGGGAAGGTCTGGGATATTACGGACGGGCACGCAACTTCCACCGGGCGGCCCAGGTGGTGATGAGTGAGTATAACGGTGTGTTGCCTGGCGAAGCAGACCTGCTTCGTAAACTGCCAGGCGTGGGTCGCTATACCGCAGCTGCGATCGCTTCGATCGCCTTTGGCAAGGATGAGCCAACCCTGGATGGCAATATGCGGCGGGTTTTGTCGCGCGTCTACAATATTACAGAGCAAGCGCATTCAAATATCAGTGAGCGAAAATTGTGGCAGCTGGCGGGGCGATCCCTGCCAACCGGACGGGCAGGAGAATACAACCAGGCATTGATGGACCTGGGTGCCAGCATCTGTTCACCCAAGTCACCGCGCTGCCAAGAATGCCCCCTGGAGGCGATTTGCCAGGCGCGTGCGCTGGGTGTTCAAGAACAGCGACCGGTTCATCTACCCAAGCCGGCCATCCCGCACTATATTGTCACGGCGGCCATAATTCGCCGGGGTGAGATGGTGCTGATCGCTTGTCGTCCTGGCCAGGGATTATTAGGAGGTTTGTGGGAATTCCCCGGCGGCAAACAGCAGGATGGAGAGGACTTACCTGATTGCCTGAGGCGCGAGATTTGCGAGGAGCTTGGTGTCGAAGTTAAGGTGGGTGACCAGGTGGGGATCTATAAACATGCCTATACCCATTTCAGGGTGACGCTCTATGCATACCATTGCGCCTTGCTCGCGGGCGAACCGCGGCCATTGCAAGTGGCAGATCTGCGTTGGGTATCTCCGGCTGAGTTATCTCATTACCCGATGGGGAAGATCGACCGCCAAATTTCTAATACCCTTATCTCCTTAAAACTCGAATGAACACACCGATCCTGATCGACGCACATGAAGACCTGGCCTGGAACATGCTCACTTTCGGTCGAGATTACAAGCTTTCGGCGGCGGAGATTCGCAAGCAGGAAGCGGGTAGCCTCGCCCCTCAGGTGAACGGGGACACCCTGCTCGGCTGGCCAGACTATCAGCTTGGAAGGGTGGCGGTGGTATTTTCAACCTTGTTTGCTGCCCCCTCCAGGCGCAAGCTCGGTGATTGGGACCAGCAATGTTATAACGACTATGAAGAAGCGCATCTACGCTACAGCCTGCAACTGGATGCCTACCAACACCTGACAGAGCAACACCCCGCTATGTTCCGCAAGATAATCAGTCGTGCTGACCTGCAAGCGGTGCTCGAAGGATGGCAGAACGCGGACTCGGATGAGCATCCGGTTGGGCTGGTGATTTTAATGGAAGGCGCTGAAGGCATCCGCCAGCCGACTGAAGTTGAACAATGGTATGAGAGAGGCGTACGCATCATTGGCCTGGCCTGGGCCGGGACGCGTTTTTGCGGTGGAACACGGGAGCCAGGCGGCCTCACCCCAGATGGATACGCATTACTGGAGACAATGGCTGAATACAATCTCACTCTCGACCTGAGTCACATGGATGAGCTGGCTGCTTTACAAGCTCTGGATTCCTATCCCGGGCCGGTCATCGCCTCACATGCCAACGCCCTGGCATTGCTGAAAGGCAGCGGAAGCAACCGGCATCTGACTGACAGAGTGATTGAGAGATTGCGTGATCGGAATGGCACGATTGGCATTGTTTCAGCCAACAATTTCCTGAAACCCGGTTGGAAGGACAGCGGAGGGCGGGCTGGCGTGACCCTGGATTACTTTGTAGCCCAGGTGGATTATATTTGCCAGCTGGCAGGTGATGCAAAACATGTAGGGATCGGTAGTGACTTCGATGGCGGTTTCGGCATTCAATCGGTGCCGGCAGAGATCGATACCATTGCCGACCTGCGCAAGATTATTCCTATTCTGTCTCAAAAGGGGTATACTGAAGCTGATATTTCTGCCATCCTCGGAGGGAATTGGTTGGCGCATTTGCAGAATACCTTGCCGGAGGGCGTATGACTGAAGCCCCAACGGTTCGAAAATCGAACGGAAGATTCCGTGTCCGAGTAGGCTTGGGGGTGACCATACTGGGCTTTATCATCTATTTGCTGGGCGCTGAACCCGGATTATTTACACTAGACCGCAGCCCGGTAGTGGGCTTTGTGCAAATCGCGACTTTCCTGGTTGGATTGGGCATCATTTGCATAGGGGGGTATATCAGCCTGGCGGCTTTGTGGAACGGGGGACCCAAGTCAATCGCTTCGGATATCGGTTTACGCCTGGTGAGCACTGGCTATGTGGTCACTGTGGCCTGTGGAATGGCAGATATATTTGGATTTGGCAGCAACCTGTACCCCAAGGTACCCATCTTCGGTATTTACCAGCAGATAGGCGTGCTAAGTGGTGAGGTGGTGATTGCGGTTGGCCTGTTGCTCCTGATCCCGTTCAAACAGCCTCAGCCCAGTATTGGCGAGCTCCCCTCATAAATAACCCTTAATAAGCTAATAAAATTAAACCTGGTGATCATAAAGCCCCATGGCTTTGAGCATTTCTTCATTCGTTTTGAACTTATATTCGGGCAACCCGGCATTCGTCGCTTCCCTGGCGGCAGCCTGATAAAGCTTTATCAAATCTGCTTTCTGAACAACAGGCTTACTCAGCTTTGCCAATTTTGTGCTGAGCGCGTTCATGATGCTCATGGGATCTACCAGGCTGGGGGTTGATGCGAGATATTCCAATATAGCCCTGGCTCCATTTTCGCCATCCTTACGGGCTACACCCACCAAGCCGCTGGAAGCTTCACGTGACCAGCCGGCAACGAATACGCGGTCAACCGGGCGATTTACATCCGGGTCGTAGGCTTCGAAGGACAGCGCATCCACCGGGTAGAGCGGGTTGGGATGCTTAACAAAGGCATTCTTGCGTACCGCTAAGCCGAAAGTCTCATCCACCTTATCTCCGATGCAGAAAATCACGGAATCCACGTCCAGGATACGCCGTGTGCTCAGGCGTTTCGCTTCCACATCCCCTTCAGAGCACACCAGTGTCGTATCCTCAACCTCCAGACCGGTGGCAAAGCCCCCTTCATTTCCAATAATACGGTTCGGTGCTGCCAGGAATTCGAAGTAGAAACGGGTATTCGAAACGGGTTCAAGCCCTTTAGGCAAAGTGGATAAGATATACTCCTTGGCTTCATTCACATCCTGCCCCACCTCGGCGGCAATCGGCCGTGTGCGAGCCAGCTCAGATTCTAGCTTCGCCAAGTCGAGGTTTCGAATTACGATTTTTAGCTCTTCCTTCGAAAATTTAACTTCGTTAGGGCCCCTGCGGACTACCGAAATTACTTCATCGACTTTTATTTCCCGGATCAGCCAGTGAGCAATATCCAGCATCACATTCCCTGCCCCGATCAAAGCCACGCGCTTGCCGATGCGAAATTCCATAGTACTTTGCGGAGGGAGCAGGTTGTAATGATAAACCAGATCCTTGGCGTGATAAACCCCCACTAAATTTTCACCCGGTAGGCCCAACCATTTAGTACCCTGGGCGCCCACAGTGACCAGCAAGGCCTGAAAGCCCAAGGCGCGTAAGTCAGACAGGCGTAAATCACCTTTTTCACCGATTGTCACGTTGCCAAAATAATCAATCTGAGGGAGGTCCATAATTTGTTGGAATTGCCGCCGGAGACCTTCCTTCATCTTATATTTGTCAAAGTAAATGCCGTACTCTGCCAACCCGCCGGGCATAACGTCGCGGTTCAGGAGGGCGACGTGGACATCGTTCGCGGCCAGGTACCTGGAGGCAAACAGGCCTGCCGGGCCAGCCCCAATGACGACAACTAAATATTTCCCGAATGGACCCTCAGGCAATTATTATTCTCCATAAAAAGACGGCTTCCGCCGTCCAGTTGATTATACTTGCATGCTTTCCATCCAAAACCATGACCGATGGAGATTTTGCATTTTACGCTGTACTTCAGTATTTTAGCTTGAGCGGGTGTATTACACAAGAGAATTTTATCCAGAGTTCTGTTGAACGGTGATACTTATCAGGATTACCAATTGGCTTTCCTATTTAGTCTGTTTGTGCTATATTCAGTCTATATAAGCTCAGGAGGTGAGTCATGGATAATTCCAAAACAAACCTGCCAGATCAGCAATTTGAGCCCGGGTCCGATTACCAGCTCGAACACCAGGGGGAGACTCCAGCGGCACCTGAGGCTGAGGGGGGTAGCTACGTTAACGAAAGGATCCAGCACGCATATAAGCGGGTAAAGAATGGATATGCGAAAGTAAAAGATAAATATAATCAATCCCCACGGGTGCAAAAGATTGCCTACCAGGGCAAATTTCTACCTGCATTCTGGACCGTAGCGAGTATTTGTTCGTTGATCGTAAATATCATCTTGATCGCGGCTTTGATCTCTTTCGGACGGCATTTCTTTGAGCTAAAAGCTATCATTTCTAATGGTTTGGTAGACGGATTATCCAGCAATCTGGCTTTGATGGACAAAGCCCACATCGTGACCACCGTGCCGGTCGAGACCAAGGTACAACTAAAAGACAGCCTGCCGGTGGTCTTCAGCTTGCCGCTTAATCAAGATACCCAGGTGACACTGGTGCAAGATACGAATGTGAGCGGGACAACTTTAATCAACCTGGCGCCTGTGCCACTGGATTTCACGCTTCCGGCAGGAACGCCGCTGCAGATCAACCTTGATATGACTATCCCGGTAAGCCAATCCATCCCGGTCGATATCACGGTGCCGGTCTCCTTATTGGTTCCGCTTGATCTGGCCATCGACCAGACTGATCTTCACCAATCCATCGCCGGCTTACAAAGCTCAATCGAGCCTTATAAAAGTTTGATGAGCGAGAATTTCAATTCACCAAAGGATATCTCATTTTGCAACCAGTGGTGGTCAGGCTGGTTATGCAATGTCTTATTTGGAAAATAGCAGCCTGGCGGTACATCAAATGGACCCTCTAAGGTAAGTCATATCGATCGACAATTTTGCATTTTGGCTTATGGATGAATCACTCACCAGACTGACCCTTCACAATGGCCTGATGGTCTTGTTGAAGGAGATCCATACTTCACCGATCATCAGCCAGTGGATCTGGTATCGGGTCGGATCGCGGGACGAAGTGCCGGGGATGACGGGGGCTTCACATTGGGTCGAACACATGATGTTCAAGGGCACCCCACAGTTTCCCTTAGGTCATTTAGATCGGGCGATTTCTCGCGACGGTGGCTATTTAAATGCCTTTACTTTTCTGGACTGGACGGCTTTTTTCGAAACGGTACCCGCAGATAAAATCGATCTGCCTTTGCGGATGGAAGCGGACCGGATGTTCAACAGCTTATTCGATTCGAATGAGGTATCCTCCGAGCGCACGGTAGTTATCTCCGAGAGGCAAGGAAGTGAGAATGAGCCCCTCTTCCGGTTGAGTGAGGAGGTGCAATCGGCGGCCTTTCGGGTGCATCCCTATCATCACGAAATTATCGGCGACTTGACAGACCTTTATACAATCCAGCGCGAGGACCTTTACCGGCATTACCGCACTTACTATCTCCCCAACAATGCCGTCCTCTCTATCGCAGGGGATTTTGAGACCCAATCCATGCTCAACCGGATCCGTGAGCTCTACGAATCCCTACCCGCTGGCCCACAACCACCCCGGCTAGCACGCGCTGAGCCCAACCAGGCGGGCGAACGACGTATCTCGGTGGAGGGACCGGGAGAGACGGTCTTCCTACAGATATCGTATCGTGCACCCGCTGCAGATGAATCAGATTTCTTCGCACTTAATGTCCTGGATAGCCTGCTCACCGGCCCAGCCAACCTGAATATGTTCGGGGGAGGTATCACCAACAAAACCAGCCGGGTGTATAAGGCTTTAGTGGAAAAAGAGCTAGCGGTGAGCATCAATGGGGGTGTGCAAGCCACGATTGACCCTTACCTGTATACGATGATGATCACAGTCCATCCCAGGCATACTGCCAGCGATTGTGTCCAGGCGATCGAAGCGGAGATCAGGCATTTGCAGGACAATCCACCCGGCACGGAAGAGCTTGAAAGGGCAATGAAACAGGCGCGTGCGATTTTCGCCTACGGCAGCGAGTCAATTTCAAACCTGGCATACTGGATGGGTTTTGCCGAAATGTTTGCAACCGTGGAATGGTTTACCACATATCTCGAACACCTGGCTGCGGTTACACCCGCTGATGTCCAGCGGCTTGCTCAGACCTGTCTGCGACCGCAGAATCGGACGTTAGGGGTTTATCTCCCCGAGGGTATTTCTCAGTGATGGATTTAGCCATCGACTGAGCATCAATAGCACTGGAGAATCCACTACTTGTACAGCCACAGCCTCCCAGGACCAGACGATATCACCCGCCGGGTATTGCCAAACGGCATGATCATACTGACCCGCCCGAATCCCGATAGCCTTTCGGTGGTGATTAGCGGGTACCTCATGGCGGGGGCGATTTTTGAATCAGACGAAAAGCTCGGCCTGGCTGGTTTCACCGCGCTGGCATTGATGCGCGGGACTGAGCAGCACGAATTCCAGCAGATCTATGATGCCTTGGAAGCCAATGGCGCTACCCTTGGCCTGGATGGCGGTACACATTCTATTGGATTTTATGGGCATGCTCTGGCAGAAGACCTGGACCTGCTCACCAGCACGCTGGCAGACGTGTTGCGGAAACCGGCCTTCCCTGCTGACCAGATAGAGCGCTTGCGGGATCAGCTGCTCACCGGACTGGCCATTCGCGCTCAAGACACCTCGGAGATGGCCTCGCTCGCCTTCGATGAGCTGGTTTACGCCGGGCATCCATACAGTCGCCCAGAAGATGGGTACCCAGAGACAGTTCGGGCCATCACGCGGGAGGACTTGATCTCATTCCATAAGAAACACTTCGGTCCTAGGGGGATGGTCATATCGATTGTCGGCGGGATTGATCCAAAGGGCGCGGTCGAATCAGTAATCCGCTTTCTCGGCGACTGGGAAAATCCCGCTCAGCCAACCCCCCCCGAGCTTCCACCTTTGAAGCCATTAGGCGAAATGACCTCACGCCAGGTGAACATCCCAGGGAAATCTGAAGCCGACCTCATGATGGGTACAGCTGGCCCGCCCCGCCGATCACCCGATTTCCTGGCCGCCTCACTGGGGAATAATATCCTTGGGCAGTTCGGATTCGGTGGACGGA
>Ga0153916_10003065_pt1 | contig 12322 bp, 7 predicted proteins | sample Opewatmetagenome_FD_109642 | JGI IMG/M metagenome (GOLD analysis project Ga0153916, IMG submission 109642) | Freshwater wetland microbial communities from Ohio, USA - Open water 3 Core 3 Depth 4 metaG | ecosystem: Environmental > Aquatic > Freshwater > Wetlands | place: USA: Ohio, Lake Erie, Old...
AAACTTTGAGGGGGCCACCGTCTTTAACGAGGCCGTCGGGGCCGGCCAGGCGTTGCACGGAGGAAAGAACCGATGGGGAAAAAAATTTCTCGCCTTGATGAATGAACTCCGGATAGATCGGCAGCCGCGCTTTTAGTTCAAAGCCGGCCGCGGCGCTTTTCTGCCGCAACAACTGCAACGCCGGCCAGGGCGCTTCGGGATTGATGAAGTCGGGCGTCAAGGGCGACACGCCGCCCCAGTCGTTGATGCCGGCCTCGAGATAAAGCTCGAACCCGTCCGGCGTCAGATTGGGCGGCGCCTGAAGATTCATTGCGCCGCCGAAAATCAACCGCGTCAACGCGATCGTCTTTAACATGTCATCGCGGCTGGCGTCCGGATGCGCCCGCATGGGAATGGTCGGCTTGGCGCGGAAATTCTGCACGATCACTTCCTGAATGTGACCGTAACGTTCGTGCAGTTCGCGGATGGCAAACAGCGAAGCGATCCTCTCCTCCCAGCTTTCCCCGATGCCGATGAGGATGCCCGTCGTAAAGGGAATCCTTTGCCGGCCGGCTTCGGCGATCGTTTTCAGCCGGACGGCCGGCTTTTTGTCCGGCGCGTTGTCATGCGCGCCGCCCGGCAGCAGCAACCGCTCGCTGACGCTTTCCAGCATGAGTCCCATGCTCGCGTTGACTTCCCTGAGCCGTCGCAAATCTCCCTTGCCCATGACACCCGGATTTGCGTGGGGCAGCATCTCGGTCTCTTCGAGCACGACCTGGCAAGCCGCGTATAAGTAATCGAGCGTGCGCCGGTGACCCATCTCCTTGAGTAGCCGGCTCATTGCCGGGTAAATCGCTTCCGGCTTATCGCCCAGACTGAAAAGCGCCTCGGTGCAGCCGAGCAGTTTTCCCTGGCGCACGACGCGCAGCACTTCGTCCAAGGTCATCGTCTTCGCGCCGGGTTCGTCGGGCGCCTTGCGAAAGGTGCAATAGCCGCAGAAGTCGCGGCAGAGGTTGGTCAGTGGAACAAAAACTTTCGGCGAAAAGGTAACCACGCGCCCTTTGTGGCGGTCGCGGACGACCGCCGCCGCCGCCAACAGAGCTTGCAGTTCCCCGCCCTTGGCAGCGGCAAGCCCGAGCGCTTCCGAGCGGTTGAGTAATTTGCCCTGCTGACAGTCGTTGAGTATCGGCGCCATCGCTCCTGGTTGAATATCGGATCGGCCGCTGGGTTTCAAACCGCAGGCAGGCGCGCCGCAGGGCCGTTATCGCGGTTGCTCTGGAGACTTTCGCTGTGATAGGTCTTTTTAACGCTGTCGGCGGCAGAGCAACGCGATCCGCAAGCCTGAACGGCAACGCATGAATCGGGAGGAAAACGCCATGGAAAATTTCGACGGTATGTTGGTTATCGATGCCGACGGCCATGTCTACGAAGGCAACGTCGACCTTGCCGGCCGAATGCCGGAGAAGTGGCGCTCACAGGCGCCGATCCGGCTGAAGGACAACGAGGGAAATTCGCGCATATTGCTGGAGGGACGCCTGTGGTCCGCCTCGCAGGGGCTTGGCCCAGGAGTCTCCGGACCGATGACGGAAAAAGCCCGGGGCTTTCGCCCCGGCATGGTCGATCCGGGCGCGCGGCTCAAAGACATGGACCAGGAAGGGATCGATGTGGCGATCCTCTTCGGCACCCAGACCGCGCTGACGGTCAACGGCTTGATGAACAAGGAACTGGCGGCCGTGCTCTGCCACGCGGTGAACGAATGGTTGATCGAGTACTGCTCCGCCGACAAAAAGCGCTTGCGCGCCGTCGGCTTGATTCCCTGCCAGGACCCGCCCGCAGCGGTCAAAGAATTGGAATTCCTCGCTCAAGCCGGCGCGGTGACGGCGATGCTGCCGACCAACGTCTATGGTCTGAACAATATGGGCGACCGCATGTTCGATCCGATTTATGACTGCGCCCAGTCGCTCGGCATGCCTCTCAGCGTTCATCCGCAGACCGGGCACGACGGCGTGCTCGGCGTTTCCGGCGTCATGGGGGCGGGCAGCGAGCGTTTGCGCAAGTATGCCTATGTGCACATGACCGCCTTTCCCTTCGAGTTGATGATCGCGATGATGCACATGATTGGCGAGGGTGTCTTCGACCGCTATCCGAAACTGCGCGTCGGCTTCATGGAAGGGGGCGCCGGCTGGCTGCCTTATTGGGCCGAGCGTTTCGACGAGCATATCGAGAAGCTGGCGCCGCAGATGCCGGAACTCAAGCGCAAGCCGAGCGAGATCATCTGCGGCGATCAGATCACGTTGACCTGCGAATCGGAGGAGAGCGGCCTCGACCGCGTCTTCGCGGCCAACGGCGAGAGCACCGTCATGTACGCCTCGGACTATTGTCACTGGGACTGCCACTTCCCCTATTCGGCAAAGGACATCATCGAGGGAAGGGATCTCTCGTTCGCCCAGAAGGAAAGGGTGTTCAACCGCAACGCCATCGACTTCTTCAAGTTGACCAACCTGCCGCAGCCCAGCGCCTTGAAGCGAGCGCGCCAAGGTTGGGAGAGCGGCGTCAAACAGCAGGCAGCCAACGCCTAAAGGAGCGAGTGATGAATCGCAGCGCGAAACTCAGCGGCATCCTACTCATCATCTTGATTTTCATTCAGCCGGGATTGACTCGGGGAGCGGAAAGTTTGTCAAAGATTCGGGTCGGTTTTCCCTCCTTGGCATTTTCCTACATGCCCTATTACGTCGCCCAGGAAAAAGGGGTGCTCAGAAAATACGGACTGGAAGCCGAATATATCCAGATGCGCACCACCATTCAGCCCTCGGCCGTAATCAACGGCAACATCAATTTCTTTCCCTCGGTATCGACCGGCATCTCCGCCGCGGTCTCAGGCATTCCGCTGGTAGTCGTGCTCAACTTCTACGACGGCGCGCCGTGGATACTCGTCACCAACAAGGAGATCAACAAGCCACAGGACCTGATCGGCAAGACCGTCGCTGTCTCGGGGCTGCGAACCTCGCCGCATCTTTTCTTACAAGCGGCATTGAAGAAATGGGAAATCCCCGAGAAAGAGCTGGCCATCATCAGCACCGGCGGCACCTCGGACAGTTTGATGGCGCTGGTGAGCAAGCAGGTCGCGGGCACGGTGCTCACGCCGCCGTTTGACGACAAGGCGGTTTCTTTCGGCTTCAAAAAGTTCATGTTCCTCGGCGACCTGGCCGACATCCCCTACGTCGGCGTCATGACGTCGCAGAACGAGATCAAGAATAACCGCGAGACCATCCGCCGCACCCTCGCGGCGTTGATGGAATCGGTCGCTTGGATTCGCGCCAATCGCGACGAGAGCGCCAAGATGATTGTAAGCAAGTTCAAAGTGAACCCGACCGAAGCGGAAAGCACCTACGCGACGCTGGTTAAAATGCTGAATAAGGACGGGCGGCTCAATCCCAAAGTAGCCCGCGGCTATATCGATCTCTTGCGCCAAGACCGGCCGATACCGGCGGACTACGATCCACAGAAGATCGTCGACTTCTCCATGCTGCCGTCCGGGCGATAATTGAGCGGCTGTCGATTCGCAGGTAAGAGGATTTTCATACGCAAGGCAGAATTCGCCAAGATCAACGAAGCTTTATTGAAGCTCAAAGAGAACGGCACCTACGATCAGCGCTACAAAAAATGGTTCGGCGGCAACGGATCGTAAGACGATCGAGTTTCGAGTTCCGGGTTTTGAGTTTCGAGTTCAACCCGAAACCCGAGACTCGTAACTCGAAACTGCTGCAGGCGGCCTTGACAATCCCGCACCGCTCGGAGAGATATAAAATAAACATCAGGGGGAGGAACCTATGGCGTTCAACGGCCACACGATCATTGACGGCGACGGGCATATTATCGAAGACTACAGCGCGATTGTTCGGTACATGCCCAAGGCCTATCAAGAAAAGTTTGAGACCCACACATTTTATAATCTGTTTCCCCCGTTGGATCATCTCCATTCCTCCAACCTGCACGATTTTCAACCGGGAGCGTTCAATAAAGTCGGCCCCGACGGTTGGGTCGACTTCCTTGAAGATGTCGGCATCGAGACGACGGTTCTTTACACCACCCTCGGCCTCTCCTTCGGCAAAATCGTCAGCCGCGACTGGGCCATCGACGTGGCGCGGGCTTATAATAACTGGCTCCACGATACCTATATGAAGCGGAGCCCGCGCTTCAAAGGCATGGGACTTATCCCTCTCCAAGAATCCTCGGCCGCGGTCGAAGAGCTTAGAAGAATCGTCAAGGAGATCGGCATGTGCGGCGCCATACTGCCTTCGACGGGCATTCAATCCAACCTGGGCGACCAACGCTATTGGCCGATCTACGAAGAAGCAAACAGGCTCGGTTGCGCCATCGGTATCCACGGCGGCGCCCATGAAAATCTCGGCCTGGACGACTTGAGCCCCTACGCGCCCGTGCACGCGCTCGGCCACCCCTTCGGCCAGATGATTTCTTTCGCCGGCATGGTCTTTAACGGCGTCTTCGATAAGTATCCCAACGTCAAGTTTGGCTTCATGGAAGGCGGCGTCGCCTGGCTGCTCATGTGCCTCGAACGCTTTGACCGCTCCTGGGAAACCCACATTCAGCACGACCCGCGCAGCCGATTCCTCGATCTCAAGCCGAAGGAAAAGATTAGCCAGTACATCCAGCGCCATATCGACGCCGGCCACATCTTCGTCGGCTGCGAGGGCGAAGAGCCCGACCTCGCTCACGCCATCCGCCGGGTCGGCAGCAAACCGTTCGTTTACTCGACCGACTACCCGCACGAAGTCAACAACGAATTCTGCAAACACGAACTCAATGAGCTTTTTGAGAACCAAGAGATCAGCGCCGCCGACAAAGCGGCATTTTTGCATGGCAATGCCCGAAGATTTTACAACCTCGGAGCCGCCGGGCTATGAGCCTTATTCCAAGAATCGGTTTAATCATCCCGTCAAGCAACCGCTTGGCGGAGCCGCAGTTCGCGCACTATGCGCCGGCGGGGGTGGGCACCCACGCCACCCGGCTGCGCATGACGGGAAAATTTCGCAAACCCTGGAGTGAATTGAAACCGCAGCTGGCCGAGGCGGCCGCCGCCCTGTCGGACGTCAAGCCCGGCGTCATCGTCTTCCACTGCACGGCAAACTCGATGGAGAGCGGCTTGGCCCATGAGGCGGCGATAGTGGAAACGATTCAGAACGCCAGCGGCTGTCCGACGATCACAACGGCGCAGGCGCTCCGCGAAGCGTTCAGCCACTTCGGCATCAAAAAGCTCGTGCTCGTCAGCCCCTACGTCAAAGCGACCAACGAGCATGAGGTTGAATATCTCAGGGAGGCCGGCTTCCAGGTTCTCCATGAACATGGGCTGGGACTCGAGAGCGACGGCTACATCGCCGTCACGCCGGCACAATGGATCGACGTTGTGAAGGGGCATACTCGAGCCGACACCGACGGCTATTTCCTCAGTTGCACGAACACGCGCATGATCGAAGCGATCGACGATTTAGAGCGGGATTTAGGGAAACCGGTGGTCAGCAGCAACCAAGCGACGCTCTGGGCCTGCCTGAAGCGACTGGGCATCGGCCACGTGGACCGCAGGCTGGGCAGGTTATTTCAGGCTGGATAGACTCGGCTGGCGGTCTTATGAAACGCCATCAACTGGTCCTTGAGGCCGGTATTTCTTTTTTCGACCCGCTGATTGCGGATCGCCATCGCCAGCGCCTTCCGGCTTCCCGCCAACACGACTAACTTCTTTCCCCGCGTCACCGCCGTATAAAGAATGCTCCGGTAGAGCATCATATAGTGCGACGTGTGCAGCGGAATCACGACCACCGGATATTCGCTGCCCTGGCTTTTGTGCACCGAGGTCGCGTAGGCCAGGTTGATTTCGTCAAGCTCGTCCGCTTCATACTCCACCGCCTTGTCGGGAAACTCGACCTTGACGCTCCCCTCCTCCCGGTCGATAGCGGTGATGCGTCCCAGATCGCCGTTAAAAACTCCCTTGTCGTAATTGTTGCGCAGCTGCATGATCTTGTCGCCGGCGCGCAGCGAAGTTCCGCTGCGCTCCAGCGCCGGGCCGGTCGGGTTGACCAGGCTTTGGAGCTCGCGGTTTAAGTTGACCGTGCCCAGCAGCCCCCGGTGCATCGGCGTCAGCACTTGAATGGCTTGAAAAACTTCTTCCGGAGCCAATTGCAGCGACCGGGGAATGGTTTCGCGCACGAGTTCTTTAACGGTTTGGAGAATCTCCTCTTCGCTCTCGCGGGCCAGGAAAACGAAGTCCGCCGGTTCGCCTTCATCGGCCAATCGGAGCGAGCGGCCCTGTAGGATGCGGTGCGCGTTGGCGACGATCAAGCTTTCGCGCTCCTGGCGAAAGATGCGCCGCAGCACCACCGTGGGGACCACCCCGGAATCGATCAGGTCGCGGAGCACGCTGCCCGGCCCGACGGAGGGAAGCTGATCGACATCGCCGACCAGGACGAGATGGCTATGGGGATCCATGGCCCGGAGCAGATGATCCATGAGCGCGATATCGACCATCGACACCTCATCGACAATGACGAAATCGACCTCCAGCGGCCGTTCTTCGCTTCTCTGAAAACCGCCTTCGCGCGGATTGTATTCGAGCAGCCGGTGGATGGTCATCGCCTCTTCGCCGGCGCTTTCGGTCATCCGCTTGGCCGCCCGTCCGGTCGGCGCAGCCAACACGAAACTGACCTTGGCGCGCTTAAGAATCGACAGCAGCGCCGTCAAAAGAGTCGTTTTCCCCGTGCCCGGCCCGCCGGTGATGACCAGAATTTTTTCTTGCAGAGCCTGCTCCGTGGCGCGCACCTGGTCGTCGTCCAGTTGAATGAAGGATGCGCCGAACAGTTCGGGACGAACCAGCTCGACGGCGCCGCGCGTTCTCTCGCCCCTTGGTTTCCAGGGCTGGAAGACTTTCTCGCCCTGCAAGAAAGAGGAAGTCGCAAGCAAGCCATGCAGCGCCGCGGCCACCCGGCGCTCCGCATGATAGAGTTCTTGGAGGTAAACCCGCGTCGCGTCGCCGGCAAAATCGTCTTGCAGCGCCAATACCCCCTGCGCCGCCAGTTTATCGACTGCGGCTTCGACCGGATCTTCTTCCACGCTGAGCAAAGCCGCGGCATTGCGTTTCAGCGCCGGCAGCGGCGCGAAGCAGTGGCCCTGATCGGCCATTTCGCGCAGCACGTGGAGCACGCCCGCCTGCACGCGCAGCGGAAAATCGCCGCGCATGCCGATGTGGCCGGCGATGCGATCCGCGAGCAGGAAGCCGATGCCGTGCACCGCGCGCGCCAAAATGTAGGGATTTTCCTTGACGCTGGCGATGGTGTCGGCGCCGAAGACGCGAAAGATCCTGAGCGCCAGGGAGGCGCCCAGACCGTGGCCCTGGAGAAAGACCATGACGTCCTGCATGCCGCGCTGCTCCTGCCACGCCTGCATGATCCGCCGGGCGCGCACCTCGCCGATGCCGTCAACTTCCAAGATGCGCAGAGGCTCTTCGGTCAAGACCCTCAAGGTATCGAGGCCAAACGCGCCGACCAACCGCTTCGCGTAAGTCGGCCCGATGCCTTTGATCAAACCCGAACCGAGATATTTTTCGATCCCCTCGAGGGTCGCCGGCTCGATCTTTTCCCAATGATCGACTTGAAACTGCAAACCGTAACGGGGGTGGCGCTTCCAGGCGCCCGTAACCCTGATCTCTTCGCCCTCGGAAATGGGAAAGAGAGAGCCGACCACCGTGGTGCTCGGTCCGCCGTCGGCATCCAAGCGCGCGACGGTGTAGTGCGTCTCCGGATGTTGGTAGGTAATCCGGCCGACGGTGCCCTGGAGCGCTAGGGTTTCGTTGTGCTGCTCTGGCAATGGAGACTCCGAGCGCTCATCCTACTTGAAAGCGCCGCCGCCGTAAACGGCGGCCTTGCCTTTTCAAGGCGGAGCGCTAGAATCTTGATTAAATCACGACATTTGCTTCCATTGCCAAATTTCAGCCGCCCTGCGCTTAAACCCTTGCTGATCCCGCGACCGACCGCCGCCGTTTTTTTCGGCCCGAGCGCCGAGGAGAAATAGGAGACGCACCCCATGATTTTTGAAAATATTTGGCTCGAAGCAGTCTTGATCTTCATCTTAATCTTAGCCAACGGCTTCTTCTCGGCATCGGAAATCGCCATGATCGCCACCCGCAAGAGCCGCATCGACACGCTCTTGGAAAAAGGCGTCAAATCGGCCGCCGCCGTGGCGCGTTTGAAGAACGACCCCGACCGTTTTTTGGCCACCGTACAGATCGGCGTTACCGTCGTCAGCTCCTTGGCCTCAGCCATCGGCGGCGCGGCGGCCATCGGTTTCTTAAAGCCACAGATCGAATCGCTGCCCCTGCCCGGGGTCGCTCGCTGGGGCGAAGCCATCGCCATCTTGGTCGTCGTCGCGCCCATCTCATATTTCTCCCTGGTGCTCGGAGAGCTGGTGCCGAAATCCCTCGCGCTGCGCTTTTCGGAACAGATCGCCTGTGCCGTCGCGCGGCCCATCGAATTCCTCGCCCGGATCAGTGCGTTTTTCGTCAAGACACTCACGGTGTCGAGCAACGCCGTGCTGTGGATATTCGGCGGTAAGGAAGCCGGAGGGGCCAGTTTCATTTCCATTGACGAGGTCAAGTCGCTGATCCGCGAAGGGGCCGCCAGGGGTATCTTTAACGAGACCGAACAAGAATTGATTCATAGCGTCTTCGAATTCGCGGACACCCCGGTGAAAGCCGTCATGATACCGCGCACGGAGATTCACGCGCTTGAAGTTCACGCTTCCTTGGCTGAAGTAGCCAAGAGTTTTATCGAGAGCGGCTTTTCGCGGATCCCCGTGTACGAAGGCGATTTGGACCGCGTCATCGGAATTCTCTACAACAAGGATATTTTCAAAGCACTGCAAGAAAAAACCGATTTTCACATGCGCGACAACCTCCATCCCGCATTTTTTGTGCCTAGTTCGCTGCCGATCAGCGAGCTGTTGAAGCAATTACAGCGCCGCCATCTCGCCATCGCCTTGGTGGTCAACGAGTTCGGCGAAATCGAAGGCTTGGCGACGCTGGAAGATCTGCTGGAAGAGATCGTCGGCGAGATCCGCGACGAGTACGACCGCGAGGAGCGCGGCCCGGTGGAACGCTTGGCGGACGGTTCGCTGGTGATCCGCGGCTCGGCGTTGCTCAAAGACCTGAAGTCCGATTTCGGCTTGCCGTTTGAAGAATCGGCCGACTACCACACGCTCGCAGGCTTCGTCCTGGCACAGCTCAAACATATCCCGGGCGCCGGCGAAAACGTCGACCACGGCGGTTACCGGCTGACGATCGTCGACATGGAGGGAAGGCGGATCGTCAAAATCAAAATGGAAGAAGCCAAACCGAATTAAACTCTCGACGGATCGCCGATCTCGGCCATTGCCTTCAGCAGCGCGTTCACTTCCAGCGGCGCGCCGACCGTGATCCTGAGGCAATCCTGGAGCCCGGACGCGTCGAAGTAGCGCACCAATATATTCTTCCGCTTGAGCGCCTGGCAGACGCCGTATAAATTCGTCCCTTTCATGCGCGCCAGAACAAAATTCGCGTGCGAGGGATAGACATGATAACCGAGTCGCTTGAGACCGGCGGTCAGCTTGCTCCGGCTGCGCTGAATGCGCCGAACATTCCGCGTCATCCAAGGCAGATCCCGCAACGCCGCCGTTGCCGCCGCCAGGCTCAAGCGATTGACGTTGTAGGAATCCTTAACCTTCATCATTCCCGAGACGATTTCCTCGGACGCAAAGCCGAGCCCGATGCGCATTCCAGCGAGCGAAAAGGCTTTGGAAAAAGTCCGCAGCACCACGAGATTGGGCAGCTGCCGGATGAGCGGCAACGACGACGCCCCTTCACTCGCGGCAAAATCGACGTAGGCTTCATCCACGACGAGAATTCCCGAAACCTTGCGGGCCAGTTGCTCGATCTCGGCTAAGCCCACGAGCGTTCCCGACGGTGCGTTGGGATTACACAGAAAAGTAAGCGCCGCATCCTGCGCGGCTAAACGGTCCGGCAGGGAAAAATCGGCCGGATAATCGACCGCCGCACGGACGCCATCTTGAATCTCGATCAGAGTGTCATAAAGCGAATAGGTGGGAAGCGGAAAAGCCACGCGGTCCCCGGGCCCAACGAAACACCGGAATAAGATGGAGAGGAGGTCATCGGAGCCGTTGCCGGCGATGACGTTATCCGGGCGTACACCGTACACTTCAGCAGCCACGGAGCGGAGCGTGTCGCTCAGAGGTTCCGGATACAATCGCAACGAGCGGTTCGTGGCCTTTCGTATCTGGGCCAGGACGCGCGGCGACGGCGGATAAGGGTTTTCATTGGTATTGAGCTTGATGATGCCGTCGCCCCAGGGCTGCTCTCCCGGAACATAACCCGTCATCGCGGCAATATTCGGTCTGAAACGGCCTGACATGGACGGGAATCTTTACCGAAGGCGGAGCGGTTTTCAAGTCTCTGCCATCCGGCCCCAACTATGAATCCCCCTGAGCGGGAACGCCGCCGACGGCAAACCAGAGCGCTTCTACTCCCTTAAAGACATTTTTGTTCAATTTATTTCGGGTTTGTCCATAAATTGGCGTTTGGGGTCGCCGGAACGCCGCGTAACCCCTCGAACTGAATGGCAAACGGCTGATTTCATTAAGCTCCTTATTTTTTGCTGCTGGCATGTTTTTGGCACTCACTTTACATGATTCGAATCACGGTTGGCGCTCAAGCCTGACTTTAACTTTGAGAAACCGATGATAGGGATGATTATGGAAAGCACCCAGTCTCGCAAGAACGATCCCTCGATCTTGCTGCTTAACGAGATCGACATCTTGATAGCGCAGGCACGCTTGGCGGAACTTTACGCCAAGCAAGCGCATGCGCTTGCGGCCGAGAAATCCGTTGCGCCCGCCGACGATGCCCAGCGCGTTCGCGGGGAACTCGAGCGGGAAATTGCGGCGCTACGAGCTCAACTCGACGACCAAGAGCAAAAGCTGACGGCGCGCGAGGGCGAAATACAAAACGCCCAATCGGAACTTGCTACCCTGCGCGGACGCGCTTATCAGCTCGACGCAGCGTACCGAAACGTTGAAGCCGCTCGCGCCGCCCGTGCCGCCGAACTCATCGAGCTGCGGACCGCGCTGGCGGAAAAAGAACAGACCTTCAGCGCCCGGGAAGCGGAAACCCGGGAGGCGCTCGACCGACGCGCCGGCGAAATCGACGCATTGCGCAACCAGCTCACCGAAACGCAATCCTCGTCCGCCAAGCGCGAGGACGAGCTTCGGCGGGCCCGTTGCGAAATGGCCGCGCTCCAAGAACGGGCCAATCACTTTGAATTATTGCAACAACAAACCGAGCGGTTGCTGTCGGCGCAGGGGGAACAGGCTCGGCAAAGGTTTAGGGCTGCGCTGGAGGAGATGGACGGCCGGGCGAACGAAAGTGAGCGGAAACTTCATGAACTGCAGCAACGCTCCAACGCTAAAATCACCGAACTGGAACTTCAGTTGGCGGAAAAACAGTTGCTTCTGGAAGGACGCGATGGCGAAATTGACCGTCTGAAAACCAGCGTCACCGGCTTAACGGAACAGGTCGCGCAACGGGAATCCGCGCCTCTGCAGGCCATAGCGGCCCACAACGGGGTGGAGCGCCGGCTTGAGCATGAGAATCAAACGGAGTTGATGGGCTTGCGCGAAGAACTGCGCCAAAAAAATCAGGCGCTCGCGGAACAGGCTGAACAAGCAAAAAACTGCGAACAAAGCTTGGAGGCGCAAATCCAAGACTTGCAAAATTCGAGCGCCGCGCAGCAGCAACTTTTGGCCAGGCGCGATCACGCCTTGGAGATGATGAAAGTCGAAGTCGCCATCTTGCAGGATCGCCTCACCCAGCGGCAAACCGAGATCGAGACTTTGGCCCAACGCTGCCGCGGCAAAATTGAAACCCTCGAAACCGATCTCGCCGAACAGCTGGAGCTCGCCGCGAAGCAGCGCGCCGAGCTGGATTCGCTGACTGCGCGTTTAGCTCAAAGGGAAGCGATGGCCGCCCAGTCGGTCGAGAACGCGATCAGCGAAAGGGGAAAAATACGGCTGGAATTACAGGTCCAAATCGCGGCGCTTCGTGAGGAAGCGAGCCGTAATCAGCGAGTCATCGAGGAATACCAGGCGGAAATCAGCCGACTGCGCCACAACTTCAACCCCGGCAATGGGGCGACGGAACCCGCCCGTTTGACCGAAGCTCATACAGAACGGGTCGATCAACTTCAAAATGGCAGCGCCGCAGTGAAATCGGAGGCGGCGGCAAAATTTA
>Ga0153916_10003066_pt1 | contig 12321 bp, 11 predicted proteins | sample Opewatmetagenome_FD_109642 | JGI IMG/M metagenome (GOLD analysis project Ga0153916, IMG submission 109642) | Freshwater wetland microbial communities from Ohio, USA - Open water 3 Core 3 Depth 4 metaG | ecosystem: Environmental > Aquatic > Freshwater > Wetlands | place: USA: Ohio, Lake Erie...
CGACCGCCAACTCCAAGCTGCGCATGCGGCCCTCTCACAATCGCCAAACACCATTCTCGTTCGTCTCCCGTTGGCCCGGTTCTTACCGGCGCCGTTTGCCCAAGCACCTGTGGCGCACCTTGATTTGCGCAGGGAGCTTGAGTAATGTGTCACTACTTGTGTGCATTCCTTAACGATTGTGCAAATAGAAGTGCGCATAATAAGACCAAAGTCATATTAGTTATTGACAGGTCAAAATGCTCGTGATAAACTCTACGAACTTGCCTTGCGGAGAATCCGGCCGATTCCACAGGGAGACGGAGAGGGCGGATGTTTAGGGAGTACTTCCCGCTCATCGTTCTGCTAATCGTTGCCGTGGCCGTCGGCGCAATCGCCATTCTGCTCGGCGGCCTTTTCGGCCCGCGTCACCCAACCCGCATGAAGGGACTGCCCTACGAGTCGGGCATGCTTCCCATCGGTCCGGGCACGCGCCGCATGCCGGTGCGCTTCTACCTCACCGCTGTTCTCTTCATCTTGTTCGACATCGAAATCGTCTTCTTCCTTCCCTGGGCGGTGGTCTTTCGCAGCCTGGGTCTCTTCGGCCTGATCGAGATGGGCGTGTTCGTGTTCATCCTACTGGTGGGGTTGGCTTACGCGTGGAAGAAGGGAGCGTTGGAATGGGAGTAGAGGCCAAACTCGGCGATCTGGGTCTGGTGACCCTGACGCTCGAGAAGGCGGTCAACTGGAGCCGCACGCGCGCCATGTGGCCGATGCTCTTCGGCCTGGCATGCTGCGCGATCGAGATGATGAGCGCGCAGGCCTCCAACTACGACTTGAGCCGCTTTGGCATGGAGCTCATGCGCGCCAGCCCGCGCCAATCGGACCTGATGATCGTGGCCGGGCGCGTGACGCGCAAGATGGCGCCGGTGTTGCGCCGCCTGTACGACCAGATGCCCGAACCCAAATGGGTCATCGCCATGGGCGACTGCGCCTCATGCGGCGGCATCTTCAACAACTACGCCATCGTCCAGGGCGTCGATGAGGTGGTGCCGGTGGACGTGTACGTGGCCGGTTGCCCGCCGCGCCCGGAGGCACTCATTCACGGCATCATCACATTGCACGAGAATGTGGAGAAGGAGAAGCTCACGGCGCATGCCTGATGCGACTGCGAGTCTTCCTGAGTTCCTGGTAAGAGGGCATAGCACGCCTTACGCTTGCCCGCGCCCGCGCGATATTCGCACAGGCCCCGCGTTGGGAAGAGATCGATCGGCGTCGCACGTAAGCAATTGAGCGCGGCATGTCGAGTGGCTTGAGAACCGCAGCTCGGGAAGGGGCGACACCGTTGCAGTCCGTCGCCCTCTGCTCGCGCGGCGGCGAGGGACGAGAATGAGTGGATTGGACGAAGCGCTAAGCCTGTTGCGCGCCACGCTGGGTGAGGACGTGCGCGCGGTGACAGAATTCCGTGGCGAGACCACGGTGGAGATCGCCCCGGGGCGCATTGTCGCGGCCTGCCACGCGCTGCGGGATGCGCCCGCGTTGCGATTCACCCGCCTGGCTGCTCAGACGGCGGTGGACTACTGGCCCGAGGAACCGCGCTTTGCGGTGATCTACCAGTTGCACTCGCTCGAGAAAGGCCTCAGCCTGCGATTATTCCTTCGCCTGGGGGGAGATGCGCCAGCCGTGGCGAGCGTGGTGGAGGTCTACCTCAACGCCAACTGGCATGAGCGCGAGATCTTCGACATGTTCGGCATCCGCTTCGAAAGTCACCCGGACCTGCGCCGCTTGCTGATGCCGGCCGACTGGCAAGGGCATCCGCTGCGCAAGGACTACCCGCTTGGCTATGAGGAAGTGCAGTTCACTTTCAACTTCAATGAGATCGACCGGAAGAAGCCCTATGCCAAGGAATGAGGCCGGTCGCCCGCTGCCTGTCGTGCCTCCCGACAGGCCGATGACCGAGCGGGACCTGACGCTCGAGCCGGCACCGTTCGACGATCCGCGACTGGCGGAATATCGGCACCTCGTCTCGGAACGCGCGCTCAGCGGCGATACGGTCATTCTCAACATGGGGCCGCAGCATCCCTCGACCCATGGCGTATTGCGTTTGATACTCGAGCTCGACGGCGAGCGGGTCATTACCTGCATCCCGGACATCGGCTTCCTGCACACCGGCATCGAGAAGAACATGGAAGCCAAGAGCTACATCAAAGCGCTGGTGATGACCGACCGCCTGGACTACATGAACAACACCGGCAACAACTTGGCCTATGCCTTGGCGGTGGAGAAGCTGGTAGGCCTCGACGTGCCGCCGCGGGCACAGGCCATCCGCGTCATTCTGGCCGAGTTGCAGCGCATCTCCTCGCACCTGGTGTGGCTGGGCACCCACGCCCTTGACCTGGCAGCCATGTCGCTCTTCCTGTACTGCTTCCGCGAACGCGAGATCATCCTCGACATCCTTGAGATGGTCTCGGGCCAGCGCATGATGACTTCTTACATACGCCCGGGCGGTTTGTGGCGCGATGTGCCGCCCGAGTTCGAGCCTGCGGTGCGCGAGTTCCTCAAGCTCTTCCCACGACGGGTGAGTCAGTACGAGCGGCTGCTTACGCGCAACCCGATCTTCCTCGACCGGACGCGCGGCATCGGCGTCATCACGGGCGAGGCGGCGCTGCGCGCCGGGCTGACCGGCGGGTCGCTGCGCGGTTCGGGCGTGAACTACGACGTGCGCAAAGCCATGCCCTACAGCGGGTACGAGCAATACGAGTTCGAGGTGCCGCTGGGTAGCAAGGGCGATGTCTACGACCGCTACCGCGTGCGCATGGCGGAGTTCCCGCAGAGCCTGCGCATCATTCGGCAGGCCCTCGATCGCCTGCCACGCGGGCCGGTCCAATCGGCCAACCGCAAGTTCGTTCCACCGCCGCGTTCTGAGCTCGGTCAAAGCATGGAAGCGCTCATCCACCACTTCAAGCTGTGGACCGAGGGTTTCGATGCGCCGCGCGGCGCGGTGTACTCCGCCGTCGAGAGCCCGCGCGGCGAACTGGGCGTCTACCTTGAGGGCAACGGCGGTCCCAAGGCGCAGCGTGTGTATTGGCGCACGCCTTCCTTTATGAACATTTCGGCTCTTCCGATGCTGGCCAAGGGCCATCTGGTGGCGGACTTGGTCGGCATCATCGGCAGCCTCGATATCGTGCTGGGTGACGTGGATCGCTAACCGATTTGAGGATTCGGACGAATGCTGGCAGACAAGCACGCGGATGAGATCCGCAGCCTGCTCGAGAGGTACCCGCCGGAGCGCAAGCGCTCTGCGGTGATGCCCCTGCTTCACCTGGCGCAGCGCGAATACGGCTGGATCACGCGTGCCGCGCTGCAAGAGGTGGCCGAGCTCACCGAGACCACCTCCACCGAGGTCGGGACGGTGGCCGGCTTCTACACGCTCTACCGGTCGCAGCCGGCCGGAACACACACGATCCAGGTGTGCACCGATCTTCCGTGCGCGCTGAAGGGCGGCGAGGAGTTGGCCAAGAAGCTGTGCGCCAACCTGGGCGTGCGCCTGGGTGAGGTGACCCCCGACGGTCTGTTCATGGTCGAGGAGGTGATGTGCCTGGCGGGCTGCGACAGGGCGCCCGTTCTGCAAGTGCAAGATGCCCGCGGCATCCAGTATCACGAGAATCAGAACGAGGACTCGGCTATGCGTCTGATCGGCGACCTGCGCCGCGCCTCCAAGGAGCCGAAGGCATGAGCACCCATCGGCCCCTGATTCCTGCTGCACGGCGGCGGACCGCATGAGCGAACACATTCTTTTGCGTCACCGCGATGTCGCCGACATCGACAAGCTCGAGGTGTACCTCGCCCACGGCGGATTCGAGGCACTGCGCAAGGCGCTCACCGCACAGACCCCGGCTCAGGTGCTAGAGGAGGTGAAGGCCTCCGGATTGCGCGGGCGGGGCGGGGCAGGCTTCCCCACTGGCGTTAAGTGGTCTTTCCTCCCCAAAGATGTATTCCCGCGCTACCTGGTCGTAAATGCGGACGAATCCGAACCCGGGACGTTCAAGGATCGCGAGCTGATGGAGCGCAACCCCTTCCAGTTCCTGGAAGGCATTGCGCTCGCAGCGTACGCCGCGCAGGCCGAACGCGCCTACATCTATTGCCGTGGCGAGTTCTGGGATCTCGCGCGCGATCTCGACCGCCATATCGCCCAGATGGGTGATGCCGGTTGGCTGGGCGCTCGCCTGCAGGGCTCGACCTTCTCGCTTGAAATCTACACCCATCTTGGCGCCGGGGCTTACATCTGCGGCGAGGAGACAGCGCTGCTCGAATCGTTGGAGGGCAAGATCGGCCAGCCGCGCATTCGGCCGCCCTTCCCGGCCACATACGGCCTGTTCGGCAAACCCACGGTGATCAACAACGTCGAGACTCTCACCAATCTGCCGCCGATCATCGCGCGTGGCGCGGCCTGGTACAGGACGATCGGCACGCCCAAAAGCAGCGGGCCCAAGGTGTTCTCGCTTTCGGGTCATGTCAACCGGCCCGGCAACTACGAGCTGCCGCTCGGCACGACCTTCCGGACGCTGATCTATGACCTGGGCGGCGGGTTGCCCGGCGGGCGTAAGCCCAAAGCGATCATGCCGGCCGGTGCCTCGTCGACCCTTCTGCGAGCGACGGAGGCCGTGCTCGACATGCCGATGGACTATGAATCGGTCGCTGCCGCAGGCTCGATGCTCGGCTCGGCCTCGGTCATCGTCCTGGATGAAACCGTCGACATGAGCTGGCTGGCGCTTAAGACCAGCCGCTTCTTCAAGCACGAGTCGTGCGGCAAGTGCACGCCCTGTCGCGAGGGCACCTACTGGATGCTGCGCCTCCTGGAGCACATCCAATCCGGCGAGGCCACGGCCGAGGACGTGCACTTGCTCGGCCAGGTGGCCGGGCAGATCCAGAACAAGTGCTTGTGCCCGCTCGGCGAATTCGCGATCGGTCCGGTGCAATCCAGCCTAGCCCTCTTCGCCGAGGATTTCCAACTCCATATCTCCCAGCCCTCGCCCCGGGCTGCTGCGGTGGTGAGTGAGCATGCCTGAACCGACGCGTCCGGATGTCCACCTGACCATTGATGGGAAAGCGGTGAGCGTTCCCGCGGGGAAGCTTATTGTGGAGGCTGCCAAGCGCGCGGGCATCGACATCCCGGTCTTCTGCTATCACCCGCGTCTCGAGTCGGTGGGCATGTGCCGCATGTGCCTGGTGGAGATCGGCCGGCCGCAGATCGATCGCGCCACCGGCAAAGTGGTGGTCGATGCGCAGGGGCAGCCGCAAATAGCGTTCGGCCCCAAACTGGAAACCTCCTGCACGACGCCGGTCAGCGAGGGCATGGTCGTGCGTGCCTCCAGCGAGAAGGTGCGCGCAGCACGCCACGACATCCTCGAGTTCCTGCTCACGTCGCACCCGCTCGATTGCCCGGTATGCGACAAGGGCGGGGAGTGCCCGCTCCAGAATCAAACACTCGAGTATGGGCCGGGACTGAGCCGCTTTATCTTCACCGACAAGCAGCGCTTGGGCAAGCACGTGCCGCTCGGCGAACTCATCTGGCTCGACCAGGAACGCTGCATTCAGTGCGGGCGCTGCATTCGCTTTCAGACCGACGTGGCGGATGACCCGGTGATCGGGTTCTACCAGCGCGGTCGCAAACTGCAGATCGCCACGTTCTCTGAGCCTGGCTTCGACTCGAAGTTCTCCGGCAACACAACCGACATTTGCCCGGTGGGCGCGCTGACCACGGCCGATTTCCGCTTCGGCGCGCGGCCATGGGAAATGCGCAGCTCGGCCTCGGTCTGCTCGCACTGCCCGGTGGGCTGCAACACCGTCCTGCACACGCGGCGCGAGGCGGCGACCGGCGGCCGGATGGAAATCAAGCGCGTCCTGCCGCGCCAGAACAACCTCGTCAATGACTTGTGGATTTGTGACAAGGGACGATTCGGCTATGCCTATGTCACCCACCGCGAGCGGCTGACCCAGCCGCTGGTGCGCCAGGGCGATCGGCTGATGCCGGCCACGTGGGAACAGGCGCTCGAGCGCGTGCGTGAGGGGATGATGCCCGCCGGGTCGCATATTCTCGGCCTGCTCGGCGACCGCCTCTCGAACGAGGATCTTTTTGCGCTGCGCATGCTTATCACGGCCCGAGGCGGCGGGGTCACGCTCGACTCAACCATGGCGGGCGGCGACCTGACCGCGCTGCTGGGCGTCGGCGTGGGCACCAACCTGGCTGATCTTGGCAAGGGCTCGGCTGTACTCCTCGCGGCGACGGATCTGGAAGAAGAAGCGCCCATTTGGTGGCTGCGCGCGCGCCAGGCGGCGCTGCGGGGCGCCGTGGTCATCACTGTCAATGCGCGCGCAACAAAGGCCGACCGCATCGCCAGGCATGTGGTGCGCATTGGCGTTGGGGAAGCGCCCGCATCGCTGGAGGACCTGCGCGACCCGGCTCACGCGCCGGCGCATCTCCAGGATGCCGCGCGCGCATTCGCCGAGGCCGAGAACGCCATCGTCTTCTTTGGCGCGGATGGACTGGGCTTTGAGGGCACGCAGGCGCTTGCCCAGGCCGCCGCCAACCTGCTCATTGACACGCGACATTATGGCCGCGCCAATAACGGCCTGATCGGCGTCTGGCCGCGCGCCAACACCCAGGGCGCGTGGGATCTGGGTGTGCGCCCGAGCGGGCGGCCCCTCGCCGAGCTCATCGCCGGGCAACAGGCGCTCTTTGTTGCCGGGGCCGACCCGGTCGGCGATAGCCCCGCGCTCGCGCCGGTCGTGCGCGCGCCGGGTTTCCTCGTCGTCCAGGATTTGTTCCTTAGCGAAACGGCCAGACTCGCAGACGTCGTCTTGCCGGCGCAATCGTTCGCCGAGCGCGAAGGGACCTTCACCTCCGGCGAGCGTCGCGTGCAACGGTTCTATCCGGCCGTGCCGCCGATGGGGCAGAGCAAGCCGGATTGGCAAATTGCCGGCGAGATCGGGCGAGCGCTGGGCCGTGACATGCCGTGGCTTTCGGTCGCACAGGTCTTCGCTGCACTCGCGGCGGCAGTGCCCGCCTACGCCGGCCTGAACTATGCCGCGTTGGCACGGGCCGAGGCGCAATGGCCGCCGACGGGGTCATCCAACTATCCGTTCAGTGGCACGGCCGCGCGCAACGACCAGGGGGTTGGTGTGCAGGTGCCGAGTGCGGCGGAAGGCGGCACGCCGGTCAGCCCTCGCGAGGTGCGCTATCAGGCCCCGCGCGCCGAGTGGGTGGCAATCCCCATCACGCGTCTTTACGATCGCGGCACGCTTCTCCTGCATTCCAGCACGCTCGCTCCGCGCCTGCCTGCTCCCTCGGTCATCCTTCATCCGCTGGATGCCGAGAAGCTGGGCGCGGTTCCCAGTCATGCAGCCACACTCGTGTTGAATGGGCTGGAGGTCGAACTCACGGTTGTCACCGACGAGGCAACGCCGCGCGGCGTGATGCTTCTGCCACGCAGCGCTTCGGTCCACCTCGCCGCTCCCACCCCGGTTGATTTGCTCACCGCGCCCGCAGCAGACGAGCGGGCCGCACTCAAGCGCTGAGAAGGCAGGGCATGGCATTCGACACGGCGTTTTTCGTCGAACCTATCATCAAGAGCCTGATCTTGGTGCTCGGGCTGACCCTCGGCTTCGCCTACCTGACGCTCTTCGAGCGGCGAGTCCTGGCCCGCATGCAGGTGCGCATCGGCCCGAACCGCGCCGGTCCGGGCGGCATCCTCCAGCCAATCGCCGATGCGGTCAAACTCATCTTCAAGGAAGAGCTCATCCCGAGTGCGGCCGACAAAGTGGTCTTCGTCCTGGCGCCGATCATCACAGTGGTGCCGGCCCTCATCGTCCTGGGGGTGGTGCCGTTCGGCCCGACGGTGAACCTGTTCGGCCGGTCGGTGCGCCTGGCCGTGGCCGACTTGAACGTAGGTGTGCTTTACATTCTCTCGATCACCTCGATCGCGGTGTACGGCATCGTCCTGGCCGGCTGGGCCTCGAACAACAAGTACGCCATGATGGGCGGCATCCGCTCTTCGGCACAGATGGTGAGTTACGAACTCTCCCTCGGCCTGGCGTGGCTAGGGCCGATTCTGCTGGCCAATTCGATGAGCTTGGAGACAATCGTCGAGGCCCAGCGTTCGATGTGGTTCGTGGTGTTCCAGCCCGTGGGGGTCCTGGTTTTCTTCATCGCCGCACTGGCCGAGGTCAACCGCGCGCCGTTCGACATGCCGGAGGCCGAGCAGGAGCTCACCGCGGGCTATCACGTGGAATACTCGGGGATGAAGTTCGCCCTGTTCTTTATGGCCGAATACATCAAGATGATCGCGGTGTGCGTCATTGCCGCCACGCTCTTCTTGGGCGGCTATCTTGGCCCGTTCGTCGACCGCCTGCCCTGGCTGGGGCCGCTCTACCTGCTGCTCAAGGTGGTGGCGTTGCTCTTTGTCATGGTGTGGGTGCGGGCCACGCTGCCCCGTTTCCGTTACGACCGGTTGATGGCCTTTGGCTGGAAGATCCTCATGCCGCTGGCGCTCGCCAACGTGCTGGTGACAGCGGTGGTCCTGGTGGTGATCGGGTGATGGATTTGACGCCGAGCCCGCGCGGGCTGAGAGGTTTGTGGATGGCCGTGAGGGAAGTCCTGCGGGGGTTGGCCACGACCCTGGGCATGATGTTCGAGCGCCCGGTGACTATCGCCTACCCGGAGGTCAAGCGTCCGGTACGGCCGCGCTTCCGCGGGCGTCACGATCTCAAACGTTACGACAACGGTCTTGAGAAGTGCATCGGCTGCGCGCTGTGCGCGGCGGCCTGCCCTGCGGATGCCATCTTTGTCGAGGCGGCCGAGAACACCGATGAGGTGCGCTTCTCGCCCGGCGAACGCTATGCACGTACGTATGAAATCAACTACCTGCGCTGTATCTTCTGCGGCTACTGCGAAGATGCCTGCCCGACCGAGGCCATTGTGCTCGAGAGCGAGTACGAGCTTTCGTACACCGACCGGCGCACGGCGATCCTCGGGCGCGAGCAGTTGCTCGTACCGGTGCCACCCGGCGGCAAACCGACCCCACAGCACGTTGCGCCGCACAGCTTCGACCGAGCCATCCCCGCCATGAAGGATCCGGAGTAGGCCATGACGCCTGACCTGGCTGTCTTCCTGGGGCTGTCGCTGGTGACGGTGGTCACGGCGCTCGGCATGCTCATCAGCCGCAACGCCGTGTACTCGGCCCTCTTCCTAGTGCTCAACTTCGCCACCGTGGCGATGGTTTACTTCCTGCTCGGCGCCCCCTTCATCGCGCTGGCCCAGGTGACGGTCTACGGCGGCGCGATCATGGTGCTCTTCCTTTTCGTGATCATGCTCCTGGGGGCGGAGCGCGCTGCCGCGGTACCGAGCATGCGCGCCGCAGGCTGGCAGCGGATCCTGGCGATCGTTCTAGCGGTGGTGTTGGCAGGCGAGACGGTCTACCTGGCCTTTGCGCCCGGCGGCATGAGCAGCTCGATGCATTCGTCCCTGGCCCCGGGGCAGGGCGGGCCGGTCGAAATCGGTATGGCCCTCTTCCGCGACTACTTGCTCCCGTTCGAGGTGACCTCGGTGCTGCTTCTGGTGGCGATGGTCGGCGCCATTGTCCTCAGCCGGGATGAGAAGAAGAAGACCTGACGAACTTTCACCGCCGCCTGCCCCCTGGCCTGCCGGCCCAGGGCAGGCTGGCGGGCTAGGCCAGGGAGCACGCAGCGATCGCGGAGAGCTTCACCACAGAGATCACAGAGACCACGGAGAGAATCGGAGTCAGAAACAGTTCCCTATCAGTGATCGCCTCCCACGGGAACACCAGGTAAGGGAGTTGGGGTGCTCTTCCCCAACTCCCTTGAAAGGGAATCATCCCCTCCCCGCACTGCGGGGAGCCTGCCCTGCAAAGGGGGGATAAAGGGTGGGGCGAATCCCGAATTGGCAAGCGACGCAGGAAGACTCGGAGAAGACGAATGGTTCCGACAAACTACTTCATTGCCCTCTCGGCACTGCTCTTCTCGATCGGCGTCCTGGGCGTGATCCTTCGCCGCAACGCCATCATCATCTTCATGTCGATCGAGATGATGCTCAACGCCGCCAACCTTGCATTCATCGCCTTCGCCCGTGCGCAAGGATCGCTGGCGGGGCAGATCTTCGTCTTCTTCGTCATGACCGTGGCGGCGGCCGAGGTGGCCGTGGGCCTGGCCCTTATCGTCATGGTCTTCAAAGCGCGCCATAGCTCGAGCGTCGACTCGCTGAACTCGCTGCGCGGGTAAGCGCACTCCATCTCAGGGGGGAAGGTTCTGGAATGAGCCTCTTCGGAATTGTGCTGCTGGTCGTCCTTCTCCCGCTGGCTGGGCTGCTGCTGAACCTGCTTTTTGGCCGGCGGCTGGGCGAGCGTTTCGCGGCCTGGGTAGCCTGCAGCGCCGCCGGGTTGGCCTTCGGCGCGGCCGCCGTGCTGGCCTGGGCTCTCGCGCAGCAACCGCAGGGCGCGGTCGTCCCGCTCGCCTCGTGGGTGCAGGTCGGAGCGCTCGACGTGCCGTGGGCCTTCCGCGTGGATACGCTCTCGGTGACGATGATGCTCGTGGTTGCAGGCGTAGGCACGCTCATCCACATCTACGCCGCTGGCTACATGCACGAGGATGTGCGCCTCAACGAGGATCCCGGGCGCTACACACGCTTCTTCATCTACTTCAACCTCTTCCTGGCCTCGATGCTCGTGCTGGTGAGCGGCGACAGTTTCCTCACCCTCTTCGTCGGCTGGGAAGGCGTGGGGCTGTGCTCGTACTTGCTCATCAGCTTCTGGTACGAAAAGGGCAAGGACGGCATCGGCAACGCGCTGGCGGGCAAGAAGGCCTTCATTGCCAACCGCATCGGCGATGCCGGCTTTCTCATTGCGATCTTCCTCATCTACACCAACTTCGGCAGCCTCTCGTTTGATGCGGTCTTTGCCCGCGCGGAGGAGTTGGGTCCGGCCATCGCGCCGCTGGCTACGCTCATCACGCTGTGCCTGCTCGTCGGGGCCACCGGCAAGTCTGCGCAGATTCCGCTCTTCGTCTGGCTCCCGGACGCCATGGCCGGCCCGACGCCCGTCTCCGCGCTCATCCACGCCGCGACCATGGTGACGGCCGGCATCTACATGCTCACTCGCTCGCACGCGCTGCTCGCCCTCGCGCCGTTCACCCAGAATGCGGTCGCGGTCGTCGGCGCGGCCACCGCCCTCTTCGCGGCAACGATCGCCGTGGCGCAAAACGATATCAAGAAGGTACTGGCCTATTCCACCATCAGCCAGCTTGGCTTTATGGTGGCTGCCGTCGGCATGGGCGCGTACGTCGCGGGCATGTTCCACCTGGTGACGCACGCTTTCTTCAAGGCGCTGCTCTTCCTCTCGGCCGGGTCGGTCATCCTGGGCGTCGAGGCGGGTCATCATCACGCTGTGCCCGGCACACACGCGGTGGAACCTTTCGACCCGCAGGACATGCGCAACATGGGTGGGCTGTGGCAACGCATGCCGGTCACGCGTTGGGTGTATCTCATCGGCGCCGCGGCGCTGGCCGGCTTGCCGCCGCTGGCGGGGTTCTTCTCGAAGGATGAGATCCTCACCGATGCCTTCCACCATGCGCCGGGCATCTACCTGACCCTCAGCGCCGCCGCGTTCCTGACCGCCTTCTATATGACCCGCCAGGTGTGGCTGGTCTTCTTTGGGCAACCGCGCAGCGCGGCGGCCGCGGGCGCGCGCGAGAACCCGCCCATCATCACCGCGCCACTCATCGCGCTCGCCGGGCTTTCTATCCTCGGCGGCGCGCTCAACCTGCCGGGGCTGCACACGCTCACCACCTGGCTCGGCCACACGCTCGGCGAGGCCGAAGCCGGCGAGTTCAACTTGCTCGTCGCGGGCCTTTCCACTGCGCTCGCGCTCGGCGCCATCGCCATGGCAGCGGGCCTCTATCGCGCCCGCCCGGTGGCCCCCGGCGCCACTGACCCGCTTCGCGCCTTCCTTGGCCCACTTCATCGGGGCATGGAAGCCAAGTGGTGGGTGGATGAGATCTACAACGCGCTGATCGTCCGGCCGTACGTGTGGGCCTCTGAGCGCACTGCCGAGATAATCGAAATGCGCTTCTGGCATGACTTCGTCCACGAGCGCGTGCTGGCCGGCGGGTTCACCACGCTCACCAACGTCCTGGCCTGGCGCATCGACATACCTCTGGTCGATGGGTTCTTCAACGGGTTGGCCCGAGGCGTGCGGGGGCTGGGCGAAGGCCTGCGCAAGCTGCAAGTAGGCTACGTCCGCGCCTACGCCACCGTATTCCTTCTCGGCGTGGTAG
>Ga0153916_10003067_pt1 | contig 12316 bp, 11 predicted proteins | sample Opewatmetagenome_FD_109642 | JGI IMG/M metagenome (GOLD analysis project Ga0153916, IMG submission 109642) | Freshwater wetland microbial communities from Ohio, USA - Open water 3 Core 3 Depth 4 metaG | ecosystem: Environmental > Aquatic > Freshwater > Wetlands | place: USA: Ohio, Lake Erie...
GTTTTTCTCTTTCGGGAAGATAACCCTTTTGCTTGGCTCTCCAGCCTACGGTCACCATTAAAAATACCGTCATTAAAATACCGGGGATCATCCCCGCCGCAAATAACCGTCCGATGGAAACTTCGGCGATACTGCCATATAAAACCAGCCCGATACCCGGGGGGATCATCGTCGTGATGAGTGCGCTGCAACCGATGACGGCTGCTGAGAATCCTCCGGAATATCCCTTTTTGATCATGCCCGGCCCCAACACGCGCGAGAGCATAGCGGCGTCACCAATCGCCGAACTCGTAATCCCGCCCAGCGATGCAGCGATCACCATGTTGCTCTGTGCCATCCCGGCACGCATATGTCCTGTGAGAACCGACGCCAGTTTCATTACTCGGTCGGTAATACCGGTCTCGTTGAGTAAGTTGCCGGCGAAAATGAATAATGGAATTGCGAGCAGAAGAAAGTTTTGTGTTTGGGAAAGCACTAGTTGAACAGGCATCGTCAATGGCAACGTTGGATGCAGTAGAAAGAAGGCAACTCCGGAAATACCAAAGGCAAAAGGGACTGGCATTCCCATTAGCATAAAGAGAAAAAACAGAATCGCTACTAACGTCATTTCATAGCCTCCCGGCTGCCAGCACTCATGAGACTCTATTCAGATTATTTCACCACTCACGCCTTCTTCACGCTTCTCAATCAATTCACCCGTCGATATCGCTCGCACGAAAGTCTTGATTTTCAAAATCGCCGTGATCAACATCAGAGCACAACCAAACGGCACACTCAGCGTCACCCATGTATAACTAAAACCCGGTATTCCCTGAAAGGTTCTCAACCGGGTCGTGTAGGAAAGCCATAAGCCATATCCGATCATGCCCACTAAGAAAATAACAATGATCGCATAATTAATGAATTTGACATAGAGTTGCGCTTTCTGGGGGAGTTTACCCGTGATCACCTCAATGCAGAATAGTCTATCCAATCGCATCGCCGCATCGGCGCCTAAAAAAACCGTCCAGGCAAAAAGAAATGTTGCCGCATCCATCGCCCAGTTCAAGGGATAATATAAGAATCGCCCTACAGCCGCAGCAAATACCAGTAATGAAAGGATCCCCAATGCACATTGGGCGATGAATATCTCTTTCTTACAGATAAACTCGTAAATTTTTTGCATGCCCCAACACCTCCCTGACACTTATAACCAGTAGTATCATCAAACTCTAAACCCTAAACACTAAATCCTAAGTAAACGCAAAATCAAAATGTTCAAAACGTCAGTTTTGGGTTGAAGGTTTAAGGGTTCTTTTAGGTTTTGAGTTTCTTCCTTTTTGAGTTTATTTAGAGTTTCAAGTTTCGAATTTAGGGCTTATTCTATCCAAAAATTTCAAACATCTTTAACTGGAATTGGGGTCTTTACCTCCAGGGGAATCATCCCGTGCATAGGGGGACTTGTGTTCCTCGTTCATGATTGACGGTCCATTGTTCATCTTTTTTCAATCAGTCCATCAAGGCTCCGCCATTGACATCGAGGATCTCACCAGTGATAAAGGAAGCATCGTCAGAAGCCAGAAAGAGCACTGCCTCTGCCACATCCTCTGGTTTGCCAAGTCGGCCGAGAGGAATGGACGCGATGATTTCCCTCCGCCTCTCCTCCGACCACTGAGCGCTCATCTCGGTTTCAATGGCATGAGGGGATACGCCATTGACATTGATCCCGTACAGGGCCAGTTGTCTTGCCAAGGTTTTTGTCAGCGCATCCACACCAGCCTTTGATGGTCCATATCCTGGGGCCGAAGTGATATCTCCCATCTTGCCCGCGATGGAAGAAACGTTTACAATTTTTCCATAGCCCTGCTGCTTCATGATCCCTGCCACAGCCTTACAGCAATTAAACGTCCCCTTGAGATTGACTTCGATCACCCGGTCCCAGTCCTCCTCCGTCACTGTCTCGATCGTTCCTCTTCGGATAATCCCAGCGTTGTTGACCAGGATGTCGATCCGACCCAATGTCTTCTGAACCTGGTTCATTGCGGCTTTTACGTCAGCACTTTTTGTGATGTCACACGCAAGGGCAAGAATCTCCTCCCTGTTTTTTCGAATTTCATTTTTAGTAGTTTCCAGTATCCCTTGATCCACATCAACGAGGCAAACCTTTGCGCCTTCTCGAACGAAGGCCGAACCAATGGCCTTACCAATGCCTCTTGCCCCGCCCGTAATGATTGCCACACGATCCTTCAATTTCATCCGTGACCCCCAAACTCTCTTCGGGCAAACCCATACCCCACCCCACCCCACCCTCTCCCTCAAGGGGGAGGGTGGGGTGGGGGCAGGAGGGACCGGTTGATACACCCTTCCTACTTCTTTCCAATTTCATTAAAGATCTTTTTCTTTACATCAGCAATTTTCAAGACCTCATACGCTTTCTCTCCAGCCTTCTTGAAAGCGGGTATATCCACTTTGTCTACCACGATCATCCCTCTCTTCGTTGTCAGGTCCTCCTTCACTTGTTTCTCGAGCTTATCCATGATGAGCTTGGAGGTTTCGATTCCGGCCTTATCACACTCCTCAACAAGAATTTTTTGGTAATCAGGAGGCAGACTATTAAACCACTTCGCACTGATCGCCTCAAAATTAACCAGCATGATATGTCTTGATTCGGTCACGTACTTAAGAACTTCGTAGAAACGTCCGGCAGGAATGTTGTTATAGACCAGCTCAACTCCGTCCATCGCCTTTTGCTGAAGAGCCGGGTACATATCTCCAAAGGCAAGCGCCACAGGAGTTGCGCCGAGAGCGCGAACAGACTCCTGCCATATGGGCGCAGGAGGAGTCCGGATGCGAAGACCCTTTAAGTCTTCGGGGCTTCTGATCGGCTTATTCGTAAAAAAATGTCTGTAACCCTGGACCCAGCTGAAAGACAGAATTTTTAAACCATGTTTGTTGGCCAGCTCGTCAAGAAAGCCCTTGATGGTCGGCGCCTTCGTGAGTTTTGCCACTTCCGCAAGATTCTCAGCAAAATACGGACCATTCAGGCAAGCGATTCCCGGGACATAGTTGCCCATGCGGGCTGAGTCGGTATTCTGTCCGATATTTGCGCCCGCCCTAATCTGCTCAATGATGTCTTCTTCAACGCCAAGCTGGGCGCTGTGAAAGACCTCAATCTTAAGACCGCCTTTTGTTTTCTCTCCAACCGCTTTTGCCCAGTTCATAAATCCCTGGTGATAAGGTTCTTTTTGACCCAACACGTGGTTAAATTTCAAAACATACTTCTGCTGCCCAAAGGCTGGTGCTCCATAGAAAGCTGTTGCTAAGAGCAAAACTGTAATTACAGCTACCACCCCAGAAAACTTTTTTAAGCTTTTCATATAAACCCTCCTTCATGAATAAAAATTTAATGGCCCATATCGTCCTCACCAAAACATGCCTCTTAGACCCCTACTTTCTTCATAACGTTCTTGATAGGTTGTACAAGATTCCAGCTCCCTGCCTACGCCTGCCTGGGGCAGTCAGGCGAACTCTCAACTTCGAACCAAAAATTCATCCCCTTTCTCTAAATCCCAATCTCTCGGAAATTCTAAAAGCCGTTTCCATCACTTCCTTTTTCAATGTTTCTTGAATGATCTTTCTCGTGACTCGAAAGGCAGGGGCTGTGATACTGATCGCAGCCACCGTTTTTCCAGTCTCGTTATAGATCGGTGCGGCCACACATCGAATTCCCTTCTCATTCTCCTCGTCATCGACGGCATACCCTTGTTTCCGGACGGTTTTTAGGTGTTCTCGCAACTGGATCGGATCGGTAATCGTGTTCTCGGTTCTTCTCACCAGACTTCTTTCTTTGAAGAAGCTTTGCAGTTCCTCCTCGGAAAAAGTGGCCAATATCATTTTCCCCACAGCAGAACTGTGAGCGGGATTTCTAAGGCCTATTCTGGAAGCCATCTTCAGGCCACTTGGATTCTGATCGGTTTCCACCTTATCGATATAGACAATCTCGTTCCGATCGAGGATGACGAGATGGATTGTTTCCTTTGTCCGCTCAGCGAGATCCCGCAAAAATGGCTCGGCCTCTTTTCTGAGGTCGAGCTGGCTGAGAAGGATTTGACCCAGCTCCACAAATTTGAGGCCCAAGAAATAGTTCCTCGTCTTTGATTCTTGCCGGACATAGCCAAAATAGGAGAGAGAAGAGAGAAGACGGTGCGTCGTTCCCTTGGGGAGCCCGATCGTGGAGGACAATTCCCGGATGCTGATGCCTTGAGCACTTTGTGCTAAGATATCAAGGATTGAGGAAGCACGTTCGATGGTTTGGACAAGGTTATTCGGCTTGGAAGTTTCTTTTGGAGGCATTTCATCGTTCCGTAATACGAAATGATGTTCCACATTATATTACTTTGAAAGAATCTGTCAAGCTTTTTTTTAGAGTGCGCTAGAAGGCGACATACTGCCCTCCCCATCCCTCATCGCTGCCCGGGTCGAGGAGGTTTTTCGCTATTCCCGCTTCCCTTTTTTTATCTTAAATGTTAAACATTTTGTTAAAAGTTCTTAGAGAGGTCTGTGAAAGGTTGCGGGGAAAATAAGCGGAGGACTTGAAGATGGAAAAATTTAAAGTGTTGCTCTATGAAGAGATGCACGAAGAGGGGAAAGCGATTTTGAAAGAGAAGGCTGACATTGTTTTTGCTGAACGACTGGATGAGCCTTATCTCATTGACCATGTCAGGGATATCGATGGCATTATCGTAAGGGCCAACGGGAGAGCCAGCCGAAAGGTGATGGAGTCGGCTCCAAAGCTCAAGGTGGTCGGAAGGCATGGAATAGGGGTGGAGAACATTGATCTGGAGGCAGCAACAGAAAAAGGGATATGGGTGGTGAACACACCCGATGCCAACGATGCCTCCGTGGCTGAACACTTTTTCGGCTTGGCTCTGATGCTTTCAAAGATGCTCAAGAAGGGGGAGATCGCATTGAGGGAAGGCCGGTTCGAGGCCCGTTACCAATATATCGGGAATGAACTGCATGGAAAGACACTCGGTATCCTTGGTTTTGGTCGAATTGGAAAGACGGTCGGGCGAATGGGACACAAGGGATTTGAGATGAAAATCCTTTATTATGATACCATCCGATATGAAGAGGTCGAGAAAGAAATCAAGGCGAGGAAGGTGGGTTTAGATGAACTCTTCTCAAAATCAGACTTCGTCTCTATTAACCTTCCCATGTTACCGGAGACAAAAGGGCTGGTCGGAAAGAAAGAATTCGGCCTGTTGAAGCCCACGGCTTACGTGATTAATCTCGCGAGAGGACCGATCTGGGATGAGAAGGCCCTTTATCATGTGCTCAAGGAAAGGAAGATTGCCGGAGCCGGGTCTGATGTCTTCGAAGTGGAACCCGCAACAAAAGATCATCCTCTATTTCAGTTAGAAAATTTTATTGGAACACCCCATATGGCCGCCCATACGGATGAAGCTCTCAGAAGAATGAGCAGGGTGGCCGTGGATATTATAAGAGTTCTGGAAGGAAAAAAACCAGTCTATCCAGTCAATCGACCGAGAAAATGAAATCGCTTGAAGGGAATTTAACTATGGGTGGATGACCTTGAAGTGGGTGCCAACGTCGACCCAAATCCACCTGGATATAGGCTATCCTCAGATGATGTATCATTAACCCCCTTGCTTGCTCTCAAAGTGCATTTTCGACAATTCCTTGTACGGCACATCATTCTGCATCTCGTACAGCAAACAGTCTTGCTTGTAAGCATATATCAGCTGCCCATATTACAGGGCTCTAAATGCGAATTTGCTGGCGATGGCGGACGGAAGACCTGCCGTGGAGGGTCCTTATTCCACCACTAAACTTTCCTGTCAGATTCTCCCCGGACTGATTCAAAAAAACCCCTATAGGTCATATGTTAAGGCTCCTTCTCCTTGACATGCAATGTCGCTTTTCGTATATTGAACTTGCCCAAATGCGAGTTTTCATAATTCCAATTTAAGGAGGTGCTGTATGGAAGGCAAAGGATGCAAGATGGGAAGAATAATGTTTTTATGTGGCGTCTTTTTTTTGCTGATACCTGCCCTTTCGCTTGCCCAAGAGTATCCAGCCAAGCCAATCAATATCTATATCGGAATGGCTCCGGGCGGGGCCCAGGACCCGTCTGTACGTAGTATAGCTGCAGCCGCTGAAAAATATTTAAGCCAACCATTTGTCATTTCAAACAAAGGCGGAGGAGGGGGATCTGTTGCTTACGGCCTCGTTGCAAAGGAAAGACCGGATGGTTATCACCTCATAGGCTCGTCCACGGGTGGCTTATTATATGTTCCCCATACTCGAAAAGTCTCTTACACACTTGAAGATTTTGTCCCTATCATGATCTTTGCAAAAGCGCCACCCACCGGGTTGTTGGTTCAAGCAAGTTCACCATGGAAAACATTTAAAGAATTTGTGGAACACGCAAGGAAGAATCCCGGCGCGATCAACTATGGAACATCTGGGGTTGGTGGACCACCACACTTAGCAATGGAATATGTCGCTGTACAGGACGGGCTTAAATGGACGCATGTCCCTTTCAAGGGTAGTAGTGAAGCACTCACGGCTTTACTTGGAGGCCATATCGATGCTCAATCAGGAGGAGTTTTGGAAATCGTAGATCACGTGAAGGCGGGAAAGGTTCGTATCTTAGGAATTCAGGACGATAAACGGGCGAAAGCCCTTCCGGATGTGCCAACCTTTAAGGAGTTGGGATACAATTTCACCGCTGATTTGTATTATCTTTTCTCGGCGCCCAAAGGAACACCTGTAGCCGTTGTAAAGAAGTTGGAAGAGGCGTTTCGTAAGGGAATGGATGATCCAAAATTCATTAAGATGATGAAAGATTTGGAGATGGAGATCATTTATCGAAATTCCGAGGATACGAAACAATTTTTGAAAGATGCTTACCCCCGCCTCGAACAGTTTGTTAAGCAACTTAACCTGCCGAAGGAATAAGAAGGGGAATAATGAAAGCTTATGATCGGGGGAGCAGCCTTTTCTGGTTGCTCCTTTCCGCGTATGCTTGTATCGAGTCCCTCCGAATGGGAATTGGTACGCCCCGAAAGCCGGGCATGGGTTTCATGACCTTCGGAGCTGCAGGGATATTGGGGATCTTCTCTTTGATCCTGTTTGCTAAGGCCTCTTTTGAGAAAGAAGGAGATAAAGTCGTTTCAGTCTTTTCCGGCATCCTTTGGAAAAGGGTATTATTTGTCCTCATCGTAATAATTTGTTACGCAAAGTTCATGCCCGATCTGGGTTATCTGATCAGTACTTCTCTTCTCATGTTTCTTCTATTTTTGATCCTGAAGGGAACAAGGTGGTGGTGGGCTCTGGGCTCATCTCTTCTGACGACCTTCCTCACTTATTACATTTTTTCAATAGGCTTAAACTGCCAATTTCCAAGGGGTGTTTTTGGATTTTGAGAAAAGGTAACGAGGAAAACAATGGGTTTTCTTGATAACATCATCTTGGGCTTTCAGGTCGTTATGGATCCAATCAATCTTCTATTCTGTTTTATCGGAGTGCTGACAGGTACTCTGGTGGGAGTACTTCCCGGTATCGGCCCTCTCGGGGCCATAGCCCTCCTTCTTCCGGCTACTCTACGGAGTACTCCTACTGCAAGTATCATCATGTTGGCAGGTGTATATTATGGCGCGATGTACGGAGGATCAACAACCTCCATCCTGGTCAACATCCCTGGCGAAAGCGCCTCTGTCGTTACCTGCTTGGATGGATATCAGATGGCCCGAAAGGGTCGTGCGGGTCCTGCATTGGCGATTGCGGCATGGGGTTCTTTCATTGCAGGAACATTAAGTATCATAGGTCTCATGCTGGTCGGCGTTCCACTTGCTAATGCTGCTCTGAGTTTCGGTCCGCCTGAATATTTTTCCCTCATGTGTGCAGGGTTAATCGTCGTCGCCTTTCTTGTTCAAGGATCAATGCTGAAAGCAATAATGATGGCTCTGGTGGGACTTTTAATCGGAAGTGTTGGCCTCGATTTAGTTACCGGCCTTCCAAAGTTTACTTTTGGGATTGACGAGTTGGCAGATGGAGTAGGCATAGGCCCAACGGCCATGGGCCTTTTTGGAATAGCTGAGGTTCTAGTGAATCTTGAACAAAGGTTTGAGGGTAGGGAGGTCTTTAAGACAAAGATCGATCGTCTTTGGCCATCTTTAAAGGATTGGAAAGCATCAATATGGGCTATCGGGAGAGGCTCGGCTATTGGATTCTTTCTTGGTATCCTTCCCGGAGGTGGTGCGGTTCTTGCTTCATTCGTCTCCTACGCTGCTGAAAAAAAACTTTCTAAACATCCGGAGAGGTTCGGTACAGGCGAAATTGAAGGAGTGGCTGGTCCGGAATCTGCCAACAATGCTGGTACAGGAGGATCGTTAATTCCTCTCTTCTCCCTTGGCATTCCTGCTACTCCTACGATGGCACTGCTCTTTTCCATGTTTCTCATTCATGGAATTCAGCCCGGTCCGCTTTTCATAAAAACCTATCCTAACATCTTCTGGGGATTAGTGGCCAGCATGTATCTTGGTAACCTTCTTCTTCTGATTCTTAACCTGCCCCTCGTTGGCATCTGGGTCAAGGTACTAAAAATTCCCTATCGAATCCTCTTCCCTTTGATTATTCTGTTTTGTTTAATCGGGGCATACAGCCTTAATAATTCCACTGTGGATATTTTCGTGATGATTCTCTTCGGCATAGTGGGTTATCTCATGAGAAAATTTGGCTATGAAGGCCCTCCCCTCATTCTTGCCTTTGTGCTTGGGCCTATTATGGAACAGGCCCTTCGTCAATCCCTTCTGATCTCAAAAGGGAGTTTCATGATCTTTGTCACCCGTCCGATATCAGCAATTACCTTAATCATTGCCGGGCTTCTCCTCCTTTCCACCGTTTTCCCTTATATGAAGAAACGCCGCATAAAGTATAAAGACTTGAAAGAAGATTAGTTGAAAGAGCATTAAAAGAGGCTCGTTATGGTTTGAAGTTGCTGGGCCATGATTGTCCTGAGAGCAAAAAAGCCAAAAGCAACAAAAAGGATATACCATTAAGGTTAACGGAGGTAACCGCGTTGTCTTTGCAACTGTTCAAACGGAGGAGGTAAATATGTTTTCGAAAAACGAAAAGGAAGCAAGACATAGAGCCATTCAGCAGATCTTGAAAGATGAGAATCTCAAAGCACTTCTACTGATCGGTGATACGAATAACGGCTTTGGATTTTGTGGTGATTTCCGGTACTTTACCAATAACCGAACAATCCATTACAGAGAAGTCGTCTTAGTATTCCCGGACTGCAATGCAGTCCTGTTTACAACAACCACCAGAAAATTGAGCGCAATTGAGGCCAGATCCTTTGTAAGGGATTGCCGATTTAGCGACGATCTCGTGGCCGACGTCACCAAACTTCTTAAAGAGCATGGAATTTCATCAGGGCGCATTGGTGTCAACTTTGAAATGCTCTCAGCCGCTTGGCAAACACGCCTCAAAAACGGACTCCCTGAGATCGAGTGGGTGGAGACACATGAACGCATAATGCAAATTCGGAATATGCATAGTCAAGAAGAGGCAGATATTTTTCGCAAAGGAGCTGCTTTAGGCGATGGGAGTTTTGAGGCTGCTCTAAAATTGATTTGTCAGGGAGTGACTGAGTATGAAATCGTGGCAGAAATTGAGCATTTCTCTCGTGCTCGGGGAGCGGAAGAGCATTTCACCCTCATTGGTTCTGGTAAATTCAGCTTCGGTGGTGACAATATTATTTTTTATTATCCTTCTCATCGCCGTATTGAGATTGGTGACAGTCTATTGATGGAAATTACACCACGTTACGAAGGTTACTGGACGCAGCTTGTAAGGGCGGTTAATGTGGGCCAGCCAAACACTGACCTGGAGAAATTACAGAAAGTGTGTCGTGATGCCATAAGAAAGGGTCTGGAGCAATTTAAGCCAGGCAAAAAGGTTAAAGATGTTGTTTTAGCCATGGAGTCTTATGTTGTTGGTTGTGGATATGTAATGAAGCCCCCCTTCGGGCATATCTCTGGTGTTGATTTGCTTGAAACCCGGGTTTCACCCCAAAACGAGATGTTGCTCTCACCGGGAACATCGGTAATCATCCACCCAACGGTATTCACGCGTGACGGCAAGAATTGGTCCTTCTGTGGAGAAACTTACCTGGTGACTCAAGACGGCTACGAGCGACTCCATCGTACCCGGGATGAGCTGATCACAGTGTGAGCCCGTCACTCTTTACTCATAAATGTGAAGACGAGGGGAGCTTTCTACAAATCTAGTCCGCTCCCTGACGAACTCTTCTCTAAAGATATCCTCTGAATACTTCACCCCATCATCAGCAGATCCTCTTCGGAAAATCGAAGAATCCTGATTTTGAGGGGCAAGCCTATTGGACTAATTAAATGGCTAAAGGCAAGATTAAAAAACTTACGCATAAGCCACTGCCTCAAAAGAAGAATTAGAGAGAGGATAATGAGAGATTATCGGAGAGGTGAGCACCAAAACCCTCCCCACCCATTCAACGTTGCACCTACCTATCTTCAATAGCGAGTTGATCTGAAAATTGAAGATTATGGATTAAAAGAAACAGAAAGGCAGGGTAAATCTCTGCCCCCGCCTCTGCAGGCCTGCGCGGTGGCTCACTTTTCCAACTTAAAGGACCCGGTGAAGTCGCGCATCAAATCTAGGACCGAACCAATCTAAGTATTTTCCTTTTAACGTGAGCTCAGTGTTACCGGCACGACCAGAAAACCAAATTGTGTATTTCCCACGCTCTTTGATTACCTTGGCGTCATATCTCTGCCACCCGGCAGAAAATATTTCTCAACCACCACCTGCCCAAATATAAAGGCTTGCTTTTTCCTCGTCAATTTTCTCTACGATTAGAAAGTAGTTTACGCTCGTCATACTATTAGACCCCTCCCATTTACCCAAAAAAGCTGATAGTTCTTTTGGCATCGAGGGATCGGGTTGGACAATTTGAACGTCATCTGGCATCGAAGGGGCGGTCATCACCATAGGACAAAACAAGATACTGACCAATACCATGCTTACTGCCGATGCGACGAACGTTTTCATAATTCACCTCCTTTTTCCTATTTAGTCTTTCGTTAGACCTTTTGATATGCCCTGACCAAGTCGGCATCTTCTTAAAATCCCATTTCATAACTTGCCAGCGTGTGAAAAGATTTGAAGGAACAATATCTGCAACTATTTCTTTATCGGGATTAAACTCGCAATGGAATTTGTTTTTGTGAAAGGCCCTTAAAATATCATTAGAGGTCAGATAGAGATACAGATCTAACCTGTTTTGCATCAACTTCAGCCATGAGTTCGTTATCTGACCGACTATCACACCGGGAATCTACGCCGCCTACCAGAGGCCGGGGAAGAGGCGGTGGCGCACCAAGGCAACGTAGGTCGACCATCCGGCATCTTGAGAGAGTATCCTCTCTTCGGCACGGATGCGGTAGAACAGGGATGCCCACCCCACCATCACCAGCAGCGCTGTGCCGAAATTCCATTCCTGGAGGTTGAAACCAATGTCCGCAAGCACATAGGCCAGATACATCGGATGACGCACGAGCTGGTATGGACCTCTCGTTGCCAGACCCCGTAAGGCCGGCCAAACTCCGAACCATCTGCCCAGACTGAGGAGGCTGGCGAAGCTCAGACACGCCGCGAGCGTTACAAGCACCAACCCACCCGCAGGCCACGCAGGGTTGCCGGGCACCCACCGGAGATACGCCACCTGGGCATACGGGTAGGCATATGCTACGACGACGGCGGTGCTAGAGAGCAACGAGCGATCCTGAACCTCAGGCGGGGGCCGCGTGAGGGCGATCCCAAGAACCAGGAGATGCTGTGCGATGTAAACCCAATCTGCGATTGTGAAGGTGGACGTCAGGAAAAAGAGCAGAACTAGCTCCGCCGACGTGACGCCGAACAGGAGAAAGTCACCGAGCCTTCGCCGGGATATTCCAGAGACGTGCGGCCTCACCCGGGTCATCCCACTACCCGGCAGAGATGCAGTGCCTGCTCGGAGGCCGCCACCACGGCAAGACTCGCAAGTCTTTCTTCTATATTCTTCACAGGGATTTTTTCTTGAATACTCATAGACGCCCAGCCATTAAAGGATCAGCGGCGCCCAGGCCCCTTTCAAATGGTCAGAGACCGTTGACCCAACATAGACCACTTTTAAGTGATAGGAACTCACTTAAGAATGAGCTAAATGTAATGAAAGATAGATCTTTATGTCAAGTCAAAAAGGCCACAAGATACAAAAGGAGAATTA
>Ga0153916_10003068_pt1 | contig 12315 bp, 10 predicted proteins | sample Opewatmetagenome_FD_109642 | JGI IMG/M metagenome (GOLD analysis project Ga0153916, IMG submission 109642) | Freshwater wetland microbial communities from Ohio, USA - Open water 3 Core 3 Depth 4 metaG | ecosystem: Environmental > Aquatic > Freshwater > Wetlands | place: USA: Ohio, Lake Erie...
GAGCCCGACCGACCAGTCACCCTGCCGGAAATGCTCCACCATGACCACCCTTTTGAACGCCCCCTTCTCCGGAAGGGACAGGGCATCTGCCAACTGCTTGCCCAACGTATAAACTGTCTTTATGAGCGGGATCCGCGTCGTGACCAGGTCGACGAAGCCGAAGGCCTTTCTTCCTGCCCAGTTGCTGGCCACCAGCCCGAGAAGATACAGGGTGATAAGGACGAGGAGAATCCCCAGCCCAGGAATCCTGAACCCGAGCCGCCGGTCTATGATCTTGGTAACGCGGGTATCCACGGTCAGATAGAAGAAGCGGATGACCAAATAAGAAAGCCCGATCGGGATGACCGCCAGGAGGCCCCTGAAGATGTTTTTTCTCAGGTGTTTAACGAGTCCTTTCATCGGAGACGACTCCTTCGTCGAGATGCCGGCCGTATCCACCCAACCCGTCGGACGCGACCTTCAGCTCTTCTTTCCGCGCCCCAGCTTGGCCACAACGAGGCCGAAGACAAACCCGACCAGGACGGCAAGCGGCAGCAGGATCACCTGGGACAGGCTGATCGTCCAGAAAAAGATCCGGAATTCAACCGGCGGCTGCAGAGTGTTCTGGACGACGATGATGATGAGCAGAACGAGCAGGACGGCGGCAAACCAAATCTTTTGCTTGATGCGGGACATCTCCTTCCTCCTTTATTTCTCCTACATCCACTTTTTCCTTCGGAAAATGATCAGCATCGTGATGCCGACCGCCAGCATGATCCCCACAATGACGAAATACCCCCAGCGCCATTCGAGTTCCGGCATGAATTTGAAATTCATCCCGTAGACGCCGGCGAGGAAGGTCAGGGGGATGAAGATCGTGGCGATGATGGTTAGGACCTTCATCACCTGGTTCATCCGGTTGCTGACACTCGAGAGGTAGATGTCGAGCATCCCGGAGAGCATATCCCGGTAGGTCTCGACCGTATCGATGACCTGGATCGTATGGTCATAAACGTCCCTGAGAAAAATCCCGGTCGTCTGCTTGATCAGCGGCGACTCGGCCCTCTCCAGCCCGCTGATGACCTCGCGGAGCGGCCAGACCGATCGCCGCACATAGATCATCTCCCTCTTCAGAGCGTGCATCTCGTGGAGAGTCTCCTGGTTGGGATTTGTGACCAGGTCTTCCTCGAGGACCTCGACCCGTTCGCCGATCTTCTCGAGGACGAGAAAATAATTGTCGACGATGGCGTCGATGAGAGCATAGGCCAGGTAGTCGGGCCCCAGCGTCCGGAGCCGCCCCTTTCCCGTGCGGATGCGGTCTCGCACCGGGTCGAAGACATCCCCCCCGGCGCTCTCCTGAAAGGAGATGACAAAATTGGGACCCAGGATCATGCTGACCTGTTCTGAGAAAACCCCGTCTTTGTCTTTCTCGCAAGTCAGCATCCGGAGGACGACATAGATATAATCCCCCAAATCCTCCATCTTCGGCCGCTGGGCCGTGGTCATGATGTCCTCGAGGATGAGAGGATGGACGCCAAAATGGGAGCCGAGCTTCCCGACGAGCTCACTGTCATGGACGCCGTCGATGTTGATCCAGGTGACCGTGGCCGTCTCCTTGAAGGAGAAGCACTCCTCGACCGATTTCGCCTCCTTCTCCTGGAAGGCCTTCCCGTCATAGTCCATGATCGTGATCTTGGTCCGCTCGGACTTCTTCTCGCCGACATGGACGAGGCTTCCGGGCGGAAGCCCGGCCTTTCGTGACCGTCGGTGATTCAGCTTTAGCATTTCAACCCTCATATTTCCGGGCATAGGCGTCGGCATCGAACTTCCGCCTCAAGCCCGAAGCCTTCATGATCCGCACCTTGCCGAGCACGGGATGGCTGGGCCAGGCGCGGTCGTGTTTACCGAAACACCAGGCGACTCCGGTGAACCCATTGGGATCACGGCCGTCGAGCTCGTACTTGTTGTTGAGGGTGAGCGCGATCTGGAATGCTTCCTCGGGCGTGCGGGTCCATTCGATGATCCTTTTGCCCCAGTACATCCGCATATAATTGTGCATCTTGCCGGTCAGGACCATCTCTTTCTGGGCGGCATTCCAATAGGGGTCGGACGTCTCCGCTTCCTCGAGTTGAGCCGGTGAGTAGAAGGCTTCCCTCTTGTCTTTCTGGTGGTCCTTTAACGTCCTGACGGCCCAGGACGGGAGCCCCTCGAACAGGTCATATTGCCGGTTATAATAGACAAAGTTCAGGCTCAGCTCGCGCCGGACGACCAGCTCCTCGAGATAGACTTCGGCCGCCTTGTTCTTGGACTTGAGCACCTCGAGAGCGATGGTGAGAGGCGAGACCTGCCCAAAATGGAGATATGGGCTCATGTGGGAGACGCCATCCGCGTTCGGGTCGTTGCGCATCTCGGAGTAGAAGGGAAGCCTGTCCGAGATGAATTCCCGGAGTCTCCTTTTGGCTTCGCTCGTCCCCCCGAGGAAGCTCCGGACGCGACCGACGCTGCGGTCTATAGGCAAACGCGCCAGGACGCCATCAGGGTCGCCGGGATCGAGAGTCTCCAGGTCGAGCTTCAATGAACTCTTCTTGAGCGGGACCGCCTCAAGGGGGACCAGGTATTTACCGAGCTGCCTCTTGATCCTCGGCCGGATCGTCCGGGCGGACCACTCTTCCTTCGGCGACGCCTGCTCCAAGGGGACAATGGCATTTGTTTCTACCTGGATGAGCGGACAATCGACCTTGTGGGCCGCCTTATCCCTCCACTGCCGCTCGACCCTCAAGTAGCCGCGGTCGACGACCGCCAGGTTCGCCCGCCGCGCCATCTCAACGGCCCCCACCTCGGGGGATTGATGCCGGAGCACAAACCGGATTCCCCGCTGTCCAAGCGACCGGCCGACCTCCCGCAGTCCCTCCAGCAGAAACGCGTAGTGGCGCTCGTTGGCTTCGGGAAATTTTTCGGTGAGGCCGAAGAAGACGACGAGCGGTTTTCCCCTGGCGTTGGCCTCCTCCGCCGCATATTCCAGGGCATGATTGTATTCGGCGCGCTGCGAGGCCTGCATCCAGTAGAGGATGAAATCCCGCTTTTTTTCCTTCTCGTTATTGAGCGGCCGGACCCGCTCTTTCTGGATCATCAAGGAAGGCTATTTGAGCCTCGCCTCGACGGCCTTCCAGTCGATGTTCTTGAAGAAGGCCTCGATGTAGTCGGCCCGCTTCAGGCCGTAGTCAATCATGAAGGCGTGCTCGAAGACGTCCATGATCAGGATGGGCTGGCAGCCAGCCGGATGGCCCGCGTCATGCTCGTTGATCCAGAAATTGATGAGCTGGCCGTTGGTTACGTCCTCGTAGAGGACGGCCCAGCCGATGCCTCTCATGGTACCCACGGCCTTGAAATCCTTTTCCCAGGCCTCATAGGTGCCGAAACTCTCGACGATCTTCTTTCCGAGCTTACCGTTGACGTCGAGGGCCGCTTTCCCGCCCAGGTTCTCGAAGTAGTACTCATGGAGCCGCATGCCGTCGAACTCCCAGCCGAGACGCCGTTTTAGCTCGGCGAACTCCGGGGTGGCGGTCTTGGCCTCCTTGAGCAGCGCGGCCAGGGCGTCCAGGACCTTGTTGGTGTTGGTCACATAGCCCTGGTACAGCGTGAAATGGTTCTTGAGCAGGGTCTCGCTGAAACCCGCCATCCCGATGAGCTTCGAATAGTCTTTCGCCGTGTAAGCCATTGTTTCTTCCTCCCTTATGAGATATTCGTTCGAGGGGAAAGCCGCACTCGAGAGCAGAGCCGCTCCCCCAATGCCTGTTATCGTCAGGAACTCCCGTCGGCGCATGACTTACTTCTTTCCTTCTTTTTCCTCTTTCTCTTCGTGGAGGAGTCCGGCTTTCTTCCGGATATCCCGCTCCAAGCCGGCCGCCAGCTCCGGGCTCTCCTTGAGGAGTCGCTTGACATTGTCCCGGCCCTGGCCGATCCGCTCGCCTTTGTATGAGTACCAGGTCCCGGTCTTCTCGATGAGCCCGAAATTCACTCCGCAGTCGACCAGGTCGCCCTCCTTGGAGATGCCGTGGCCGTAGATGATGTCGAACTCCGCATCCCGGAAAGGCGGGGCCATCTTGTTCTTGACGATCTTCACCTTGACGCGGTTGCCGACGACGGCATCGCCCTCTTTGAGCGAGGTGATCCGGCGGACGTCGATCCGCATCGAAGAGTAGAACTTGAGAGCCCGGCCGCCGGTCGTCGTCTCCGGGTTCCCGATGAATATGCCGATTTTTTCCCGCATCTGATTGACGAAGATGAAACAGGTCTTGGACCGGGCGACGATGGCGGTCAGCTTGCGCAGGGCCTGCGACATCAGCCGGGCCTGCAGCCCCATGTGGGCGTCGCCCATCTCGCCTTCGAGCTCGGCCTTGGGGACAAGGGCGGCCACGGAATCGACGACGATGACATCGACAGCGCCGCTCCTGACCAGGACCTCGGCGATCTCCAGAGCCTGCTCGCCGAAATCGGGCTGAGAGATGAGGAGGTTGTCCACATCGACGCCGACGCTGGCCGCGTAGGTCGGGTCCAGGGCGTGTTCGGCGTCGATGAAAGCGGCCTGGCCCCCGAGCTTCTGGGCCTCGGCAATGACGTGAAGGGCGAGGGTGGTTTTCCCGGTCGCCTCCGGACCGTAGACCTCAACAACACGGCCGCGGGGAAACCCACCTATTCCCAGGGCCAGGTCGAAGGCGATGGAACCGGTGGGGATTGCCGGCACCTTGTTGGCTGCCTCTTTCTGGCCAAGCTTCATGACCGAGCCCTTGCCGAACTGCTTCTCGATCTGAGAGACGGCCGCCTCGATCGCTTTGGCCCTCGACGCCTGCTTCTGCTCGAAATCCTCGTTCTTCACCTTGTCCATATTTTCCTCCTCATCATAAGAGACGACAGCTGAGGGCAATCCCTATCAGAAGCGGGCGCGATCCCCTCTCCTCATTGTAGCACGAATCGCCCTTTCTGAAAGCCCCTCCTCCCAGCCTCCTTCCCGTATTTTCTATTTCGGCGGATAGACATAAAAGCCGCGGCCGGACTTGCGGCCGAGGTACCCTGCGTCCACGTACTTCTTGAGGAGAGGGCAGGGACGATACTTGGAGTCCTTGAACCCCTCGTAGAGCACTTCCATAATATAGAGACAGACGTCGAGACCGATGAGGTCGGCCAGGGTCAGGGGACCCATCGGGTGGTTCATGCCGAGCTTCATCACGGTGTCGATGGCCTCGACCGAGCCGACTCCCTCCATCAGGGCGTAGACGGCCTCATTGATCATCGGCATCAGGATGCGGTTGGAGATGAACCCGGGGTAGTCGTTGGCCTCTACCGGAACCTTGCCCATTTTCTCGGCCAGCGCTTTGACAACAGCGAAGGTCTCGGGTGTTGTGGCGATCCCCTTGATGAGCTCGACCAGCGTCATCAGCGGCACCGGGTTCATGAAATGCATGCCCATGAACTTGTCCGGGCGTGAGGTCAGAGCCGCCAGCCGGGTGATCGAGATCGACGAGGTGTTCGAGGTCAGGATGACCTCAGGTGCCAGGACCTTGTCCAGCGAGACCAGGACTTTCTTCTTGACCTCATAATCCTCGAACACGGCCTCGACGACGAAATCGACCCCCTTGAAATCGTCGAACGAGGTGGTCGTCTTGATCCGGCCGAGGATCTTCCCCTTGTCTTCGGTGATCTTTCCCTTCTCGATGAGCTTGGAGACGCTCTTCTCGATCGTCTTCAGTCCCCGGTCGAGATATTCCTGCCCGACATCGTGGACGAGGACCTCAAGCCCTGAAGTCGCGGCCACCTGGGTGATGCCGCCGCCCATGGTGCCAGCTCCGATTATTCCGATCGTCTTAATATCCACTGTCCCCTCCTTATCCTTCTTCAAACCAGCTCGATGGCCATGGCGACCGCATCGCCCCCGCCCAGACAGAGCGAGGCGACGCCGCGCTTTAGGCCGCGGTGTCTCAAGGCGTAGATCAAGGTCGTCAGGATGCGGGCTCCCGTCGCGCCGATCGGGTGCCCCAGGGCGACCGCGCCGCCATGAACGTTGACCTTCTCCCGATCGAGCTTGAGCTCCTTGAGCAGGACGACGAGTTGGGCGGAGAAGGCCTCGTTGATCTCGAAGAGGTCCACATCCCCGACCTTCCAGCCGACATTGGCCAGGAGCCTTTCGATCGCGCCCTTGGGGGCGTACATGACCAGGGAAGGCTCGACCCCGTAAGTCGCCGTGCCCAGGATCCGGGCCAGAGGCTGGGAGAGCCCCTTGGCCTTGATCGCATCCTTCGACGCCAACACGACCGCCGCCCCTCCATCATTCAGGCTGGAGGCATTCCCAGCCGTCACCGTCCCATCTTTCTTGAAGGCGGGCCGGAGCTTGGCCAGTCTCTCGAGAGTCGTGTCTTTGCGAGGTCCTTCGTCGACGGCAAAAATGATCGGGTCGCCTTTCCTTTGGGGGACGCTCACCGGGACGACCTCGTCCTTAAAATAGCCCTTCTCGATCGCGTGGAGCGCCTTCTGATGGCTGCTGAAAGCGTACTGGTCCTGCTCTTCCCGGGTGGCTCCGAACTTCTCGGCCACCACTTCCCCTGTGATCCCCATATGGACGTTGTCGAAAGCGCACCAAAGTCCATCGAGGATCATCGAGTCTTTGATCTGGATATCGCCGAACTTGACGCCCTCCCGGAGTCCCCAGGCTATGTGCGGCGCCTTGCTCATGCTCTCCATGCCCCCGGCGACCACGATCTCCTTCTCCTCGAGCTGGATCGCCTGGACGCCGAGAGCCACCGCCTTGAGCGCCGAGCCGCAGACTTTGTTCACGGCGAAGCAGCTCACGGAATAGGGAAGCCCGCCCTTGACCGCCGCCTGCTTGGCCGGAGCTTGGCCAATCCCCGCCTGGACGACGTTGCCCATTATGACTTCACCCACATCCTCGCCTCGGCAGTTCGCCCTCTTTATGGCCTCTTTGATGGCTATCCCGCCGAGGTCGGGAGCGGAAAAATCCTTTAGAGTGCCCAAAAAGTTGCCGATCGCCGTGCGCGCGGCGCCGACGACAAAGACATCCCGGACTTCACACATGGACCGCTCCTTTCAGGAAAGATTATGGCTTCCTTTTTGTATCATAAAAGAATTCAGGTGTAAATCGACAAAAATGAGCGGACTGAGCAGCCGCGAGTCGCTAAGAATTCCGGAGACGCAAGACGGAGATGCCCCCGGACAGCCAGACTCCTTTACTGGCGTTTGGCTTCGAAGGTCCCGCCGGGCTGGATGAGCTCCAAGGCCGTGACGCTGCCCTTTTCGTCCATCTTGAAGCGTAGGCTGACGACCTTCATCTGCTTGAGCGTGAACTCATCGGCGAGGCCGGGAACGAGCTCCATATCGGGAGATCCCGGGACAGTGGCAAACAGGACATTTCCCCTCAGGCTAATGGTGATGACCTGCTCGATGAGGACGTACTTGCCGGCGAACTTCTGGAGATAGGCCGCATCCGAGAGCCGGGCGTCCGGCTTCTTCTCGAAGACGATCGGCTCGAGAGTGGCCTCGAAGGGGGCTTCCAGGCGGGCGACATTCCCGTTCGCATCGGTGATGAAACCGATCTTGCTGTCTTCGAACACAGGGTCGCCAGCCCGCACTCCGTTGAAGGTCTCGTAATGCCAATGCTCGAGCGGTGTCGTGATGTTGTTATATGTAAAGGCGAGCTGGCCCTTATCGAACGTGACCTTAAGGTCGCCGTAGCCAGGGTTGAAGTAGTCGCCGGCGTAATCCTCGAGCTTATGCCCGGGTTTGGTGTTGAGCACCCGGCGCGCGGCCTTCTTTTTCTCCGCCTCTTTGGATGCTTCATCGCCCTTGACCTTAGACTTGGCCGCATCGCCGACCCAGTCCTTGGCCTCGAGCCCCAGGATCAGGTCGGTGGCGTGCCGAATGAGGAGCTCGGGGAGCCCGGTGGCGTTTTTATTGGCCAAGAAGACAAACCCCACCCTTTCTTGGGGGAGCATGCTGACCATGGCCGAGAACCCGTCGATATTGCCGCCGTGGTGGACCCGGCCGTGGCCGCGGTAGCTGTCCACAAACCAGCCCATGCCGTAGTCGGCCGGCGTGACCTCTGGAATCTCCGGCGTCTCCCCTGTCGGCATGTGGGCCAGGTGCATGTCCTGGATGGTCTGGGGGTTGATGATCTGTTTGTCTTTGAGCTTGCCCCCGTTGAGATGGACCAAGACCCAGTTGCTCATCTCATTGACGCTCGAATTGATCGACCCGGCCGGCCCCATATTGGTGAGGCTGCGGAAGGGCATTTTCTCAAGCTTGCCTTCTCTCTCCCGGTAAGGCAACGAGAAATCGCTGTCCTTCTGGGAATCGGCAACGGCAAAATTGGTACGTTTCATCCTCAACGGATTGAGGACCTGGGCGCGGACTCCGTCTTCCCAGGACTTTCCTGTCAGGACCTCGACGAGATACCCGGCCGTAAGGTACATGTGGTTGTTGTACTGCCAGACCGCCCGCAGGTCGGCCGTCGGCTTGAGGTAGGCCAGCCGGCGCACGAGGTCCTCGCGGCTGATGGTCGTATTGTTGTACCATGCCAGGTCGTGCCGCGGCAGCCCGGAGCGATGGGTCACCGTGTCGCGCGGAGTCAGCCGCTCGGAGGCGAAAGAATCGTAGAGCCGGAACCAGGGGATGTAAGTGCGGAGCGGCTTGTCCCAGTCGAGCTTCCCCTCGTCGACCAGGGTCCCCAAGGCGAAAACAGTGAAGGCCTTGGAGGATGACCCGATGGCCAGCAGAGTATCCGGGGTCATTGGCACCTTGTTCTCCAGGTCCTTGAACCCGTATCCCTTGGCCAGGATGACCTCGTCCTCGACGATGACGGCTATGGCGATCCCAGGGACCTTGAGGCCTTGGAGGCCTTTGTTGACGATCTCATCGAAGCCGGCCAGCGCCTTCTTCGCCTGGGCCTTGAGGTCGGCTGACCGGCTCATGGCGAAAGGAAAGGCCTGTCCGCCCTGGGTAAACTGGCCGGAAATCTTCTGGCCGTCTTCGCTCAGTGTCCCCTTGAAACCCGGCGTACCGGGCACGCCAGCGATCTCGAAGGAGATGTCTTTTCCCTGAACCGCAATATTCCCAAGCGGCAGATCCTTGGCGTCTTGCATCGGGATCGAAATATCCCCCGACCACGCGCCATCCGCCTTCTGGGCAAAGTCGATATCGAACCCGAGCTTTGTTCCTGGGATCTCGACCTCCCCTACCCAATGGCCGGCGATTGACGGCTCCTCGGCTGAGGCCCTGGGCGTCAGCGGACCGGCGGATACCGGAAGTGAAAAGATGACGAGGACGATTAAGACAGCCAGGGCTCCAGACAGGACAGACTTTCTCATGATTGCTCCTTTCTCAGATAAAAAAATGGCCATCCATCCCTATTAACGGATTGGCCCCTATTTTGTTCAGGCCCGCACGAAAAAGCAAGCCCGTCGCGCAACACGGCAGGCTCTCAGTCCAGGAGATGTGAGGGAGGGGTTCGCGATGCGGTTGACTTGATTGAGCCCCGCCGTTAGAATCTGGAAATCCCGGAAATGTTCGAATCGCCTCAGCGCCGACTGGCCAGGAAATTCATGAAGAAGGCAGTGGCCCAGGCCTTTCTCGGCCTGCGGAATAACCACGGCGGGCCCTTCGGCGCGGTCATCGTCCGGAACGGCGAGGTCGTCGCCAAGGCCCATAATATGGTTCTCAAGACCCAGGACCCGACGGCCCATGCCGAGGTCTTAGCCATCCGCCGGGCCGCTTCGAAGCTCAATCGGTCCGACCTCTCGGACTGCGAGATCTATTCCACCAGCGAGCCCTGCCCCATGTGCCTGGCCGCCATCTATTGGGCGAATATCAGGAAAGTCTCTTATGGCTGCACAAGAAAGGATGCTGAAAGAATCGGCTTCCGGGATAAGAGCTTTTACAATCTGATCAAGAAGCGGAAATCCCCCGCCCTTGAAAAGATCAAGCTGGAACGAAAGGAATGCCTAAAGCCATTCCAGGAATGGACCCGGAAAAAAGACCGGGTGATGTATTGAAAGGACGGCTCTCCGTGATAAGGCGACTGGCTCTGGCTCTCATCACACCTGCTCTCCTCTGCTTTTCTACCCTCTGCGCCGGCCAGGTGGCGCCTGAGACGGAAAAGAAGCTCGACCTTGTGTTCGAAAAGGGAAAAGAGGCTTTCTATACGACCGTCGCCGCCCTGCTCGAAAACCATGTCCTAAAGCCGGAGCTGAGCGCGGCCGACCTCGATACCCTCCTCAAGGCGCGGGAAGAGATCCCCACCCTTTATGAACGCCTGATGATCTTCGCTTTCCAGAAAGATGCTCCTCTTTTCCTGGCGCTGGCCACGCAGGGAGATGACGCCTCCCTCCGGCAGTTCCACGAGAAGTTCCTCGCTCTCTCCAAGGATTATGCCGCCCGGTTCGTCGGCTCTCTTTTCCGCAAGACGCGGATGTTCGAGTTTGAAATGGCTCTCCCTCATAACAAGGGAAAATCGCGGCTGGAGCTCGTTCTCCAGTCTGTTGGCTTCAAGGCCAAAAATGAACTCCCCGACATCCCGCGCGACAAATGGTACTCCAATCCCATTAAAGCGGACCTCTCTGCCCAGTGGGCCGTCGACGCCGTCCGCGCCCGCGAGTGCTGGCCGCGGACAAGGGGTTCGGGGATCGTGGTGGCGGTCATCGACTCAGGCATCGACCCCTACAACGCCTTTTTTAAAGACAAGCTCGTTCCGGGATTCAACTTCCTGAAGAGGACGAAAGCTCCCTGGAAGGACGAAGACACCCCCGTCATAGATTACGGCCTTCACGGCACGGGCGTGTCTTCGGTCCTTCTGGCGATCGCGCCGGACTGCCGCATCATGCCGGTCCGGGCCATGGACGCCGACACCATGAACGACCCGGCCTTTGACACCTGGCCGCACGAGTTCGAGGCGGCCGGCATCTATTACGCCGTCAACCACGGCGCCCACGTCATCTCGATAAGCGCGGCCCTCCATGCGGCCCAGCCGGTGCTGGCCGATGCGGTCCGCTACGCCTATAAGAAAAACGTCGTCATCTGCACTTCGGCCGGAAACATCTCCCGGAGCCAGTTCGGGCTGAATCCGGAGGAGGCATCATACAGGGCCTTCGACAGCGAGGTTCTCCTCATCGGCGGGGTCGAAAAACAGGGCGAGGTCTACCGGCCATGGCCCTATTCGCTGCCGAATCCCCTGGTTGATGCCGGCGCGCCGGCTGCGGGCATCTTCGTTCTTGTGCCCTCGTATCTTCCGGAGTTCAAGGATGACTATGTGGCCGGGACTTCGCTGTCCGCTCCCATCGCCGCTGGAGTCGTCGCCCTTCTCCGGAGCGCCGTGCCCCCTTCGACGGAAATCCTCAAGACTCGGGCCGCTTACTCTCGGTTGGTCAGCCGCTGTCTTCGGGAAACCGCCCGCCTCGACGTTCTCGACTGTATCGAACCCGACGACGTCGTCGGCCAGGGGCTCATCGACGCCGCAGCGGCCCTCCGGCTTATGGAGCGCCTCGCCGTTTCGCCTCCGCGCTAGATCCCGGCCAGGTTTATCGCTGCGCGGAGGAGTTTGAACCCTTCCAGGTAGTCGTCTGCCGTGATCTCCAGCGTTCGAGGGCCCGTTCTCTTGATCGCTGGAATGAGGGCCGGCATCACGGCCTGGCCGCTGTTGTTGAGCTCGAGCTCGAACTTAAACGGGGCCTTGAGACGGAAGGCGGCGACCTGGCCCCTCTTCTGAAGAGCCTCTTTAGCTCCCTCCCGGAGCCGTTTCCTGGCCTCGTCGAGAGGGAAATTCTGGGCGGCATAGCGGCCCTCGGCTTTTTTGACCGCGACCGCGGTCAAAGTCTCGCCGAGCACGGATTTCGCCTGGGCGCACGTCTCGGTGTCGCCGCTCAGCATGATGACCGGCACGTTGAAATAACCGGCGATGGCAGCGTTGAGGCCAAGCTCGGGCATCTCCTGCCCGTTGACGCGGATGGCATGCACGACGCCGCCCGAGATGGTGTGGTCAAGGACGGCAGGAGCTGTCCCGGCGCGGGCATGATAGCCGACGAAAACGCAGGCATCGAAGGTGCCGTCGATGCCCTGCATCATGGACAGCGGCTTGGGTGAGCCGGAGATCAGGCTCGCCCGCGGGTCGAGCGCGTCGGCGATGATGTTCCGCATGCTGCCGTGGGAATCATTGACCACGACCTCGGCGGCCCCGGCCTCGAAAAGACCGGCGATGACAGCGTTTACGTCTTCGACCATCCATTTCCTGGCCGAGCCGTACTCCGGCGAGTCGGACGATGTCTGGTTCCCGTGCAC
>Ga0153916_10003069_pt1 | contig 12312 bp, 6 predicted proteins | sample Opewatmetagenome_FD_109642 | JGI IMG/M metagenome (GOLD analysis project Ga0153916, IMG submission 109642) | Freshwater wetland microbial communities from Ohio, USA - Open water 3 Core 3 Depth 4 metaG | ecosystem: Environmental > Aquatic > Freshwater > Wetlands | place: USA: Ohio, Lake Erie, Old...
ATCTCGTCGTGGATGCCCTTCGGCTCGAGCGGTATGGCAAGCTGGGTTCCCACCAGGGTGTCGAACTTGAAGTTGAACCCGCCCTGCTCCATGATTCGGGCGAACCCGTCGCACTTGATGGTCGAGCTCGGCGAGTTGCACCAACCACTGGCTGCGAAGCTGGTGCCATAGGCGGAGTTGTAGGCAGCCTGCCCGACGATGATCGGGTGCTGGCGTGACTCAAACACGCCCGAGCCGTTAGCCTTGTGCGTGAAGGCACTCTTCAAAGCGTTTACGTTGAAGGCGGGTGCGGGTGTACCAGCAATCTTCACCTGCATGATGGTGCGGGTGTTCGGCCCGTAGCCAGGCATGATGGTGGGTGCACCGACCGGGCTCAGATCCGGGGCGCCGGTGTAGTAGTCATAGCTCGGGATGCGAGCCGGGAAGGCCGCCGGGGCGTCATTGTACAGGATCAGCGTCTGACCGGCGAACTGCGAGAAGTCGACGATCACGTCGGCCCGCTCGGCAGGCGCCAGCAACAGCGAGTGCTTGTCCACGTTGCCCACGTCGAAGCGGGTGGGGTCTGTGATCCAGGTGGTGACCTGCTGGCCGTCCACGACCACTGGGGCCGGCAGGTAGCCGCCCTCGGTGCCGATCTGGACCCAGTCAGGACCTGGCAGGCTGATGCTGGTGTCAGGTGTGGGGAAGACGACCGGGTCGAGCTGGGCGGCAGCCAGTTCAGCAGCCTTCAGCGCGACCTCGGTCCCGCCGATGACCTGGCCGAGGCCGTTCAAGCCCGTACTTGCCGTGCTGGGCTCGGCCACGTACCACTGGAAGTTGCAGCAGCGGTCGTTGGCCGCATTGAGCATGCGGAAACGGTAGGACTTGGGTTCCAGCGTGACGGTCGGGTAGGCCGTCCCGTTCACGATCGGGGTATCATTGAACTGTTCCATACCGACCGAGATGTTCGGCGTGCCAGGGATGTACTGCGGCTCGCAGAACGGGTCCTCCTGATATTGCCAGGTGGTCGGGTCGTCCAGGTTGCAGACCTGAGCATTCTGCCAGTCATCTGCATTACCACGGATGTTATCCAGTCCATTTGGGTCCATGTTGTAATACGGGTTGAGGATCGGCCCATACTTGGTGTCAATAGCCGGCGGCCAGAACCACGGCCCGTACATCCAGCGCCCGAACGCGCTCATGCCGCCCGGGTCGCCAGGGTTCTGGGCGGGCATGTACACATGGTGGTACCAGAAGTTGCCATAGCCGCCCCAGCGAGCAGCATCCCAGGTCGGGTCCTGCCCGTAGCTGAGGACGTTCCCATTGGCATCATACTGGTTGTACAGTTGAGCATCCTGCGGCACGAAGGTGCGGTCCTGGATGATCAACGGGATACCGAGGCCCAGGCTTGTTTCGTATGGAGCGCCTGGACCGAATAATGGATCGCTGGGGTCGGTGATCACGTAGCCCGCGGCTTCGCCCACGTATACGTTCAAGCGGGTGATGCCCCACGAGTGGTCGTGGTAGAACATCAGGCGGGCGCTCTGCTGGTTGGTGTAGAAGAAGGTCTGGCAGCCGTCATTGGGTGCTGAGCAGTCGGGCACGGCCGGATTATTGACCATGTCGGGGACGCTCTGCACGCTGACACCCTGGGGCCAGGCTGTGGCCTCGCCAGCCGGGGTGATCCACTGGTGCGGGGTCCCATCGCTGATCCACGGCACGTTGCCGCCGTGCAGGTGTAGCGTGGCCCGGTTGTCCCTGAAGCAGTCGGCCATCTTCGGGTACTCGTCGCACATCGGGTTGCGGGCTTCATCCATGACATTGCCACCAACCGACGGCGCTGGGTCATACGGATGCATGTGGTTGGCCTCACCCGAGCCCATGATGGTCGAGTCAACCGGCAGGAACAGGTCGCCGGCGGCCCCGGTGGGCAGCAGGTTGTAGAAGGTGATCCTGACCGGCCTGTCCTTCTGAGCGACGATGGTCGGTCCCAGGAAGTGCGGTGCGTCTACGCCGAATTTGCCGCCCGGCAGGGCATAGTGGCTGCCCGTGACGACTGATGTTTCTAATTGCACATAGCCGCGCAGCGTGGTCGGCGGCAGGTCACTGTGCATCTTTTCCTGGTATTGAACCACGGCGATCTCGTAGTAGTCCGCCCCTGGGAAGGTTGTGGTGTCGGGCACCGCCACCGGGATGTACTGTCCGAGGTTGTTCGCCCCTGATGGGCTAAGCCCTGGAAGAGTATCCACGAACTTGCGGATGCCGCCCGAGGTGAGGTAGCCAGAGCCGCCCTTTTTTAGAGTGATCGTCGAGATCACGCCATTATCGAGCACCGCCGTGGCCGTTGCTAACACCGCATTTGGATTTGGGTCGCTGATGGTCACGATCGGCGGACTGCCATACCCGCCACCGGAAGCATCCACGACGACCTTGTCGATGGACAGAGTTGGCGATGACGTACTCACCCCACTCCCGCCAGGATTGATCGGATCGAAGAGTGTACCGTCACGGATGGTCATGCCCGGCGCTTTCGAGTAGCCGGAGCCGAAGGTGTCCACCACGACGGCATCGATAACGCCGTCTGGTTCATTATCCACGACATGACCCGTGGCCTGAACGCCCCAGTCCGCGTCGGGCAGGTCGAACTCCACCGTCGGGAACTGGTAACCGCTGCCTCCATTGAAAACCTGAATATTGTTTTCAACGCTGCCGTAGGCGGTCGCCGCGGCGCCGCTGCCAGCCCCGGAGGTAGAGAAGGTCACGGCGGGCGCCGTGTAGCCAGAGCCTGGGTTTAGCGGATCCACATTGACTGCAACGACGGCACCTTTCTTGACGATGGTCAGATCGGCCGTGGCGCCTGTCCCGGACCCGAAGATGTCAACCTTCGCATTCGAGTAGTTGTGCCCTCCGCTTGTCAGGGTGAGGCCGGTGATGGTGCCATTCGCCCCGACCGTGGCTTCAGCCGTCGCCCCGGTGCCATCACCCGTGATAACGACCTGGGCATCTGGCAAGGTGAGCGGACTGTTAGCCCAGTTCGGATTGGGGCCAAAGTAATGGGGCACCTTGGTCTCGTCCGTGGCGGTCATCGGCATGGCGCTCACCTGGCCGCTCCCCGCAAAAAGAAGGGAGGTCATAATCATTATCGAAAACATGATATTCAGAAATTTGCGAGTAAGCATGGGATCTCTCCTTGATGAAAATGAGCGATTGGTGGTTGGATTCCTGGATACAGAAACTTTCATCCCCGTCTGTATGATCATGACACCTCCTTGGTGATAAGTCCTCATCGGGTACAGGAGGCGCAGCCTGCGCGCCTCCAGTGTATTAAGTGAACGTTAGTGGCCTGGACGGTCGACACCTCAAAATGCTCCTCAAAGGCCCCTCTTAATAGCTGAACTTCGCGGAGAGATGCGATCTTAGGCTGATGAGACCTATCGATCTCCCCAAGCAAATAGTGGATATCTGCGCCGATCTCATGGGTCATCGTTAACCATTCTCCTTTACCATTAGGCCAGAAAGTCATCCTCTTCCTGCGGCTATAGCGCACGTACCAGTGTGGCAAAGCGGTCTGGCGCAGCCACTCAGAATCTGTAAAAGTCAGAGCTTCCAGTGCCTGGTACATGGCTTCCACCACTCTCTGGCGCCGGGTACCCGTGCATACTGCTTCCAACATTTGGATCACCGGCAGGAATTGCCCTTTCTCGGTCTTTAACAGGCCAAACTCAGTAAGGCGGTCTACCAGCTCTTGATAAGCGAGACGATTGGACGGATCTGCGAAAAGTCGCTGGTGGAATTCGCATAATGCCAGGGAGTCGAAGCCAGGGTAATTGACCGGCAGGTGCAGGGCATATTTCAAGTCTGCCCGGTTACGCACAGCTTCCACCATTTGGTAATCGGTGAGCTTTTCGGCATATTGGAAAGCGGTCATCATGGCATACCTGGCGCTGGCTTCGGCTGAGCTTTCGCCGTGGATTTCCATCTTCATCGGTCCAATGCCATAAAAGAATTCATTGAGGTGGTCTCCCAGCCTGATATAAATATTCCCCTCCCCGTATAAAGTACTCGCCGTCCGGGCGGTGTCGTCTGGGATAGGTGGGAGCGTAATCGGGTGATACGGCATATGCTTTTCCGCCTGCTCGATTATGCCTGTCGCGGTTTATCTCTCTTAATATATAGATAAAGGGAATGGAGCGTAAGCGTAAAAATTCGCTAATTTTTCGAAGCAAAACGCAGGAAAAGGTACGGTCAAACCCGCAAAAAATCCGTAGCCGACAATGCGGAGAGATTACGGTTAAGGCAGAGGGAAAACCATGGGGATTCCAGGGAAAAAGTACGCCTCTTAAATAATTCCGCCCGCGTATTAAATACGCGGGCGGAAAGCAGAAAATCTCATCCAGGGATGGTTCAGGTCCCTTTTCTTAGGTCTAACAGGCCATGCTCTTCAGCGTAATTCATCAGCTCTACTCGACCGCTGAAGCCGAGCTTACCCACCAGGCTGGAACGGTGTCCTTCAACGGTGCGCGGGCTGATGTTTAACTCCTGGGCAATTTGGCGATTGGTATAGCCCCGAGCGAGCAAACGCAACACATCCAGCTCGCGCGGGGTTAGCACTTCGGTGGTGGCCTCCGGTGAAGCCGCGTGGGGAGAAAGGTCTTTAAACAAAGTGCGCGTCATCGTGGGGTCGACATACATATTGCCTTGCGAAATGACACGGATGGCGTTAATAAGCTCCGAATCAATGGCGCGCTTGATAATATAACCAAACGCCCCAGCGCGAATCATCTCGCGCAGCATACCTTCTTCTTCGTGCACGGTCAAGGCAAGCACGCGCGCCTGCGATGAGACCTCGCTGAGTCGGCGGGTGGCCTCGATGCCGTTCAGCCCGGGCATGCTGATGTCCATCAATACGACATCAGGATGCAGTTCGACTGCCAGTCGCAATACGGCAAGCCCATCAGCCGCCTCTCCGACGACCTGCATGTCGGGGACATCTTCGAGCAAAGCGCGCAAGCCCGCTCGGATGAGCCCGTGATCATCAGCGATCAAGATGCGTATCGACATAGGGAACCTCCGCGACGATCGTTGTCCCGCCTCCGGGCCTGCTTTCGACCTGCAAAGTGCCTCCTGCCATTTGAGCGCGTTCCTGCATCCCCAAAAGTCCCAGGTGGCCACTCTTATGGATTTCTAGCGCATCGAAACCTACCCCGTCGTCCTCTACAACGATAATAGATCTGCCTTCCTGGAGCTCCAGGATCACGTCCACATTGTTCGCCCTGGCGTGGCGGACTACATTGGTCAAGGCTTCCTGGACGATGCGGTACAAGGCCGTCTCCACATCATCAGGCAAGCGGACTTCTTCTGAGATCCCAACAGTCTTGAAACGGACACCCAGATTGTAGCGTTCACAGACGACCTTAACCAGCTGTTCCAGGGCGGCGACAAGCCCGAGGTGATCCAGGCTGGCTGGGCGCAGGTCCATGGCAAGGCGGTGCAGGTCTTCTAATATCCCGTCCGTCAATTGCTTGAGCTCAGCCAGGCGGGCAAGCAAGTTCTCCGGGTGACCAACTTCCTGCTCCATAAGACGCAGACCGAACATGAGCGCCGTCAGCGCCTGGCTGGTCTCGTCGTGCAATTCACGGGCGATATAACGCCGCTCGCTCTCCTGGACCTCCACAAGCCGGCGGGAGAGGGATTGGAGCCGCTCGTGACCGGCGCGCACCTGCTCGAACAGCCAGGCGTTTTGAATGGCCATGGTAGCCTGCCCCACCAGCATTTCAGCCCATTGGATATGCTCCTGGGTGAAGTAACCCGCCTCGGTTTTTCCCAACCCGACCACTCCAATGACCTTATCATTAGCCACCAGGGGCACCACCAACCAATTACGGATGGCCTCCAAACCGGGAATAACCTGCCAGTCGGGGAAGGTGTTGGTTTCGGGGACCAGGACGCTCTTGCGGGTAGAGATCACTGCCTCTAATAGGGGATTCGTTGTTGCCTCCACACTTATGGAGAGGACTTGAGCAAGGTTTGTCCAGCGCTCGTAACCGTGAGCGGCGCGAGCTGCCAGACGGGTCTCTCCCTCCAATAAGGCAATACCGGTCGTATCGGATTGGGTTATCGCGGTGATGTGCTCCAGGAGCGTGTCGAGGACGCGATCCAGATCCAAGGTCTGTGTCAGGGCTTGAACTGCAGCAGAGAGGGATTCGGCAGCCTGGCGGGCGTGCATTTCCGCCATATACAATTGGGCATTTTGAATTGCCACGGCGGCCGGTGCACCAAATGCCACCAGGCGATCGGCCATCTCCTGGTTAAAAAAGCCGGGGTGGTCGCTGGTCAGGTTGATAAAGCCTATTACCTGGTTTTTAATGATCAGAGGTGCGGCCGCATAAGAACGCACCCACTCCATGCCTGGGACAACCCGCCAATCTGGAGAGTCCCTGGTATCCTCAATGAAAATTGGTTGATGAGTGGAGTAAACTTTTATCCACAAAGGGAAGTCCTCTAAGAAGTAGAGCCCTTCCATAGCCTGTTTTGCGCCATGATTGCCTTTGATGCCCAGGTAACCGACCACGCGAATCGTTTTACCCTCCACCATGGCGATATCGGCCATCTGGAAGGGGATAGCGCGGCGAATCTGCTCCAGGATGGTAGCCAGCACCTCTTCGAGCTGCAGGCTGGAGCTCGCTGCAATGGCAGACCGCACCAGACCTTCGGCCAGCTCGCGCTGGGTATGTTCGGCAAGGCTTAGCGCACGGAGCTCCTGGTTCTGGCGCTCGAGCTGGATTTCGGCGCGCTTACGCTCGGTAACGTCAACCAAACTGAGCACAACGCCTTCAATGGCGTTGTCTGCTCCCCTGACGGGCTGCAAGTTCCAATCCCAATAGGTCACCCCGCGCTCGGGAAACTCGGCATACTCGAAGGGCTTCTCAAAGACGGAGAACGGCTCGCCGGTGTCTACCACGCGCTGGAAGATGGCCTGGTTTTCTTCGTGAGGGTAAAGATCGAAGTGGTTTTTCCCAATGAAGAAGTCCGCCGGATGCCCCGCTGCCCTGGCGTAGGCATCGTTGACGCGGATGAAGTTGAAATCCCGGTCCATATAGGCGATGTGCGTATCGACGGTATTAAAAGCCGTCTCAATTAGCTCCTTGGATTCGATGAGGTCCTTCTCGTATTGTTTACGCTCGGTGATGTCACGTGCGGCGGCGAAAAAGCCGATGACTTTACCAGCCTCATCACTGTAAACTGTAGCGTTGTACAGCACAGGAGTGATATGCCCATCCTTGTGACGGATCTCCAGGGCATAATCATGAACCGAGCCATCCAGGAATACCTGTTGATAGCCTGCCCGCGCTCGCTGAGGCTCGGTAAAGTAATCGGAGAAGTCAGCGCCAATCAGCTCCTTGCGGGAATAGCCAGTGACCTTTTCGGTAGCAGAGTTAACGTCTGTGATCTTGCCATCGATACTGATCGTCACCAGGGGATCCAGGCTGGCTTCGATCAGGCTACGGTTGTAGGCATTAGCCAGACGTAAGGCTTCCTCGGCGCGCTTGCGCTCGGTGATGTTCTGATTGACAATGATGGCGCCCTGGGTGCTCTTCTGATCATCAAGAATCGGGATGGCTGAATTGAGGATAATCTTGTGCGTCCCGTCGAAGCATTCGATCTCAATCTCTTCATTCAGTGAAGTTTCCCCACGTCTGATAGCCCTAGCAGCCGCCCATTCTCCTGGTTCGATGCGCTTCCCGCTTTCCAGCCACCAACCCTTATATTCGCCATACTGCTCCAGGTTAACATACCTGGCGCCCGCCCAAATCTGCAGGGAGGCCGGGTTGCCATGCACAATCTTTCCATTCTGATCGCTTATCCACACCCCAACCGGCAGGTTTTCCAGCACCTTGCTGAGAAGCGACTCGCTGCGTTTGCGCTCGGTGATCTGGTGGAGAAGCGGGCGGAAGGAAAAAAAATATAAGATGGGAAAAACGATGACGAGCATGAGCGAGGCATCCAACAGCGTTTCAACCCAGTATGGGTTCGGCTTTGCAAAATAGATGATGGTCATGGCGATGACTTCAGACACAAAAATCCCCCCAATCGTGACGCCAAAAAAGCGTAAAGGGGAGGTATATTTCTGTTCCAAGGACTCTATGCCACCGGCAGGGAGATCTTTCCGCTCATCCATACCTAGCCTCACTTCTATTGGCACTCATTAATAGGGGAGAGGGTACCCAACAAACCAAGCTCATCTAACTTGAGTATAACCAATTTTTGCAAAATATTTCACATCTATCACTTAACACTTTTTTTATTAAATACCCAATGTCCTATGGCAACATCAGATAAGTCAGGATACAATTATCGTGAAAAAATACACAAAGTGATCCTGGCATGAACCGACGCGAACTTCACTCGATTGCCCGCCTGATATTTAAGTGGTTCTTCCGGGTTAGTGTGACCGGCACGGAGGCGCTGCCAGCCCATGGGGGTTACCTGCTGGCAGTGAACCACCTCAGCCGCCTGGACCCTCCCCTGATTTTTGCCTTGATTGACCGCGATGACGTCACCGCCCTGGTGGCCGATAAGTATCAAAAACATCCCTTTTTCCGCTGGATCATCCAGATCGTAGATGGCATTTGGATCAACCGTGGGGAGGCCGACCTGAGTGCCCTGCGCCAGGCGCGCGACTACCTGCGGGGCGGCGGCGTGCTGGGTATCGCCCCAGAAGGGACGCGCAGCCGCACCGGCGCGCTGATCCGCGCCAAGACCGGCACGGCCTACCTTGCCGATAAATCTGGCGTCCCAGTCATCCCGGCAGCCATCAATGGCACCGATGGCGCCATCTGGCACGCTCTGCTCCTGCAGCGGCCGCGTATCCACGTCCAAATCGGGGCACAGGTCGACCTGCTCCCGATTAAGCGAGAATGCCGCGAAGCAACGCTACAACGCAACACCGACGAAATCATGTGCCGCATCGCCGCCATGCTTCCAGAGAGATACCGGGGGGTATATGCCGACCACCCCCGGCTGAAGGAATTATTGGCATATAACTCCCAGCCTAACAATTGAGTGCTTTTGGGTAGAAATCAGGGGCTGTTGACGCCAGTCGTCCCGCATGATAGAATGCAATCCGCCGGGACAATCGGCGCACCCGCGGGCGCGTAGCTCAATGGTAGAGCAGTGGCCTTTTAAGCCATTGGTTGAGAGTTCGAGCCTCTCCGCGCTCACTAACCCCCACTACTGGGGGTTGTTTATTTAATACTCCCATATATGGTGGTCCGCCTCTGAGTATCTACGGTTTTCCTTCCATAATTACAGTATGTCACTACTTTACAAAAATATTAATCCAATGTACTCGTTTTAATTCTTTCTAGTCCAAATAAACAGCAGTCAACAGGAGTCAATGCTGGTCAACATGAGTCAATCAATGTGGAGTCACTTCGTGACTTAGGCTGCACATTATCGCCAAACTCAATCGCTTGGTGATATGGTCCTAACCGACCGAGGGTTTGCGACTGGTGTAAACACCATGCCCGAGATCGCTCAGTTCCAGTTGGGCGATCTCACATTTAAGGTGCATTACCCTCATTGTACATACACCTCTATACTAGGTATTGCAAGACAAGTGCTTGTCTTGTCCGACATCTGCAGCACGATTTCGACACCGGTACTCATTTGTCCGGTACCTGCTCCCATGTCACAGTTGTCCTCTGACGCCTCCATTCGCTCAATCCAAAACCGCCTATCGGGATCTTTGCGCATCTGCACCCACCGTAGGGGTATAAGAAAACTCCGGTTCCGGCAGAGTGGCTGCCAGAACCGGAGCGTTGGGTTTGAATGGGACGTACTTCGATCTATTTCTCCTTCATAGTACTCCAAATGGACAACTGACCCGGCACATCCGCATTGGCTCGTTTACCGGATCTCTTCGAAGCTGGCAACCTGCCGGACAGTTTCCGCTCACTGAGCCACTCATCCCAGGTTCTGGACTGCTCTGGTTTCAGCACAGGTCTAATCCCAGTCAGGCCGCCCGAGTTCGAATTCGAAACCCACATCTCGTCGGCAAGGAACTATTCCTCAACTCACTAAGAGATTCTACCCTGAGCCCAACTTGCCACGATATGGCTTGACCCGACAATCCTGCAATTATTTTTAGGCTGAATAGACTAGGAAACGCCGCAGGTCTGGAAGCTTGCTTATACCATTTCTTCTTTACGCTTTTTTAACGCCTACAACCATAATACTGACCCTATTTTTACAGATGTGAGAGTTATTCTGTATTGATGGATAAAGGAGCATGTATGTATACTAAGAAACAAGGTCCATCTTGGTGTCTGCTCTATCTCTCTCTGCCGTTGATGATCGGCTTAATCCTGCTCGAAATGCGCTTGCCGCTTTCTGATACTGGCCATCGGTTTGCAGAGCTTATCATCGTCCTGATCGTCTTTGGCAGTATGTTTTTCTGGTTGAAAGCCAACGCAGGGGCATTGATCCAGGAAGATGTGGAGAGTTATCATGCAGCTTTGGAAGCCAATTCAAGACCAATATCTCCACCGCCCGTTAAAAATCTTCCATACGAACGGGAACATAAGCCGCCGGCTGCAGCGAGTAAGGGGGCACATATTTAAACGACTTGTTGGGCGAGCCTGAGCGATATCTGGCTCCTTTTATTAACGAGAGACTATGTTTTTTTCAATCGGGCTATTAATCCTCATCGTCCTCCTCGCTTTAAAAATCGCTCCACGAGAAAAAGCGGAAGATATTAAAGTCCATGGCGCTGGTCAGATCGGCCTGCTGGCAGCCATCGCGCTTTTCGGTTTGGACTATTTCACCTCATTCTTCTACGGGACGAGCGCGATGATGAGCGCCCTACACCCTTACGGGCTGCAAAACTGGGGCTTCCTCGGCGCGGGTATCATTTCCTTCGCCAGCATTGTATTTGGGTTGACCTATATGTTTTCCCTGGGGGTGTTTAACGAAGGCGGAGGCGCATATACGGCTTCTATGCGCTACTTAAAACCTGTCATCAGCCTGACGGTCGCCGTGTTCCTCATCCAAGACTATACCCTGGTCCTGGTCATCTCGGTGCTTTCTGGGGCGGACCAGGCGCTCTCGATCCTGAACCTGTACAACACCCACTGGTTCTGGCACTTCGCCATCGGTGCAGCGCTGGCAACCGTTACCTGGTATCTCACCATCCGCGGCCGCGGCGAGTCCGGGCTGGTCGCTTTCACTTTCCTAATGATCTTCGTCGTGCTCACCATCATCATGGCGATCGGTCTGTTTATCGCCCTTTTCAAACACCTGCCTCCTGCACCTAATATCGCTGAGCCATTGCCATACACCTTCTGGGGAGGTCTTTACCATGTGCTGACTGGCTCGATGAAAGGTATGGTAGCCCTCTCCGGTTTGGAATGCATGTCCAACGGCATGCAATTTGTCAAGGAAGAAGACCCCGGTTTCACCCGCTGGGGGAAGAAGCGCTTGCCTCGCTTGAAAAGGCTGTGGGATTTCTATAGCGGCAAAGTCGGCATCGGTCGCACCGTCCAGACCTCTTTCCTGTTCTACGGTGGCCTGACTACCTTCTTCCTGACCGCCTTTGCCATTCATTTCAATACATTTGATGGCACCCGCGGAATGTCTTTGGTCGGCAACCTGGCCTCTATTGGATTCACACAGCTCCCCGGAGGGATCATTCTATTCTGGGCTTACCAGGTGCTGGCAGTGATCTTGCTGGCCATGGCCTCGATCACCGGCCTTCAGGATGCCCAGGCCACCGAGTGGCGAGATGTCGCTATTGGGGAAATCCCCGAGGCGATTATTTATCGTTCCCCAAACGGCACGTTCACCCGTACGGTCAGCCTGACTTTCGTGGCCGCCATGATCATTGCATACTTGGTCCGAGGCAGCAAGGACGCGGCTACCCCCTATTTTGCCGTCGGTATCTTCGTGCCGATTACCGTCATGGGCTTTGCGATGAGGCGGCACATCCTAAGGAACTACCCGAAAGGCACCAAGCGTACCTTGAGCGCTGCCGGGGCGGGAGTGTGCGGGGTGCTGGGTTTCATCGTATTTGTCAGCCAGATCTTCGGAAAATGGGCCGAAGGGGGTTGGATCCGGTTGCTCATCTTCTCCATCTTCTTTATAATGGCAAATCTGCTGCTGATCTCGCCGATCGGGTACCGGTCTCCTGCACAGATTTACCGAATTGTACGTACCAAAGCCCGTGTGCAAAGCGGCATGGCTTCCATTGTCGAATGGCAATCATTGAAGATGCAGGAATATCGCTATCATTTATTGATTGCAGTCCACAAGCTCTGGGAGTTGTTTGGAGTCCGC
>Ga0153916_10003070_pt1 | contig 12312 bp, 9 predicted proteins | sample Opewatmetagenome_FD_109642 | JGI IMG/M metagenome (GOLD analysis project Ga0153916, IMG submission 109642) | Freshwater wetland microbial communities from Ohio, USA - Open water 3 Core 3 Depth 4 metaG | ecosystem: Environmental > Aquatic > Freshwater > Wetlands | place: USA: Ohio, Lake Erie, Old...
ACGAGGACGTGGGCATCCTCGAAGACGATGGTGAGGGGAATGGCCTCGGCCGCCATCTCCTCGGGCGCGGGCGGCGGGACGATGACCTCGACCCGCTCGCCGACCTTGAGCCGGTGCGCGGCCTTGCGCGCAGCGCCGTTCACGCTGACGCGGCCGCCGGCCACGAGCACCTTGATGCGGGTGCGGGACAGGTCCGGCAGCTGCGCAGCCAGCCACAGGTCGAGGCGGCGGCCCGCCTCGGCCGGGCCCACGGTGGCCGCCACGCGCCGGGCGGCCCCGACCGTCATGCCTTGGGCGGCTTCGCTGTCAGCATGCGCAGCGCGAGGAGCGCCACGCCCACGCTGATGGCCGAGTCGGCGACGTTGAAGGCGGGCCAGTGCCACCCGCGCCAGTAGAAGTCGAGGAAGTCCACCACGGCCCCGAAGCGCGCGCGGTCGATCAGATTGCCCGCCGCGCCGCCGAAGATCATGCCGATGGCGACGGCCGCGACGCGCCCGCCCTCGGGCAGGAGGCGCGTGGCCAGCGACGCGAGCACGGCGAGGGCCACGATGGAGAGCAGCGCGACGACCCAGCGCCAGCCACGCGGCACCGCGCCGAGCATTCCGAACGCCAGGCCCGGGTTCATCACGAGGGTCAGCGAGAAGAAGCCGTCGATCACGTTCACGGGAACGCCGGGCCCCAGGCGGCGCAGCGCGAGCCACTTCACGGCCTGGTCGAGGATCAGGACGATCCCGCCCAGCGCCGCCACCAACCTCATGAGCGGGCGAGCACCACCGGCAGGCAGCGATCGCAGAGCGCGGGGTGCCGGGCGTCCGCTCCCACTCCCGCGCTCCAGGTCCAGCAGCGGTCGCACTTCCTCCAACCGAGGGCCTGAGCGGGCGCTACGGCAAGACCCAGCCCCGGAATGTCCTGGCTGTCGTAGGCGATCCCGGCTCCCTTCGGCGGCCGCTCGGCGAGCTTCACCGCCGAGACATTGAAGAGCGTCGCCAGCAAGCCCTCGCCCTTGCCGGCGAGCAGCGGGCGCCACTGCTCCTCGGGCGCGCTCGTGACGTAGACGGCGGCGTCGATACCCTTGCCGATCAGCCCCTGCTTGCGCGCGGTCTCGAGCGCGCGCGAGACCTCGCCGCGCACTTCGAGCAGGCGCTCCCACTCGCCGCCGAGCCGCTCGTTGATCCACTCGCCGCGCTCCTCGGGGAATGTGACGAGGTGGACGCTGTCGGGCTTGCCCCGGCCGGGGATGTAGCCCCAGACCTCCTCGGCCGTGAAGGAGAGGACGGGTGCGAGGAGACGCGCCAGCGCGGTCAGCACCTCGAAGCAGACGGTCTGTGAGGCGCGCCGGCTGGGGTCGTCGGCTGCGCGCGTGTAGAGCCGGTCCTTGATGATGTCGAGGTAGAGCGCCGACAGGTCCACGGCGCAGAAGTTGTGCGCGATGTGGAACACGACGTGGAACTGGTACTCGTCGTAGGCCCGGCGCACGCGGGCGATAAGCTCACCGAGGCGCAAGAGCGCCCAGCGGTCGATCTCGTCCATCCGGTCGTAGGAAACCCGGTCGCGCTCGGGGTCGAAGTCGGCGAGCGTGCCGAGGAGGAACCGGAACGTGTTCCGGATCCTCCGGTAGGCGTCGGCGAGGCGGTTCAGAATCTCCTCCGAGAGACGGATGTCCTCGGTGTAGTCCTCGGCCGCCACCCAAAGCCTCAGCACCTCGGCGCCGTACTTCGGGATCAGCTCTTCCTGCGTCACGTAGTTGCCCTGCGACTTGGACATCTTGCGGCCCTCGCCATCGACGACGAAGCCGTGGGTGAGGCACGAACGGTACGGCGCGCGGTCGCGCGTGCCGATCGCCTCGAGCAGCGAGGAGTGGAACCAGCCGCGGTGCTGGTCCGAGCCCTCGAGGTACATCTCCGCCGGCCAGCGGAGCTCCGGCCTCGTCTCGAGCACCGCCGCGTGGCTGCACCCCGAGTCGAACCACACGTCAAGAATGTCCGTCTCTTTGCGGAACTCCCCGCCGCCGCATTTGGGACACCGCGTGTCCGGCGGCAGGAGGTCCTTCGCCGCGCGCGCGTGCCACTCGTCGGCACCCCGGCCGTCGCGCATGATGCCCGCCACGTGCTCGACCAGCCGCTCCTCGAGGAGCAGCGCCTCGCACACCGTGCAGTAGAAAGCCACGATGGGCACGCCCCAGATGCGCTGGCGCGAGATCGTCCAGTCCGGGCGGTGGGCGACCATGTTGAAGATGCGCTCGCGCCCCCACGCCGGGATCCAGCCGATCTCGTGCTGGATGGCGTCGAGGGCGCGCTGGCGCAGTCCTTTCTTGTCCATCGAGATGAACCACTGCTCCGTGGCGCGGAAGAGCGTCGGGTTCTTGCAGCGCCAGCAGTGCGGGTACTCGTGGCTGAGCGGGACTTCGGCGACGAGCGCGCCCGCCTGCTTCAGGTGCGCGATGATCCTCGGGTTGGCCTCCCACACGGTCAACCCGGCGAAGAGGGTGACCTCGGGGACGAACCGTCCATCGTCGTCCACAGGGTTGTAGATCTTGAGCCCGGCCTTGCGCCCAAGCTCGTAGTCCTCCTCACCGTGCCCGGGAGCGATGTGCACGAGCCCTGTGCCGGTGTCCATGGCGACGAAGTCGGCCGCGAGCACCGGAACGTCGCGGTCGATCCACGGGTGGCGGGCGACGGTACCCTCGAGCGCGCTGCCGGGCACCGCCGCGGCCGTAAGCGCGGCGCGCCCGCGGACGCCCGGCAGCCCGGCGAAAGCCTCGGCCAGCGGGCGCGCGACGACGAGCACCTCACCGTCCAGCTCGACCGTCGTGTACGCCTCGTCCGGGTGGACCGCGATGGCGAGGTTCGCGGGCAAGGTCCAGGGCGTCGTGGTCCAGACCACGAGCGACGCGCGCTTGACGCCCAGGGCACGTTGGAGAGGAGGGGACGCGGACTTGACGGGAAACTTGACGTAGACCGACGGCGTCGTCTGGTCCTCGTACTCGACCTCGGCCTGCGCCAGCGCCGTCTTGCAGTGCATGCACCAGTGCACGGGCTTGAGGCCCTTGTAAACGGTGCCGTGCCCGACGAAGCGGCCGAACTCCCGCGCGATCACCGCCTGGTAGGCCGGCTCCATAGTGATGTACGGGTGCTTCCAGTCGCCGAACACGCCGAGGCGCTTGAATTCCTCGCGCTGGATGTCGATGAACTTGCGCGCGTGCTCGCGGCAGCGGCGGATCTTCTCCATCGGGTCCATGGCGCGCCGCACGTCCACGCTCGCCGTGTCGATGCCGAGCTCCTTGTCCACCTCATGCTCGATCGGCAGCCCGTGGCAGTCCCAGCCCGGCACGTAGACCGCATTCTGCCCCAGCATCGAGCGCGACTTGACGACGAAGTCCTTCAGGATCTTGTTGAGCGCGGTCCCCATGTGTATGCGGTTGTTGGCGTAAGGAGGGCCATCGTGGAGGATCCAAAGAGGGCGATTCGCCGACACCTCCCGGAGGCGGGCGTAAATGTCCATCTCGTCCCAGCGCGCCAGAATATCCGGCTCGAGCTTGGGCAGGTTCGCCTTCATCGGGAAGGACGTTTTCGGGAGGTTGAGCGTGTCCTTGTAATCCATAGAGGAAGAAACGTAACACCGATGGGCGTTTAGGGCAAGAAAGCCCCCCGATGGCAGGCCAGCCGGCTGAGCCGCCGAGGGTTACTTTGGCGCGAGTTCGACGATGCCGCGAGCGTTGTCGATGGTGACGCGGAAGTGGTTCAGGAAGTCCCGCCCGAGGAGACCCTCCGCGCCGCGGTCCAGCTGGGCGTCGTGCGAGAACACACGCAGAGGTCCCACGCGGGCCCCGCCCACTTCCACGCTCTCGAGGATCACGAGGTAGGCGGACGCGCTGCCGGTCACGCCGCGAATCTGGACCTTTGGAGCGTCGCGGTAGGTAACCCCGAGCCCGATCAGCGCGGCGGGACGGATGGCGGTCCGGGTGGCGCCGGTATCGAGCACGAGCTGCACCGGTGCCCGCCCGTTGATCTTCGCCATCACCATGATGGGGAATCCCGGCGAGAACCCTATGCGCGTGACACCATCCGTGACCGTCGCCGCAGCCGGCCCCGAGGGCGCCGGCGGCGGGTCCACCCTGCCGACGGCGCTGGCTCGACTGCGGTAGCGCTCGGGCACGCTCTCCATCCCCTGGGCGAAGTGGGTCTCGCCCTTCTCGTCTGTCCAGCGGTAGAGCTGCGCGTGGGCGGCCGGGGCCAGGGTAAGCGTCAGCAGCAGAACCGCGAGTATCGAGTGAGGCAGCTGACGCGCTCCGCCCACGGCGGCTACTTGGGGGAGATCGTCACGACGCCGGCAGTGCTGTCGATATTGACCGTGAACTGGTCGAGGAAGTCGCGGCCCAGAAGCCCGTCGCCCTGCCCCAGATCGACGTCATGCGCCGCGACGCGGAGCGGGCCCGAGCGCGCGCGGCCCACCTCGATGCTCTGCACGGGCACGAACAGGACATCGGCTGTTCCCGTGGCGCCCTTGACCGATCCGCGCACGGACTCGCGCGAGCCGATGCCCATGCCGGCGAGCACGCGCGGGTTGATCACGGTCACTGACGCCCCGGTGTCGAGCATGAGCTGCGCCGATCCCTCGCCGTTGATCTTGGCCGAAACCATGATGGGCTTGCCCGGCGTGAAGGCGATGCGAGTCACTCTGGACGCCTCACCCCCTGCCGGCGACGGGCTCTCGGCGGGCGCCGCCGGTCTCTCCGGATAGGCGAGGAGCTGCGCCTTCGACCGGAAACGCTCCGGCACGCTGTAGATCCCCTGGCTGTAGTGGTTACCGCCCTGCTCGTCGGTCCAGCGGTACATCTGGGCCGACGCCGTCCCGGGCCAGAGCCCGACGGCCGCCAAGGCCAGGAGAAGTGCGGGGAATGCCGCTCCCCTCGATCGATTCAGCACGAAAACGAGTATATCCCGGCTACCCGGGGCTCGGGCAGTTCTGGTGACCGGGGCGCCAGCGGTTCCAGGCGGTCTCGTACACCACCATTTCGTCGGCACCGGCCACGGTATTGTGCTCGAGCCTGACCCTGTGGACGGGCGTGAAGCGGTCGGCGCGCGTCGAGAGCGCCGGAAACCATGCCGGGAAGATGATGAGATAGTCGGGGCAGGCGCGCTCGAGATAGCGAAGGACTCCCGCTTCGCCGTCGCGGCGGTACGGGATGATGGCCGGCGTGACGAGACCCATCACGTCCACCACCTCGCGCCGCCCGAGATACGCGATCGCGCCGATATCGTTGAGAGCGAGCCGCGCCCCGGCAGGCGTGTTCGCCTCGACCCAGCGCCCGAGACCCACCTGCATGGCGTCGATGTTCTGGACAGCCCAGGCGTAGCGTGTCGCGCCGGCGTCGAGCGCGGCGAGCGAGGCGAGCAGCAGCAGCGCGCACGCCAGCCGCCGCCACCATGGACGGGCGCGCGCCATTGACACGAGCGGGACGAAGGCGCTCACCGCCACCACGATGGCCAGCGGCAGGAGCTGTATCGAGTAGCGCCCCTCCTGGAAGGCCGGGCCCCTGTAGGGAGCCAGGAGCGCCATACCAAGCGGGTGGAGAAGGAGGATGGAGGCCGGCAGCGCCCAGGCCCGCCCGCCTCGCCGCCACAACAGCCAAAGCCCCGGCAGAAGCAGAACGGGCAGCAGCACGTTCACCGAGGCCAGCCAGGCGATCCACTCCCGCTCGAACTGCCAGGGCCGGAAGATGAACGTGGTCGCCGCTGACTCGCGGGCGCCCGAGAGCAGGCCCACGAGCCCGCCCTCGATCTTGGCCGTCGCCGTGGCGGGGAGCGGCGTCCCGGCGGTCCTCACGTTGAACGCCACCCACGGGAGGAGGACCGCCGCGGGGAGGCCCCACACGATGGCCGAGCGCTTGGCGGTCAGCGGTCCCGCCAGCCAGAGGAGCGGGACCAGCAGGACCGACTCGGGGCGCGCGAGCGCGGCCAGACCGAGGAGCGCGGCCGAGACCGGAGCGCGGCCCGCCGCGTGAGCGACGAGGGCCGCAGTCACGAGGAGCGCGGCGAGCGTCACCTCCATCCCGGACAGCGCGCCCCAGACCATTGGCGCGGTCCACGCGGTCACCAGCGCCGCCGTCAGCCCGAGGGCCGTGTCCTCCGTCCATGCGAGTGCCAGCCGCCGCGCCAGCCACGCGGCGCCGAGGGCCGCCGCAACGCCCGCCGCTTTCGCCCACGCCGGGTCGGCCCCTGCCGCCTTGAAGAGCCCGGCCAGCAGCAGAGTCCAGAGCGGCGCCGTCGAGCCCGACACGGGGACACCGGGGTTGTACGCAAAGCCGTGCCCCTCGGCTACGTTGCGGGCGAACTGGAAGTGGATCCACGCGTCATCGAGGGGGAAGCCGAGGAGGCCCACGGGCCCGGCGATGAGCCGCTCGCGCTGGAGGAATAACCCGAGCGCCGCCGCCAGGGCGGCCGCAGTGAGGACGAGCGCGCCCCGCCCCTTCACCGCTTGTCGCGGACGAAGGTGTAGCCCGCGTACTGCGCGCGCCCGCGACCCAGCGGCAGGACGTAGAGGAAGCGGCCGTACGGCAGCTGGATCTCCTGCAAGCCGCGCGGCCGCGGCACCTCCGGGTCCCAGTGATCCACGAACCAGACGAGCTGGCGCACGCGACGCGGGACGATGACGGTGGAGCCGGGCGTCAGGATCATGGTCGCGGCCGACTGGGGCGCGTAGAAACCGAGCGGCAGCTCACCCAGTTGCACCTGGTAGATCGGGTACTCGGGCAGGTAGAACATTGCGTGGCGCAGCCACGGGTAGGAGCGCGGGTTGCCCACCTCGGTGAGCAGCGCCGTGTCGTCTGGGTCGTACACGGCGCGGATGGTCTCGACGTAGGCGCGGATCACCGCCTCGTGCTCGCGCAGCGCCGCGGCCGTCAGGCTCATGATCCAGTCGTGCGCCTCATCCTTCGCGCGCCAGATCCACGCGTCGCCGGTGCGGTTGTCGAAATGGCGCGGCACAGGGCGCGCGCTGACGAAGAAGCCCGTGCTCACGAGGCAGAGCGGCACGAGCGCCGCCGCGGTCAGGCCCCAGCGCCAGTTCGGGCGCCGGAGGCGCTCGGAGCCCGCCGCTGCCGCCTCGACGAGGGCGCGGCTCAGCAGGATGACGAGCCCGGGCAGGAAGGTCAGGACATAGCCCGCCTGGCCGAAGTGCACGAGGGTGTAAAAGACCGCGGGCGGCACGATCCAGGCGAGGAGGAACCAGTCCGCCCGTCCCCACCCGACGCGCCGCGCGTACAGCGGCAGCGCGAAGGCCGCCAGCGCCAGCGGACCAAGGCCCACGATGACCGAGGCGAGGACATAGCGGGCCTGCGCCAGAGTCACGTTGATCGAGCCCCCCAACACCGAGGTCGGCAGGACGACGGAGCCGTAGAGCTGGGTCGAGGCGCGGAGATAGGCGTCGAGGCCGCCGGTGAGCCAGACCAAGGGCAGAAACCACAAGAGCACGGCACCCAGCATGAGCGCCGCCGCAAGCGCCAGGCGCCGCGCGCCTCGGATACCGACGACCGCGCAGCCGACACAGAGCGGGAAGAGCAGCACCAGCACCGACGGCCGGATGCCGCCCGCGAGCCCCAGCGCCACCGCGCCCCAGTAGAGGCAGCGTGCATCGCCGCGCAGCGCGCCGTAGGCGAAGGCCGCGACCAGCGAGGCGCCGAAGGCCTCGCCCGCGTACGTCAGCCCCACCGAGCCGTAGAACCAGAACAGCGGGCTGACGGCCAGAAGGGCCGCCGCCGACGCCGCGGTGGCGCGCTCGTAGAGCACGCGCGCCAGCCAGTAGACGGTCACGGTCGTGGCGGCGCTGAAGAGCATGGCAAGCCCGACGTACGCCAGGTTGGGATCGCCCAGCGGGATGTTCAGCAGGCGCCCCAGGGCGACGTAGAGCAGATAGCCGGGCGGGTGAGGCTGGTGCTTGGCGACGTCGAACTCCCGCAGCGCGAGCGCGAACTGCACGGCGTCCCAGTTGTAGAGCATCCGGGCCCGGTACGGCCAGCGCGACAGGAGCGTCAGCGCCGCGAGCCCGCCCGCAAACCAGGAGTCCGCGTGCCGCTCGAGGTGCCCTCGCGCCCGCCCCGCCCACCGCACGGTGGTGCTCACACCTTCCCCCAGACGCGGTCGGCCGCCCCGAAGATGGCCGAGGAGTCGCCGAGAGCGGCGCGAGCGATCCGGACCTCCCGGGAGAGGACGGTGGCGTGATCGCGCACCTGTCGCTCGAGGGCCGGGGCGAGCCCCGGCACCGTCGTCATGACGCCGCCGCCCAGCACGAGAAGCTCCGGGTTCAGGAGCGTGACGTAGTTGGCGATGGCTTGGCCCAGGTACCGCTCCGCGTCGTCCCAGATGCGGCGCGCGAAGGCGTCCCCGGCCGCGGCCGCGCGCGCCACGAGTGCCGCCGTCAGGCGCGAAGGGTCGCCGCCTGTCTCGGACGCGAGCCGCGTCGCGGTGCCGTCAGCGAGCGCCCCCTCGAGGCGCCGCGCGAAGCCGCGTCCCGATGCGTAGGCCTCGACGCAGCCGTGGCGGCCGCAGGCGCAGGACAGCCCGTCAGGTACGACCTGGGTGTGGCCGAGCTCGCCCGCCGCATTGCCCGCGCCCTTGAGCAGGATGCCGTCGACCACGGCGCCCGAGCCGACACCGGTGCCGACGAAGACCGCGATGAGGCTCTGGACCTCGCGGCCGACGCCGAAGCGGTACTCGCCCCAGGCGGCGGCGCGCACGTCGTTCTCCACATAGACGGGCAGGCCGTAGGCCGACTCGATCTCGTCTCGGAGCGGCACGTTCTCCCATTCGAGGTTCGGGGCGTACACGACGGCGTGGGTCTTGGGATGGATCTGGCCGGCGGCGGCAATGCCGATGCCTGCGACGCGGGAAGATACGGTGGCGTCGAGGAGCCGGCTGATCACACCCTTGAGGTTCGCCAGGACGCCCGGGGCGCCTTTCCAGGCTTCGGTCTGCACCTCGACGCGCCCGACGAGCTGTCCGGCGGGGCTCACGAGGCCGCCGCGCAGCTTGCTCCCGCCCAGGTCAATGCCAACGGCGTACCGATCGGAGGGCACGGACGGTCGCGGCGAGGAGGGTGGCGGCGGGGTCTGCGGGCGCGTCAGACCTTCTTGTCGTCGTCCTTCTTCTGCGTCGGCGACATGTCGTCCTTGAGCTCGGTGACGCCCTTCTTGAACTCCTTGACGCTCGAGCCCAGGGAGCGGGCGAGGTCAGGCAGACGCTGTGCGCCGAAGAGAATGAGGACGATGACGAGGATGAGCAGCAGCTCCTGATAACCCAGACCAAACATGGCGAGACTCCTTTCCTTCTCCTGAAGCCCCCTTACCGTACAGGCGCGGGAGTGCCAAGTCAACCGGTCAGCCGCGCAGTATCCGGCGCTCGCCCTGGCGCACGGTGACGCGCTGGGAGTCGAAGTACTCCATGAGCGGGATGGCGTATTTCCGGCTGACGCCCAGGAGATCCTTGACGTCGGCGGGTCCGATCTCCTTCTTCTTCTTGAGGTGGGCCACGACCTTGTCCTGGATCTCTCCGAGCGCCGCCGCGTGGAAGAAGAGCGACTCCTTGACCCGCACGAGCCGCCGGTCGGCGACCAGCAGCTGGAAAAGCTCATGCTTCTCCGTGCCCTTGACCCCCAGGCGGCCGAGTGCCTCCTCGGGCCCGGGCGGCGCGGCGCCCGCAGCCAGGAAGATCGCCTCGATGCCCTCGACGACGCGCTGCTGCTCGGGCGTGAGGCGGATGGCGTGGGAGGCCAGGCGCACCTGGTCCCGCTCGCTCCGGACGGCGCCGTCGGCCTCGAGCGCGGCTAGGAGCCGGGCGAAGATCTTCTCCTGCGCATGGCCCGCGCGGCTCCGAAGCTCCTCCCGGGAGATTCCCCCGCGTAGCGGGTTCTGGCGGTGGAAGACCTCGAGGAGCGCCAGGGTCTGGGAGCGGAGACGGTCGCTCGCCTCGCGGTGCACGTACCACTCGCGGTCGACGGCTGTCACCGCCTGCGCCTGCTGGAGCTCCTCGAGCAGCGCGCGGAGGCGCTCTGGGCCGAAGGGAGTGCGGGCGCGCAGGTCGGCGGCGCGGAGCCCCGCCGCGCCCGCATGGCGCAGGTGCTCCTCGACGACCTTGGCCGGCGGCGCCGTCTCGAGGAGGCGCAGGTGGTCGGCGAGCGCGCCGCCTTTTCGCTTGAAGCGCGGCGGGACGATGTCGAGCACGGTGCCGCCGCCGATCGTGACGATGGGCGAATAGGAGCGGATGACGTAGCGGTCGCCGGGCAGCGCGCAGACGGGCGCCTCGAGCCGGAAGCGGCCGTATGTCACGTCACCGGGCGCGACCTCCTGTCTGTCGACGAGCAGCACGCGCGCCATCACCTCGTGGGTGCCGACGTGGAACCGCACGCGGTCGCGCGACTTGAGCGGTCGCGGCGCCTCGGCCAGCAGCTCGAGCGTGGCGTCGGCCAGAAGGGTCGGCACGAGCGCACCCGGCGGCGCGATGACGTCTCCGCGCTCGATGGCCGCGCGCTCGACCCCCTGCAGATTGACGGCGGTGCGCTGCCCAGCCTGCGCGGTTTCGACGGCCCGGCCGTGGACCTGCAGCCCGCGCACCTTGGCCTGGAGCGCCTTGGGAAAGATCTCGACCCTGTCATCGACCGCGAGCCGGCCGGCCATCAGCGTTCCGGTGACCACCGTGCCGAAACCCTTGACGGTGAAGACGCGGTCGATCGGAAGCCGGGCCGTCTGGTCGGTGGGGCGCTCGGGCACTAGGGCGGCCAGCCGCGCCAGCGTCTGGCGAAGCTCGGGCAGCCCCTGCCCGGTCTTGACCGATACGGGCACGATAGGGCAGCCCGCGAGGAATGTGCCGTCGAGCAGCCGCGCCACGTCGTCCTTGACCAGCTCCACCCAGTCGGGCTCCGCTAGGTCGGTCTTGGTCAAGGCGACCATGCCCGACTTGATGCGCAGGAGCTGACAGATTGCAAGGTGCTCGCGCGTCTGGGGCATCACGCCTTCGTCGGCGGCGATGACGAGGAGCGCCAGGTCGATGCCGCCCACGCCCGCCAGCATGTTCTTGACGAAGCGCTCGTGGCCCGGCACGTCGACGATCTCGATGGTCAAGCCGCCGGGCTCCTCGAGGAACGCGAAACCCAGGTCGATGGTGATGCCGCGCGCTTTCTCCTCCGGCAGTCGGTCGGTGTCGGTGCCGGTCAGCGCCTTGACGAGCGAGGTCTTGCCATGATCGATGTGCCCCGCAGTCCCGGCTACGACGTGCTTCGCCGCTGTCACAGGCTGCTGAGGGCTTTCGCCAGCGCGGGTATGTCCGAGGGGAGGATGGTGCGGAAATCCAGCAGGAGCCGGTCGTCGAGCACGCGGCCGAGAACGGGCGGCTGCCCCATACGCAGGCGCTCATCGAGAGCGTGGGCGGGGCGCTCGCGCGTGCCGAGCGCCACCGCCGCCGTCGGCAGCTCCACCGTGGGCAGCGCTCCGCCGCCCACCTCGGAGGTCGCATCCACGAGCGCCAAGCCAAGACGCGCATGGGTCTCCTGCGGGAGGCGGCGAAGGAGCCCGCGGGCCCGGCGCCTGATCGCCGCGCGCGCCTCGGTCAGCATGCGGAGCGTCGGGATGGTCTCGAGCGCGTCGCCCGCTTCGTACGCATAGAGCGTCGCCTCGAGTGCCGCCACGGTGAATTTGTCGATCCGGAGCGCGCGGTTGAGCGGGTTCTGCGCCAGGCGACCGATCAGCTCGGTCTTGCCGACGACGATGCCGGCCTGCGGTCCACCGAGCAGCTTGTCTCCCGAGAAGGACACGAGATCCACGCCCGAGGCCACGACCTCGGGCACGGTGGGCTCGTAGGGGAAGCCGAAGCGACGGAGGTCTATGAGGCAGCCGGAGCCCAAGTCCTCCATCACCGGCACGCCGCGTTCCCTCCCGAGGTCGGCGAGCTCGCGCGAGGATACGGCGGCGGTGAATCCGACGACGCGGTAGTTGGACGTGTGGACCTTGAGCAGGAGCCCGGTTTCGGGCCCGATCGCCTGCGCGTAGTCCTTGAGATGGGTGCGGTTGGTCGTGCCGACCTCGCGCAGCGTCGCGCCCGATCGACGCATGATGTCGGGGATGCGGAACTCGCCGCCGATCTCGATCAGCTCCCCGCGCGACACGATGACCTCCTTGCCGCGCGCGAGGCTCTCGAGCGCGAGCAGGACCGCCGAGGCGCAGTTGTTGACCACGAGCGAGGCCTGGGCGCCTGTCAGCCGCTGGAGGAGGGCGTCCACGTGGGCGTAGCGCGAGCCGCGCTCCTTGCGGATCACATCCATCTC
>Ga0153916_10003071_pt1 | contig 12308 bp, 10 predicted proteins | sample Opewatmetagenome_FD_109642 | JGI IMG/M metagenome (GOLD analysis project Ga0153916, IMG submission 109642) | Freshwater wetland microbial communities from Ohio, USA - Open water 3 Core 3 Depth 4 metaG | ecosystem: Environmental > Aquatic > Freshwater > Wetlands | place: USA: Ohio, Lake Erie...
GGTGTCTATGACAATCGGATCTTCATCAGCGGCTTCCTGGTCAACGCCATCGTCGCCGTGCTCCTCACCTTCATCGGCGATCGACTGGGGCTCGACCTCTACCTGGTGGCGCTCATCACCTTCGGCCTGCGCATCTTCGACAACGTGGCCCTGATCCGGCGCCACTTCCTGTAGGCCTCGAGACGGAACGGAGACGGACGGAACGGTGGAACGAGAAGCGGTCCTCGTCGGCATCGACGTCGGCACGAGCAAGGTCTGTGCCCTGATCGGCGAGGTCGGCCGCGACGGCCGGCTGACGATCATGGGTCACGGCACGGTTCCGGCGTCCGGGCTGAAGAAGGGCGTGGTCATCAACATCGACCAGACCGTCCGCTCGATCGCCGATGCCGTGGAACGCGCCGAGCGCCTGTCGGGCTGGAAGATCGACCGCGCCTTCGTGGGCGTCGGCGGCCAGCACGTCGAGAGCCTCAACTCGCCTGGCCAGGTCGCCGTGACCGGCCACCACCGCGAGGTCACCCGCGAGGACGTCAACCGGGCGATCGAGGTCGCCCGAGCCGTCTCGATCCCGTCCAACCGCGAGGTCCTGCACGTGGAGCGGCGCGGTTTCACGGTCGATGGCCAGGAGGGCGTCAAGGACCCGCTCGGGATGAGTGCCCTGCGCCTCGAGGTCGAGACCCACATCGTCACCGCCGCGGCGACCGCCGTCCAGAACCTGTCCAAGTGCGTTGCGGCGGCCGGCGTCAAGATCGACGAGCTGGTGGTCAACTCGCTGGCCTCGGCCGAGGCGGTCCTCAACGAGACGGAGAAGGAGCTGGGTGTCGGAGTGGCCGACATCGGGGCCGGCACGATCGACCTCGCGCTCTTCCAGGACGGCTCGCCATTCCACACTCGGGTCCTGCCGGTCGGCGGGAACAACGTCACCAACGACGTGGCGATCGGGCTCAAGACGAGCCTGCAGGTGGCCGAGGAGCTCAAGGTCCGCCACGGCACCTGCGACCTGCGGGCGGTCACCGACGACGAAGCGATCAGCGTGTCGGTCCTCGGTGAGGACGCCGGCCGGACCGTCAGCCGGCTCGAGGTCTGCCAGATCATCGAGGCCCGGATGCGCGAGACCTTCGAGCTGATGCACAACGAGATCCGGGCCGCCGGCGTGGGGATGCTGCCGGCCGGAATCCTGCTGACCGGGGGCGCGGCCCAGCTGGCCGGCGCCGCCGAGCTCGGCCGGGAGGTCCTCCAGATGCCGGTCCGGGTCGTCGCCCCATCGGGGATCGGCGGTCTCGTCGACACCCTCCTGAATCCGGGCTACAGCACCGCGGTCGGGCTCCTCCAGTGGGGCGCCGCGAGCCTCGGCGCCGGCGAGCCCACCCGCTACGAATCGGCGCCGGCGCGAGGGGGCCTGGGCCGGCTGCGCGACGCCCTGCGGAGCGTCTTCCCGTAGCTGCCGGGCGGTGCGGGCGCGCACCGCCGACTCGCCCGCCTGGCGAGCCAGCGAGCCAGCGGGGTGGTGCTCCGGAGCTGGTCGCGGGGTATACTCCGGCAGATCCACGGACCTGCCGGGACATGGGGAGCGCCAGGAGGTCCGGCCGAGCCACCAATCGCGGCCCCTTGCGGGTCTGCCCGGAGGAAACGCTCATGCCGCTGCGTTCCGATTCCGAGAACTTCGCGCTGATCCGGGTCATCGGCGTCGGAGGTGGCGGCAGCAACGCGGTCAACCGGATGATCCGGGCCGAGATGATGGGCGTGGAGTTCATCGCCTGCAACACGGACGCGCAGGCGCTCCTCCAGGCGGACGCCCCGCACAAGATCCGGATCGGCGACAAGATCACCCGCGGGCTGGGTGCCGGCGGTGACTCGGCCATCGGCCAGCGGGCCGCCGAGGAGGACTCCGAGAAGATCGGGCAGGCGCTCGTCGAGTCGGACATGGTCTTCATCACGGCCGGGCTGGGCGGCGGGACCGGCTCGGGTGCGGCGCCGGTCGTGGCCCAGATCGCCAAGGAGAGCGGCGCCCTGACGATCGGCGTCGTGACCAAGCCGTTCGCGTTCGAGGGCGCCAAGCGCAAGCTCATCGCCGAGCGCGCGGCCGAGGAGCTCAAGGCCCAGGTCGACACCCTGATCACGATCCCCAACGACCGGCTCAAGGACGTGGTCCAGAAGAACACCAGCATCCTCGACGCCTTCCGCGTCGTCGACGACGTCCTGCGCCAGGGGGTCCAGGGGATCAGCGACATCATCACGATGCCGGGCCTGATCAACCTGGACTTCGCCGACGTCCGGGCGATCATGAAGGACGCCGGATCGGCCCTGATGGGGATCGGTCGAGCGTCGGGCGAGAACCGCGCCGTCGAGGCCGCCCGCCAGGCGATCGCCAGCCCGCTGCTCGAGGTCGACATCCAGGGCGCCCAGGGGATCCTGTTCAACATCACCGGGTCGTCAAGCCTCAGCCTCTATGAGGTGACGGAGGCCGCCGAGGAGATCCGGGCCGCGGCCGACCCGGAGGCCAACATCATCTTCGGGACCAGCTTCAACGAGCGACTCGGCGACGAGGTGATGATCACCGTCATCGCCACCGGCTTCGACGGCGGCAAGAAGCGGCAGACCGCGCGCCACGAGGCGACGGCGGTGATGGACGGCACCGCTGCCCGGCCGGCTCGGGAGCGCGACTTCCTCGAGGAGCTCCAGCGCCAGCGCGAGGAGGTCGCCGAGGGTTACGGGCAGAGCCGCCGCGACGAGCCGGCTGCCGTGACCGCCGCGGTTCCACGGGTCGAGCGCTCGGTCGGCGACAACGCCGCCGCTCGGCGGCCGGCTCCGGCGTACGACGCCGAGGATCTCGAGATCCCGAGCTTCCTTCGCCGCAAGTGATCTCCGCCGGCGTGAAGCCGGCTCGCGGCCGATGACGCAGGCTGGATCTGGCGGTCGGATCGAGGCATACCGGGCCGCCCGGGCGACGGTTCTCCGACGCATCGCCGCGGCTTGCCAGCGGGCTGGTCGCGATCCCGCCGCGGTCACCCTGGTCGCGGTCTCCAAGACGGTCGACGCGGAGCCGCTTCGCGATGCGGTGGCGGTCGGCCTGGACCTGCTCGGCGAGAACCGGGTCCAGGAAGCGGCCGCCAAGGCGCCCCTGGTCCCCGGCGCGCGCTGGCACCTGGTGGGGCCGCTCCAGGCCAACAAGGCTCGCCGGGCGCTCGAGGTCTTCGATGCCATCGAGTCGGTCGATTCGGTCGGCCTCGCGGAGCGGATCGACAGGCTCGCACGCGAGATTCGACCCGGCACTCGATACTCGATCCTGCTCCAGGTCAACGTCGACGACGACCCGGCCAAGGCGGGTTTCGATCCGGCGGCGCTCGAAGCGTCTGCCGCCCGCATCGTCGAGCTCGAGGCGCTCGACGTCCGTGGCCTGATGACGATCGGGCGGCTGGTGACGGACCCGCAAGCCGCACGGCCCACTTTCCGGCGCCTCCGCGAGCTGTCGGTGGCGCTGCGGGATGCGGGCGTGCCGATCGGGTCGGAGCTGTCGATGGGCATGACCGACGACTTCGAGGTGGCGGTCGAGGAAGGCGCGACCATCGTTCGCGTGGGACGCGCGCTGTTCGGCGAGCGCCACCAGGCCGGCTGACCCGCGCCCGGCCGACGTCGCCAGGACGGCCGCCGCAGTAGACTCCCGCCGTGGGTGGCGCGTTCCTTCTCAATTTCGTCCAGTTCCTGCTGATGGCCGTCTGGGCGCTCGTGCTCGGCCGGATCGTCATGTCGTGGGTGGATCCGACCGGCCGGAGCCGGGTGTCCGCGCTCCTGTTCCAGGCCACCGAGCCGATCCTCGCGCCGGTCCGTCGGATGCTGCCGCCGAGCGGCATGATCGACTGGTCAGGATTCCTGGTGTTGATCGTCCTCGGCGTCCTGTGGCGCGCGTTCTGAGGTCTTGAGCTCCACCGTCGTCCGTTTCGCCGTCCGTCTCACGCCGCGTTCGGCGGCGACACGCATCGACGGCGTCGTGGACGGTGTGCTGCGGATCCGCGTCGCCGCACCGGCGGTCGAGGGCGCCGCCAATTCGGCGCTCGTGCGGCTGCTGGCCGACGAGCTCGGGCTGGCCGGTCGCGACGTCCGGATCGTGGCCGGGGGGAAGAGCCGCCAGAAGCTGGTCATGGTCGAGGGCATCGCCGCGGACGCCGTCATTGCCCGTTGGCCGGGCCTGCGGGTATGATCTCGGCCTCGTCGGGCGCCCGGTGCGGCGTCGCGACCCTCGGGCGATTGGCTCAGTGGTTAGAGCACGCGGTTCACATCCGCGGGGTCACTGGTTCGAATCCAGTATCGCCCACCACCGCTTGCCGGCCTGCGGCGGCCCGCGGCCCGGCCAGAACGGCCTGAACGGCCGGCCGCGTGCGACGGGGGAGAACCGCGGCGTGGTCGCGTCACGTCCGCCGGCGGTCGCCCGTCAGAGGGGCAATACAGACGCGTCCTCCGCGTGGAAGCCCCCGGTTCCTCCCCCGGGGGCTTCTTCGTATCCGGCTTGGTCGGACCACTACGGCTCGGTCGCCAGCCGACGGAGGACCGTCGGCAGGATCCCGCCCTGCCGGTAGTACTCGACGTCGATCGGGCCGTCCAGGCGGGCGATCGCGTCGAACCGCCGTTCGCTGCCGTCGCCGCCCGCCGCCGGGTCCCGGAACGCGGTCACCGTCACGGTCTGCCGTGGCGCAAGCCGTCGGTCCAGACCGGTGACGGAGTAGACCTCGCGACCGGTCAGGCCGAGCGTTGCGGCCGACTGTCCTGGGCTGAACTGGAGCGGCAGGATGCCCATGCCGACCAGGTTCGAGCGGTGGATCCGCTCGTAGCTCTCGGCGAGCACGAACCGCACGCCCAGCAGCGCGGGGCCCTTGGCGGCCCAGTCGCGCGACGACCCCGAGCCGTATTCGCGGCCGGCGATGATGGCCAGCGGCACGCCTTCGGCCGCGTAGCGCATCGCGGCATCGAAGATGAAGTTCTGCTCGCCGTCGGGCAGGTGGACGGTATACGGGCCCTCGGTTCCCTCGACCAGGCGGTTGCGCAGCCGGATGTTGCCGAAGGTCCCGCGGACCAGCACCTCGTGCTGGCCGCGACGGGCGCCGTACGAGTTGAACTCGAGCGGGCCGACGCCGTGCGCCTGGAGCCACTGGCCGGCGGGCGACCACGGCGCGATCGAGCCGGCCGGCGAGATGTGGTCGGTGGTGACGGAGTCGCCGAGCACGGCCAGCACCCTGGCGCCGGCGATGTCGCCGACGGGTGCCGGGTCGAGGGTCATCCCGTCGAAGAACGGTGGCTTGGCGATGTACGTCGACTCGCCCTGCCAGGCGTAGCGATCGCCTGATGGGATCGGCAGGGCGCGCCAGCGCTCGTCGCCCTCGAAGACGGTCGCGTAGGTCGCCCGGAAGAGCTCCGGGTCGATCGATTCGGCGATGACCGAGCGAATCTCGTCCGATCCCGGCCAGATGTCGGCGAGGAAGACCGGACGACCATCGGAGCCCGCACCGAGCGGCTCCGTGGTCAGGTCGATGTCCACGCGCCCGGCCAGGGCGAACGCCACGACCAGCGGCGGCGAAGCGAGGTAGCTTGCCCGGGCAAGGGGATGGATGCGCCCCTCGAAGTTCCGGTTGCCGGACAGGACGGCCGCCACGACCAGGTCGTTCGCCTCGATCGCCGCGGCGACCGCGTCGTCGAGCGGGCCGGAATTGCCGATGCACGTGGTGCAGCCGTAGCCGGCCAGGTTGAACCCGAGCGTCTCGAGCGGGGCCATCAGCCCGGCCGCCTCGAGATAGCCGGTCACGGCTCGTGAGCCGGGCGCCAGCGACGTCTTGACGGTCGGCGAGACCCGGAGGCCACGAGCGACCGCGTTCCTGGCCAGCAGGCCTGCGCCGATCATCACGGTCGGGTTGGAGGTGTTGGTGCAGGAGGTGATCGCCGCGATCGCGACCGAACCGGTGCGCACCGAGACGCGTCGTCCATCCAGCTCGATCTCGACCGGCCGGTAGCGCCGTTCGTCCACGGGACGACGAGCGGCGGCAGCCATCGAGCCCGCCGAGGCAACCCCGGAGCCCGGGTCGTCGACCGCCTCGCCGGTTGCGAACGACGGCGGATCGCTGGCGGGGAAGGATTCGACGGACGCTTCTTCGACCAGACCGTCGCCGCTGATCGGCTGCTCGCCGCCGAGCTCGGCGACGCCGACCTCCAGCCCGGTCGGGAAGTTCGACCGGAAGTTGTCGCGCAGCGCAGTCAGCGGCACCCGATCCTGCGGGCGGCGCGGGCCGGCCACGGACGGGTCGACCGACCCGAGGTCGAGCTCCAGCAGCTCGTCGAAGACCGGCCCGTCCCCCGGTTCTCGCCACAGGCCCTGGGTCCTGGCGTACCGCTCGACCAGCTCGACTCGCTCGGGCGAGCGCCCGGTCAGGCGGAGGTAGGCCAGGGTCTCGTCGTCGATCGGGAAGAGCGTCGCCGTCGCCCCGAACTCGGGGCTCATGTTGCTGATCGTGGATCGGTCGGCCAGGGACAGCCCGGCCAGGCCGTCGCCGGCGAACTCGACGAACGATCCGACGACGCCATGCCCACGCAGCAGCTCGGTCACCACGAGCACGAGGTCGGTCGCCGTGGAGCCGCTGGGCAGTGATCCGTGGAGCCGGACGCCGACCACGTGCGGCATCGGCTGGTAGAGCGGCTGACCGAGCAGGACGGCCTCGGCCTCGATCCCGCCGACCCCGAACCCGAGGACGCCGAGGCCGTTGACCATGGTGGTGTGCGAGTCGGTCCCCACGACCGTGTCGGGGAAGGCGATCCGGTTCCCGTCGCCCGCCTCGCGATCGGCGACCACCGTGGCCAGGAACTCGAGGTTGACCTGGTGGATGATGCCGGTCCCCGGCGGAACGACCCGCAGGTCGCGGAAGGCCGTCTGGGCCCAGCGAAGGAGCTGGTAGCGCTCGCCATTGCGCTCGTATTCGCGCTCCACGTTGAAGGCGAAGGCGGCCGGCGTCCCGAATCGGTCCACCTGGACGGAGTGGTCGATCACCAGGTCGGCCGGCACGAGCGGATTGACCCTGGCGGGGTCGCCTCCCAGGTCGGCCATGGCGTCACGCATGACGGCCAGGTCCACGATGGCCGGGACCCCGGTGAAGTCCTGGAGCACCACCCGGGACGGCATGAACGGGATCTCGGCCTCGGCCGCAACGCCCGGACGCCAGGACGCCAGCGTCTCGACGTCCTCCGGGCGGACGATCCCGTGACCGGCGTGGCGGAGCAGGTTCTCGAGCAGGATCTTCACCGTGACCGGCGCGCTGGCAAGGTCCACGAGGTCGTCCAGGACGTCGAGCCGGTAGCAGTCCGGAAGGCCCGCGCCGAGGGCGGCCCTGGCGCTGAATGGGTCGATCCGTGACATCGCGTCGGTCCTCACTCGCTCGCTACACTCGAAGGGTGCAAGCGTACCGCGCCCGTCGCGATTGGCGCCCGATGGCTGCGTTGGCACCTGTGCTCGCTCGCTCACGCCCCTCGGGGTGCGCTCGCTCTCGTGCTCGATGCCGCCTTGGCCTCAACCGCCGGCCTCGACGGTCGAGCCCCGCATGAGGCCCTGGGGCAGCCTGCCCGGCGACGATCCGGAACGCGATCGAGCTGAAACCGAGGCGGCCATCGAGGCCGCCGGGATCGACCTCCACCCGCCGGTGCCGAGCGACCATGCCCATCCGCACCAGCACTCCCAACCCGGCGAGCCACCGGTCATCGGGATCGTGGGAGCAGGGGCGGTCGGCACGGCGCTGGGCGTGGCGCTGTCGCGGGCCGGCTGGCCGATCCATGCCGTGTCCAGCCGGGACGCCGGCCGGCGCGAGCGGTTCCGCTCGCTGATCGAGGTGACTCGCGTCTTCGCCGACCCGGAACCGCTGGTCGAGGAGGTCGAGCTGATCATCCTGGCCGTCCCGGACGACGTGATCGAGCCCCTGGCGAGCGGCCTGCGGATGTACAGCGGTCAGGCGATGATCCATACGAGCGGCGCGCTGGGGGCCGAGGTCCTGGCTCCGGCGATGGCGGCCGGCACCCAGATCGGGTCGTTTCATCCACTCGTCGCCTTTGCCGACACCGAGCGGGCGGTCGAGGCGCTCCACGGCGCCACGATCGCGATCGAGGCCGATGATCAGCTGGCGGCGCTGCTCGGGGCGATGGCCGAGGCGCTTGGCGCCACACCGGTCCGGCTCGCGTCCGGCTCGAAGGCCGCCTATCACGCGGCGGCCGTTCTTGCCGCCGGCGGGTTCGTCGCCTTGCTCGACGCGATCGCCCAGCTGGGTCGCGTGGCAGGCCTGGACGAGGCCGGCGCGCTTGCGATCTACGGTCCGCTCATCGAGGGAACGCTGGGCAACGCCCGGGCCCTAGGGATCCGCGCCGCCCTGACCGGGCCGATCACCCGGGGTGACGTGGGCACGCTCCGGACGCACCTGGGGGCCCTGCGCGATCACGCGCCGGACGTGCTGGAGCTGTACGTCGCCGCCGGGCGCCGCGAGATCGAGCTGGCCGAGGGACGTGGCGCGCTGGCACCGGAGGCGGCGACCGCGATGCGCGAGATGCTCGCAGGGGCGCTTGCGCGGCCCGACTGAACGGGTACCATTGCGAGCCATGGAGCACAGCATCGCCGCCAAGTACGCGGCCCGTCCGGCGGCTCGATTCGTGCGTCCGTCCAACCGGGTTCGCGAACGCCGGTTGGGGCTGCGACCGGCCGATCCGTTCCGCGCCCCCGGAACCCGATCGACCGTGCTCCACGGCCCGGACGTGGCCCCGCTGACCCGGCTGCGGGCCGGTTGGCGCTCCATCAAGCCGGCACGACCGGCCGACCAGCACAGCGGCCGGCCGCGCCCACGGGTGGTGATGCACTGGGCCCGATCCGGGCGCTCTGGAGCAGGGCCGCAACGTCCGCGCGCCGCATCGGCGCCGTGGTCCGCCTGAGGGCCGCGATCGCCACGTCCGCCGGCGGCGTCGTCGTTCGCCACGAGCACGGACGAGCGTGGCTGGTGGTCGGCAGCCGGCGCCGCGAACGCGATGGCTGGACCTGGACGTTGCCGAAGGGCACGCCCAAGCCGGGGGAGACCCGCGACGAGACCGCCCTGCGTGAAGTGGCCGAGGAGACCGGGCTCGAGGTCCGGATCACCGGGCCGCTCGACGCCATCGAGTACTGGTTCGTCCAGTCCGGGCAGCGCATCCACAAGACGGTCCACTACTTCATGATGGAACCCACCGGCGGAGACCTGGCCAACCACGATCACGAATTCGAGCAGGTCCGCTGGATCACCTTCGCAGAGGCGGCGTCGATGCTGACATTCGAGACGGAACGGATGCTCGTGGCGCGCGCTGCCAGCCTGGTCGAGCCGTCCGCCCCGGTCGCCGCCGAGGTGCGATCGGCCGAGACGATGCCGTGACCGAGGCGATCGAGCCGACAGTCCACCAGACACCGCTCACCGAGGTTCATCGAGAGCTCGGCGCCCGCCTGATCGAATTCGGCGGGTGGCTGATGCCGGTCCAGTACGGCTCCATCCTGGAGGAGCACCGAGCCGTTCGAGAACGCGTCGGCCTGTTCGACCTGTCGCACATGGGCGAGCTCCACGTCGAGGGGCCCGACGCCGGCGCGGCCCTCGCCGCCGCGCTGGTCACCAATCCGCCGAGCCTGGCCATCGGCCGGGCGCACTACTCGATGATCTGCATGCCGGATGGCGGCGTCATCGACGACCTGATCGTCTACCGGCTGGCCGAGTCGAGGTTCCTGGTGGTCGCCAACGCGGGGAACGCCGCGACCGTCTCGGACACGCTCGCCGAGCGGCTGGAGCGGTACAGGGCGGTGCTCGACGATCGATCACTGGCCACCGGCCTGCTGGCCGTCCAGGGCCCGCTGTCGGCCGGTGTCCTCGGTCCGCTGACCGATGTCGACCTTGGCGCCCTGCGCTACTACGCCATCGCGGAGGGAGCGGTGGCCGGGATCCCCGCCATGGTCGCCCGGACCGGCTACACCGGTGAGGACGGCTTCGAGGTGTTCGTCGACACGGCCCGGACGGCCGAGCTGTGGGCGGTCCTGCTGACCGCGGTTCGAGCCGCCGGCGGCCTGCCGATCGGTCTCGGCGCTCGCGACACCCTCCGCCTCGAGGCCGGCATGCCGCTCTACGGCAACGAGCTCGATCTCGATACCACCCCGTACGAAGCCGGTCTCGGTCGGGTGGTGAAGCTCGACAAGACCGGCGACTTCGTCGGCCGAGCCGCGCTGGAGAAGGTCGCTCGGGACGGGCCGGCGCGGAAGCTCGTCGGGCTGATCGTCGAGGGCCGCGGGATCGCTCGCCATGGCCACCCGGTCTGGGCGGGGGAGCGGCGGACGGGCGTGATCACCAGCGGAACGCAGTCGCCGACCCTCGGCGTGCCGATCGCGATGGCGTACGTCGCACCCGACGACGCCGAGCCGGGTACCGTTGTCGACGTCGAAATCCGCTCCGCCCGAGTCCCGGCGCGCGTCGTCGCCCTGCCCTTCTACAGGAGGCAAGCCTGAGCCCGATGGTACCGACGGATCTGCACTACACCAGGGACCACGAGTGGGTTCGGGTCGATGGCAACGAGGCCACGGTCGGGATCACCGCCTACGCGGCGGACCAGCTCGGTGACATCGTCTTCGTCGAGCTGCCCGACGTCGGCCGCTCGCTCGACCAGTTCGCGACCTTCGGGGTCGTCGAATCGGTAAAGGCCGTCAGCGACCTGTTCGCCCCGGTGGGCGGTGAGGTCGTGGAGACGAACGCCGCGCTCACCGGCCAGCCCGAGCTCGTCAACACCGAGCCCTACGAGGGCGGCTGGATGGTCCGGCTTCGCCTGGCCGATGCGGCCCAGCTCGACGGCCTGCTCGACGCGACCACCTACGACGCGCTGATCGCGGCTGGCTGATCCTCGCAATGCCATACGGTCCGCATACGGCCGCCGACCGGGCGAAGATGCTCGGGGCGCTCGGCCTCAGCTCCATCGACCAGCTCTTCGACGACATTCCGGTCGCGCTGCGCGCCTCTCGACTCGACCTCCCGGATCCCGAACCGGAGCTCGAGCTCGCCGCCCGCCTGAGCGCCCTGGCGGCCCGGAACCGGACCGACCTGGCGTCGTTCCTGGGCGCCGGCGTGTACCGCCATTGGAGCCCTCCCGCCGTCGACCAGATTCTGCTCCGTGGGGAGTGGTACACGGCCTACACGCCGTACCAACCCGAGATCAGCCAGGGGACGCTCCAGAGCATCTACGAGTACGAGTCGTTGCTGGCCGAGCTGGTCGACCTTGACGTCGTGTCGGCGTCGCACTACGACGGAGCGGCGGCGACCGCCGAGGCCGCCCTGATGACCTGCCGGGCCAATCGGCGCGAGCGAGTCCTCGTCTCGCGCGGCGTCCACCCCCATTACCGGGAGACGCTCCGGACCTACTTCAGCGGCGGCCTGCAGCTCGACGAGATCCCCCTCGTGGCCGATGGCGAGGCGGCCGGCACGACCGACCTCGCGGCCCTCGAGCGGATGCTTGCCGAGCCCGACCGACCGGTCGCCGGCGTGATCGCGGCCCAGCCCGACTTCCTCGGGCTGCTCGAGCCGATGCCGGCCATCGGCGAGCTGGCCCATGCCGCCGGGGCGCTGTTCGTGGCCGTCATCGAGCCCGTCGGATTGTCCGTCCTGGCGCCACCTGGTGCCTACGGTGCCGACATCGCGGCCGGGGAGGGACAGCCGCTCGGGATTGCCCCGCAATACGGTGGACCGTACCTCGGCATCCTGGCCACGACCGACTCGCTCGTCCGCCAGATCCCGGGACGGCTCGTCGGGCTGACCACCGACCTCGACGGCCAGCGCGCGTTCGTCATGACCATGCGCGCCCGCGAGCAGGACATCCGTCGCGACAAGGCGGCCAGCAACATCTGCACCAACCAGGCGCTGCTTGCGCTGGCAGCCTCGGTGTACCTGGCCACGATCGGACCGCACGGGCTGCGCGACGTGGCCGCCCTGGGAGCAGCCCGGGCAGCCGAGCTGGAGGCGGCCCTGGCTGGCGCCGGCGCGCCGCGGATCCATCCCGGCCCGTACCTGAATGAATTCGCAGTCAGGGTGCCCGACGCGCGGCTCGTCCACCGGCGCCTCCTCGATCGCGGGATCCTCGCGGGCCTGGTGCTTGCCGACGTGGAGCCGGATGACCCGAGCCTGGCCGACGGGCTCCTGGTCTGCACCACCGAGGTCACGACGCCGCAGGAGATCGAGCGTTTCGCGGAGGCCCTTGCCGAGATCCTCGACGGACGTCCGCCGACCGCCGTCGAGGCGGGCGCCGGA
>Ga0153916_10003072_pt1 | contig 12306 bp, 18 predicted proteins | sample Opewatmetagenome_FD_109642 | JGI IMG/M metagenome (GOLD analysis project Ga0153916, IMG submission 109642) | Freshwater wetland microbial communities from Ohio, USA - Open water 3 Core 3 Depth 4 metaG | ecosystem: Environmental > Aquatic > Freshwater > Wetlands | place: USA: Ohio, Lake Erie...
ATGAGATTTTAAAAAAAGCGGCGATTTACTTCGCGGGCGAGTCGAAATGAAGTACGCGTTCATCGACCGGCATCGACGCAGCTACGTAAGCGTCCGGTTAAGGCCGTCTTGACGGCGAGTCAGCCGTTGATTTCATCGGCGTAGATGTCGTGGGCGAATGCCGTATCGAGTGCGGCATCGAGGCGATTGAGAAGATTGACCAGGCTTTCATCATTGCGACGTAAGAGCGCGGCGTACATGGTGTGCTCGTCTGAGGCCACCGCGGCGCAAGGGATCGGGTAAATCTGGCCGATGGAGATGTTGCCGCCACCATCGATCAGCGCCTGGATATGCGGCCAGGGCGTGTTAGGTCGTTGGTCGTCCGCCGTCAAGCGGCGCGATCGATTGTGATGGCCAGTTCGGCGGCGATGTGCCACGGCAACAACTCCTCGACACGATTGATGGGATGGTCGGCGATGCGTTCCAGCACGTGGCGCAGATAAGCTTCCGGATCGAGACCGTTGAGCTTGGCGCTGCCGATGAGACTGTAGATCGCCGCCGCGCGCTCGCGCTCGCCCCCGCTGTCAGCTCCGACGAACAGGAAGTTCTTGCGCCCAAGGCGCGCTCGGCGGCATTGTTGTCAATCTCGATGCGCCCGTCGTTGCCATAACGGCACAGCGCGTCCCAGCGCGCCAGCGCATAGCGGATCGCACCGGCGATCCCGGACTTGTTAGACACTTGAGTTAAGGTGGCCCGCAACCAGCGATGGAAGGCGTCGAGCAATGGCCCGGCCCGGGCCTGGCGCACGGCCCGGCGTTCCTCGGGTGGTCGGCCCCGGATCTCGCGCTCGATGCCATAGAGCTCACCGATCCGTTCCAGTGCCTCCTGGGCGAGCGGCGAGGCGTCGGCGAGGTGAATGTCGTAGAACTTGCGCCGCACATGCGCCCAGCAGGCCGCTTCCGTCAGGCCGGCGGCGAACAGCCGGTCAAAGCCCGCATAACCATCGGCCTGAAGAATACCGGTAAAGGCCTTGAGATGTTCGCGCGGGCGCTCGCCCTTGCGATCGGGGGAATAGCGAAACAGCACGGCCGGCGGAGTGGTATCGCCCCAGGGCCGATCATCCCTGACATAGGTCCACAGCCGTCCGGTCTTGGTCTTGCCGGTGCCGGGGGCAAGTACCGGCACCGGCGTGTCGTCGGCATGCAGCTTGTCGGCACTGAGCACATGCGCGGCCAGCGACTCGACCAGCGGTTGCAGCAAGTCACTTGCCCCGCCGACCCATTGCGCCAGTGTTGAACGCTCCAGTTCCACGCCTTCGCGCGCATAGATCTGGCTCTGGCGGTACAGCGGCAAGTGATCGGCGTACTTGCTAATCAGCACATGGGCGAGCAGTCCGGGACCGGCGAGTCCGCGCGCGATCGGTCGTGTAGGTGCAGCAGCTTGCACAATCGTCTGGCAGCTTGAACAACTGAGCTTGGGACGCACATGCCGTATCACCTTGAAGCGGGCGGGTACGTACTCCAGCACCTCCGCCACATCCTCGCCGAGTGCGCGCAGCGTGCCGCCGCAGGCGGGACAGGTACAGGCCTTGTCCTGTAACGGCGCGTGCACCGTCGTCTCGCGGGGCAGATGCGCGGGAAGGGGGCGGCGCACGGGGCGTTTGGACTGTCGCGGCAGGGGTGTGGACGAGGCGCGCGCGGCTTCGGTGGCCGCGAGCGCTTCGAGCGTCAACTGAAGTTGCTCGATCTGTTGGTCGAGTTGCTCGGACGAACGGCCGAACCGCGCTCGCTTGAGGCGGGCCAGCGTCAGGCGCAGCTGCTCGATGGCCGCCTGTGCCGATGTCAGCGCCGTCAGCGTCTCGATCACGAGTCGCTTCAGGCTCTGGATATCGTCTGGCAGTTCAGCGCGTTGCACGTGTGCGATTATAGCCGCATCAGATCCGTGATGCATGCAATAAACGCTATAAAATAAGGTATTCCGTTACGCTGCGCGTGACGGCGCCTGCGGGCGCAGTGGGCGTCGCCAGTCGATCCCTTCCAGCAGCATCGACAGCTGCGCGGCACTGAGTGATACGGTCCCGCTCTGGGCGCGCGGCCAGACGAAGCGGCCTCGCTCCAGGCGCTTGGCGAACAGGCACAGGCCGTCGCCGTCCCACCACAACAACTTCACCCGATCCCCGCGCCGGCCCCGGAACACGAACAGCTGTCCCGAGAACGGATCCTCGGCGATCTGGGTCTGCACCAGCGCTGCGAGGCCATCAAAGCCCTTGCGCATGTCGGTCACGCCGGCTACCAGCCACACGCGGCGTTCGGCCATGAACGTCAGCATCGCTGCAATAAGAGATCGAGCACCGGCGCGAGCGAGCGCGCATCGACCGGGGCGTGCAACTCGATGCGATGGCCGCTCACCAGCGTAATCGTGATCGTGCCGCTCCCCGCCGCGTCGCGGATCAGCGCCGCACTCGGCGCGTTGACCCGAACCGGCAAGAGCCGTGTTGCGGTGACTGCCGCGTCCGGCTCCAACAATCCCTGTTGATACAGTCGGCGCCACGTAAACACCAAATTGGCATTTACCTCGTGACGGCGTGCCACGGTGGCAATCGATGCGCCGGGCTGCAGCGTCTCCTCCACTATGCTGCGCCTTTCCACCACCGTACGCATGCGTCGCGGCGGCTTTACCACCCTCGCTTGCTTCGTGTCCATCCGCACCTCAACTGGACACGACCTACGTGTCCATTAACCTAAGGACACACATCATCTCTCGCTTGATTAATACAAAACAGGTGCCTTCACCGGACGCTTACGCAGCTACAATGTGAAGGCCATGTGCGACGCACTCCAGGTGTCGCGCAGTGGCTATTACGCAGCGCGTGGCCGTGCGCCCAGCGCACGTCAGGTGCGCCAGACCGCACTCACTGCGGAGATTCGCAAGATCCACATGGCAAGCCGCGAAACCTATGGCGCGCCACGGGTTCACGCCGAGCTCTGCGCCCAGCGCGTGCCGTGCAGCCGTAACACCGTTGCCAAGCTCATGCGACAAGCGTCCATCATGCCCAAGTGCATTCGCCGGTTCCGGGTTACAGCGGACTCGCGTAGGACCAAGGCCTCGCCCAACCTGATCGGCCGAGTGTTCACGGCAGACAGTCCTAACGCGTGCTGGTTGAGCGACATTACCTACATCCCGACGCGGGAAGGCTGGCTTTACCTGGCGGCCGTATTGGATGTGCACTCGCGCGCTGTCGTTGGCTGGGCAATAAGCCGAACCCTCGACTGCCAACTGGCCAGGGATGCCTTGAGCATGGCGATCGGCCGGCGCGGGCCACCGGCTATCCTGCACTCCGACCAGGGTACGACCTACTCGGCCGCCGATTACCGGAAACTGCTGGCGGGGTACCCCATGATCCAGCCAAGCGCGCGCCGGCCCTCATGAAGCGCCACGGGACATCCAAGTCTCCCTGGCGCATTCGGGACTCGGCGCGATGGGCCTCCTGCTTCGCCCGTCGGCCCGCGCCTCCCTTGGGCTCCTCGACTCGGTGCTGCGCACCTTCCCTGTCTCGTCAATCGGTTCATGCTTGCGTTAGCCGGACTGCAATAATACTTTTACATAGATTTACCACGATTTTGTGTGCGCTCTGCTATCATGAATAATCTATGGCTTTACGATGTAGGCGGTCCTGCTAATTACACTGGCGACGCTAACGCGTTGACAGCCGTTCATCATGATTTGTTGGGATTGCGTTTGTTTAATGGAGTACGCAATGACAGTGACTAATAAGGCAGTCGGAGCACTGATCTGCGCCGCGCTCATGTCCATGGCGCCAGTCGCCGCAATTGCCGATCCGGACGACGCACATCATCCTAAACATGCACCGCGTGCCGAACACGCACCTCATACGTGGCATGGCGATATTCATAGGTTCCCTGAACACGACCTGCCGCGTTGGCGCGAAGGGCATTGGCAACACGTCGATCACGACGGGCGATTTGGATGGTGGTGGGTGATTCCGGCGTTTGACATCTGGTACCTGTATTCGGCCCCTGTTTACCCTTACCCGAATCCCTATATTCCCCCGATTGTGGGGGAACAAGTCCCTACCCTGGCACCAACACCTGCGCCTAATGCACCGCCGCCGCCTGCACAATATTGGTATTACTGCGAATCGGCAAAGGGCTATTACCCCTATGTAACAAGCTGTCCAGAAGGGTGGCAAAGGGTACCGGCAACCCCACCTGAAGCGCCAGCGCAATGAAGGAAATGACTCGTAAAGAACCGAAACTCATTATATTGCTTGGCAAAGTGACCCTCGGTGTTGGCATGGCATTGGTCGCCTGTGCCTCAATACCGAGGGGAACCGAGTATCGCGATAATGCCAGCGCCCGGCAAACTTTTGAACAGTTCGTCGACGACGATGCCATTTGCCGGGATTTCGCGCGACGGCAACTTGGCGCGAAGCCGCGCTAATGATGCCGCCCAAATCCGGATCGCGCCCTTCGATGATTCCCGCTACAAATTTTGAGATTTTTTCCAAGTGCGCATCATGGCGATTGCCGCTCAGTATGGCTTTCCTCGAGTCACTGTTGACGCCCAACGGGCAATAGCCAGGCACAAACATCCGGACATTCCTTGAATTATATGGACATCGATATACCATTGTAATTGCTTGAAGTGCGATGACTTTGGTGTTTCGGCGTCCGCATATTAACGCCAATAATACTGACAGAATCGATAGTGCGGAAAAAAACTGTAAAAATCGAATGACTGGTTATGGCGGAAGACGACGATGAATTGCAGGTTTTTCTCGGTAAGGCCGCCTAATCGAGCGATATCTAGTGGCTATGGCGGGGTGAACGCCTATTGAATACGACTGGCTTTTCAGAAAAGAGGCGTTTATTCTGCCTTGTATGTTCAGAGACCTGAGAGGTTTTCGCGCATGAGCGGGCCTATTCTAGTTTCGTCATTGAAAACCAACCAAGAGAACGATTCATGAAACGCCTTATCAAACTCGCTGTAGTCGCGGTGGTGGGCATTGGGACTCTCGGCGTGATGGCTGGCTGCGCCCATTCCTTCATGCATAAGAATCCGCAAGAACGCGCGGAATGGGTGGTCAAGAACCTCAGCGAAGATCTGAAGTTGAACGAGGCGCAGGTGGGCAAGCTCAACGCGCTAAAGGACGAACTGCTGGCCATACGCAGCGATTACCAGAAGAAACACAGCGAGACCCAAAAAACGATCGGCGAGCTGCTTTCGCAACCGACCTTGGATCAGACGCGGGTGTTGGCACTGATTAAGGAGCGCACTCAACAGGTGAACGATAATGCGCCGCAAGTCGTGGCCGCTTTCGCCAGTTTCTACGACAGCCTCACGCCGGAGCAGCAAAGGATGCTGCACGATAAGGTCACCGAACGGATAGAGCATTATCACCGCTATTGGCACGATGAATAACCGCTGCCTGGCCTTCGGTAAACCGGGATACGGAGGACTAACAATGCAAGCGAACCGCTACCTCGCCACTTGTTTGGCTGCTCACCTAGTCCAACACGCTGGTTCGGCCAGCGCAGGCATACTGAAAGTGGTCAACAGTTGCGCCGGTGGCCATAAGTGGCCGCCGGCTGCTCGTGGCCACTTCCAGTCACGCACTATCGTGAAAAAATTTTCCAAAGCTGCCATTCGCATGGAAAAACGAAATCATCTCCAGCCCTACCGAATGCCACTGCGACAACTTTTGCGGCATTGGATATGAGAATATCAATGGGGTAATTGTGGTCGGGTAAGGAATGGAGCGGATCATGTGCAGCATCGCAATAGCGACGGATGCGTACACGATCCTCGCCTTCGACCATTCCCCGGTTCACTCGTCACTAGTACTTCGGCGCCATCACGATGATGGTGAAGCTATTTGGAATCATCGGCGGCCTGGGGTTGGGTTGCTCGCCAGTGGGTGCGGGCGTTGGTCCAAATGACGCGCTAACGAGATAGATGCTATGGGAGACGGGATCCAGCGCCAATGTGCGTACCTTATCTTGCGTCGGCACATTGGCCATGACCGTAAAGTGTTCCGGGTCGTCTTCATGAACCAGCGTAAGCGTGCCGTCGCCGTTCGAACTGAATACGATGCCGAAATTGGGGTCAAATGCCGCCCCATCCGGCGCGCCGCCAATCGGCACGACGGCGACTTGCCGCCCCGACTGCGCATCGAGAATCACCATCTTCCGGTTGTCGCATGCAGAAAACAGTCGCCGATGGGCGGCATCAATGGCGAGCCCCATGGGGTTGGTGCACGGGGCAAGCGGCCATCGACCTTGCACCGCATTCGCGGTTTGGCCGATGACCACCAGTTCAGCCGTATCTTCGATGTTCACAAAAAGATTTCCCACACCATCGTGTGACCGCCACTTCTGGCGTGCCACCGAGCGCAACGGTTGCCAGTGCCTGGAGATTGACCGCATCGATGACCGTGACGTTGCCGCTACGCCCGTTAAAGCAATAGACGCGCTTCAGCTTCGGTTCGTACAGAATCGTGTCCGGGTTGTCACCCGAAACAGCGATCGTCCGCACCACCTGCAGGTTCTCCAAATTAAAAACCGTCACCGTATTCGCGCGACCGTTGCTGGTGAATCCGCGCTTCAAGTCTTGGGCAAGCGCGATGCCGTGTACGCCGGCGGTGCCCGCAATCTCTCTTATCACTTGTCTGTTTTCGACGCTCCACACCTGCACACGATCGCCGCGGGAAATGAACAAGTGCTGACGCACAACATCGAAAGTGATGAAGTCCCACCCGGGACACCGATCATGATGCGATCGACAACCGCGTAATTGTTCGTATGTGACTCCTTGGCGGGCAGTATTGCACATCCCTGAATGAGGATCAGCAACGTGGCGGATACGATGGGGAAATATTTGCGTAGGAGCTTGTTCATGGCCATCGCTTCGCCTTCTCGGGAAGGAACCAAGATCCGAACGTTACGACAGTTTGAACGCGTTGATCAAGTGTGAGTTTAAGCCAACGACAAAAAGCGTGGATGGTAAAACCGGTGAAAAAAACCCACAGGTGAAGGTTCAATGCCTATAGCAAAGCCACCTCAGGCTTCTCTTTCCAGGTGGGAGATACTCTACCGATACTCTATCTTCGAGGCGGGTGATTCCGCCTGGTCTCTGATCATCGTTTCCACTTATTTCGGCACCTTCCTGCAAGTCGTCCTCCAGGAGCCCGGGGCTGACTTCGGCTGGGCTGTCACTGTGGGGGCGTTGATCATAGCGGCAATCTCGCCTCTCCTGGGCGCGGCCGCGGATTACAGTGGGCGGCGACAACCTTACTTGCGCTTCCTGGTCTGCGGTGTCGTCCTATGCACAGCTGCTCTAGCCTGGGCCACCACGATCGCGGTCGCCATATTGCTGTTCATTCTCGCCTATATCTGCGTCAACGGCGCGTTTACTTTCTTCACCGCGATGACCCCAGCGGTAAGCAATGAGAGAAATGTTTCCGCCGTAATCAGCATGACAGTGGGCATCGGTTATGCCGGCAGCCTCGTGTGCATGTTGATCTTAAGCAAACTCGTCCCAAGCGATGAATTGGCAGGCCGGGTCTTTTTACCCATGGCCCTCATCTATCTGGTGCTGGCCTTGCCGGCCATGTATCTGGCGCCTGACTTTCCCTCGAAGGCCCGTTCCCGCATGGACATTGTTGCGGCCTATGGGCGGATTCGACAAACCTTTCGCGAGGCGCGGCATTATCGATACTTGTTCCGTTTCTTGGTCGCCGATTTCTTGTATGAGAATGCCGTGGCCTCCGTGATCACCTTGATGGGGCTTTACTCCCGCAATGTGATGGGTTTTAAGTCGAGCGAACTGGCAATGCTGTTCGGCCCGGCTATCGCCGTGGCCATGCTTTCGGCTTGGTTTATCTTTGGCCCGCTGGTCCGCGCTATCGGTCCCAAAAAAACAGTGCTCCTTGATCTATTCATATGGCTTCTGCTCTTTGCCTTGGTACTTATCATCCATCCGGGAACTACCTTGGATATAAGTGGTTTCCATATTGATGCGAATACCCTATTTGCTATGACGATTGCCCCTCTTGCAGGGATGGGGCTCGCGGGCGTGTGGTCTTCCAGCCGAGTCATGTTGACCGCGCTGACACCCGCGGAAAAGTCCGGTGAGTTTTGGGGGCTGTACAACCTTTCCGGACGCACCGCCAGCGTATTAGGCGATGCGACGTGGTCCCTTGCGCTGACGATCCTGGGTGAACAAATTATCGGCTACCAGATGGCCGTTGTGGCATTGGCGGTCTACATCCTATTAGGGGCCGTCATGATTGCCACCCTTCCGGATATTCGTCCCTCGTCACAGAATTTCTTGTGACCATTTTTCAATGAAGAGGACGGTTCGCGCCCACTGACATCGCCAGGCGCCGTAAAGGCATCGATCATCGCCATTTTTTCGCACCTGGGGGTGACATGGACGTCCCGTCGGGTTGCGCGGAAAATTGCGAAACTCATGGTCCCGGTGGGCATTCGCCGATTTTGCTCTTGAGAACGACTATTTTCCGCGGATCAACAAAACCGGTTTGGCGGACACCCGCACGATTCCTTCGGCGACGCTTCCGAGAAACACGTGTTGGTGGCGAATTCGCAATATAACGTAATTCGATTCTTTCGTGCAGTCTTGCGCCGGATCACGAGCATTGATACCGCATCCTTATGCGCATCATTCTTGCCCTCGCCATCCATTTGCTCGTCACATTCGTGAAACTTCTACGTCCGGGTGGCGTGCGTGCCGTCGCCGCAGAGTCCCTCCTTCTGAAACATCAGCTGCTGATCAGTCGTCGTGCCCGACAGCACGCGCCGAATCTCACTACCCTCGATCGCTTTCTGATAGGGCTGACCACTCTGTTCCTGATGCCGTCATTCAAAAAATTCAATAATATCAGGTGCTACGAATTATCAGGAAGGACAATTTGTCCAAGTTGACAACCGGCAAGCGACGCTTTACACTCAGCCATGATCAAGAGCTTCCAGCACAAAGGGCTAGAGCGGTTCTTTAAATCTGGCAGCAAGGCGGGGATTCAGCCGATGCACGCGACAAAGCTGCGCCTTCAGCTTACCGCATTGGATCACGCTAAGCAGCGGGATGACATGAGCGCCCCGGGCTGGCGGCTTCATAGGTTAACGGGGAAGTTCGCCGGCTACTTTTCCGTCACCGTGAGTGGCAATTGGCGCCTGATTTTCAAGTTCGATGGCCAGGACGCCGAATCGGTAGATTACCTGGATTACCATTAGGAGGTCGGTATGTCACGTATGCACAACCCCGCGCACCCGGGTGAGGTATTGCGCGAATATTTGCCGGAGGGCATGAGTGTGAGCGAAGCCGCCCAGCGGCTCGGCGTGACGCGGCAGGCCTTGTCGGCCCTATTGAACGGGCGCTCCGGGATTAGCGCCGAGATGTCGCTGCGCCTAGCGGCGGCGCTCGGAACCAGTGCCGAGATGTGGCTTGAAATGCAGGTGGCCTATGATTTGTGGCGGGCCAAAAAGAAGGGCCAGCCGAAAATCTCCAGGTTCCCTGCGGCCGCATAGCGTCGTGTTGGTGGCGAATTCGTAGTATGGCGTAATTTGCCTCAACCGTGCAGTCTTGCGCCGGATCACGAGCATGATACCGTATCCCTATGCGCGTCATCCTTGCCCTCATCATCCATTTGCTCGTCACATTTGTGAAACTTCTACGTCCCGGCGGAGTGCGTGCCGTCGCCGCAGAGTCTCTACTTCTCAAACATCAGTTACTGATCAGTCATCGTGCCCGACATCGCGCACCGAATCTCACTACCCTCGATCGCTTTCTGATCGGACTGACCACGCTGTTCCTGAACCCACATCGCATCCAGAAACTTTCAGTGATACTCAAACCCGCAACATTACTCAAATTCCACAAGGCCTTGGTCGATCGGAAGTATCACACGCTCTTTTCCTCATCCTCCCATTGCCGTAAACCCGGTCCGAAAGGCCCCCCCTGCGGCAGTCATCGGGGCAATTGTCGAGATGAAGTGTCGTAATCCCACGTTCGGCTATGTGCGCATCGCCCAGCAGATCTCGTATGCCTTCGGCGTCGATATCGATAAAGATGTCGTCCGTCGCGTACTCGCCAAACATTACCGCCCAAACAACTCCGGGTCTCATGGCCCGTCCTGGCTGACATTCATCGGGCACACTAAGGACAGCCTTTGGAGCATTGACTTGTTTCGCTGCGAATCCATTCTCCTCCGCAGTCACTGGGTGATGGTGGTCATGGATGTCTTTACGCGTCGGCTCGTCGGTTTCGGGGTCGAGACTGCCAATATTGATGGTGTCTCGGTTTGCCGGATGTTCAATCACGCCATCGCCGGCCAGCCGCTACCGAAACATGTCAGCACTGATCACGACCTGCTGTTTCGGTTTCACCGTTGGCGAGCCAACCTGCGTGTCCTGGAGATCGAGGAAGTGAAGTCGGTTCCGTATATGCCAGCTTCACATCCCTTCGTGGAACGGCTGATCGGTACCCTACGGCGAGAGTACCTCGATCGTGTATTTTTCTGGAACGGGGCCGACCTGGCGCGCAAGTTAAACAACTTTCGTGACTATTACAACACGCATCGCGTGCACCGCTCACTCGACGGCACCACCCCAGCACAACGAGCCGGCGCACTATCCCCTACCCCGCTACGCTTGATTGCTATGCTTGGCAGCAGCATTGTCGCGGTCTGTTTACGATCCCGGTCGCCACTTGATTATGAATTCGCCACCCACACGATCGTAAAAGCCCGCCGTACCGCGCCGGACCAGCTCAGGCGCATCGAGACGGAAATACGCCGCCTTAAGCGCGAGCTCGACCGGTTTGTCTCATTGATCGCTTCGGGCCAAGCGCCACAGCGGGTGCTCGAGGAGATTACCGCGCGCGAAAAGCAAGTATATGAGCTGGAACTCGAACGGGAGCGCCTGGAGGCCGCGGTTCCCAATGCCTCGGAGACGGAGCGCATTCGGCGGTTCGCGCATGAGCGGATTAGCCGGATCAGAGATACCCTGCAAAACGACGTACCCGGCGCTCGGGAGGCCTTGAAGCAGATCCTCGACGGCCCCGATCAGCTTTAAACTCGATGGCTCGAACTACTGGATTGAAGGAAAGACACGGGTCGGAGCGCTCTTTGCCCCCGATTCGACCGCAACCAGCATAAAGATGGCGTCCCCAAGGGGATTCGAACCCCTGTTACTGCCGTGAAAGGGCGGTGTCCTAGGCCTCTAGACGATGGGGACGTAGTGAATGAACCATCACCAAAAAGGGCTGGTATCGCCAGCCCTTATCGAATATCTGGTGGAGCTAGTCGGGATCGAACCGACGACCTCTTGCATGCCATGCAAGCGCTCTCCCAGCTGAGCTATAGCCCCAAAACGAAGGGCGCATTTTGCGGCATGGTTTACCCGCTGTCAAGGCTGTGATCCCGGCACCTCCACGCGGGTACGCACATATTCCAAGGCCCGATCAAGGCGTTGCAATGATCGCGCGCGACCCAACAGCCGCAGGGTGGCGTCGATGGGCGGGGAAACCGTGCCTCCGGTCACCACCACCCGCAGCGGCTGGGCCAGTTTACCCAATTTCAGACCGTAGGCCTCGGCGGTATCGGCGACGGCCTGATGGATCGCGGCATCGCTCCATTCCGGCAGATCGGCGAGCCGCTGGCGCAAGGTCTCCAAGGGAGTAACGACGGCATCGGTCAAATGTTTGGCCGCCGCCGCGTCGTAATCGGCGATATCACGATAGAAATAAATGCACTGCTCTGCCATGTCCTTGAGGGTCTTGGCCCGCTCGCACAACGCCGTCACCGCCTCCGCCAGGGGCGGACCCGCGGCGGGGTCGAGGCCGAGCTGCCCGATATGCCAACTCAAGTGATGGGCCACATGGGCGGGGTCCTTATTCTTTATATAGTGTTGATTCAGCCACAGCAGTTTGCCCGGGTTGATGCTGGAGGCGGAGTTGTTGATGTCGGGGATATCAAACAGGGCGATCATCTCATCCACGCTGAAAATTTCCTGATCGCCGTGCGACCAGCCGAGCCGCGCCAAATAATTCAACACCGCCTCGGGGAGAAACCCCTCTTCGCGGAATTGCATCACGCTCACGGCGCCGTGACGTTTGGAAAGGCGTTTACCATCCTCGCCCAGGATCATGGGCACATGGGCATACACCGGCGGCGCCGCCCCCAGGGCCTTGAGGATATTGATCTGCCGCGGCGTGTTGTTGAGGTGATCGTCGCCGCGGATCACGTGGGTGATGCGCATGTCGAGATCATCCACCACCACGGTAAAATTA
>Ga0153916_10003073_pt1 | contig 12302 bp, 13 predicted proteins | sample Opewatmetagenome_FD_109642 | JGI IMG/M metagenome (GOLD analysis project Ga0153916, IMG submission 109642) | Freshwater wetland microbial communities from Ohio, USA - Open water 3 Core 3 Depth 4 metaG | ecosystem: Environmental > Aquatic > Freshwater > Wetlands | place: USA: Ohio, Lake Erie...
CGTACGGTTAGCGCAGCGCCTTGACCTGGGACGGCTGCACGATGTCACCGGTGTTGTTGCCGAATGCATTGCGCTCGTAGGTCACGACCGCCGCGATGTCGGCGTCGTTGAGCTGGCTCGCGAATGCCTGCATGGCGGTGCCGGGCTTGCCGTGCATGACGATATTCAGGTGCGCGGCCACCGGGCCGGTCGCGATCTTGCTGCCTTTGAGCGCCGGGAACACGCCCGGAAGACCGAGGCCGGTCGGCTGGTGGCAGGCAGCGCAGGTCTGGTAGACCTTTTCGCCTTGTTTCATCAGCTCGTCCTTGGTCCAGACCTTTTTGGTATCGGCCGCGGAAGCGACCATTTCGGCCTTCTTCACGCTTGCCCACTTCTTGAAGTCGTCGTCGCTGACCGCCTGAACCACGATCGGCATGAAACCGTGGTCCTTGCCGCACAGCTCGGCGCACTGGCCACGATAGGTGCCCGGTTCATCGACGCGCGCCCAGGCGTCGTTGATGAATCCTGGTATGGCGTCGCGCTTGACGTACAGTTGCGGCACCCACCAGGAGTGAATCACGTCGTTGCCGGTGACCACGAAGCGCACTTTCTTGCCGACCGGGAGCACGAGCGGGTTGTCCACTTCCAGCAGGTAATCCTTGTCCTTCGCGGCCTTGTTTTCGATCTGGTCGCGCGGGGTCGAAAGGTTGCTGAAAAAGCTGATGCCCTGCTCCGGATATTCGTACTGCCACTTCCACTGGTAGCCGGTGATCTTGATGGTCAGATCCGCCTGCGAATCGTCATACATCTTGATCAGGGTCGCGGTGGAGGGGATCGCCATGCCCACCAGGATCAGGAACGGGATGGCCGTCCAGATGATCTCGATGGTGGTGCTTTCGTGGAAGGTCGCCGCCTTGTGGCCACGGCTCTTGCGATGCATGACGATGGAATAGAACATCGCGCCGAACACCACGATACCAATCACCACGCACACCATCATGATCAGCATGTGCAGGTGGTAGATTTCCCCGCCGATCGCCGTGACCGGCTTCTGGAAATTCAATCCATATTCAGCTGAGGCGAGGTTGGAAACGAGGAGTAACGCAATACCGGCAATCAGGCTGTTCCGCGTGGCGGGGCCCGAGTACTTTGTGACACTTGTAGACATGCCTACAATCTCCCAGTGATGCAATAAGTAAATCTTCGCTTACCGGCGCCGCACATGGCGCGCCTGCTTTGTCTTCTCATTCTCGCAACGGTCGGCGCCGCCGGATTTTTTGGCGCGCTTTCCGTGGGCTTTTTTATTATTTCGTGACGCAGATCAATGATTTTTATGGCGTCGCGGCATTTTGCCGCGGGCAAACTATCACAGGCTTTTTACCGCTGCAATACATCAAAACCGCCCTGAACAAAAATAATCGAGCTCATTAACCTTGTGCATAACTCAGTTTTATATGCAGCTAGACCGCAAGCACGCGTAAGTCAAAGTGCCGAGCTGCATCGCGCGCCGAACAACCGCAGGGAACGATGCCGAGCAGAGGGGCGTTGAGGCGCGCGCGCAATGATTCGACATAGCCTTCCGGTGCATGTTTCTCGGTTGTGTTGGCCACCCAGGCGGCAAGCCGGCAACCATGCCCGGCAATTGCTTCCGCGGTCAGTAATGCATGATTGAGGGCGCCGAGACGCAGTCCCACCACCAAGATCACCGGCAGACCGAGATCGCGTACGACATCGGCCATGGCCTGCGTCGAGCTGGTCGGCACCAACCAGCCGCCAATTCCCTCAACCACGACATGGTCGGCGCCGGCCGCAAGACGTGCATAGTGTGTGCGAATCTCATCGACGCGGATTTCAATACCGCCGGCCTCCGCAGCCAGGTGCGGTGCCGTCGCCGCCTCGAACGCGTATGGATTGATATCGGCATAGTCTGCCGGGACATTGCCGGCCGCGCACAACGCCAGGGCATCCTCGCTGCGCAGCCCGGCAGCGGTCGGCTGGCAGCCGCTCGCCACCGGCTTCATGCCGGCCACGCGCCCGCCACGCGCCGCCAGCGCGGACAGCAAAGCACAGCTCACGAGTGTCTTCCCGACACCGGTATCAGTCCCGGTGATGAACCAGCCGTGCGCCATGGTCACCCCGGCCGGCGCCGCAGCGCCGTCAGTGGCACGGCGAACTGGCCATTCGCCGGCTCGACCCGGCCGGTGCCGTGCTCTGGAATCCAGGCATGTCCAAAAATGACTTCGTGGCTCGCCGGCAGGCGGCCATCGGAACGTCGAAACGCTTCATAGGCCTGCTCGAAGCGCGCGAATTGACCTTTGCCGGTGAGTGTCTGCCGGCGGCTCGCGGCCGCATTGTGGGCGCCGATGGCTTTGAGGTCGCGCAACAGGCCGGCGACCGTGGGGTAGGTCAACGTCAACGGCTCCATATCCACCACCGGATCGGCAAAACGCGCCCTGACGAGTGCGTCGCCAAGATCATGCATGTCGATGAAATCGTGCACATGCACCCGGCTGTCCGCCGCGCGCCACGCGGTGCGCAGCTCCTTGAGCGTATCCGGACCGAAAGTGGTAAATAAGAACAGGCCGCCGGGACGCAATACCCGCCGACACTCACGGAATACCCGATCCGGATCGCACCACTGCAGAGTGAGATTCGAGACCACCAGATCGAACGAAGCGTCTGGTAACGGCAACGCTTCGGCATCGGCATTCGCATATCGACAACGACTCAGGCGCCGACCGAAACCGAACGGCAGGCGTGCCGTGGTATGCAGACGCGCGGCTTGTACCATGGGCAAAGCCAGATCGAGCGCGACGATCTGCGCCGATGAATAGCGCCGGCTGAGCAGGCGAGTCAGATAACCGGTTCCGCAACCCAGATCGAGTACGCGCAGTGGCCGCAGATTGATGTAGTCCAGGCGTGCCTGCAACCGATCCGCCACTTCACGCTGCAGCACGGCCGCATCATCGTAGGTCGCCGCCGCACGCGCAAACGAATCACGCACCGCGTGCCGATCGAGAGGATTGAGACCCGATGCGCTCATGGGTGAAACCCACGGAGCGTTTCGAGGAATGCTTCCGGCTGCGAGAGAAACGGCGCGTGCCCGATGCCGGCCATGGACACGAGGCGCGCGCCGCGGATGTGCCCGGCGAGAAACTCGCCGGCGGGCAGCGGCACCAGCCGGTCGTGCGTTCCCTGCACGACGAGCGTCGGCGCCTGAATCTCCGCCAGACGCGCGCGCAGATCGCTCTGTTCGAGTATGCGCAGTCCCGCCGTCAGCGCGTCCGGCTTCGGTTCGCCGTGCGCGAACAGCTCGCGGCGCAAGCGCTTGATCAACGCCCGCCCCGCCTCATCTGTCCCGATCTGCAAACTCAGGAAGCGTTGCAGCATACCGCGATAATCCTGCCGGAGACTGTCCGTAAAGCCGGCGAACACACCGGGCGCCATGCCGGCGGACCAACCGGGCGACTGAACGAATTTCGGCGTTGCGCCCACGAGCACCAGGCCGGCAACGCGTGTCGGGTGGCGTAACGCGGCATCCAGCGCCACGAATCCGCCCAGCGACCAGCCGAGCCAGATGGCGGGTGCATCGACGAGTTCGGCGATGCTGTCGGTCATGGACTGCAGCGTCAGTGGGTCGTGACCCACGCCACTCCGGCCGTGGCCGGGAAGATCCAGTGACGTCACGCGGTAGTCGCGCGCCAGCTGCACCGGCAACTCGCCCCAGATGCCGCCATGCAGCCCCCATCCGTGCAACAGCACGAGTTCCGGCCCCTGACCCTGACGCTCATAATAGAGAGTCATGGCCATTCACGCGCGCGCGGGCGTCGCCACGGCAAGCGCCTCGAGCAACCGCTCAACATGCTGCACGCTGTGCAGCGCACAGAAGCTGATGCGCAGGCGCGCACCGCCGGCCGGCACGGTCGGCGGACGAATCGCCGGCACCAGGATGCCGCGCTGGCGCAGCGCCTCGCTGACCTGCACGGCCACTCCGGCGTCGCCCAAAATCAGCGGCTGGATCGGCGTCTGCGAATCGAGCAGCTTGAAACCCAACTGTGCGGCGCCGCGGCGGAACTGGGCGATGCGCTCTTGCAGCGCCGCGCGGCGCCAGCCCTCGTCCTGCACGATCCTGAGACTGGCGCGCGTCGCCTCGGCCACGGCCGGCGGCAGCGCAGTGGTGTAGACATAGCTCCGTGCCGACTGGATCAGGAACTCGATCAGGTCGTCGTCGCCGGCGATGAACGCGCCGAACGTGCCGAACGCCTTGCCGAGCGTTCCGAGCAGGATGACCGCCGGTTCGAGTTGGCACCCGCAATGTTCGAACGTCCCGCGCCCGCCCTCGCCGAGCACCCCGAGACCATGCGCATCGTCGACCAGCAGCCGGGCGTCGTGTGCGCGCGTCAATTCCATGAGCGAGGCTAACGGCGCCACATCCCCGTCCATGCTGAACACGCCGTCGGTGAGCACGAGCTTCTCGCCCTGCGCCGTTTCCATGAGCGTCTTGAGGCGCGCGGCATCGAGATGGCGGTAACGTTTGACCGCGGCGCCCGACAGGCGCGCGGCATCGATGAGCGACGCGTGGTTGAGCTTGTCTTCGAACGCCGTATCGCCCCGGCCGAGCAACGCACTCACCACGCCCAGGTTGGCCATATAACCGGTAGAGAACAGCAGTGCACGCGGCGTCCCCACGAACGCGGCGAGCTCTTCCTCAAGAGCGTGATGCGCCACGCCATGCCCGCTGACGAGATGCGAGGCGCCACTGCCGACCCCAAAGCGCTCGGCCCCTTGTTTGAATGCCGCCAGCACACGCGCGTCGTTCGCAAGCCCGAGGTAGTCGTTGCTGCAAAACGACAGCAGCCGCTCGCCATCCATGCGCACCTCGATCCCCTGTGGGGACTGCAGCAGACGGCGCGTGCGATACAGGTGCTGTGCGCGCCGCTGATTCAGTTCATCTCGAAGTCGCCGCATAATCCGATGATTCGGTCTTTATCGCTTCTGCCGGGCCTTGTCGTCTCCGGCCATATTGGGCAGGATGAATTGCGCACCGGACGGCAGGCAATTAGTAATTAGTAAGGATCAACTTACTGTCAACAAGGATGGTTGATGGAAATTGACAACTGGTTAACTAATATACAGGATTGGTTGTTGCCACGCCTGTGCCCGGCCTGCAACGATTGGGCGGGGCCGGGGAGGATGCTCTGTCAGGGTTGTGAGCGGTCCCTGCCGCGTCTCGGCAACGCCTGCCCTCGCTGTGCCACCCCGTATGACCACGACAATATTTGGGGCTCCTGCGGCGCGTGTCAGCGACACCCGCCGGCGTTCGTGCGCACGATTGCGCTCTGTCGTTATGCCCCGCCCGCGGATCACTTTATCCGCGCACTCAAGTTCCACCGGCAACTGGGGCTGGCGCGCTTGCTCGGGGAACAGTTGGCGGTGCGGCTGCAAACGGAGCCGCGGTTGCCGGACCTGATCCTGCCCATCCCCTTGCATGCGGCGCGGCTGCGCGGTCGCGGCTTCAATCAGGCGCTCGAAATCGCACGCCCGGTGGCACGCGCCCTGCGGATTCCGATAGCCATGCATGACCTGCGACGGGTACGGGCGACCCGGCCACAGAGTGATCTTCCCTTCGAAGTGCGTCGCAAGAATGTCAAAGGTGCGTTCGCTGTGCACCACGCCGCCGCTCTCAAGGGCCGGCGCATCGCGCTCGTGGATGATGTCATGACCACTGGCAACACGGCGGAGGCCGCAGCCAGGGCGGTACTGGCAGCCGGGGCCAGAGAGGTCGAAGCGTGGGTGGTGGCGCGCGCCTGATCAGGTCGCCCGAAAAGCACAATCAGTGGACCGTCAATGCCCGCGATCGATCTTCGGCGTAGCGCATCAAGCTGGCCGAAAGCCCTCCGCTTTCCAGCGCGTGCTGGTAGGCATCGCGTGCCGCTGCCGTGTCCTGTTGGCTTTCGAGAGCAATGCCAAATCCCACCCACCACTTGCCCTCCCGTGGTTTAAGGGCGAGCGCTTCCCGGTAGTTCTTCACAGCCTCGGCGTGCCGGCCGGCGCGCTGATAAAGCGCCGCCAGAAACGCCGGCAGTTCGGCGTCGGCGTGGCCCTCACGTCGCGCGCGTTCGAGCAGCTCTATGGCCTGTGACTCAGAACCATGTTCGAAATAAAGTCGAGCCAGCTGATAACGGAACGGCATGTATCCCGGCACGCGCGCCACACCTTGTTCAAGCGTATCCTGGGCCTCAAGCCAGCGACCGGCTTCGAGCTGGATCGTCGCCAACGACTCGCGAGCCTTCACGTGTTCCGGGCGGGCGGCCAATACGGCCTTCAATTGCCGCTCGGCTTCGGGGATCCGCCCCTGGGCATACAACTGCGCGGCCGTGCGGTAGGCATTCTCTGCGATTTCTTCCGGCGTATAGGGGCGGTCGGTCTTTTCGATACGCGCCAACTCCGGCTTGTCAGGCTTCACCCCCGCCGGCTTCGTTTGCGTTGGAGATTTTTTCGGAACCACCGCCACTGCCTGTGCCGGAGGTGATGACTTGGACGCGGACGACTCAGGCGGTTGAGGCGTTGCACTCGCAGTCGCGGCAGGCGTATTCATCGGCGCCGATTCAGACGGGTTGCCTGGCAAGATCGTCGGTCCGCCGACTGTCGGCGAATTGTCGTGGGGAACAACTGTGGCTGTCGTGGCGGGCGTGGCTCCGGACTTGCTTGCCCAGTGTGTCCAGGCAAAATAACCGCCCGCGGCCAAGGCAAGCACGAGCAGTGCGCCGATCAGCAGGCTTCGCGCCTGTCGCCTTTCATCATAAGTCACCGACTGCAGGTCCTGAAAAACCGGGCGTCCGGCACGAGCCGCGCCGCCACCCTGACGCGTCTCCAGATCTTTCAGCATCTTGTTGATCAGACTCACAACCAGCTCCCCCAGACCAGTACGCCAACCGAGGCCGTGACCAGGGCCAGTAACGCGGTCACGCGCCACAACCACCGGCGCGTCGCGAGTCGATGACGCGCTGATTCTGTATCCAGAATGGCCATTTGCACATAGCGGTCCGTCACATAGCGCGCGCCCTCGCCGAAACCGGCCATAAGCGCTTTATGCGCGAGAATGTTGATGAGGCGCGGCACTCCGCGGCTCGACCGGTACAGCAGCCGCACGGCTTCGCGCGAGAACAGGCGCGGACCGCGATAGCCGGCAATCCCGAGACGATGCGCCAGGTAATACTCGACGTCCTGAAGATTGAGCGCGCCCAAGCGATAGGAAAACCCGATACGCTGCCGGAGTTGACGTATCGCCGGGTCATCCAGCCGCCGGTCGAGCTCCGGCTGGCCGAACAAGACCACCTGCAGCAACTTGCTGCGCTCGGTTTCGAGGTTGGTCAGGAGCCGCAGGGCCTCGAGCGACTCGGTCGGCATGGCCTGCGCCTCGTCCAGACAAAGCACCGCACGCTTGCCGGCGGCATGCGTATCGATCAGGAACTGGGTGAGTGCCTTGAGCAACTGGTGCTGGTTGGCCTGCTCCGGGTAGGCCACGCCGAGCTCGTCGGCGACCGCCAGCAACAGCGTCAAAGGCTCAAGATAGGGGTTGGGAATGTAGGCGGTGACAAAGTCTTCGCCCTCCAGCGCCGCCAGAAATTTCCGGCACAGCAGGGTCTTGCCGGTGCCTACCTCGCCCGTGATCTTGATAAACCCCTCACCGCTGCGCGCGGCGACGAGCAACATGTTGAGCGCATCCTGATAGGAAGAATGTCCGAAAAAGAAATGCGTGTCGGGCGTGATCGTGAACGGTGGTTCCTTGAGCCCGAAATGATCCGTATACATGGCCCGTTTCCGTGGACGTCAGCGCTTGAGCTTCTGAATGCGGCCCTGCGATTCCTGTATGGCGGTCTCCCACGTCTGGCCGTTGTCCACGAGGGTCGGCTTGAGCAGGATCACGAGCTCCTTCTTGATGCGCGTCACGAGCTTGTGTTTGAACGCATTGCCCAGTATCGGGATATCCCCGAGCAGCGGCACCGACGCGTCCTGGTCGTTGCTGCCCTCCTTCATCAGACCGCCGATGACGATGATCTGGCTGTTGGCGGCGCGCACCACATTGTCGGATTCCTCGATGGTGCTGGAGGCGAGAGGCAGGTTGAAAGCCTGTCCGCCGACCAGGAACTCCTTGTCCTTCTGCGTCACCTGACTCACCGCCGGATGGATATGCAGGATGATATTGCTCTTATCGTCGATCTGCGGCGTGACGTCGAGCGAGATGCCGGAGAAGAACGGTGTCAGCGTCACGGACGGCGGGGTTGCGGGCGTGGTCGCGGTTCCCTGCACGCCGCCACTTGCGCTGGTGACAAAGAACTCATCGCCGCCAACCTTGATCACCGCCTTCTGGTTGTTGACCGTCGAAACGCGCGGACTCGACAGCACATGCACGTTACCCTGGGTCTTGAGGAATTCGAGGAACGCGCCGAAATTCGCGGTCTTCACGGCGACACTGAAGACGCCCCCGAATGCCGAGGCGTTGGTGCCGGAGATCGCACTGAAAGCCGCGCCCGGATCCAGAATGCCGGTGTTACCGGCGGTTTCGCTCGTACCCTTGTTGAAAATCGTGCCGCCGCCCACCTGGCCGAAGGTCGAATTGGCGCCGAGCGCCGCCCAGTTGATGCCTGTCTGGTAACCATCATTGAGGTCGACCTCGATCACCTTGGCTTCGAGAATCACCTGACGCGTCACGGTGGCTTCGGTGGTGCCGAGATACTCGTCGACCATATGCAGCTCGTCCGGCATGGCGCGCACGATCACGATCCCGGCCTGGGGATTGACCACCACCTTGCGGCCATTGGCGGTGCCGATGATCGCCGTGAGACTATCCTGCAACTCCTTCCAGAAATCCGCCTTGGAATCGGTTTCCACGCGCACGGACGCGGTAGCTTGCCCGGATGCCGCTCCGGTGGTCCCTGGCAGGCCGCTGCCGCCGGAGGTTCCACCGGTGACCCCCGACTGCGTGAGTTCGCCCGAAGACACGCGCGTGAGCGACCGCCCCTTGCGCTCCAGATTCAGGTAGTTCATTGGAAAGATGCGCGACTGCATGCCGCGACCCAGAACAAAAAATCGGTTGCCGTCGCGCCGGAATTCGTAGCCGTAAACGGTGCGCAACGCCTCCATGGCTTCGGGCACGGTAACATTCTTGAGGTGCAGGGTCACGAATCCGCCGATGTCCGGGTGCACCACCATGCTGTAGGGTGTGGATTCCACCAACCCCATGAACACCTGTCGCGCCGGCGCATTGTTGACCGACAGGTCGAATCGCGGTTCGAGCACCGCGGCGGTTGCCTTCGGCGCGCCAGCCTCGATCGGGGGCAACAGCGCCTGGTTCACCTCAGCCGGGACGACCGGTGGTCCGGCCGCCTCACGGCGCGCCGCGTCAAGGGTATGCTCCACGCGCTTCGCCGCCTGATTGTCCCATTGATAGGGATTGCTCTGGCAACCGGCGAGCACGGTCGTCAAGGCGAGTGCGCAGCGCGCCAACCAGCGGGAACCGGGGGTGATGAACAGGACGGGCTTGGTCATGGCTTATCGCTTCTCTTTCGCGAGCGGCGGCAGCAGACGCAGCTGGATGTCGCGTCCAGCGCGCTGCAGTGTAACCTGAAACGGCTGAATCTCTGTAACGCTCGCCCCTTGGATGCGGTCACCGATCGTCAGACGCTGGCCGTTGATTACAGCGATTCTGCTGCGCGTTGAAATCATCGTGCTCTGCAGCTGCAAACCCTGGCGGCTCACCGAACCGCTGCCGGCCTCATTCGACAGGCTCGGCCGTGTCGGATCGGGCAGACTGTCGATGGCGTCGTCGGCCCGGGCGCTGGCGTTGCCTGCCAGACCCGCGAGCAGCATGATGACGATGAAAAGTGCAGACATGAGGAAGGTGTTCCAAGAATCATGCCAGAATGTCGTTCTGACTTCCCTCATAGACCGATCCATGCCTTGTCCAGGCTCAGCGTGTAAATCGTGAGTGACGCCTGTGAATACGGATAATGCTCGGTTGTGATCCTGATCTCACCCCAGATCACCCGCCAGGAGAGCTGCTCCAAAGCGCGGAGGTAACGCACGATATCTGGATACCTGCCCTTCACCTCGATCCTCAATCCGTGGCGGTAAACGGCTGGCGCCGTCCCGCTGCCTGCGGCAGGCCCGGTCGTCCCGGCGGGTTCCAGGGCCAGCGCCTCGGGCGGCAGATTCTCGGCCTTCACCAACTCGAGTGTCCGGTTCTGCTGCAGCATCTGGTGTACCAGACGCGTCATCTCCCGCGGTGTCACCAGCCCGCGCGTAATATCGGCCGCATTGATCTCAAGGCTCGCGAACTGCTGGCGCAATTCCGCGAGCCGCGCACGCGCCCTGGCGTCCGGATCCTGGCTGTTCTCCGTGACGATGCGCTCGATCTGGCTGTTGATGGTGGTGAGCTGCGCGAGCTTTGCGCTGATCTGCTTCTCGGACTCTTTCTGCTGGACGCGCAATGTCGGAAACAACACCTGGTCCGCGAGCAGAAACAGCACGGCGAGCAGGGCCACGAACAGAATCGCACGCTCGCGCAGCGACATGCCGTCAATTCGCGCTGCGAGGCGCTTGACCGGCTCTGGCAGCGTGGGCTTCATTTGGGCTTCTCCGCGGGCGTGGTGCGCACGACAAAATCCACGTACGGCTCCAGCACGGCGTCGGTCTTTTTCTCCGGGTCGGCCGGCTTCAGCACTGGCCGCTTCATCTGAAAGATTTCGAACTGCATGCCGGAAAGGGCAGGCTCCCTGGCCAAGCGCTGCAGATAGCGCGGCACGTTCTCCGGCGAAACGCTGCGTCCGGCCAGCATCATCTGTTCACCGGCACCGGATATGGTCAGCCCGGTAAGCCACAGGCCGTTCGTCGACTGGCGTGCCAGCGCCATCAGGTATCCCGAATAACCGGTCCCGCCCTTGAACAGATCGCCTTTGGCGATCGAACGGATGCGCTGCACGGCCTCGATGCGGCGCTCGAGATCGTTTACTTCCTTTTCCAGCCGCGGATCGGCGTGACGTATCGGCAACTTGATGCTCACGTCATTGAGCCGCGCCATGGCGGCAGCCTGCTGGACATTGACATCCCTCAACTGAATGAGCGACAACCGGTTTCGCCACAGGGCGTAACCGTACATCAGCAGGATGCCGATCAGCACCAGCGCCGCGGCCTGCAGCATCGTCGCGGCCGAGAACTTCTTCTCCTGCCGACGGAAGATCGGATGGAAAAGGTTGACCTGCTGGTTCACAGGACCTTCACCTCATGACGCAAGGCGGCGCCGATGGCCGCGAGACAACGCGCCTGGAGCGCGGGTGGCAATTCGACGTCGCTGTCGAGCAGCTGCCGGATATCCATCTGCCCGACAGTGACGTTGAGATTGGCGGCAAGATTCTCCAACAGGCCCGGTACCGGCGCCTCCAGAGGCGCGAGCACCAGATTGCGAATCGGGGCTTCGCGAAAGTGGCTCTCAAAGTAATCCAGCGAGCGTTGCACTTCGAGCACGATGTGTTCCAGGTAGGCGCCGGCATCAACGGCAGTGCGCAGTGTTTCCAGGCCCAGATTCAGCGAGCGACTGAGATAGAGCATCCCTTGACGTGTCACCGTGATCAAACCGCTTGTTGCCTGCAGCGAAAGGAACGCCACTCCGGCGGCGTCTTCGGGCAACAGGGCGGCGAGATTGCGTTGCGCAAGCTCCGGGATGTCGATGACTTCCAGACCGATACCAGCGGCTTCCATGAGATCCGCGCGGCGCTGGATGGCATCATTGCGCGCTGCGACGACATACATTTCGCGTGCCTTGGCGCCGGACACCGCACCCGGCAACTCGAACACGTCGAGCGTGGCGTCGTTGATGTGAAAGTCGATCAGATCCTTGACGCGCCAGCGCAACGCCGCCTTGAGTTCATCGGCGCTCACATCCGGCGCCTCGGTGAGCAACAGCTTGTAACCATCCGGATGCAACACGGTCGTGCAGTGCGATCGCTTCAGGCCATGCTGCGAAGCAAGCTGTGCGAGCGCTTTGCCTTCTTCTCCGGCGGGCAGGGGCCGGCACTCGCAGAGCGTCAGGCGCGCGCGCTCCGCACCCTGACGCCGGATGCTCGTCAGGCAGACGGCGTCCGCCTGGACATCAACGGCGTTCAGTCCCGACTGATCCCGCTTTTTAAGGAATGGCAGCAAATTGCTTTCCTTCCAGGAAGAATCCGGCTTTGGATACCGGCTGATCAGCAACTTTTTTAAAGTCTAGCATACGTTTTCAGAAACAACTCATTGTTGTCAATGGATTTTCCAATGGACTGAAC
>Ga0153916_10003075_pt1 | contig 12302 bp, 12 predicted proteins | sample Opewatmetagenome_FD_109642 | JGI IMG/M metagenome (GOLD analysis project Ga0153916, IMG submission 109642) | Freshwater wetland microbial communities from Ohio, USA - Open water 3 Core 3 Depth 4 metaG | ecosystem: Environmental > Aquatic > Freshwater > Wetlands | place: USA: Ohio, Lake Erie...
CTGCTGCCATTGGGGATTCAGCGGATACCTGCCGCCCCATCTGATGCCACGTGGCTTCTTTTCCACCTGCTCCATGACTTCATCCATGACCATATGCACGGCCATGTCCTGCTGGAGCCTGACCCCCTCCTTCTCGGCGGTCTCGGCGTCCAGGCCGACGAACTTGAAGCTGCAGAATTTAGAGAGTTCAGGGTCCAGGAGAGGAATGATTCTGGCGTTGACAAAGTTCTGGAACTGAGCTAGTAGGGGCCTGATTCCGACGTCGCGTGCCGCCTCAAGCTTGTACTCATTGTTTCCCTCGCTCAGGGCCTGGCTGTTGGTACCTCGCGACAGGTGGGTGTAGCCGGGGATTTCTTCCGGCGACATCTGGAACGCAGACAGAATCACACGGGCGTTGCTGTCCGAAAGATATTGAAATTCCATATCGCGACTAGACTGGTCGATGGGCACCCAACTGATATCTTCCTCGGCCCCGACGCCGAAGACCGGCATCCTCCAAGCATTGCCCACCGAATTGATGCTGGCGTTGAACTGTTGCCGGACAAACGTCACCGCCGTCTCGTCGGCGTCGTCGGACTTGATGACCAGCATTCCCTTCGAGGCCCGGCCGTTTTGGAAATAGAGTTTGTTATGGGTTCCGATGTTCAGGTGGGTGGTGACGGCCGTGATGACCGTGTCGAGGGGCGTAACCGGATACCCATCCAATTCGACGTCTGTCGTCGGGTAGAAATTGTGGACCAGACATTCTTCGGCCGTAAAGGCCTGGACGGGGCGGTAGTCGATGACCTGCACCCAGGCATACTCGTCGGCGACGTACTTTTCGGGTGCCAGTTTCTTGTTTTTGAGAGTCTCCAACATCCGGAGAGCCGACTGCCTGACCGTGTCTCCGGCGTGTTTGTACGGAGCGGCCCTGTATACTGTACCGGCGTCGATGGGCCTGAAACTATGCATCTTCCGGTCGTTTTGGTCGGCTCCCACCCAGATGATTTCAGTCGCAATCCGACCAAAAATAACGGCGTTGCGAGTCGACATAAATAGGTACTGCCCGAAGCCCAGGGTCTCCTGGTCACTCCAGCCGGTGTTGCTGCCACAGCTCAGGAGCTTGGCCTCCAGTTTTGAAATCCGCTTCTGCAACTCCTCCTTCTCGTCGGACTTCAGCTTCTCGGTGTAACCGGGTTCGGGTTCGATTCGGTAGCCGGTACTAAAGCGGTCGGGTTGGGGCCGCCCGAATGAAGCCACCTGTGAGCTACGGGTGTTGACAATGGCTGCGATGAGGTCGTCCTGGATACTGATGCGTTTCAGGAGTTCATCAGGCAGTAGCCGGAGCTTCCTTTTCCAGAGGCTCTGGTAGGTGTTCGGCATAGCCGGGTTGCTCTCGAAAGCCAACCTCTCTATGCTGTCGCCGGGGCCATTCAGGACGTTCAGTACACTCTTGACCAGGGGATTGATTTCACCAACGGCCTTGTCGTGCTCCTTCTCCTCTGCTCGGGTGACTCCACCTACTTCCTTGGTCAGGAAGGGGTCGGCGAACTGTAACCGGACGCCGGGGTTCTTTTTCTCGGAAACGGAACCGGTCATGGCTTTCAGAAGCTCACGCTGAAAGCTGCTGAGGCCCGGGGCCCCGATGTTTTTCTTAGCCATGTCTTACTCGCAGTGGATGACGACAAGGTGAGCCGGCACCGAGGCTCTGTTGACGGCGACTAGAGACCAGGTAGGGCCCCGTCGGAGATAGATGCCCGGCTCCGAGGTACTGGCATCTAGGGGCGAGAGTCGGTGGTTGTTGGTGCTGTCTCCGTTGACGCGGACGGCAACCTCTTGGTCTGTTTCCAGATACAAAAACGTCTTCAGGCTGCTGTAAAACACCATCCCGGAAGCCGTGGGGCTGATGCCGGACTCAGCCGGAAGAGGGGTGGTGGAAACGACTTCGATAAAGCTGCTTGTCACAGCCTGTACCTCAAAGGTCTTCTGGCTGGAGGCAGAAAATCCTGAGGTGATGTCAACACTGTCTCCGGCTTGGACGCCTGAGCTGCTGTAGATAAACAGGTGGCTGTCGGTACTGGGGGTCACGGACTCAGACAGCCCCTCAAAGTCCTGGCCGCTGGGCCGGACCAGTGTCAGCTGTGAAGCCGCCGCCGCCAACACCACCCAGTAGCCGCTGTTGACGACACTGAACTCATTGGCGGAATCACCGGTGTTGGTATTGGGGACAAAGACCTCGTCTCCAACCTGGACGGCGCCAAAAATAGACGAACCCGCCGCCATCTTCAGGGTGGAGTTGGCGTAAGCCGTCAGAGTCAAGGCGACTCCGGCACAGGCCACGGACCTCCGGGTCCTGAGAACGGGGTCGGTACCGGAAGTCCAGGTGATTCGGTACCGGCTGGGGTCAAGAGGTGACAGAGTCAGGGCAAAGGCTGTATCTCCGGCTATGCTGGTGGACCTGACGCCGCTAAAAATAGTCTTAACCTCTCCGGCCTGCAGGGTGTGCCCCTCTGATTTAGGGTCCTGGACCTGGACTCCGGACTGGTCTCTAAGCCAGTCACAGGATCTAAGCCGCGGGTTTGAATTGACTGTGGGGTCGGAGAAGGCTAATATTTTAATTACTACATTCAGTGTCGCATTCATCCAGGGCTCCAGTTTTAGTAAGATTACCCCGGGGACTTAGATCGACCAGCTGAAACGGCCTTTCCGGACCGACTTGACCTCGGGTTCCGGCTCCGGGTCCTCGCCCGGGGCTTCGAGGTGACTACGTATCAGCTCCTGCATCCAGGTAGACTGCTGGCCGGGGTTGGGGGCCGGGACAGGCCCCAGTTGTTGGGCTCCGGGGCTGCTGACAACCGCCGAGCCGGTGTCTTTCAGGGCCCCACCTTTGGCGAAGCTGTTCATCAGGCAATATCTAATGGCATCGCAGCCGTCGTCGTTATCGTCATCTGGGTCCTCCGTGAAGTCGCCGACGACGTCGGTCTTGAAGGCGTAGGACTCCATCTGCCGGTACAGAAACTCGACGCCGGGGTCTTCGGCCAGGAAAAACAGTGTCGGGCCCGCCGCCAGACTCCAGAGCTTAGACCTGACGACCTCGATGCCGGCTTTGACAGAACCCGGAAATTTCGACCAGTCCTTGATTTTGAAACCACGGCGCCTAAAGGTCTTGATATCAGCGGGTGCCTCGGTGTCGCCGTAGACGGTGGGGTTGAGTGCCTTCAGGTGCTGACAGGCCTCTATCTTCTCATCTAACTCCAGGCCCGTCCGGGCCACCACGTCGACGACGAAGGCGTATTGGCCCCAGATGGCGACCGTAACGGCGGCGAAGGGGTGCGTGAATCCGAAGTCGATGCCTGTCGCGAAGCGGGCTCCGACGCCCTGTAGATATTTCAGGAGGCTGGCTCTGTCGGTGACGGCCGGCACGGGCTCTCCTGCAACCATGGCGGCTATCTCTTGAGCCGACTTGACGTGGAGGTCCCGGTTGAGCCTAGGATAGACGAGGCCGCTCTGGTCAGGGCGTCTGCATAAAAATTCGCAGGTTATATATTCTGGAGTGGGGGCCCCTTTGAACCATCCGATGACGGCCGGGATTGGTTTCAGAAACTTGGACTTACTGGTCTGATGGGTAGCCAACCGGCCTTTGCAGGCCGGGAAAAGTCGACACTTCTCGCAGCCGCTAAACCCATCGACTGGATAAAATTTAGATTGCTCCATCGGAGAAATTGTGCCATACTCTTCATCAGTAATATGACGGACATCGCTATCATTAACCCAGTACCGGACCCGGGGCAGTTCCGGCTTATGGCGACTAGCCCCGCACGACTCGGTCACATCCACAATATTCCAGTGGAGGGCCTGGAGACCGGTGTTGATAGCGTTGTCGAGTTCCGCCTGAACAAGACCGATTCTAGACTTCCGAGTCGATGTCAAGAGGGTGAATGGGATAATCCCTCCTTTGGCGTCTGGTATGGATTTGGCCTGGTGATAGGCCGGAATGTTTTGCTTGGGTATCACGTCGACTTCATCAACTATAAATGCGCCATTACAGTGAAACCCGTTAGCTCCCGCCATATTACAGATAACGGTCTGGACAAACGTGGAATGCTGGGTATAAGACCTCTGCGCCGCTGCGGGGAGTTCCTCAAATTCAGAGATAGAAAGTATCTGCCCGTTCCCGGTGAACCAGGAGAAGGCCATCCGTTTTACGTTTTGACCCACCTTAAAATCTCTGACGTAGGGACGATCTGCAAATCCTTGCAGATAGCCCTGACTGACGACGCTCTGCGGCAAGATACTGGCCATGTGGCCGACCTGGCGTCCGAAGTGAAACACCATCAGGAACTCTAGAGCCGAGGCACTAAGGGTCTTTCCAGCGCCTCGGGAACTATAAATCATGAACCTACTCATGTCGCCGAAATCATTACGTCTAGCCTTATCATACAAAAACCATATCGCCCCCATGGGACTGATATTGCTTTCTTCACTGACGACAGCGTCAGGTAGATCTAGATCCAGGAAAATTTTAAGCCATCTAGAGAGCTGCTCTTGACTCTCGCACTGAGTAAACAAAGCTTTACGAATGGCTTGGATATCTGGAGCCTTCATGGATCCCTCAAGAACTCTAGAACCTTCTGATGCGCTACTTTTTTATCTTTCGCGTAGTCCTTGTACCTGATTCTAAGTAGTCGAATCCCGACCTGGAGACACTCCGCATCCTTGCGGGCATCCCGCTCCATATTAACCGGTTGGTCGTGACGATATTCACCATCAAATTCGATGGCTCGTCTGAGACTAGGCATCCAAATATCTAACTCGAATTTCTTATTAGGAAGGAGCCCCTTGACGCCCCTTTCCGGCACTTCGGGATAGTACTGCCGAACAAACTCCCGCAACTCCCGTTCAGACCTACTACTTTGACGGGCACACGTTGGGCACCAACTACCATTATTATATACATTGTTTGCTGCAGCCATCCAGGAAGGATGTCCTTCTGAACACTGCCATTCATAGAGAGTTCTATTGTTTTTATAAACAGTCGAAAGGCATTTTCCTCCCTTCGATGCGGCGTGTTTTTGTAATATTTCTATTCCCAGCGGCATCAAGCCGGCACAATAAGGACACCAGGTTTCATATAGCACACTGCTGGCATTGGCTTTCCAGGAAGGATGACCCTCCGAACATTGCCATTCATAAATATCCTGGCTGGTTTTATAAATAGCCGAGAGGCATTTACCTCCCTTTGAGGCGGCGTGCTTCTGCAGAATTTCTATACTCAAAGGGGCGCAGCCGGCACAATACGGGCACCAGGACCCGCTATGTAAAATGGAAGTAGCTGTAGCTTGCCAGTCGTGGTTCTCACTACATCTCCACCAATATTTATCTCCAACGTTGGTATATTCCGTAGAAAGACATTCTCCTCCCTTGCTTTTGGCCCATCTTTTCAAGACATCTATATTTAATGGAGCTTTATGAGCGCAATGCGGGCACCAATTCCCCTGATTCAAAACGTTATTCGCCTTAGCGCTCCAGGGAAGGTGATCCTCTGAACATTTCCACAAGTACAGAGCGTTTGCGCCCTGATACTTAGTTGACAGACATTGCCCTCCCCGGCTAACCGCAAATTCCTGCAGATCGTTCAGACTCCCCGGCGCTAAGCCGGCACAGCTGGGACACCAACTACCCTTTCGCAAAACATTTAGGGAGTTGGCACTCCATCTATACCCGCAGGAGCATTGCCAAAGATATAACGTCTTATTGTTAAAATACACGTCCGAAAGGCAAAGTCCGCCCAGACCGAGAGCATGAGCCTTGAGTTTTTCGATTCCTACTTTTTCACTCACGATTTCTTCCCCTCCTCCAACATCTTCAGGACGGCCTCAAGATTAGGGGTCGGTTCCGGATTCGGGTAGTCCTCCTCAACACGGTGTACTATCTCCCCCTCAACTTTATGTTTGTCCTTGTTCTGGCCAGTCAGGGTCTGTAACAGGGACACAAAATCCCTATATGTCTTGAAGCTCATTTCAGCAAATTCGCCTAACTCTTTAGGGTCTCCGGTCTGGAGGTACTTCCGGAACTTGGTGCCAGCCAGGCGCTGGTAGGCGGCCATGCCATCAGCGCAGAATTGAATTCCCTCCATCGTCGATTTTTCAACAGTTTCCCGGACCTTAGACATCAGGTCCTGAAGGTATTTTGTCTTCTCAGTCGCCCAGTCGTATTCAATACAGGCCCGTGCCACCATACCCAGGCCCTTGCTGCCGTAGCCGGGGTTTTGGTTGGATATCTGCTCGATGCTGTAGCCCTGGCAGTATAAGACAAACAGCTGCGCCGCGACCTGGGGGTTGAACCTGTCAGCGGTTCCTAGTCTTTTTACGGCCTCTAGTTCTCTTGGGTTTAGGGACTCGGCGGCTTTTACCAGCATCTGGTCGTGTGTCATAAGCCGTCAGTGTATCACGGACCGCCGACCAGCCCCGGCCCAGGACCCGGGAGACCAGGCCCTGTAGGCGGGCGTCGACGGTTTTGGCGTCCGGTCTTCCGGGGCCGGCGGTAAAGACGTAGTGGACAAGGTGATTTTCAGTATCTACACCTAAGGTTACCTCCGTCGAATTCATAATCAACATCGCCGACCTCTTGAGGTTGGTCAGCTGCTGGGGGAAAACCTCTCCGGTCCACTCCGTACAGGTCCTCAGGGTCTCAACCAGACCCAGGTTGGGGTCACTGGGTTGGCCGGCGCCCCTCTTCTGCAGGGCCTCCAGGAGGGGCCGGACGTCGACGCCGTCAGACATCGCCGGGCTCCGGAGCCAGGTGCCGCAGGGCATCAATTTCAGCCTCCAGGGCCTGGATGCGGGCCTGTAGGTCCAGAATCTTCCGGTGACTTTGTTTCTGATTTTCCCTCAGACGTTGATTTTCTTCTTCAAGTTTACAAATTTCTTCCTCGTATCTATCATATCTATCCATACTCATATCCTTACCCTTTCAGCCACCAGTTTCTGTAGAACCTCCGGGGGCGTCCCATTCTTCGACTGCCATCTCCTGACGTGGGTGGCCAGGGCGGCGCTGACGCCCTGAGACTCCCTGACCTCCGGTTGGTCCTTCCGGGTCGGGAAACCCCGGGTGGTGACATGGGGATTCCGGCCCCAGATTTCCCGCTGGGCATCCACCCAGGCCTGGCTGCCGTGGAGGTCTATACGGATATTAGCTGGGCCGAGGATGTCATGCATCAGGATATCTTTACCCTCCTCTGCGACGACGTGAACCAGCTTCCGGCAGTGGGTCTCCGTCCCGAAGGCATTCCGGTCAGTGAGGTTGCCGTTCTCGTCGAACCAGACCGCATACAGGGCCTTGTAGATATTGGCGTCGGTTGAAATCCTCCACCGGGGGCTACCGGGGTACCAGACCTTGCCGAACTCCTGTTCCCCATGCACATGGCCCGAAATCACCTGGCCCTGGGGGATCTCCTTGGGGTCGACGCCGCCGGGGGCGTAGAAGCCGTTCTCATACCGGGCTCCGTTGAACTCCTGGTGGCAAATGGCGGTTTCAGCTCCACCGTACTCCACCAGGGTCCCAAGGGCCTCTTCGGCGCTATGATAGTACGGCATCATAATAACACCGGGTCGCAGCCACTTCGGTTCGTCGACGACGTTGATGAGGTCTGCGTAGGCCTGCAGGGCATGGGCGGTGCTGTTGGCGTCCGCCGGCATGTCGTGGTTACCGACGAGGGCCCAGACCTCCAGTTGCCGGGACTTCAAATCCAGAAAAGCCCGCCTCCAGAACTCCATGACCTCCACCCTGACACTGGCGTGATTATGATGGAGGTCGCCTAAAAAAATAACTCCAGCGTACCGGGCCGCGGAGACCAACTCCGTGATGAGCCGAAGCAGCTCCCGGGCATCCGGGAGTTCCTCAACAGTTACATGAGGGTCCCCACAGATTATGTAGGGATCCGTCACAACACGACTCCCGGCGGTGTTGACGTCACCGTCACCCCCAATGGCAGTTTAGGCTCCTGCGGGTCCAGGACGACTTCAACGTTCTGTTCCGGCAACAAAATGAATTCCTGTCCGCCGATGACGTGCTTCTCCTTCGCCCAGGGCTGAGTGAAGAGGTCGCCTCGGACCAGAACAGACATCCCGGCCCGGAATCGGTTGTCTTCAGTTGGGAAGACGACCTTCAGGGTCATCAGCTCGACCTTATTTTCAATCCGGGCCACCTTGACGCTACCGGAGCCCCGAGCCGAGGTCTCGACGGCCGTCTTCTGGAAGGGTTCAACGGCTATCTTCTTGTTTTGGGTGTAGACGGGCCTGTGGTCCGGCCAATAAAGAGGGACGAAGTTGTTACCTGCGATACCATCAATCATTTCGATTCTCCTTTGTGATTTCCGACGGAAGGACTTCCTGATTTGTTTCCTGATTTGTCCGACTTAGCTTCAAACCAGCCTCTTGAGCCGCGGCTAGCTCCCGACGCCAACCCAAAATCCTTAGCCTAGTCGTCTCCAAGTCCAGAACCAAGCTTTTAAGATTCTCCCGGAGCCTGTCGGCTACCCCCATCAGTCTCTGGGCTTCGCCGTCGGGCATCGGCACCCCGTCATAATTCCGGACAGCGGTTTCCAGGTCCTGTTCAAAAGCCAGGATGATATCGTATTTTCTCAAAGTTAACTCTCCTTACGGTTCTCTTGTATCGTAAAGGCAAAAACAGATTTCGGTACCAACCGAAGTATCCCGCTCGCGGGCCACCGAATATCTAGCACCTTGTCGCCGGCACCTGATTCTACACGCTTCTGCATCCTCACGGTGGCGGAGCACCCTCTCCAACTCGGTTTCACAGCCAACCAATGCCAACGTCAACAACAGAATCTTCTTCATGACCTAATTCCTTTAAGTTTTAGCAGCTTCTGCTCCCGGAGCACCAACTCGCCGGCCGCGGCTCTCATGCCCGCCAGAGCCTGTCGGGATTCTACCTCGACATCGGGTCTGGTGTCGATGTCGCCGGGCGCCGTATCTAAGATGCTGTCGCTCTCGGGGTCGGCTTTGTAGTCGGCGCTACTGACGCTGCCCGCCGCCAGGAGGCTACTGATTTCATCCGGAGTCGTCCTCAGCCCCGTATCGACTAGCCTGGTATTTACGGCCTCCGCCAACATCTCCGTCGTCATGTTCTGGACCTGACGTCTGAGTACTTTATGAACCGCATACAATTTAGTACGGTCCGGGGGGAAAAAGTGCAAAGAAGTCTCGTTGTAGGCATTAAGTCTATCTCGGATCATAATTCCTATCGCCATGGCACGAAACTTGCGGTAGGCGTTCAGAGACTGTTGGTCCGTCATCTTACGGTCGTTCGCTGGCATGAATTTGTCGATGGCGAGAACAAGGCCAAGGCAATGGATTTCTATCAAATCCATATAGCTTAGATGGCTTCGGGGGGTACAGCCCCAGAATTTTCGTGCCTGTGAAATTGCAAGAGGCAAATTCTGTTCCAGAAGCTCTTTCCTCTGTTTTTTAATAGCGTCTGCCAACTGGATGATTTTACTACCCTTATTCCATTTCCGACTCCGTAGGACGAAGTCAATGAACATGTAATTGAACCGGAACCCGTAAAGGGCCTTGTCATTCCGCGCCTTTAGGGCGGGACTAATCGAAGCAGTAAAAACACTCGACCTCTCCCTAAAAAAAGGCCGGGCCGCCAGGATACCGCCATGACCCCGACGTTCGACGCAGATGTACTGAACAAAATCCTTATAAACGCCTGGACCCCAAGGGTGGGTAATGAGGGCCTGACGGAATTGAGTTTCCAGGTCGATTAGATTCCGGAACTGGTCGCGCTGTTTCTCGAGTAGGGTGCCCTCGGGTTCCTCATAACTACTGAGAACCCTTTCAAGATTGGCGGCGAACAACCTGTATCCATCTGCCCCGTCCACCAGGTGATTCATGCCGAGCCTCGGAGATAAAGAGAAGCTCTCTCAATAGTTTCTGGGTCATCCCCAAGCATTCCTATGGCTCTATTGCATTTACTACACAATAAACCCCTGATTTTCCCCGTCTTATGACAGTGGTCAACACATAGGCGTTTAATTCTTCCTCCGGGAGGCCCGTAACAAATTTTGCAAACGCCGTTTTGAGAAATCTCCATGGCTCGGTAGTCTTCTAGACTCAGCCCATAGTGATTTTGTAATTTCTTTCTCAAAATAGAATCATAATTATTGTCTCGGTATTGTTTGTTATTGGTTAACACATATTCTTTATTTTTCTGGTAGTAATCCCTTTTTTGCTTTCTAACGCTCTCCTGATTTTTTACCCGGTATCCGGCATTGTGCTCAAGAATTTCTTCTCGATTATTCACATAATATTCAGCCGCCTTAGCGTTTTCAGAAGCTTTGTTCTTTTGATAATAAGACGCGCGTTTGATTTTGAATTTGTCTTTGTTTTTTTGATAATATAAAGCGTCGCTGATGACCTTTCTCTCTTTTTTCTCCACTTCCGAAAGTGTGCTCACTTCGACTCCCTCACAGGCCCGTACAGTTCTTCGTAAATCTCACACCGCATCTTAGCATGGCGGCCAACGGGGCCGTGTCTGACCCGACCATCTGCCTCCTGACGGTGGTCGTCGACGTCGAAATCCACGACGTGGCAGAAGTCCTTTCCAGCTACCTTCCGGGTCCCGCGGCCGATGGCCTGTTTGACCTGAACCTCAGATTTTCCTCCCGCCCAATATACCAGGAATTTAACAGCCTGTACATCAGTACCAGTACTTATGCATGAAGTACCAACTAGAATTGGTAGTTTTCCGGCGTTGAACTCCTGGACCAGGGCGTTTGGATCCGACTCCCAGAAGTCCTTCGGGACCTTGCCGCGATTCTCGCTCAGGGGGCCGTGAGCAAACCCGACCCGGTGCTGGAGGTAGGGTAGCAATTTTGTAAATTGTTCGACTTCATCTATCAAAATTAGTACCGGCATGCCGGCGGAAACAGCGTTATTGCAGAGAGCTGCGACTAACCTAGTCACTTTGGGATTGTAAAACAGATGGAATCTCGTCATTTCGTTGGGGTCGTCGGACCAGAAATCTCCGTTCTGAGGAACTCTAAACATCCGAAAAATTGGCTTCGCCAGATAACCCTGGTCAACGCCCTGCCTGACTGTCATTTTGAAAACCGTAGGGCCTGTGATGGCATCAAGAAGTAAGCCAGCTCCATCACCCCGCATCTGGGTGGCGCTGAAGAAGAACCGATACGGAGCCTGAGACAACATCCCGAAACAGACTTTCTGTAGGGTAGTTGCCGGAGTCATGTGACTTTCATCGGCACAAAATACCTTCGTCTCCGACAACATAGTGTAATCTTTAGAGTTTTCAGTGACTCTGGTTAGGGACTGGGCACTACCAATTACTATGAGTTTCTTGGCTTCTTTTTTGCCGTCAAAATATCTCCCTACATATCTGAGCCCTAAATGCTTAACAAATAGCTTATAGAGCTGATCGCTGATACTATTAGATGGAGCCATTACTACCGTTTTCTGTCCCAGCTTCCTCACGATGTACATGAGGGCCAGCGACTTCCCCAGTCCTGTTCCTACTTCAATCCGTGCGTGTTTGGCTTCTAGGAGCCTGTCAACAATCAGTTGTTGATAGGGATATAAATCAAAAGGTTTCTGGTCCCAGGGAAGTGGATTCGGTTCCGGGTACTGGACCTGATTGAGGGCCTGGGTTCCCAACCTCTCTCGTAGATACCCCGCCAAGCCGCTGTAGGTGGTCCAGGAGCCGTCTTCTGCCTTCCGGAGTAGACAGACCTTGGTGGCGGCCTTCAGACCCTCCAGATGCCCGTCCAGGGCCTCCTGGCCATACTTCTTCAGGAACCAATAACTATTCTTCTTGAATTTTTGTAGGGCGAACTGAGCCTTGAGGTCGGTGTAAGTCAGACTCGACCTGAGGGCATCGAGTTGTAACGCCGTCAGGGTCTCAGTGATTCGTAATTCCGTTGGGTCCGTAGCTGGAATGTACATGCCGACAAGTGTACCATGACTGGCTCCGATGACAACTGAACCTACTATATGTAACTGTCAGACAACGGCTTACCTTTCGGTGTTGTGTCTTTTGGCGACGCCCGCCCGCCCCGAAGGGCGGCGGCGGAGCCCTCTAGTCTATCTCTATAGACTCTGTGTATCGCTCGCATACCGAAACGGACTCAATAGATACCGATTCGTTCCCATTACATACCGAAACGGACTCCTTGGATACATCTTGGTACGTATTGGATACCTTCATGGTATGCAATAGATACTGGGGGTATGCAATAGATACCGAAACGGATGCCATTGACACCTCGACAAAAAGCAGGTAAC
>Ga0153916_10003076_pt1 | contig 12301 bp, 8 predicted proteins | sample Opewatmetagenome_FD_109642 | JGI IMG/M metagenome (GOLD analysis project Ga0153916, IMG submission 109642) | Freshwater wetland microbial communities from Ohio, USA - Open water 3 Core 3 Depth 4 metaG | ecosystem: Environmental > Aquatic > Freshwater > Wetlands | place: USA: Ohio, Lake Erie, Old...
GGCTTATACGCCAACCCAAGCACGGCCACCTTCCTCCCGGAAAGCCCTTCGTCCTCAGCCACTCGGTGGATCAGATCCATCACGAAATGGGGTTGAGAATCGTTTACCTTGCGAGCAGTGTGGATCAGGGGCGTTAAATCGGGCGCGGCTTCCACTAAGAACCAGGGATCCACGCTGATGCAGTGTCCCCCTACCCCTGGGCCTGGACGTAAGATTTTCACGCGTGGGTGCCTGTTTGCCAGGGAGATCGCCTCCCATACGTTAACCCCGAAACGTTCTGCTAAACGAGAGAATTCATTGGAAATAGCAATATTAACGTCCCGATAGGTGTTTTCCATTAACTTGACCATCTCAGCCGTTGTGGCATCGGTCAGTAAGATTTCACCTCGCACGAACAGTGCATAAAGATCCCGAGCCGCCTCGGCAGAAGCCTGGTCGATCCCGCCAATGATACGCGTGTTTTCAATTAACTCTTGCAGGATCTGTCCCGGCAGCACCCGCTCAGGTGTATAAGCCAGGAAAAAATCTTGACCCGCATTTAAACCTGAGCGCTCCAGGATAGGTTTCACCAAATTCACAGTTGTGCGCGGGGGACTGGTTGACTCGAGCACCACCAGATTCCCTTGCCGTAAGTGAGGAATGATTGATTCCGAAGCGGCGCTTACATAACTCATATCAGCGCGTTTATCATCATAGAAGGGGGTTGGCACAGCGATGATAAATGCATCCGCTGGTGCTGGTGTTTCCTGTATAATCAAGTTTCCAGAGCGCACTGCAGCTTGTACCAGGGTCCGCAGACCCGGCTCGTGGATATGGATATCCCCGTTGTGAAGCGTGGTGACTACCTGCAGGTTGACATCCACTCCCACCACGTGTAACCCGTGAGTCGCAAATGTGCTTGCGGTTGGCAAGCCAATGTAGCCTAACCCCAAAACGCAGATCGATTTAAACATCACTCCACCACCTGGCGGGGTCTGAACCGTGCAGTCAAGAAACGTCCGAAAATCTTTAACGAGCTGCCGTAGGCGATCCTGACACCATTTTTGTCGTTTGTTAATATTCGCATGGCTATCCACGGGGTAACTGTCTCTGGGCGTTCTGCGATAATGTTAAAGATTCCTTTAACTCGCTCAAATTCTGCCGGGCGGTCGCGATACTGTCCTTTGATCAAATCGGTGTATACCATGCCGGGTTGAATCGCTCCAACGAGAACTGATGTCTTTTCCGCCTCTTTCATAAATGTATCGTTAAAGAAACGTAATCCGGCCTTTGTCAAGCCATAAAGGCTCAAGCCCATCGTCATGCTTCGACCATTACTACCATAACCCTCTATATTATATATGCTGCCGAAACCCTGTCCCAACATCTCGCGCATTGCCACGCTTGACCCGTTTATCGTCCCAATAATATTGGTGTTGACTACCTGGTGGACTAAATCAGGGGGATATTGCCAGGATTCGATTTGGGGGTGGGCAATCCCGGCGTTGTTGATCCAGATATCCACCTTGCCATAATGGTTTTTCGCGGTATCCCACAACTCCTGGACCTGCTCTTGAACAGTAATGTCGCAAGGCACTCCGAAGACCATCGTGTGATCGTATTTTATGCCCAATTGCGAGACTGCCTGATTAACTGCAGCTTGGGTTCTTCCACTGACGACGACTGTACAGCCCAAAGACAGAAACGAATCGGCTAATCCATATCCAATCCCCCGCGTGCTTCCGGTAATGACGACAACTTTCATACAAACCTCTTTGTAGCTTAAATATCTCGGTTGAAATGTGGTATTTGAGCCGGTAAATCCGATATCATTTCTACCATCCCGGCGAACGCGCCATCTCTGAACCAGGGGGTCTGGTAAACCAGCTTCTTTTTACCCTTCTTTTGGATGGTATACACATTTGCCTGGTGTGTTTCCATCAAGTTTTCTAGCTTGGCGCGGGCTGCCTCTGGATGGCAATCCAGTAAATTGGTGCCGATCAGCTTCTCGCCACCATCCTCCTGAAATAGTTCCAAAGCTTTATCATTCATCTCCAACACAATGCCATCTTCATCACAAACCGTGATAACTGCCGGAAATTCTTTTACCCATGAATGCTCTTTCATCCTATTGTTGGTGGTGCGATGACCCTTTTTGGGGCTGCTCGAACCGCCTCTCCTTTCGTTTTTGGGACTACCTGATACACAAAGACCTTGAATTGTATCATGCTTCTAAATTTAACTTCGGAGAGGAGATTTTTTATATATTACAAAAAATGACAGTCGAGTATGTTCGGTAAGGGTGAAAAGGTGGTGGTAAACGCTGCGCGTTTCGATGAACAAAGTTTTATTGAGACAAACAGCCGTTTCTCAATGCTATTCCCCTCCGTCCCTGTTTATCACGGGTAAAGCAAGTTACCGGTTTATCTGAACGTCAATCACCTTGAACCGTTCCGCAAGATCTTCTGATTCGCTGATTGGCTGCCCTTGGATTTCCACCCAGGCATGGGCACTTAGCCCGGTTGAGGTTTTATTCGCTCCAATGCGCAACTGAGCTTCAATGCCACGCCGGCTCAACATGAAACGCAAAGTGAGGGCTTTGACCAGGCAAGTCATAGGCAGCAGATGTAAACGCGCCGCCATCCCCACCACTAGCTGCAACCGTTGCGCTAAAACCAGAACATTGGATTCGCCAGCAATTTTATTAAGAATTGGGCGAGGGGTGGCTGCCAAGCGATCATAACTCACCCAGAATAAAGCCAGGTAGAAACCCAATAATATCCACCAGGCCTCCACCAGAGCCAGCCATTCTGGTAAAGAAAGTTGCCAGGCGAGAAGCGTTTTATCCTTAAACGCTTTCCACAAGGCCGTTCTCCAGTAGATGGTTCAGGAGTTCCAATATATCTTGTTCCAATTGGACTGGGACAACTTCGTATTCATCCAGAAGCACCTGGTAAATCTCCCTTAACGGCTTACCATCTTTTAATAAGCCCCATAAACGCGCTCCGACTTCATCCAGCGCGTAATATTGGTTGGTTTGGGCATTGAGTAAGACGATATCCTCATTGTCAGTAGTGGACATGACATAATCAGGGATATGCAAAGCGGCGTCCAACGTTAGCATAAACTCTCCAGTAACTCCTGTACCTTGGCGAGGGCTTCTTTACGATGCGGATAAACCAGCCGATAAAACGGTATCTGCCGCGCTACCCGGCCGCAGAAAGCCAGGTGATTTCCCAGTAGCGCTGGGTCGAACAGGCGCGTCCCAGCGGTGTGACGCAGCAGCATTTCCACAGCCTGGCCTGACGCAAGCGATAACAAGTCGGGGTTTTCATCTTTTCCGGCGTGGGCTAAAACACAAATCCGATCCAAAGGAATATGTTCTGGCAGGCCAGGTCCAGGCTGAGCTTGCATGGACAGCTTGAGCTGTGGAAAATGCGGCCACGAATCCACTCCTGCTTTACTGTCAGTCACTGGCAGGATGTCATCCGCCACCAGACGCCAATCCGGACGGCCTGCATCTGCCAGGCAGGCTGCCAGGGTGGATTTTCCCTGCCCCGATTCGCCCAGGAATGCTATGCTGTGCCCCCTCCAGATGACTGCGCTGGCATGAAGACACCAAACGCCGCGCAGCGCCAGCGCCAACACCAGAGCAGGGCCAACCAGGATTTCACGATCCAAAGCCGTTAGTTGGGCTGGCAATCCACTGTCACCCGGCGCCGTTTCTTTCGTCCCTTCCACGCGCACAATTGCCCGGCCGCTGGGCGCGATATAAAAACTGCTTCCCCCGGCCACCTTGAGCAAGGTACCGGGGGGAGCAAACCAGCTTTCCACCTCCCGCTGTTCGCCGCCTACCCACCCCACCGTGCGGGAGAGCAGAACGGCTGGAGCAACCGGCGGCGCTTCAGTCGCCGGCTGTGATCCGCTTATTTCGAAAGGCGCAAGTTCTGGAACCGGGCAGGCAAAATAAAAATCCTGCCCGGCTGGACGGTAGCATGCCATGCCGTAACCACGGTCCTTTCAACCTGTCACCCTAAGGAGGAGGAAATTCCCCAGGTTGAGGAATGGGCGTGCCGAATATATCCTCAGGTGGTGGAAGATTTTCTATTATGGAATTGACGCTTTGCCGATGCTCAACTGTGCTGGCGCCTCCGCTGTCGCCTGCGCCACCGGAAACACCCAGGGTTAAGGTACGCAGATCGCCCAATTTTCCCAGTTGGGGCTTACGATATGGCTTGCGGGATTTACCCTTGTTCAGCAAGAGAGACTGATAATCACTTAACATAATCTATACCTCTATTAATTTGATAAAGATGACGATTGACGCCATGCTTCATAAGATATGCATAACCAGGGCGCTAACACCTCCGGCCCATCCTGGGCTGGTGTGAGTGGGACATTCCAACGCTTCGAGATCCAATCCCCTTTCACAAATTTGCGCCAACCCGACTCGGGATTTAGAAAGCAGGCTTGCAGGGCGACTTTTTCCCGTTCAATCCCACGCGAATAGAGTGATGCCAAAGAAGTTGGTTGCCGCCGGCCGCGGATGATTTCTGGCAGGCTGCCCCGCATAGCCGCGCGCAGGACGCGTTTATAATAACCGCGATAATAGAGCTGATACGCCGGGAGGGTCAGCACAAACTCAACCAGGCGGCGATCGCGATACGGGTGGCGCAGTTCGAGCGCATGCCGGTTGGCGTTGAAGATTTCTATCGTGCTGCTTTGGGCTGCCTCTAAACCTGTCAGGTCGCTGCGCGGCTCAGCAGCAGGATCGAGGCTACCGTCAATGCTGGATAAATACCCGGCTGCCAGGGGTGACAGCCAGGCTGGGACTCTGCGCTGACGATGCAAGCGCCTCCCACCGGGGATATTATTGAGCATACGCTGGGCTGTACGTTGGAGAAAGCCAACTCCCCAGGTCCCGCGCAGGCCGGCGTAACGCAGGTAGAGACTCACTTCCCGCCTGGCTTCCCCCACCCGCCCTTCGGCGATCAGATCAGCCAGCCAATCCTCCGCCCCACTGTACAGGTGATCGCCAAAGCCGCCAGTCAGCAGCACACGCAGCCCTTCCGACTGCGCTCGATGATAGGCGCGCTCTTTGAGCAGACGATAAAGATTGCCCTCGGGATAGTTCGGGTTGAACGGCCAATCCGCCCTATTTTTGAACGGCCAGAGATCATCGCAGGGGATTTGAATCGAATTTATACCCCATCGGGCTTTGACCGCCTCGATATACTGCCGTTCATCGCACTCGGTCAGTTCATCGAAAACATAAGAAATCGTGGTAAGTGCAAGCGGCGCCAGCATGGGCGCGGCCAGGCAGGCCACTGAAGTAGAATCCAGGCCGCCGCTCATCAGCAACCCCGACGGGGTGGTAGAGCGCAGCCGGCAGCGCACGCTTTCCTCCAGCAGGAGGCGAAATTGCTGTGCGTATTCCTCATTCGACCAGCCGCGCAACCGGGCGGAGAAATCCGGTTGCCAGTAGCGCCAGGTGCGCCGGGCCGACACCGTAACCACCATCACCTGGGCCGGCAGTAATTCATAAACGTTCTCGAACAGCGTTTGTCCATCCTCGGGCGCCTTCAGCGCAAAATAATGGGCGGTCGCGCGTTCACTTGGCCTGACTTCTGAACTATCGGCCCCCGCAACTGCCCAGGGTTCAGAGGCGATCACCAGGTGCGTGCCATAGAAGGCATAAAACAACGTTCGATCGCCCAAGGCGTCGCGGGCGCAGATCAGCTCGCTACGTCGCTCATCCAGGATCACCAGGGCAAACTCACCGATAAAATGCTCAAAACAACGTTCACCCCACCGGTCATACGCGTGCAGCATCAGGGCAGCATCCGAAAGCTGCCGCCCGTCGGTTGGGGCAATCTTCAATTGCTCCAGCAATTGGGCCCGGTTATCCAACCTTCCATCCAACACAATCTTGAATGGCAGTCCATCCAATGCCAGAGGCTGCCTTTCTCCCACCTCTTCCGGGGTGGTCCAAAAATGCCAGTGCCCCAGGGCGAACTGGCCAGCCAGGCGCACATCGTTCCCATCCGGGCCGCGATGGCTCAGCCGGGCCATGACGCGTTCCAATACGCCGGGTTCTACCGGCGTATTGGAACGCTCGTGAATCACAGCAATCGCGCTCAAGGCTCGATTGCCAACGCTGGGTCGCCCATCAGAGACCAGCCCAGCAGCACATACAGTAGCTCAGGATGCGTCTGTGCCAGTTCGTTCTTGGCCTCTAGCAAGGCCTGCCCAACCGTCATGCCCGGCGTTACCATCCGTGGCGTCAGCAGCTCACCAAGTAGCTCTTCAGAGGCTGAGTTCGTCAGCGTCGATGCGCCCAACACGACCGCCGCTCCCCGGTCACCAGAGAACAGGAAACTCTGCACCAGGTAGTTGTTGACCGGGTCAACCGTGTAGGTGTTCCAGCAGCCCCACTGCACCACCACAAACGGCCGCCCAGCATTCGTCAATGCCGCGGCATGCTTGGTGTTGAACAAGTTATTAAAGGTCCATATCCCCGCACTGGAATGCCCCGTGAAGGTTACCAGCGCAACTCCCTGGTTCATCGCCGCCAGCAGTTGCATGCGAGCTACCGCCACGCTCACATCATCCAAATGGATGTTTTTGAGTGACCAATTGGCGGGCATGCTCGCCGATAGACCGAGACTGATGTTCTTGAAAGACACGATCCCGTCGTACTTGTCCGAGACAAACACCGCCGTGCGACCGTAGTCTTTACCTGCATAAGCCAGGGTCTTGTTGATCATCAGATTCAGCTCTGCCGTGCTGCGCACTGGGAAACGGCCAAGCGCCAGGTCAGGTACCCGATCCCCGTTCAGATCCGCATACAATGGGTCGACAGGGACGAATTTGGCTATTGGGCCTGTGTCGACATACAGGGAGGGGATAAAGCTGAGGCTGCCCAGCCCCAAGTAGTTGCGGTAGTCGTACGTATCGCCGCCCACCAACAGTACATATCGGACGCCGAGGTTCTGGGCGGCGTATGCAATATACTGCTGGATGGCCTGCGGATCGATGATCCCATACGTATATTGGGTATATAGGTCGGTCACATCCACCACACTCACCGTCAGCCCCTCCGCCTCCCTCGCCTGCACCAAAGGCTCGAGCCCACCGATGAAATCGGGATGCGAGATGATCAGGTACTGTGCCGGCTGGCTCAGATCGGCTGCCACGTGCACCGCCTCCAACACAGGCACATACAGCGCCTCGGCCGTGGTCACCACGTACGTGGCCGCCTCGTTGGTCCCAGCGAAGGAGGCCGTGAATGTTCCGCCCACCGCCTGAACTTTGGCTCGATCGAGGCGCATGATATCGTTCCCGCTCATGCGGTACACCACCACATTGCTGCTGGGCAGGTTAGAAACCTTGAAGGCCTTGCCAGCTGCGTTGAAGGTTAGCCGGCCATCGCCGGCCTGGAATTGCCGTGGGTAGGTCAGGTTGAATTGATCCAGGTTGACCATGTCATATTTCACCCCGGTGTCTCCAGGCAGAGTCAACTGGAGCGTGTTGGCGCCTTCGTGTAAGGTGCCAGCCGGCAGCGTGATTTGTAGCCTCTGCTCTACCAACCCATTGAAAAACTGATCGGTCACAGCCACGTCGTTGACTTTGACCACCAGGTGATGGTCGGGGCTTTGTGGCCAGTCGGTCACTCCCCACACGACCAGTTGGAGGGTGGCTGAAGCCGAAGGGTCGGCCAGCCCGTTCACCTGGAATGGGAAGCTCCAACTCTTGGAGCTCTTGTAGACCATCATGGAGGTGTCGTACCAGGCGTCATCGCCGGGAGCATAATCAACGTAGGCGCGCTGCCGGTTCACCACCAGGGTTTCAAGGTAAGAGCCAGGGGGTGTCAAGCCGGTGCCGGGCTGCGCATTATTCGTCTGTATCCGGTTGGCTGGCGTCCGGCTAACCTGGAGGGTATATATATTAATATCGGTGTAGATTGTATCCAGCGCCTGACCGTAGAACTCGATGTACCCGCCCGGGCCAAACTTACCCTGCCCGCTCACATACACTGGAACCATCTGGCCGCGGTTGGTCAGCGTGATCTTCGCGATCGGCACACCTGCCAGGTCAAGACCAGCGTCGCGCAGCATTTCGTAGGTTACGCGGTAGATGCCAGTCTGGCGCACCTTCAGGTTGAGGGTGGTGGTCAACTGCATGCCAGGCTGACCACCAGCCGGTTCCAGGGCTGCCGCGGGGAGTTTCATGTTCTTCTTCAGTTCGTCCTGGCGCGCGTTGTGCTTGCCAGCATGTTCATTCTGTATGGTGGCCTGATCAATCTTATCTTCTTCTACCAGGCTGCCGTATTCCTCGCCAAGCTGGAATGGACCATGCTGGCGAGCTTCGCCCTTGATGCTGATGTCTTCGATGTAGAAGACATTCCCGGCCAACTGTGCGCTGAAAGTGTAATCCTGTCGCTCCAGGGAATCGGTCACCTGGGAGGGGATCAGCTCTGAGTTGATCAGGGTCAATTGACCGCCGTCTTCGACGTACAGGTTGAAGCCGACATTTCCAGTCTCGGTGGCAGTTGACCACTCGAAGTTTACACTGTTGCCCTGGCGCTGCGCCCGGAAGTACGACACCGTCACCGGGGTGGGTGTATCTCCACCACCGCTAGCGGTAATAAAGGGGTCTTCGATCTCACCGACGATCGGGTTCCCGGAGCCATCTTTCGCAATGCCGTAGGGCTGGGGATTGTCTGGCGTCGTATCGTATAGGCGGAAGCGGGTATAGTAAGTTCCAGCATTCAACTTACCGTCTGTGCTGACGGATGACGGGTAAGCGAAACTGATAGAATTACTCACTCCGCCGGGACCACAGTTCACCGGCAAGTTATACACTTCGTTGGACTCGTTGAAATCTTTATCGTTGTTCCAGTCAATCCAAAAATATAACTGGCGAGTCCCGGCAGGTGAGCAAGTAGCTATTACAGTTGCATAACCAGAGCCTGAATTCCAATTGCCCGTCCAGGTGATGCCATCATCCGTGGCTTTGTAGGTATAGGTAGCTGAATTGATCCCATCTGTAGCGTTGGTGGTGACTGATGCGCCGAGGAAAGTCGTTCCGTTGAGTGCGAACGCACCACCCTCGTTATACAAGTTCATATTCAGGTAAGCGGAGGGCAGGTGACCAAAGTTACCGTTCTGGTAGGTGGCTGTGTCGTCATTTGAGTCATGCGGACCATTATAAGTGCCGGTAGCATAAGCCGTATTCTTGACACTGCCAACCGCAGCATTCCCATTTTGAACGATACAGGTGCTGATATGGAGGTCATTGGTGGCAACTGCCACCGGTAAAGGCGTGACAGGATTACTCCAAGTACAACTGGGCGTAAAAGTATCGTCCGTTAGTGTAACCGGGTCAAGTGGAGCATCGCCAGTGTTTTCTACAGTGAACTTGTACCAGACTTCATTGCCCGCGGGGATGATTAGGGAATCATACCAAGGCCCAGAGGAAGAGGCGCCTACCTGCTTCAGCAACGAAAGCGAGGGTGTCAGGTCTTTCACCAGGAGATCGGCGGTGGAAGTATTGCCCGTGCCGCCGTTGGTGGAACTGACGGTGACCGAGTTGTGCTTGAGCGGGTCCCCAACGGTGATTGTCCCAGTTACATTCACCGAGAAAGTACAGGTTGCCCCAGCGACCAAAGAAGCGCCGCTAAGGCTGATAGTGGATGAACCTGGAGTGGCAGTTATCGTCCCCCCGCCGCAACTGCCCGAAAGACCGTTGGGCGTGGCAACCACCAGCCCGCCAGGCAGGTTATCGGTAAATTGCACACCAGTCAGTGTAGTGGAGAGATTGGGGTTATAAATGGAGAACTTCAGGGTAGTGGTGTTGCCCGTAATGATCGTGGTCGCGCCAAAGACCTTGGCAATGACCGGCGGGGCAACGACAGTAAGCGAAGATGTACCATAGCCGTTGGGACCGGTATTGGGACCGGTCTCGGAGGAGGTGATACTTTCGCTGATGTTCGTGTAGTACCCGGCCACATTCCCCTTGATGTTAACCGAAAAAGAGCAGGAAGAGTTCGCCGCAAGGGTTCCACCGCTCATCTGAATAACGGATGTACCTGCGGGGGCTGAGATGGTCTGACCTGATAATGAGCCAGTCGTGCAGGAAGGGGTGGTCAGGCCATTTGGGGTAGCAATCACGAGACCAGCCGGCAAAGTATCCTTGAAGCCGACGCCGGTCAAGGCAGTGGAACTATTGGGGTTGATAAAGCTAAATGTCAACGTGCTGGCACTGCCCTGGGCGATGGATGTGGGTGAGAAGGCTTTGGAAAGCGTGGGCAGATTGGGCCGTGGACAGCCTGTGAAAGAAATGTCATCTAAGATCATTACTGAGGTTGGGCTTGCTGCACCCATCGCCATGATTCTAACTTTAGTGTTGATAAGACCTGTGGATACTGCCACATTTACGATAACAGTATTATCCCATTTATTTTTGCCTACTCCATTATTGGTAAGTGAATTATTATATGTGCCAGAATTATCAGCTTCGCTGAAGACGAAAATCGAATTATTATTATTACCTTTCCAACCATTAGCCCCTAACATATTAAATGCGGCTGATATTTGTACACCGCCATAGTTACTTGTGTCCAACACAAATTCATAATATGGGCTTGTATTATAGGTTGGCGGAGTATCTACCGTCCAACCAACACTACCCCATGAATTGACGCCACTGGTAGAACCGGTAGTTGTAGTGTCTATAGAAAAGGTGCCGGTGGAGCCGGTGGTACTGGCAGTGGATACGTCTACCACCTTGGTAGTGTATTCCGGGCGATTGCTAGAGTCCCAAACACTCCCTTGACCGGAGGTGGGCATCGTCCAGGTAGCAATCGTGACCCGGTCTGTACAAGTAGAAGGAGCGGGTGGTTTCGTGGTGACAATCAGCGAATCCGTAGCATTGCTGCCTGTATCGATGGTATTGATAAACAGGTTGTTCGTGGTGTTGGTATACGTAGTTGTGACCGTAGCGGTGAACTTGACCGTGAGAGCAATGGTACAGGTGCCATATCCCGCCACAGTAATACCCGAAAACGAGACAGAGGTGGCATCCACAGTAAGGGATGTCGGTGAGGGAGAAGAGCCACAATTGGTGTAAGTCACTGTTGAACTGGCAACCTGCATGCCAGAGGGCCAGGAGTCAGAATCTGAAAAATTGACGTCAGAAATCGGACTCGGACCAGGATTGGTGATCTTAAACGTCAATGTTGAGGTTTCACCGGGATTTATCGTTTTTGGAGAAAACGACTTGGTGATGCTCGCATTAACGATGTTGGCAAAACGCGTCTCCGCGCTGAAATCTGAGTTGTAGTGATAACTGGAGCCGGAAAAGTCATAGATCAAAGTGGTGAGTGCTTCCGGATTGATCAGTGGCGAGACCGGCACGGAAAGGATTTTTACCTTGTAGGTAACCGTAATATCGCCGCCGGCTTTGCCCGTGCTCAGGCATGAGCGGTAGTTCGGGCTGTTGGGATTGTTTTCCCAAACACATGCATTGCCATACGCGGTGGTGTAAGGGGATGCCATATTGCCAGAAGTTTCCGCCGTATAGGTTGTCTCGACCGCTAAAGTCTGAAAGATGATGTTCGGGAAGTTGATGAAGTTCTCGATCTGTTCGTAACCATTGGTGGCCGTAGAACCAACCAACTTGATCCAATAGGTTTCCCCAATCATCAAGGTCATGGTTCCGCCAGGAGATATGCTGTTAAAATCCACGCCATTGGTGCTCAACTGCATATCTGAGACTGAGTTGCGCGATTGTGAAATCAGGTGCTCAACAAACAATTCGCGCGGGGTGGTAGTCGAAACCGTTCCCGACCCATCCTGGGCTGTGATGTAATAAGGGCGAACGTGGTTATATGCGTTAGAATCGCGGGTCACTTCCGCTTCAAAATAAGCATCTGCACAATTATTAGCAGCGATCGAGAGTGTGATTACATCCAGGGTGCCAGAACGCAGGTTGATGTAAGGATCGGGATTGGAAGAGTTTGCAAACTTATCATAGGAATCATCCCATATAAATGTAACCGTGGCTGTTGTATCGCTGCCACTGGTGTTACACACCCGTGCCCCAACCGGGAAGTGGTTCGGGCCAACATTGACATTGTTACTGTCCAGGCCGATCACGTTCCAGGTAATAAGCTCCACGGTTAGCGTGGCAGCCGTAGCTGGTGTCTGCGTGGGGAACAGCAACCCAAACAGGATAAGAAGCATAAAAATACTATAGAGCAGGGACTTGGATTTTTGTTGTCTCATATGGCCTCACAAGGTCTAAAAAGGATTTTAAATTA
>Ga0153916_10003077_pt1 | contig 12301 bp, 9 predicted proteins | sample Opewatmetagenome_FD_109642 | JGI IMG/M metagenome (GOLD analysis project Ga0153916, IMG submission 109642) | Freshwater wetland microbial communities from Ohio, USA - Open water 3 Core 3 Depth 4 metaG | ecosystem: Environmental > Aquatic > Freshwater > Wetlands | place: USA: Ohio, Lake Erie, Old...
CGTCTAACCCCCACATATAGCCATAATTGGATAGGTGACCAAGCATTTTAGCGCCATTTAAGCGCCATTAATTAATTCTTGAAATGGACCGTGGGGAAAAAAGATCGGTCCCTACAAAACCCTGGAGACCGATCTATTCAGGAACCAATTTATTGTTTTTATATAAATTTATTTTTCCAGATCCCTAAGATCAATCGGGATCGGAGTGAGAATATCATCCATCACGTGAGCTGCCCTCCATTGAAGCTAGTTCACCTGGACGAGCTGCTTCAATAGGGTTAATGGCACCTAGAAAAGATTCAATAAATCGTTGGATCGGATTTCCTGCAAAGTGATCCGAGGCAAGCAATAGCAGCGCAAGGTGGATTTCCAATTCAGATACCAAGTTCAGCTGGTTGGAATCATCCGAGCCAAGCGCTTTGATGAATGCAGCCTGGTGTGTTTACTTATGTGTGCTTACCTGCCTTTTTTCAATTTGGGTGACTTGTATCTATTGTTGTGTATGCTCTATATAATTTATATCAATCTTCACCAGGTTGACTTGTACCGCAATCTGCTAGTTTATGACAAGAGGTTTTGCTTTGTCCCCACCTAGTTTGATTGTCACATACCCGATAATTCTTCTGATTGTCTAGATAACCTGCTTCTAATTGATGATATCCGTAATCAGCTAGCTTTCGATTTGTCATGGAGGAATAAACCTTTTCGATTTGTCATGTGGTAAAAGCAAGCAGTGGATATCAAATCACCCCAATTGGAGAGGTGGTAGGTATGAACATAAGTTCAGAGAACGAGTAAAGCATAAGTGGGAAGGTGAGGAGCTCACAGATCCCAATCCAATGGACTTATTACCAGAGTTGGTAGTTCTAAGAGTGCTCATAACAATGGTCTTATAGAAATTGAATGAACAGGTCTCCCAAAAGAAAAAGTCAAGTAATAAACAAGATTCACTCGATACTAACATATAGACAGAGAAGCTGGGGGTGTACCCGATAATTCATCACGAGGATACCCTGCGGATATTGCCGATTTGGAATTTTCTTGTAAAAATAAGCAAATCCGATTAGTGTCTGCCCTCGCCAGGGATGTGGTCAATGCTGTCGCAAAAATTCAAAAGATGCATAATAAGAATACGCGTACCAAAACTGAAGTGAGTTGGTTAATGTCGTAGGTCAAGGAAAGCCTAGAAAAATTCCTAACCATCGAGAATAGGGCAGCATTTATTGAGTGGTTAATAGAACAAAAACCCTAAACATGGGATGGCTGATACAAACCATAATTAACTACCCGAAATTGATTCTTGATAAATTGGCTATCCTCGCCATTAGAAAATTTCCGGAAAGATTGACGGATTTTTTCAAGGATATCTGTGCTACGACTATGTCAATGGAATTATCTAGCAGTCATCTCAGTTTCCATAGGCAATTCTGTAGTAACTTTTGCATTTGTAAGTTGACAAGTAGAGTCGCATTTGTAGATTTGAACTATTGATGTTTCTATTATTCGTTGAAACAGCCTTTTAATATCCTCTCTGCTACCTATAGTTGGTCTGTCCGGAAAGGAATTCACTGCCCTAAAACATCTTATTGTTAATATCCACTACAACTTATATTACCAATAAAGATATCCCTCCTTAGTCAAAAGTCAACACGGCTCATAATTATTTAGTTGCAAATCCAATTAGTACAGACCGATTCACATCACTGCCTTGGTTAGTTTTCATCAGGTGTCAGGGCTCTATATGAGCGATTAATCATAATGATATATGTGGACTAGAATATATATCCTTTTCAGTCTTAATATTGTCAACATGGGTCGAGAGAGAATTTTTCCTTGGAAATATTCGTTAAAGGTGGATGGCACATTTGTGCCTATTAGATTACCGTTATGTGCTATTATTAATCGAAAATTAATGGTCAATATTATCGCAGTTAAACTATCGGATTAGACCTTGTAGTACACATGTAAAAAAGCTATAGTTAAAATGAGATTATTTTCAATCGAATTTTGGGATGACAACAATGTATGTTACGATCTTACCAGTAGCATAAATGCTCTAAGGAGATCCATCTCTAAAAAAACGTACTTTTGGTAATCTCAAATTACTTGAAACTTGGAAAGGAGGCAATTCACCCTGGACCGATAAGGCTATTCTTTCAAATGTTATAATTCATTGAAGCTTTAGTACTCGTTAATATTTATTTTTATTAAGAAAATAGTCGAACAGGGATCTCTTAAGACTAAACCGGATTTACATCGACAATTCAGCCAGAAGGATAATCGCGAAGCTTAACACTGATTCTCAGCCTGGTTTCGCCTATCTGCCTATCTAATCCGTGAGAACGATTGCATTATTAGTTGTTCGACATAGAACGACATTAGCATTTTTTCGGTTAATATTTATTCATTATCAGTCGGATTTTCGGTTAAACATTACTGATAGCTGTGAGAAGTAGTTAAATCGAGTGAAGCCGAGCATTTTTCACCAAGAATGTCGGTTTGGCGGAGCGCGGGAAAATTTACTTAGCAAAGGAAAAGCAGGGGAGGGTAATATGGACAAGCAATCAAACACCACTAACCATATAGAAGCTTTTACAATAAATCCATCAACGATTGAGATGTTACAACATCACCGGGTTGTGATTGTGATTCCAGCGTATAACGAAGAGCGCTTCATTGGTAGTGTGGTCCTGAAAATTCTAAAGTATCCAGTGTCAGTGATTGTTGTGGATGACGGATCTAGCGACGATACAGCTTCCATTGCAGAAGCTGCTGGTGCGAACGTGATCAAGCTGGAGAAGAATCAAGGAAAAGGTAAAGCATTGAATGCTGGTTTTCAAACGGCTTGCTTAATGGATCCAGATGTCATAGTTACTTTTGATGGTGATGGCCAACATTTGGCTAGTGATCTACCAATTGTCGTTCAACCTGTATTAAATGGTCAGGCTGATATTGTCATTGGCTCGCGTTATATGCAACCTACTAGTAAGGTGCCTCTTTATCGAGAGATTGGTCACACCTTTTTTAATTTGATAACAAGACTATCTTCAGGTGTCCCCGTAACCGACTCGCAAAGTGGCTATCGAGCTTTCTCACGTAAAGCATATACCTCTGATGTTTTTCATTCAACAAATTTCACAGTTGAATCTGAGATGCAGTTCTTAGCAAAAGAATACGAACTGAAAGTCGTTGAGGTACCTATCACTATCCGTTATGTTGATAAACCAAAACGCTCGGTTATTGGGCAAGGAAGCATGGTATTGAACGGAATCCTGCATTTGATAGGACAATATCGACCTTTGATGTTTTTCGGTGTCCCAGGTGCCTTTATTCTGACGGTGGGTATTGTTTTTGGTATATGGGTAGTGGATATCTATGCACGCATTAGAACATTAGCTGTTGGTTACGCCATGATCAGCGTTCTACTGAGCATGATAGGCATGCTATTACTTTCAACCGGAATTATCCTACACTCGATCAGGGCATTGCTATTTGATTATTTTCCACACTCCAGAAATTCATAATGCAATAAAGTCAATCATTGCATCTATAGAGTTTTTTGCCAATAGACTAAGCGCACATATCAGGAGAAGGTGAATGAGTAAAATATTAGTAACAGGCGCATTAGGAACGATTGGTCGTAATCTTGTACGGGAATTGCGCATACGAGGGCATGAAGTTTGGCTTTTGGATTTACGCCACTATCATGACGATCATTATATTCGTTGCGATATCCATTCTTATAAACAGCTCGAGCGTGTCTTTACTACACAAAAGTATGACTTTGTTTATCATCTAGCAGCAGAATTTGGGCGCTGGAATGGTGAGGATTATTACGACACTCTATGGTCTACTAATGTGATTGGGACTAAGAACATCATTCGATGGCAGGAGAAACTCGGCTTCCGGATGATTTTTACAAGTAGTTCTGAAGTATATGGTGACTACGATGGCGTTATGTCCGAAGATGTAATGGAAAAATATGAAATCAAACAGTTGAATGATTATGCCATGACTAAGTGGGTCAATGAAATGCAAACCATGAACTCAGCTTCCATGTTTGGGACTGAGACGGTCCGCGTTCGCCTGTTCAATACATATGGACCAGGTGAGTTTTACAGCCCCTATCGTAGTGTCAATTGTGTTTTTTGCTATCGTTTGCTTCAAAATTTACCTATCATTGTATATCACGGACATAAGCGTACATCAACATATGTTAGTGACACTGTAAACGCCCTCGCAAACATAGTCTCGAATTTCAAGGAGGGTGAAGTATATAACCTCGGAGGCGGTGATTATCATGACATCGAAACCCTGGCAAAATATGTTCTCCAGTCCACAGGTGCGGATCGCTCCCTAGTCAATTATAAAGATAGTGAACCATTTACGACAAAGGAAAAACGAATCGATAATAGGAAAGCTCGTCGAGATCTAGGTTTCCAGGTGACTGTATCATTAGAGGACGGCGTTCGCCGTACTGTCGAGTGGATGCGTCAGGTATACAAACCTGGTAGTCCTGAGCTACTCAATCTCGATATCATCTCGTCTGATTTATCGTAATAAATCACATGCATATTATTGAAATCCATGAAACAAACTGGATAGATCGCAATGTGATCCAGTTGCACCATATTATTGAGCGAATGATATCTCGTGGCCATACTTGTGAGGTTATCGATTATGACATGCTCTGGCCAACTCGAACTAATCGCAAGATTTGGCAACCTAAGCAAGTTTTTACCAATGTAAATAAGGTTATACCGGGTGTGTCCCTCCGTGTAACACGTCCCGGAAGTCTACAGATTCCACTTTTTTGCCATGCAATTTGGGCAATTAGTAGCATGGTGGAACTACGACGATTAATCCAAGAGAAAAGACCAGATGTATTATTAGGTACCTCACTAACCAACAGCTACTTTTTAGCACTACTTGCCAGAGCCATTCACATTCCCTTCGTGTATATGGTTTATGAACCCTATTACACAATGGTTCCGCAAAAATGGATAAGATCGATTGCGAAGGCTGTAGAAAGGTTATCGCTTCGAGCTGCTGAAAGGGTATTCGTTTTCACCCCGCGAATGAAAAAGTATGCTCAGGATATGGGGGTTAGTTCTGGGCGGATAGATGTATTTAAGTCGGGAGTTGGTCAGGAAATATTTAATGCTGGTTTGAGTGGTATGAATCGTCGTGTCGAATTGGGTTTCGGTCCAGAAGAATGGGTGTTATTTTTTATGGGTTGGTTGTATGACTTCTCTGGTCTCCGCCAAATTTTCCAAGCAATTGCAAATAATCCAGCGATCTTGGATGGTGCCCGATTATTAGTCGTCGGCGATGGTGATATTTATGCTGAGTTAAAAACTATAGTCGAGCAGAATGGTTTAGCTCCGAAGATTCTAATGATAGGAAAGCAGCTTTATAAAGACATTCCAGCATTGCTAGGCTGCGCTAATGTCTGCCTCATGCCCTCTTTAGAAAACGATACAACCCGCAATATTGTCCCGATGAAAGTATATGAATACTTAGCAGCTGGTAAACCGGTCATCGCTTCGCGCTTGCCTGGGATGTTTGCTGAATTCGGTTTCAATAATGGGATTATATACACAGATACTCCAATAGAAGCGCTTAATATGGCACTCACTCTTGCGAAATCCCCCAGCCTGGTAAAGCAATTGAAAGTGGAGGGGAGATGCTATGCAGAACAAAACGCGAATTGGGATGAAACAACAGACAAATTCGAAGAAATATTGGTTTCTGTAAAGAGCACCAAGTTGTAACCCAAGACCGCCCTTGCTAAGTTCTAAAATGCAATGTTTATTAATAGTTCTTACTCTACTACGAAACCCCTACGCATTCTCCAGGTTACTGAATTCTTTACTCCAGCTACTGGAGGTTCCACGCAGGTAGTTTATCAACTATCACGCTCACTGGTAAAACGCGGGAATTCGGTCACTGTGATCACTAGCAATTTTAATCAAAACGATATTCAATTCCCAAGCTCACCTTTTGAGGTATTGAGATTCTCCACCTTACCGACATATTGGAAATTCTACATCACCCCAGGATTAATTACTTGGAGCAAGAAACATCTGACCGAGTTTGATGTCATCCACATGCACAATGTACGTACCTTCCAAAATGCTATCATCTCATATCAGGCAGGTAAAATTGGTATTCCTTATGTTTTATCAGCTCATGGTTCGTTACCACACTTAGGTGGTCATCAGTTGATAAAACGGGTTTGCGATATCCTTTTCGCAAAGAGATTAATCCATTCAGCTGATCAATTGATCGCAGTATCTCAAACTGAGGTAGATCAATACATCGATGCCGGAATACCCAAAGATATGATTTCCATCATCCATAACGGGTTGGATCTAGATGAATTCGTTTCACTACCCGAAAGGGGTATATTCCGGAAAAAATATAATATCTCTAATCAAACGAAAGTTGTGCTATTCCTGGGTCGGTTGCATAAAATTAAAGGTGTAAATTATCTGATTGAGGCTTTTTCACAGGTTAGGGTCCAGATTGCTGATGCAAAATTGGTGATTGCTGGTCCCGATGACGGAATATCATCGGCTTTACGCGAACTGATAATTCGGTTGGAATTGAGTGAACAGGTATTATTTACTGGGCCTATTTACGGTCGCGAAAAATTGAGTGCTTATATTGATGCCGATGTCCTGGCCTCTCCAGGGAGTTATGAAATCTTTGGATTGGTGCCTTTCGAAGCGATAATGTGTGGGACTCCCGTGGTAGTTACAGATGGCTCGGGGGCTGGAAACCTTATTAAGGAAGCCCAAGCTGGATACCTGTCTCAGTATGGGGATGTTGAAATGCTTTCTTCCATTCTGTTGCGGATTTTTTCGAGCCCATTTGAAAGTAACCAAATGGTTGTGAATGGACAAGAATATATCCGACAAAATTTGAGTTGGCAAATGATCACTGAGGATCTCGAGAGGCTTTATCATCATCTTACAGCTATAAAAGTGGATTAGTAGACAATATTTGATCGGAGGTTGTTTATGAAAGTGGTAATTTTGGCTGGTGGCCTTGGTAGCCGTCTAGCTGAAGAAACCGAACTCAAGCCTAAGCCAATGGTTGAGATCGGTGAACGCCCATTATTGTGGCATATTATGAAGATTTATGCCCATTATGGTTTTACTGAGTTCTTCATCGCCCTGGGCTACAAAGGCGAAATGATAAAACGCTATTTCCTCGATTATTTCAGCTTGAATGGCAATATGACACTTCAGCTCTCTAGCGGTCAGGTTAATAAATACACCAATCGCTGTGAAGATTGGACCGTGCATTTGATGGACACTGGAATAGATACTCTTACCGGGGGTCGGTTGAAGAGACTCGAACCATACCTGCGAGATGATACATTTATGCTTACATATGGCGATGGGGTAAGTAATGTCGACCTTCATAGGTTACTACAATTTCACCATGAGCATAATTGCATTGCCACGGTGACTGCGGTTCGCCCACCAGCGCGTTTTGGTGAAATAATCTTCGAGAATGACTTAGTTACAAGCTTCGAAGAAAAACCGCAAATTGGTGAAGGTTGGATCAATGGGGGGTACTTCGTGTTTGAGCAGGCAATATTCAACTATCTCGATGGTGACCAAACCAACCTGGAAGCAGATGCACTACCGCGTTTGGCTGCAGATCACCAGTTATCAGCCTACCGCCATGGAGGTTTCTGGCAGTGTATGGATACTCTCAGGGAAAAACGCTTATTGGAGAACCTCTGGCATAATGAAAAACCCTGGAAAGTATGGGAGTCATAAATTGAGAGTTCTCGTAACAGGTCATGATGGGTATCTCGGCTCAGTCATGGTGCCAGTATTACGGGCAGCGGGGCACGAAATCGTTGGTGTAGATACATTCTTTTTCTTTAATAATCATCATGAGCTATTAGGAGGGGAGTTTCTGGAATTAAACCACGATATACGTGATTTTGTACCTGGTGGATTCAAGGGATTCGATGCGGTCATTCACCTCGCAGCTCTGAGTAATGATCCTCTTGGCGAGATCAACCCCGATCTGACCTATGAAATCAACCACAAAGCCTCGGTAACCATGGCGAGACTGGCAAAGGATGCCGGGGTTCAACGCTTCCTGTATGCTTCCACTTGTAGTGTTTATGGTGTTGCGAATCAAAAAGAACTAGCCACAGAGGAGACCCCGTTAAGACCGCTGACATCCTATGCCATCTCTAAGGTAAGGGTCGAGGATGACCTCGCCCAATTAGCCGATGATTCATTTAGCCCAGTATTTCTCCGCAATGCAACCGCCTATGGTTGGTCCCCTAATTTCCGCAGCGATCTGGTAGTCAATAACCTCACAGGGTGGGCATATACGACTGGCGAAATCCGTATTATCAGCGATGGAACACCCTGGCGACCAGTTGTGCATGTAAAGGATATCGCCAATGCTTTCATTGCCGCTCTGGTCGCGCCGCGTGCAGACATCCATAACCAGGCTTTCAATGTAGGCCAGAATGAAGAGAACTATCAGGTTCGTGACTTGGCAGCCATCGTCCAGGAGAGTTTTCCTGAGTGCAAAGTAAGCCTTGGTGAGCAAAGTGCTCCAGATCCTCGTAGCTATAGGGTCGATTTTAGAAAGATTTATCGAATGCTACCTGAATATAAACCGACCTGGAACGTCCATCGTGGGGTTGAAGAGCTCAAAGCAGCGTATCAAGTAGTTAAGCTAACACAAATCGATTTCACTGGACCAAAGTATGTCCGACTTGCTAAGCTTAAATCATTGCTTCAGGAAGGGAAATTGGATAGTAAGCTGTACTGGAAAGAGCGGGTAATCGATCCACAGGCGTAAGCAGATATGAAGAAAAGATTGGGACAGACTTTCTGGCAGGGTCGACCAGTATTCGTAACGGGAGCCACGGGGCACCTGGGTGGATGGCTGGTCAAGCGATTGCACGATGCTCAAGCAGATGTGGTTTGCCTGGTGCGCGACTGGGTGCCACAATGTGAGCTGGTGAGGTCAGGCTTGATCAATCAGGTCAAGGTCGTCAAGGGTGACCTGTGCGATTTGGAGCTGCAGAGACGCGCAATAGGGGAGTATGAGATTAACACCGTGTTCCACCTGGCAGCCCAGAGTATTGTTGGCACTGCCAATCGGGACCCGATCAGCACCTTCGACACCAATATCCGCGGTACATGGTGCCTGCTCGAAGCCTGCCGATTGAACCCAAGCGTGAAGCAGGCTGTAGTAGCCTCCACGGATAAAATCTATGGAGAGAGCAACGAGCTGCCATACATTGAAGAGATGCCCCTACACGCGCTATATCCGCATGATGTTAGCAAGGCATGCGCCGAGATGGTGGCGCGTAGTTATGCCGTGACATATGGCATAAACCTGGCACTCACTCGCCTGCCTAATATTTATGGAGGTGGCGACCTCAACTGGTCGCGCATCATTCCAGGAACGATCCGATCCATCATCGCGAATGAGCAGCCGGTGATCAACTCCAACGGCAGGTTCATCCGAGATTACCTGTACGTGGAAGATGCGGTTACGGCTCACCTGCAATTGGCTGAAAGATTGGCTGAGAATGCTGACCTCAGGGGTCAGGCTTTTAATATATCCAGCGAAACCCACCTGACCGTCATTGAGCTGGTGAGGCACATCCTCAAACTGATGGGCTCTTCGCTGCAGCCACTGGTGCAAGACCAGGCGAAGAATGAGATCAAAAACCAGTATCTGAGCGCGGATAAGGCCAGGCAGTTGCTCGGCTGGCAACCAGCCTTTAGCCTGGAGGAGGGGTTGCAACGGACGATCGATTGGTATAAGACATACCTGACAATATAGATCCGAGCGAGGAGATGCGAAGATGCGTATATTGATCACCGGAGCAGCTGGCTTCATTGGCTCTCAGTTGACGCGATTGTTAGTGCAAGAAGGGGCTGAAGTGTATGCCCTTTTACGCCCGCAAGGCAATACCTGGCGCATTCGCGATCTGTTGCCCAACCTGAAAGTGGTGGAGGGCGACTTGCTGCAAACCGAACATGGATGGCTGAAGTCCCTTGAGGCAATTCATCCGGAAACCTGTTTTCATTTTGCATGGTATGCCGAGCCGGGGGTGTTCCTCAACAGCCCACTGAACTTGCAGTATCTGGCTGCCAGCTTAAAACTAGCGGAAGGTCTGGCAATATCCGGCTGCCGAAAGCAGGTGATCGCTGGTTCGTTCTCCGAATATGACCAGGACCTGGGGTATCTATCTGAAAGTTCAACCCTCAAGCCCAATACCCAATACGGAGCTGCAAAAGTAGCACTGTATCAGGCACTTTCCCTGTGGGCACCCAAGGTGGGGGTTGAGCTGGTGTGGCCGCGCATCTTCAGCGTGTACGGACCGGCAGAGCATGAGAAGCGTTTTGTGCCAGCGGTGATCCTTGCGGCTTTACGGGGAGAGCCCACGCGCCTCTCACCGGGCGAGCAGCTGCGCGATTACCTGCACTCATCAGACGCAGCCTCAGCGGTGTGGGCGGTGACGAAGAGTGGGTTGACCGGGCCGGTGAATATCGGCAGCGGCAAACCGGTGGCAATTGGCGAGCTGGCGCTGAAAATCGGTGAGATCTTGAACCGCCCGGAGCTAATCCGCCTGGGCGACCTTCCCTACCGGGAGGGTGACCCAATGTTCGTGTGCGCCAACACCAAACTGCTGCAGAGCACGGGCTGGAAGCCAAAGTATGATCTGCAGACAGGCCTGGCAGTGACGATTGAATGGTGGAAGATGCATACAGAAAAGCATTGACAGATAGAATGTTAAAAAAGTTTGTGGAATTCGTTTCACTTAAAGAACGAAAAGAAACGAACATCCATTCGCAGAATATAAGAAATTTTTTCCCAGATAATTCGACATTTAGCTAATTGAACCAAAAAAAACAAAAGCATTCAATTCTGGTGCGGAGAAATAAAATAATTGTAATGCCAAGCTTTAACGATCAAAAAAAATAACGGCTCGATCAGAGAAACACTGATCAATCTGGGAGAGCACATACAGATAAAGAGCAATCGGTACAGAAGAACACTGATGGATATACGGATGCTTTCATATGCTATTAGCGCAATGAAACCATCCTAATTATAGCACAAATGTTCTAATCCACAAGGGGTTTAAGAGAAATCCGCAATATTTTAAGGTTGAAGGCTTAGTACACCGACGAGCGGCGAGCCTTGAGATATCGGCAAGGGATACAATACCAGCAGACCAAGCTACAAGGATGAGTTTAGCAGATAAAATCATAGAAATCCTGTGGGTAATTGTGGTGGCACACATTGTGCTCACCTGGATTTTGGCCATCCGACGAGGGCGAAAGGCACGCCTGGAAGAAGCAAAACAACCCTCACTGCCAGTGAAAGATTTACCTCCTGTATCGGTTATCGTACCGGCATGGAACGAGAAGGGCACGATCGAACAGAACATCGCTGCATTGCGGAAGGTTGAATATCCTCAATGGGAAGCGATCATCATGGCGGGAGGCACGGATGGCACGTTTGCTGCCGCGACTCAGGCAATAGGAGGTGATGAGCGCTTTCACTTGCTGGAACGTGGACCCGAGCCCAAGAATGCTGCGCTGTACCGGGGAATTCAAAATGCACGATACGATATCGTGGTGCTGCTGGACTGCGATAACATCGTGGAACCTGGGTGGCTCTCAGCACTGATCACACCGATCGCCAACGGTGCTTCAGTGAGTGTGGGGCACAGCCACCCTAACCGCATCACGTGGGTAACACAGGAAGAGCAGATGTGGAACATCCTCACCTACCAGATTCTGAAACTTTCGTGGATCCAAGGGGATCGGTCGATCGCTATCCGGAAGGAACTGTTGGAACGGATTGGTGGGTTGCCGGAGCACACCTATGCACGGGAAGATTGGGATATCTGGGCCAGGCTAGGCCAGACCGGCAAAAAGGTGGTATTTGCAAGGGAGGCACACCTTACTACCGACAGACCTGCCACCCTGGTGGAATCCTGGAAACACCAGGTACGCTGGCGACGCACCCACCTGAACGGGATGTGGGAACACCGATCAACTTTACTGAAACAACCGCTGGAATTATTCAGGCAACTGTATGGTTATCTCCTCAGCATAGGATTGTCTTTGCTAGTCTTATCTATATTGGTTACGATTCTTTTCTGGCCTGGATTAATTCCAATTGGGCTGAACCTTTTAGCACTTAGCATTATTTGGCTTTGGTTCCGACAAGCTGCAGTAGCAGGTTCGGTAGCAGCTTTTATTGGAGATTGGCACTGGCTGTCAAG
>Ga0153916_10003078_pt1 | contig 12301 bp, 10 predicted proteins | sample Opewatmetagenome_FD_109642 | JGI IMG/M metagenome (GOLD analysis project Ga0153916, IMG submission 109642) | Freshwater wetland microbial communities from Ohio, USA - Open water 3 Core 3 Depth 4 metaG | ecosystem: Environmental > Aquatic > Freshwater > Wetlands | place: USA: Ohio, Lake Erie...
CAGGCGGGGCTTGATGGCCTCCGCGTACCAGTCGCAGAAGTCGTCGAACGTGAGGTGGTAGAGAACGCCCGTCGCGGTCGCGAAGTCGAACCGGCCCCAGCAGTCCTCCACCTCGGCGCGGGCTGCGTCGATGCGGGCGGCGATCCACCGCTCCTCGAGCGATCGGGCCTGGAGCGCCGGCGTCACGTGGTGCGCGCTCTGCAGGATCAGCCGGGCGACGTTCCAGAGCTTGTTCGCGAGCTTGCGCCCCTCCTCGATCGCGCCGATCGAGAAGCGCACGTCCTGCGTCGAGGAGATCTTGAGCAGGCCGTACCGGGTCGCGTCGGCCCCGTGGGCGTCGATCATCTCGATCGGGTCGATGCCGGTGCCGAGGCTCTTGGACATGCGGCGGCCGTCGGATGCGAGCACGGTGGAGTGGATGATCACATCGGTGAACGGCACCTCGCCCATTACCTCGAGGCCCGTCCAGATCATCCGGTTCTCCCACAGGCGGATGATCTCGCGGGCGGTCGAGTTGACGTTGCCGGGGTAGTAGGTCGCGAGCTCCGGCGTCTCGTCCGGCCAGCCGAGCGTGGCGTACGGCCACAACGCCGACGAGAACCACGTGTCGAGGACGTCAGGGTCGCGGGTCAGCCGGACTCCTGCGCCGGCCCGCTGCTGCGCTTCCTCCTCGGTGGCGGCGCAGATCGCCTCGCCGTCGGGCGTGTACCAGATCGGCAGCTGATGCCCCCACCACAGCTGCCGCGAGAGGCACCAGTCCGGCGCCTCCTCGAGCGACTGGATCGCGAAGCGGTGCTGCGACTCGGGGTGGTACCGCACCCTGCGCTCCTTCAGCGCCGCGATCGCCGGCCGCGCCGCCTCCTCCATGCGGCACCACCACTGCAGCGAGATCAGCGGCTCGATGCGGGAGTGGCAGCGCTCGCATGTACCGACCGCGTGCCGGTAGTGCTCGCGCTTGACGAGCCAGCCGCGCTCCTTCACCCACGCCAGCACGGCCTCGTCGGCCTCCGCCTGGGTCTTCCCGGCCAGGTCGCCGGCCTCGGCGCTCATACGGCCGTCCGGGCCGATCACCATCGGCTCGGGCAGCCCGTGGTCGCGGCCGATCTCGAAGTCCATCGGGTCGTGGCCTGGTGTGATCTTCACTGCGCCGGACGCGAACGACGGGTCGACGCGCGCGTCTGCGATCACTGGCACACGCCGCTCGACATACGGGACGATCACCTCGCGGCCGACGGCATCGCGGTAGCGCTCGTCGTCCGGGTGCACGGCGACCGCGACGTCTCCGAGGATGGTGGCCAGGCGAACGGTCGCGACCGTGATCCCCTCGACCCCGGATCCCGCGTCCCCGTCGGTGAACGGGTAGCGGACGAAGGTGAGAGTGTCGTCCATCTCCTCGTGGTGCACCTCGAGATCCGAGATCGCCGTCTGGTGGAACGGGCACCAGTTGACGATCCGGTTCGCGCGGTAGATCCAGCCGCGGTTCCACAGCCGCACGAAGAACGTGAGCACGGCGCGCACGTAGCCCGGGTCCATCGTGAAGCGCTCGCGGGAGTAGTCGAGCGAGGCGCCGAGGCGCCGGTACTGCCCCATGATCGTCCGGCCGGTCTGCTCGAGCCACTCCCACGTTCGCTCGACGAATGCCTCGCGTCCGAGGTCGTGCCGGGTGAGGCCCTCCGCAGCGAGCTGCTTCTCGACCACGTTCTGCGTCGAGATGCCGGCGTGGTCGTATCCGGGCTGCCACAACGTCCTGAAGCCGCGCATCCGGTGCCACCGCACGAGCACGTCCTGGATCGAGCCGTTGAGCGCGTGGCCGAGGTGGAGCTCACCGGTGACGTTCGGCGGGGGTACGCAGATGACGAAGGACTCGACGCGGCGCGCGCCCACGCCGGCCGCGTAGAGGCCCTCGTCCTCCCAGGCCTGCTGCCAGCGGCGTTCGACACCGGCCGGCGCGTAGAGCTTCTCCAGCGGCTTCTCCAGCGGGTTCTCCATCGGGTCGCTAAGTGTACGGCGACCCGACAACACAGATCAGCCGAACTCGAAGTCGACCTCGGGCGATGCTTCCCTCGGGGTGCCGGATCCGGCTCCGCGGATGGCGCGCGTCAGGCGGAGCTGCCGGCGGCGGCGTCGAGCTCGTCGAGCGATCCGTCCGCGCTCGTCACGAGCGTCGGGTTGAGCCCGCGGGAGATCGTCTCCTTGGTGATCACGCACTTGGAGACGTCCTTGCGCGAGGGCAGCTCGAACATCACGTCGAGCAGCGCGCCCTCGATGATCGACCGCAGGCCGCGCGCCCCGGTCTCCCGCTTGAGCGCCTTCTCGGCGATCTCCCAGAGCGCGTCCTCGGTGAAGACGAGCTCGATCGAGTCGTACCCGAAGAAGCGATGGTACTGACGTGTGAGCGCATTCTTCGGCTCCGTCAGGATCTGCACCAAGTCGTCGCGTCGCAGTTGGTGCACCGCCGAGACGACCGGGAGCCGGCCGATGAACTCCGGGATGAGGCCGAAGTTGACGAGGTCCTCCGGCATCACGTCGGAGAGCAGCTCGGCACCCTCTTCCGACTGCTTCGAGCGCACGTTCGCACCGAAGCCGACGGCGTTCTTGCCGATCCGGCGCTCGATGATGCGGTCGAGCCCGGCGAATGCGCCGCCGCAGATGAAGAGGATGTTCGTCGTGTCGATCGAGAGGAACTCCTGGTGGGGGTGCTTGCGCCCGCCCTGCGGCGGAACGGATGCGACAGTCCCCTCGAGGATCTTGAGGAGCGCCTGCTGCACGCCCTCGCCGGACACGTCGCGCGTGATCGACGGGTTGTCCGCCTTGCGCGCGATCTTGTCGACCTCGTCGATGTAGATGATCCCGGTCTCCGCCTTCTTGATGTCGAAATCGGCGGCCTGAATCAGCTTCAGGAGGATGTTCTCGACGTCCTCGCCGACATACCCGGCCTCGGTCAGCGCGGTCGCGTCGGCGATGGCGAACGGGACGTTGAGGATGCGGGCGAGCGTCTGGGCGAGGAGCGTCTTCCCGCAGCCGGTCGGGCCGAGCAGGAGGATGTTCGACTTCTGCAGCTCGACGTCGCCCTCCTCCGCCTGGCCCATGCGGACGCGCTTGTAGTGGTTGTAGACGGCCACCGACAGCGTCCGCTTCGCCTCTTCCTGGGAGACCACGTAGTCGTTCAGCACCGCGTAGATGTCGCGGGGGCGCGGCAGGTTGTCGAGGTCGAGGGAGGAGGGTGTGGTGAGCTCCTCGTCGATGATCTCGTTGCAGAGATCGATGCACTCGTCGCAGATGTAGACGCCGGGACCGGCGATCAGCTTCTTGACCTGGCGCTGGCTCTTGCCGCAGAAGCTGCAGAGCAGCTGCTCATTCCCGTCGCTCGCTCGGGCCACGTCTCTCCTTTTACTCCGAATTGCCGGTTTCGGCTACCGGTGGACGCTCAGCGGTGGGTGATCACCCTGTCGATGATCCCGTACTCCGTGGCCTCCTCGGAGGTCATGAAGTAGTCACGATCCATGTCCTGGCGCACCTTGTCGATCGGCTGTCCCGTGTGGTGGGCCATGATCTCTTCGAGCTTTCGCTTCAGGGCGATGGTCTCCTTGGCGTGGATCTCGATATCGGACGCCTGACCCTGGTAGCCGCCCCAGACCTGGTGGATCAGGATCTTCGCGTTTGGCAGCGCCATCCGCTTCCCTGCGGCGCCACCGGCGAGCAGCAGCGCGCCCATGCTCATGGCGATGCCGACACAGATCGTCGACACGTCCGGCTTGATGAACTGCATCGTGTCGTAGATCGCGAGACCGGCATACACGGAGCCGCCCGGGGAGTTGATGTACACGTAGATGTCCTTCTCGGGGTCCTCGGACTCGAGGTGGAGCAGCTGCGCGACGGTCAGGTTGGCGATCTGGTCGTCGACCTGCGTGCCGAGGAAGATGATCCGCTCGTTCAGCAGGCGGGAGTAGATGTCGAACGACCGCTCACCGCGCGAGGTCTGCTCGATCACCATCGGGATCAACGGGCTCATTCGGGCTCCTTGCTACCGGGGGTCCACAACTTCTTCTCGGGTTCGGTGTTTTCCTTGTCCGGCGTCCAGAGCTTCTCGCGGGCATCGGCGAGCTCGGCCGAGATCGGCTTCACGTCGGCGGCGAGACGGTCGAGCGCGGCCTTGAGCCGCAGGTCCTCGCGCAGCGTCTCCTGGTGCCCGTGCGCCCAGATGTCGGCGATCACCTCTTCGGGGTCGTCGCCGGACGCCTGTGTCTGCTCCCTGATCAGCTCCTTGACCTCGTCGTCGGACACCTCGATGCCGGCCTTTTCGGCGACCGCCTCGAGGGCGAGCTCACGGGCGACCGACTGGGCGGCTTCCGCGCGCATCTGCGCGACGAGGAGCTCGGGCGACTGGCCGGTCACCTGGAAGTACGTCTCGGGCGCGATGCCGCGGCGGCCGAGCGAGCGGACGAAGCCGTCGAGCAGGTCGCGCGCACGCGACTCCACGAGCGGACCGGCGGGCTCGACCTTCGACTCGGTGACGAGCCGGTCGACCGCCGCCGCCCGGAAGGCGGCGTCGATCTCCTCCTCGAGCGCGACGCTGATCCGGCCTTCGATGTCGGCGCGCAGATCTGCGAGCGAGTCGAACTCGCTGGCAGAGCGCGCGAGCTCGTCGTCGATCTCCGGCAGCACCTTCTCGTTCACGTGTTTGACGCTCACCGACACGGTTGCCGTCGAGCCGTCCGCGAGCTCGTAGCTGACGTCCCGCGTCTCCCCCGCCTTCGCGCCGAGGAGCGCCTGCTCGACTTCCTCGACGAGCCTTCCCGACCCGAGCTCGACGACCGTGTCGGACTGGGACTCACCGGACGGGCTGACGAGGTCGACCACGAGAGCGTCTCCCGCCTGCGCGCCGCGGCCTTCGGCCGGCACGAGCTCCGCAACGGACTCACGCAGCGCCTCGAGCTCCTGGTCGACGAGCTCCTGCGGGATCGTCGCCTCGGCGCGCGGCACCTCGAGCTGCGTCCAGTCGACGATCTCCGGCGTGGGCTGCACCTCGACGGTCGCCGTGAACGACCACGGCTCGTCCTCGCTCGTCGGCAGCTCGAAGTCGAACTCCGGCGCAGACACCGGCCGCAGACGCGTGCGCGCGGCGCTGCTCCAGAACCACCCGCTGATGTGGGAGTCGACGGCTTCCGCCCAGATCCGCTCCCTGCCGATACGGGAGACGAGCACCGGCATCGGCACCTTGCCTTTGCGGAAACCAGGGATCTTGACGCTTTCGGCGAGATCGCTCGTCGCGTGCTCGACCGCGTGCCCCAGCTCGTGCGGCGAGACGTCCACCGTGAGGCGAACGCGATTGTCCCCGAGCTGCTCGACCTGGCCGGTCATCGGGGGCCATTCAAGCAGACGGGGTGTCCCGTCCCGCCGGGTTGTCGCACGCGGGAGAGCCGGGCCGCCGGAACGCGGGCACGCGCTTTTGCCCGCGACGACGCGGTCCTGTCCGTCCGGTGCCGGTCCTACCCTCCGCCCATGGTGCTCGGAATCATCGTGTTCGGCGCCGTCTTCCTCGTCGGGCTCGCGCTCGGGACGGTCACCCGCCGGCCTCTTGCGACCGCCTCGGTGGTGGTCGCCGCGTTCGTCGCCGCGGTCGTCCTGCAGACACACGAACCGGCAGCGGGGTTCGCCGCGTTCGCGCTGATCTCCCTGCTCGGGCTCGTCGTCGACTCGGTGCGCGAAACCGTCGGCCTGCTGATCGGCCGCTGAGACGATCGTCTAGTCTGAGCTTTCACCCGCGGGTGTGGCGGAACTGGTAGACGCGGCGGGTTTAGGTCCCGCTGGGCTTCGGCTCTTGGAGGTTCGAGTCCTCTCGCCCGCACTCGTCACAGGCTCGGCCTTCGCCCGCTCGCCACGACGCGCGCTCTCCGGCACAGCCTCCGTCCTCTCAAGCAGAGAGCGGGTTGCGCCGATCTGTACGAGGTGATGCCCCGTTCACTCCGGCGCTCCCTCACCGCGGTCCAGCTGGCCGCGATCGTTGCCCTGAGCGCCTTCACGGCGCACACGCTGGTGCCGGACGAGGGCAGGGTCGCGGAGCTCTTCGACGACCGGCTCTACTACGTGCTCGTCGCGACTGCGGTGGCGCTCACCATCGCTCGCGCGGTGCTCGTGCCGCTCCACCGCGCCGCGTGGGTCGCCCTCGCGTTCGCCGTGACGTCGTTCGCCACCGCGGAGTTCGTGTGGCAGGCGCTCTACGCCGACGTCGCCGACACGCCGTACCCCTCGATCGCGGACGCGTTCTATCTCGGCTTCTACCCGGCGAGCTACGCCGGCCTGATCCTCCTGTTCCGCAGCAGGGCGAGGTCTCTGACGCCGGGAGTGTGGGCCGACGGGATCACTGCGGCACTCGCGGTGGCGGCGCTCGGCAGCGCCGTGGTCGTGGAGACGGTGCTCGACACGACCGAGGGCTCGCGCTCGGTCGTCGTCACGAACCTCGCCTACCCGCTCGGGGACGTCCTGCTTCTCTCTCTCGTCGTCGGCGCGTTCTCGCTGACGCGCTGGCAACCGGGGCGGGCCTGGCTGCTGCTCGGAGCGTCGCTTGCAGTCAGTGCGCTCGCCGACAGCGTCTACCTGTACGCAACCGCGACGGGCAGCTACCGGGAAGGGACACTCCTCGATGCCGCCTGGCCGGCAGCGTTGCTCCTGATCGCGTTCGCAGCATGGCAGGACACCGAGCGGCCGAAGGCGGTGGACATGCGCGGACGGGCGCTGCTCGCCGTGCCCGCGGCGTGCTGCGTGATCGCCGTGGGGGTCCTGCTCGTCGACCACTTCCAGCGCGTGAACCTGCTGGCGGTGGCGCTCGCCACGCTCGCGCTCGTCGGCGTGCTCGCCCGGCTCGCGCTGACGTTCCGCGAGAACGGGAAGCTGCTCGACCTGAGCCAACAGGAGGCGGTCACCGATCTCGTCACCGGGCTCGGTAACCGACGCCGGCTGATGGCCGATCTCGAGCGGATGCTCGGAGACGCGAGCCCGGAGCGGCCGTGGCTGCTCGCGATCTACGACCTCGACGGCTTCAAGTCCTACAACGACACGTTCGGTCATCCGGCCGGCGACGCCCTCCTCGCACGCCTCGGAGCGAAGCTCGCGACGGTGCCCGGGCCGGGCGGAGACGTGTACCGCCTCGGCGGGGACGAGTTCTGCCTGCTTGCGCCGGCAGACGCCGCCGCGGCGGGACGGCTGCTCGACGCATCCGTCGAGGCCCTCACCGAGCACGGCGAGGGGTTCGCGGTGACGAGCTCGTTCGGGGCGGTCATCCTCCCCGACGAGGCAGCGGACGGGTCGGCAGCGCTTCGCACCGCCGACGGACGACTCTACACGCAGAAGCGCGCCAAGCAGTCGAGCCGCGACCGGCCTCAGGAGCTGCTGCTGCAGGCGCTCTACGAGCGGGAGCCGGAGATCCACAGCCATCTGCACGGCGTCGCCGAGCTCGCCCAGGACGTCGGCAGAGCACTGGGTCTCGACGACGCGGCGCTCGACGAGCTGTCCCGGGCGGCCATGCTCCACGACATCGGGAAGATCGCGATCCCCGACCAGATCCTGCACAAGGCCGGCCCGCTCGACGACGACGAGTGGGTGTTCGTGCGGCAGCACACGGTCGTCGGTGAGCGCATCCTCGGTGCGTCGCCTGCCCTGCGCCCGATCGGGCGCATCGTGCGGGCAACGCACGAGCGCTGGGATGGCACCGGCTACCCGGACGGCCTCGCCGGCAGGGAGATTCCGGTCGAGGCACGGATCGTGTTCGCGTGCGACGCGTTCGAGGCGATGACCGCCGACCGTCCCTACCGGAAGGCGATGAGCGAGGCCGCGGCCCTGGCCGAGCTCGAGCGGTGCGCCGGCACCCAGTTCGACCGGCAGGTCGTAACGGCGCTCGCAACGGCCTTGCGCGAGCGCAGCCGGAGCGCGGCCGCCTCGTCCTTCCCGGACCCGACAACGGCAACTACGCCGATCGGAACGGCGGCGGACTGGCCTGCTTCACGGTGAACATGGGACAGACCGGCAAGAATGGCGGCATCCCGTCGGACTGCTCGTCGTCGGTGCCTTCCTGGGCCGGCTCTACGTCGAACCCGATCGCCGGCTCTCGTACGCCACGTCCTCCTGCGCGGCCGCCTGCCGTTCGGCCATCTGCTTCTCGATGATCGTGGAGATGCGGATCAGACCCGGTGGCCGCACGGGAGCAAAGAAGTAGGCAGTTGCGAGAAACGAAGCCGCGATGGCGAGCGCGATCACGATCCAGCCGGCGGCGACGATGACGGTTATGGCGCCGATGACGAGCAACGTCTCTGTCCACCGGCCCGTGCTCCAGTCCATGACGATGGCGAGCGCCGCGAAGGCGGTCATTACGCCAACGACCGCCGTCACCACTCCGACGGTTGCCGCCAACTTGGTCACGACGTGATGATCTCACGCGTGCCAGCTCGGCAAGCCCGGCCTCGACTCTCCGCAAACCCGACCGAGAGCCTCTAAGCACGGAAGCGTTCGGTTCGGCCCCTGACCACGGGGGCACCCGGGCCTGCGGGTCCTGGTGGCCCGGGGTCGCCCTTCGCCCCGGGTGTCCGATCATCGCTGTGGCTCGAACCCGCTGTCGTCCAACAGCAGGGTCATGAACGTGCTGTTCGGGCTCTGTTCGTAGTCGCCGAAGGGCCCGGACGGTATGAATCCAGCGCTGGCGTACAGCGAACGTGCAGGGGCAAAGGCCTCCATCGACCCCGTCTCGAGACTGACTCGATGGATACCGCGTGTGGCGGCCACAGCGAGGAGATGGTCGACGATTGCCCGTCCAACCCCCTGGCCCCTCGCTGCTCTGGCAGTGTGCATCGACTTCAGTTCGGCGTGGTGGTGGTCGAGCTGCTTGATGGCTCCGATACCGAGAAGCTCACCGTTGACCCGAAGGCTGAAGAATGTGACGGCGGGGTCGAGGAGACCTTCGAGGTCGAGAGCGTGAACGTCCTCGGGTGGGCTGTGCTCGTTGGCGAAGGCCAGGTGCTGCTCGAGGAGAGAGCGAACATCGTCTCGCCGAGGATCGTCGGGTTCGATGACAAAAGAGCCCATTCCGACTTGATACCAGCAGCGAGAACAGCATGCTCACAGCCCCAAACGGAAAGCTGACACAAGAACAGGCCCGGTTGCAGGGACTTCGTCGTCATCTCGTCAACGAATGGCCCCGGGAGGAATCGAACCTCCGCGCGTGGATTCGAAGTCCACCGCTCTATCCGCTGAGCTACGGGGCCGGGCAGATCGCTGCGCGATCCACTAGAGAGTAGTGGCACGCCACGAAGTGGACGGTTGCGCACGGACGATCCCGCCAGTCGGAGCCGCTCCGCGACTCTACGAGCACGGCGAGGCTTCCCGGGCACGGTTCGGCGACTCGTGCCTCGCACGGCGAGGCACTAGGGTGGCGGACGGGATTCGAACCCGCGACCACCGGGACCACAACCCGGGGCTCTACCAACTGAGCTACCGCCACCGCGAGCGCAGACAGGATAGCGGGGCGGCGCGGGCCGAACCGAAATAGGATCGACGCATGCGGCACACGCGCTACGGCTGGTGGCTCGAGGACGCCGGCCCGACGGAGGCCACGTCACCGCTCGAGTCCGACACGTCCGCCGACGTGGTGATCGTGGGCGGCGGCTACCTGGGGCTCTGGAGCGCCTGGCAGCTGAAGCAGCTCGAGCCCGGGCTCGACGTCGTCGTGCTCGAGGCGGGCCTCGCAGGTCATGGCCCGAGCGGCCGTAACGGCGGGTTCGTCTCGACGCTCTGGGACGACCTGCCGGGCCTGCGTGAGCAGTTCGGCGACGCGCGCGCCGTGGAGGTCTGCCGTGCCTCTGAGCGCGGAGTGCGCGGGATCGGGGAGTGGTGCGCGGCGACGGGCATCGATGCCTGGTACGTGTCGGCGCCGACGATGATGGCAGCCACCTCGGAGGCCCAGCTCGGCGACTGGGACGAGCTCGTCGAGGCGTGCCGCGCCGTCGGCGCCCCGGACGAGGTGGAGGTCTTGTCGGCCGCGGAGGCGCGCCGGCGGTGCGACTCGCCGCTCTTCCTCGGCGGAGCGCTCCTGCGCACGGCCGCGAACGTGCACCCGGCGCGGCTCTCGCTCGGGCTCCGCGCCCAGGTGCTGGCCGCAGGCGTGCGCCTGTACGAGAGGAGCCCTGTGCGAAGGCTGTCTCCCGGCGCGGTCGCGCGGACGTCCGGGGGCTCGGTGCGCGCCGGAGCCGCCGTGCTCGCGGTCAACAGCGCCACCGCCTCGTTCCCCGGCTACCGCCTGTCGCTGGGCGTGGCGTCGAGCCACATGGTCGTGACGGAGCCGGTGCCGGACGTGATCGAGGAGCTCGGCTGGACCGGCGGCGAGAACATCCACGACTGCCGGACGCTGCTCTGCTACTTCCGGACGACGAAGGACGGCCGCGTCGCGCTGGGCTGGGGCGGCGGGCAGATGGGCTTCGGCGGCCGCCGGACGGGCCGCCTCGAGGTCGACCGCCACGCGACCGACCATGCGCGTGACTCCCTGCTCCGCCTCTTCCCGCAGCTCCGCGGGCGTGCTGTCACGCACGCCTGGGGCGGGCCGATCGACGTCTCCCCCACCCATCTGCCGATCTTCGGCTCGCGCGGGCGTGTGCACCACGGGTTCGGCTTCACGGGCAACGGTGTGGGCCCGTCGTACCTGGGTGGCGAGATCCTCGCGCGTCTCGCGCTCGACCGCCGGGACGAGCTCACCCGGCTCGCGCTCGTGGAGCCGGGCCGCAAGCTGATGCCGCCGGAGCCGTTCCGGTGGGCCGGGGGCTCGGCGATCCGGGCGGCGCTCGTCCGTCGCGACGCGGCGCACGACGCAGGCCTCGAGCCGGGCCCGGTGACGGCGTTCGTGGCCTCGCTGCCGCGCCGCCTCGGGCTCCACCTGCCCCGCTGACGCAGCCACGCGTACGGCGAAGAGCCAAGTGGCTCAGAGCAACAGGCGCTGCCTCACGGCGGGCTCGAGTTCTCAGAGTCGCTCGAGGAGATCCTCGACCGGGACGGTCGGATCGACCTCCTCCGGCTCGAGGGCCGCGAGCGGGGAGCGGCTGATGTCGGCGAAGACCTCCCCGAACGCCTCGAACAGGGCAGGAGTGAGCCCGGCTGCCTCCTGAGCGGCCGCGATCTCGCCCATCTCTCCGACGTAGCGGCCAGAGACGGAGGCGCCGCGCTGGAGCATCGGCGAGACCCTGTCGACGAGCGCAGGATCGGAGCGGCGCAGGTCGGCGAGCACGTGCTCGAGCACCCCGTGCGCCTGGGCAGCGCGCAGCGCCTGGGTGAGGAGCGCCAGACGTCCCTTGTAGACGGAGGCCGTCGACATCTTCACCGCTGAGGCCAGGCCGATCTCGGCTCCCACCACGCGCATGTCGACGCCGGGCGCCGGGAGTGCGGCGACCTCGGCCGCGCGCGGACCCGCGAGGTAGACGATCGTCGCACCTTGCGGAAGTGGAGGGCCTCCGGAGATCGACCCGTCGACGAGCTCGAGCCCGGCCCGCTCAAGCTCCGCGCCGAGCAGCCGCACCGTGGCCGGGGCGGTCGCATTCAGGTCGGCGACAAGCGGCCTGGCGCCCGTGCGCCCGGCCGCCGCCGCGATCGAGGCGGCGACACCGGCGGCCTCGCCGGGCGGCACGATCGAGAGCAGGACGTCCGCCGCGCCGACGACGTCGTCGAGGGATGAGAGCAGCTCGAGCCCCTCGGCCAGCGCGACGGTACGAGGGCTGCGGCCGGCGACCGTCGCCACGACCCGCGCGCCGCCGTCACGCAGGGCGCGCCCGACGGCGGCGCCCATGGCGCCGGGGCTGACGATGCCGACGACGGTCATCGCCTGCGAGCGTACCCGGCTCACGGCGGCCGGCGGCGGCGCCGATTACCCTCTGTGCACGCGCCCGTAGCTCAGGGGACAGAGCGGCGGACTTCTAATCCGCGGGTCGGAGGTTCGAATCCTCCCGGGCGCGTCTGGGGAAGCCCCGCATCTGAGCGGGTTTGGCCGGGACATGGCTGACGCGGGAGAAGGGGCGTGTCCCAACGAGATCGGGGTCGGAGTCTGGGTTTCGTCTAACTCGCTCGCCGGGCGAGCGGACTACACGAGCTACCCGTTCGAGTGGGTGATCCGAAGAGGCAGGGCTGGTATCGGTGATCACGAACTCGGTGGTCGATGTGGGAGCAGTCTGAGTCGGGGAGAGTAAGCCACCCCTTCGAGCCGGTAATCCTCGCCGCCACCCTCGCGATGATCCCCGTGATCATCGAGCGCGATGCAACGTCCCACGTCTGG
>Ga0153916_10003079_pt1 | contig 12299 bp, 10 predicted proteins | sample Opewatmetagenome_FD_109642 | JGI IMG/M metagenome (GOLD analysis project Ga0153916, IMG submission 109642) | Freshwater wetland microbial communities from Ohio, USA - Open water 3 Core 3 Depth 4 metaG | ecosystem: Environmental > Aquatic > Freshwater > Wetlands | place: USA: Ohio, Lake Erie...
ATTAGGACCGACTTCATCCTGGGAATGGGCAAGGTTGACCAGAAGGTCATGACACTTCTGGATATTGATCGGGTGCTCACCGAACAGGAGGTTGCCCTTGTTGAAAGCTCAGCCGGGAAGAAGGGGCATTAACTGAATAAATCCATCAAGGGTAAAAACCACTCAAGAAAGGGAGAAGAGTAGAAGCCGATACGAACGTGACCCTTTCAAACGGATGCTTCGTGGACTGTCGAAAGCACCTCTCAAGGGGAATAGGTCTTGAAGAAAGATGAACTCAAAAAAGTCAAAAAACAGGGAAAGGAGAAGTGAACTATGAAAAAGGCATCGATATTTTTAATCATTGGTCTGATTTTGGTTGTTGGTTCTGGAATAGCTTGTGCCGGTGAAAAGGCGTCCCAAGGGATAGTCGATTTAGCCAATTCCACACTGGCAAAATATGGGACCGATCCGATCATCGTGGGAGCGGTGAAGGCAGAAAATGCAAAGGGGAAGACTCTTGACCAGATCAAAGAACTGGACAAGAAATGGATGGCCACTGCTGGCGTCGTCGACTATATGAAGGCACTGATGGATAATGAATGTGGCAAATACTTGCGCAAGATCCAGGCGTCGGCCCCATACTATGCGGAAATATTTGTCATGGACAATTTAGGGGCCAACGTGGCAATGAGTGATAAGACGTCAGACTACTGGCAGGGTGATGAGGCGAAGTTTATCAAATCCTATAGCGGTGGCAGAGGTGCCGTTTTCATCGATGAAGTCAAGTTTGATAACAGCACCCAGGCCTATCTGGTCCAGGTCTCGGTCCCTGTTAAAGACGGCGACAAGGTCATCGGTGCCATCACCTTCGGAATCAATGTTGACAAATTTGGCAAATAACGGGGAGAGGAGGGCCCTTCACCGTGCCATCCTCTCTTCTATCTTTGGAAAGGAGAGAGCACGCTATGAGATGGATTACAAATCTTAAAATCGGAGCAAGACTTGCCCTGGGATTCTCTATTATGATCCTCTTGATGGTAATCGTCAGTTTCTTTGGGTACAAGAGCACAAAGAATATTCAACAGAATTTGGATGAGATCTTTACGGGGAGACTCCCCAGCATTGACTTTCTGATCGAAGCGGATCGCGACCTGCAGCAGTTACTCGTGGCAGAGCGCTCAATGATTTTCAGCGAGACCGATTCTGAATTATTCAAGCAACTGGTGCAGGAGTATGAGACCAAATTGAAACAATCGGAGGAACGCTGGGAGAAATACAAAACCCTTGCCTTCACAAAGGAAGAGAAGGCGATCATACCTAAGTACGAAAAGGCAAGGGAAGAATGGAAGGCCATCTCTAGAAAGCTGGTGGACGGACGCAAAGAGGACACAAGAGAGGGGCGACGCTTAGCGATTGACCTTAGCTTGGGGGTTGCCAAGAAGGGATTTGAGGAGATGCGAGCCTATCTCGACGAACTGCAGAAGATCAACTTAAACATTGCTCAACAGGCCCACCAAGCGGCATCGGCCACTTATAAAAGGACCATCGCCACTCTGTTAACAATCTCAGGAATTGGACTTTTTGTGGGACTTTTCCTGATGTGGACGATCGGTCAAGGGGTTACCAGACCATTGAATGCAGTCATTCAAGGCCTTACCGAAGGGGCGCAGCAGGTGTCGTCTGCGTCGAGTCAGGTCTCGCAGGCCAGCCAACAGGTAGCGCAGGGGTCAGGCGAACAGGCGTCGGGCATTGAGGAGACCTCCTCCTCCCTCGAGGAAATCGCCTCCATGACCAAGCAGAATGCAAGTAATGCGGGGGAGGCCAATGGGCTTATGTCTGAGGTTGGAGGCCTCGTCAACAAGGGAAAGGAATCCATGGACCGTTTGAACGCAGCCATCGAGGAGATCAAGAAATCCTCGGACGCCACCTCCAGGATCGTGAAGACCATTGATGAGATTGCCTTCCAGACCAACTTATTGGCACTCAACGCAGCGGTTGAAGCAGCTCGCGCCGGTGATGCAGGCAAGGGTTTTGCTGTGGTGGCCGAGGAAGTTCGCAATCTAGCGCAGCGAGCAGGGGAAGCCGCGCGCAATACAGCTGCCCTCATTGAGGGGTCGGTCAAGAACGCGGATCAGGGTGTCAGCGTGGCTTCTGAGACGGCGAAGGCCCTCAAGGAGGTAACCACAAGCGTGCAGAAGGTGAGTGACCTCATCTCCGAGATCGCGGCGGCCAGTAAGGAGCAGGCGCAGGGTATTGAGCAGGTGGCCACAGCGGTGGCCCAGATGAACCAGGTGACCCAAGCCAATGCGGCCAATTCTGAGGAGTCAGCCTCGGCCAGCGAAGAGCTCAATGCCCAGGTCGAGCAGGTCAATAGTATGATTCGTGAGCTTGTCGCAATTGCAGGGAAGTCAAACGAGGCTCGCAATGGAGGCGCCCCGGAAACCAATCAGGCAAGGCATGTCGTGGAGAGGCTACCCCATAGGGCTGCCGACCTTTTCCACCCTGGGACCCGAGAGGGCCAGGTCCAATTAACTACACGCACGGTCGCACAGAGACAGAGCAAGCCCAAAAGGGCGATGGAAGGTAAACGGTCCGCTCAGAAAGACCCGAAGGAAGTGATTCCTTTCCAAGAGGACAAAGAAGACGATAAGAAAGTCCTCAGCAAGTTCTGAAAAGGCAGGCTCTGATTTACCTCGGAATGCAGCGATACACTGGCTAAAGAGGAATATCGATGAAGACTGCGACGATACTCGGAAGTGGGATTCAAAGAAAGCTGATTATCTCATTCCTGTTACTGGGAACCATCCCGATGTTAATGATGGGAATTCTCTCCTATTCAAAGTCCTCGAAGATATTGGTAGATCAGAAAAATGTCCAGATGAGGAGCTTGACTACAAAAGGGATCGAACAATTGGACAGTTTCCTGACCATCTATAAGATGCAAATGGAAGGTCTCTATCTTCCCTTGAAAGGGGCGATCGACTGTATTGATGTCGGCATCAAAATCCCAGAAGGGGAGACGGATCTGCTGCTCAAATACTTCAACCAGTATATCACAAAACATTCGCCCATCCGAAGAGTTCGTCTTCTTGATCATAATGGCGATGAAAAATTTTCTACCCTCAAAGACAAAACCGATTTGGAGAAAGAATCTTCCAGCCCTTGGTTCCGGAAGGTCCTTGCCAGCAGAGACGTCTGCCTCAGCGAGATGTTTATCTCCAGGGAGACGAATGAACCCCTCTTGATCATGGCCAAAACGGAATATGGGCAGATGAACCGGGACAAGCCCGTTGCGGTGATTGCAGCCGAAATCTGGGGAAAACGAGTCACGGCCTCTCTTGAGCATACGAAATTCGGGAAGGACGGTTATACCTTCGTCCTCGATCGAGAAGGTTACGTAATTGCCCATCCTGACAAAACCAAGCTCTTTAAATTGAACCTAAGTTCTACAGATTTCGGCAAAGAAGCACTAAGCAAGAAGAACGGCGAGATGGAGTATGTCTGGGAAGGCAAGGAAAGATTTGCCTCTTTCCAGGAGTATCCTCTGATGCAATGGGTTATCGTTTCATCGGCTCTCAAAGAGGACGTCCTCTCATCGATCAATGGGATGAGAAACCAGTTCATCATCATGGGCATTGTGATCGCCGGAATTGCGTTGGTCACCGCTCTCCTGATGTCGTTGCGAATCATCCGACCGATCCATCGAGTGGTTAAGGGTTTGACCGAGGGGGCCGAGCAGATGTCGTCCGCATCGAATCAGGTCTCGCAGGCCGGCCAGCAGGTGGCTCAAGGTACAGGCGAGCAGGCCTCGGGCATTGAGGAGGCGTCTTCCTCCCTTGAGGAAATTGGTTCTATAACCAAGCAGAACTCCGACAGTGTACAGCAGGTCAAGGTGGTCATGAATGAGGCCAGCCAGATCATTCAGAAGGTGCAGTACCATATGAGCCAGATGGGCCAGGCGATCGCCGAGATTACCGCACTGAGCGAGGAGACGAGCAAGATTGTAAAGACCATCGACGAAATTGCCTTTCAGACAAACCTCTTGGCCCTCAATGCGGCTGTCGAAGCCGCTCGGGCCGGTGAGGCCGGGGCAGGATTTTCGGTAGTGGCGAGCGAGGTGCGCAATCTCGCGATGAGGGCTTCCGAAGCTGCCAAGAATACCAGTCATCTCATCGAGAACACGATCAAGGCCGTCAAGAAGGGAAATGAGATTACCCAATCCACACAGGATGCCTTTCAGGAGAATATTAATATTGCGGTGAAACACACAAAATTGATTGAAGAAATCGCTGCGGCCTCTCTGGAGCAGGCTCAGGGTATTGAGCAGGTGGCCGCTGCCGTAGCTCAGATGAACCAGGTGACCCAGGCCAATGCGGCCAGCGCCGAGGAGTCAGCCTCGGCTGGCGAGGAGCTCCATGCCCAGGTCGAGCAGGTCAAAGACATGATTCAGGACCTCATCGCTATCGCAGGGAGCTCAAACGGGGCTTACAACAGGGGTGACCAAGTGGCCAAGAGGGCAAGGTACGCGGTTGAAAGGCTCCGCAGTACGACCGCCACCCTCTTCCGCCATGGGTCTAAAGAGAGCCAGGCCTAAGTGGCCCTGGACGCGCTCATACAGAGGCAAGGCAAGCTCAAAAAGGCGATGGAGGGCAAACGGTCCGCTCAGAGAGATCCGGAAGAAGTGACTCCCTATCACGAGTACGAGGGCAAAGAAAAGGACGAAGAAGTCCCCAGGCACTTCTGAAAAATAAGTGAGGATAAAGGGCAAGGACGCGAGGATGGATGCTGGATTAACGCCCATTAAGCTGAAAAAGGCACAATTTGAGAGGATCAGTCAATTGGTGGGTCAATTGACCGGAATCAACTTACACACGGGAAAACAGGAGTTGGTCAGGGCTCGTCTGGCAAAGCGGCTGCGCTCGCTGGGGCTGAAAAGCTTTGACGCATACATGGAGTACTTGGAGCACGACCACCCCCAGGGGGAAATTGTCGCCATGATCGAAGCCATGACGACGAATAAGACGAGTTTCTTCCGAGAGCCACAGCACTTCAGCTACCTGCGCCGACAGATCGTTCCGGGGCTAACAAATCGGAAGATTCGAGTCTGGAGTGCTGGCTGCTCCTCTGGCGAAGAACCCTACTCGACTGCCATCCTGCTCGATGAAGCGATCCAGGACCGCACCCTGTGGGACATCGGAATCCTGGCAACAGACCTCTCGAGCCCCATGTTAGCGCAGGCCCGCAAAGGTGTCTACGGCGCAAAACACCTCCGGGATGTACCCCCTTTACTGATATCCAAATACTTTAGGTGCGTTGAGACAAGGCCCGTCCGCCGCTATCAGGTCGTTGAACCGTTGCGCCACCGCGTCCACTTTGCCCGTTTGAACTTGATGGGGGAGTGGCCCATGAGGGGTCCCTTCGATGTGATCTTCTGCCGCAATGTGATGATCTACTTTGACAAGGTTATTCAAGAACAATTAATTAACCGTTTCTGGAAATTGCTGAAGCCAGGGGGCCATCTTTTTGTAGGCCATTCTGAAAGCCTGGCAGGCTCGCAGCACAAGTTTCGCTATGTACAGCCTGCCATCTACGTGAAATAAAACTTTCAATGATCTTTCGGAGCGCGAGGAGTGATACACACAGTGGGGGTGGCTGATATGAAGGTTTCAGCTCAGAGAGGCGACCTGATCATAACCCATGCACTGGGAAGTTGCCTGGGCGTTGCTGTACACGATCCAGTGGCCTGTGTGGGCGGGATGCTCCATGTCATGTTGCCGCTTTCTACCATCGATCCAGCGAAGGCCCAGGCGAACCCGTTCATGTTCGTAGACACAGGGTTCCCAGAGCTGCTCATCGAGTGCCTCGAGACAGGTGCACTGAGACAAAGGCTGGAGGTCAGGGTAGCAGGGGGAGCAAACTCATGGAATAGAGAGGAAGACGATTTCTTTCAGATCGGCAAGAGGAATCTCGTCGTGTTAAGGAAGCTTCTTTGGAAGAATGGGTTGTTATTAAAATCCTATGACGTGGGCGGAAGCAATTCGAGGACCATGTCTCTCGAAATTGGTACTGGGAAGGTGACGATTAAGAGCGGCGGACAAATGAAAAATCTATAAGTGTAAGACAATATTGCTACACCCACAGGGGAGTCAACCATGGCTTTGAACATTCTCGTAGTCGATGACAGTTCGGTGATGCGCGCGATTATTATCAAGACCTTACATTTGAGTCAATTGCCCCTGGGCGAGGTCCATCAGGCCGCCAATGGGCAAGAAGCCTTAAAGGTGCTGGACGGTAACTGGGTTGATCTCGCCTTGGTGGACATCAACATGCCCGTGATGGATGGCGAGGAGATGATCAATCGGTTGAGGCAAAACCCGGCGACTTCAGACCTACCAATTATCATTGTTTCCACCGAAGGCAGTGAATCCCGCAAAGAGGTGCTGATGCAGAAAGGGGCTCGGTTCGTCCACAAACCATTCACACCTGAGACCCTTCGGGATGCCATTTTGAGGACTTTAGGAGGATTGGATGAGCAAAAAGCTGGAGACGGAACTATATAAGGCGGCTACACTGACTTTTGAGGATTTGGGTTTTTTGCTTCCCACGCCGGAAATCGACGAGCAACAGTTGAATGCCCAGGTTGAAGCCGCGGTGAGCGTGGATTTCGAAGGACCTTTCTCGGGAAAACTGTTGGTGAGAGTCTGTGGCGGACTTCTTCCCATCATCGCCGCCAATATGCTGGGGGAGGAGGAGGCCCCCTCCAAAAGTCTTCAATACGATGCGCTAGGAGAAATCGCCAACGTCATATGCGGTAATATGCTCCCGGGTATCGCTGGCTCGAAAGACGTGTTTCACGTCAGTGCCCCCAAGATGGCTGAAAGCATTGACTTACCCCCTGTGGCAGAGGTACAAGTGGGCCTAGGTTTGGGACGGGCTGATCTGCTCCTGTTTGTCTCCAGATATCCGGCTCTTGCGGAGGAGTAATTGGGATGATTCGAGTATTGATTGTAGACGATTCGGCGCTTGTCCGCAAAGTCCTAACCATGGAGCTATCTAAGTGCCAAGATATCGAAGTGGTCGGCAGCGCCGTTGATCCATACGTCGCGCGCGATAAAATCGTTAGATTGCGTCCCGATGTCATCACCCTTGACCTGGAAATGCCGAGAATGAACGGGCTGGCGTTTCTGGCCAAGTTGATGAAATACTACCCACTTCCCATCGTGGTGGTGAGTTCTCTGACGCCGAAGAACAGCGAAGCAGCCATTAAGGCGTTAGAACTGGGAGCGGTCGAGGTGATTTGCAAACCGGGGTCAGCCTACCGTACGCCCGAAATCTCCCACCAACTGGTCCATGCTATCCGCGCCGCTGCCTCGGCGCAGATCACCAAACAACAGGCAACTTTGGAGACTCCTGCTACAAGCAGTTCAACACACTCTTTCCCTTTCCAGGCTACGAATGAGGTGCTTGCCATCGGAGCTTCAACCGGCGGCACCCAAGCCATCGAATCCGTACTCAGGGATCTTCCACCTACTTCCCCGGGTACGTTGATTGTCCAGCATATGCCCGAACAGTTCACACCAAGCTTTGCCCGAAGGCTCAACCAGATCTGCCAGATGGAGGTTCGGGAAGCGCGGGACAGCGACCCCTTAGGGCCTGGCGTAGCCCTGGTTGCCCCGGGCAATCGGCATATGCTCCTCCAACAAACCGGTGCCCGTTACCTGGTCAGGATAAAAACTGGTCCTGCCGTAAACCATCACCGACCCAGTGTCGATGTGTTATTCCAATCCGTGGCGCGCAGTGCCGGGAGCAGCGCTGTCGGTGTGCTCCTTACAGGAATGGGCGCCGATGGAGCAAAGGGGCTACTGGCTATGCATGAGAAGGGAGCCTACACTCTCGCCCAGGATGAACAGACGTGCGTTGTCTTTGGCATGCCCAAAGAGGCCATCAAACTTGGGGCGGTCGATGACGTGATTCCTATTCAACACATTCCGGGGGCGATTGTCCGTTTTTTACACAATCGCGAAAAGGGAACTGAGAAGCCGGCTCTCTGAAGCGACGCGAAGTTTGTTGGATCTGCACCCTCAGGAAATCCAAGATGAGAAAAGGGAATGAGAGAAGAGTTCGAGTCAGCGGTGAATTCTGACAAATAAACCAAGCTTCAAATTGGGCAAGCGATGGAGAGTGGCGCAAGGAGAGGGTAGAAAGAAACATCGATAGCTTCTTGGTCCTAACTGCAGCCATTATCTTTCTTCGTGGACAAACAGCTCATGCGGGTTGCCATCATGGGCTGAAAGGGGGTTGGAAATGCATAAATGGGGGCTATTTTCGAAGTTGAGAAACAAATTAATCTTCTATTTCATCATCGTGGCTTTGCCCTCGTTCGTTATCCTGAGTGCGTACCACTTTCATCTCGGCACGGCCGCCCTGAAGCAGCAGACGCTGTCCAGCGTGGGAGGTACGGAATATCTTCTGACATCCATCGATCTCCTGAAGACGAAAATGCTTCTTTCCATTTTGGTCGTCTCTGGGCTCGCTGCGATCGTCCTCTACGGAATTGTGCGAAGGATCGTGGCCCCCCTCCGTAAAATGACCGATGCCGTCGCAACGTTGGCAAGAACGCGGGATCTTACACAACCCGTCGAAATCGATACCGAGGACGAAATCGGACAATTGTCCAGATCTTTTCAGCATATGATGAATTGGATGAATGAAATGGCAGGGTTTGTTTCCAGTATTGCCGAAGGAAATTTAGATCAAAAAGTGGATACAAAGTCGGAAAAGGATATGCTCGGCAGTGCCCTTCAGTCTATGATCGTGAACCTGAAAAATTCGCAAAAGGCGATGCAGGCATCGGAACAGAAATTTAGAGATTTGGTCATTCATGCCCCGATCGGATTAAGCATTCTCAGTAAGGGGAGCCTCTATGAGTATATCAATCCCAAGTTCAAAGAAATCTTTGGATATACCCTGGAAGACATTCCCAAGGGCAAAAACTGGTTGGAGAAGGCATACCCGGATCCAGAGTACCGTCAGAAGGTCGTGACTTGTTGGAAAGAAGATATCCGTGAAGCAAAGGCGGGTAAGACCCGCCCCCGGGTCTTCACGGTAGCCTGCAAGAACGGCTCCTCAAAGGACATTCTCTTCAAACGTGTTGCCCTGGCTGATGGAGGACACCTAGTGACTTCCGAGGATATTACCGAGCGAAAACTAGCAGAACAGGCGATGAAGGAATCGGAGGAAAAATATCGGACATTATTCGAGGGATCCAAGGAGCCACTCTTCATCACCACCAAGGACGGCAAATTCGTCGACCTCAACAAGGCCATCGTTGAACTGCTCGGCTACGCCACCAAAGAAGAGCTCATGAAGATTGGGTCGATGGCCCAACTCTATTGCAACCCGGAAGACGGAAGTAAGATCCGGGAAATACTATCAAAACAAGACTATGTGGAGGATGTGGAGCAAGAGCTGAGAAGGAAGGATGGAGGAAAAATCTATGCTTTGGTAACGGCCAGCACGAGGAAGGATTCTAAGGGAAATATCATCGGCCACAAAATGACGATCAAGGACATCACAGAGCTCAAACGAGCGGAAGAAGAGTTGCAAAAGGAAAAACAAGCAGTGCAGAAGCTGGCTGAGGAAAGGGAGGTCGTAGCAAAGATCGGGCGGATTATTAGCTCAACTCTGGAAATCGATAAGGTCTACAGGTACTTTGCCGAGGAAGTAAGGAAAATCATTCCCTTCGATAGAATTTCGGTGGATATGATCCATTCTGAGAAGGGCGGATTCTCCACAACTTACGCCCTGGGGAGGGGTGCGGAAAGCCCTCGGTCTGAGGAGATCCTCCCTCTTGCCGGATCCACGACCGAGGAGGTCGTGCGCACACGGTCTAGCCTGCTTCTACAGGCGGAGGGTATCAGCGACCTTACGAATAGCCTTTCTGAGCCCCTGCCTACATTGCAGGCCGGATTTCGATCCCTCATGGCGATTCCCCTGATCTCACAAGACCGGGTGATAGGAACGCTAAACTTACAGTCCTTAAAGTCGAATGCCTATACGAATGCGAACGTAAGTCTTGCCGAAAGCATCGGAGCTCAGATTGCCGGCACCATTGCAAGTGCACAACTATATGAAGAAATGAAGCGGATGGTCAAACAAATTGGCAACGCTGGCCTTCAAATCAGCACTTCCTCAGCTCAAATTCGCGCCGCCTCAGAAGAGCAGGCAACAGGCGTGGCCGGGCAGTCCTCCGCGATTAGCCAGGTGACAACCACCATTGAGGAACTTGACACGACTGCCACGCGTATCGCTAAGAATGCCGAAAATGTGGCGAGAATAGCGGGAGACACCTTAACAGGGATGCAGGAGATCAACGCGAAAGTAAACGATACTTCAAGAAAGATTCTCTCATTGGGCGAGAAATCCCAATCCATCGGCAATATCACTAAACTGATAGATGATATTGCAGATCAGACGAATCTCCTCGCGCTAAATGCAGCCATTGAGGCAGCTCGAGCGGGAGAGGTGGGAAGAGGTTTTGCCGTTGTCGCCCAAGAAGTGAGGAAACTTGCCGAACGTTCCTCGGAATCTACCGAGGAAATCCGTCAGCTTATAAACGAAATCCAAGGAGAAACGAACTCAACGATTATGAGTATTGAAGGTTCAACCAAATGGGTAAAGAAAGGGCTGGAGATGATAGAAGAGACAGCAAAATCCGCAAAGGAGATTTCCATAGCGACACAACAGCAAAAGTTTGCGTCGGACCAGGTCGTTCAAGCCATGCGGGAAATAGATTCTGTTACAAAACAGTTTGTCTCCTCAACCAGACAAGCGACTGCATCTGCAGCACAGCTCAGTACATTATCCGAGGAGCTTAAGAGTGCGATATCGGATTTTAGGTTGGAACCAGGGGAGCCGGGAAAACGAGGGACTTGAAACATGCCTGATGTGATGAAAGATCTGATCGCGATTTTCAAGGCAGAGACTGAAGAGCACCTGACCAAACTCGATAACGGACTGGTAGAGTTAGAGAAGCAGCCTAAGAATGTTGATCTGGCAAAAGATCTCAATAGAGAAGTGCACACCCTGAAAGGAGCGGCCCGGGTTTTTGGATTTTCTGAAATTCAGGATATTGCACATAGGATAGAAGATATCTTTGAAGAGGTCGCCGCGAAAAGGGCCGTCTTTAGTTCCTTCATGGCTGAGACGATGTTTAAAGGACTCGACGCCATCAGGGTGATCTTAGAAAAGATCGTCCAAGGGAAGGAGATTGATGTAGATGCATCAGATCTATGCAGGGAGTTAGAAGAGTGTCTTTCTGGGACACGAGGAATCAGACCACAGAAGAAGCCAGAGACAGGACATGAGAGAGAAGTAGCGGAATTCGAAAGCCAGGAGAATGGGATTCGAACAGAGGGAAATCGAAAGAGAGAGTCTGAGAGCGAAGCAAAGACGGCAGCAGAAACCCAGGAGAAAGTCGGACAAGGGGAGGAACCTGAGGGAGGGAAATCGCAAGAGGAAGTCGCGGATCACATGAAGGAACCGGTGACCCCGCTTCGGTCGGTACCTATGGAGGAATACATCCGTGTTCCGATGAGCAGAGTGGACAAGCTCCTCTATTTGGTCGGGGAAGTAGTGATTAACAAGATGAAGATCTCTGCAATGACGGCTCAAACAAAAAGAGTTTCTAAGCTCAGCAAGGAGCTGCAGAAAAGCATTTCCAGTCTAAGCGAAGCGATGAAAAAGGAATTTTCTCCCCAATCTGCGGAAGTTTCGAGGTTGCTCGGTCAATGTGATGCCCAAATGCAGAAGCTTAGAGAGGATAATGTGAAGTTATATGATCATGCCTCCACGCTGGCCTTTCATCTTGACCCCATTATCGATGAATTGCAGGCGAATATGAAAAAGATAAAGATGTTACCTCTGTCTGCTATTTTTGATGGGTTTCCCCGCATGGTAAGGGATATCGCGTCTCAAAAAGCGAAAGAGGTCGACTTGCTGATTTCCGGAGAAGAAACGGAGCTTGATAAGAAAGTCCTGGATGGGATCAAGGCCTCTCTCATCCATATATTGCGCAACTGCATAGACCATGGAATCGAAGGGCCGGATGCCAGGGTTGCCCTCGGGAAACAAAGGTATGGAACGATAAAGGTTTCCGCCTTTCATGAAGCGGGTAACGTGGTGATCACCGTAGAGGATGATGGAAGAGGTATGGATGTTGACCAGATAAAGCAGACCGCCCTGAAGAAACGGCTCGTATCCAGTAACGACTTGGGAGGAATGACCGATAAGGAAATTCTGAATATCGTATTCATGAACGG
>Ga0153916_10003080_pt1 | contig 12299 bp, 10 predicted proteins | sample Opewatmetagenome_FD_109642 | JGI IMG/M metagenome (GOLD analysis project Ga0153916, IMG submission 109642) | Freshwater wetland microbial communities from Ohio, USA - Open water 3 Core 3 Depth 4 metaG | ecosystem: Environmental > Aquatic > Freshwater > Wetlands | place: USA: Ohio, Lake Erie...
AAGAGAGATGTGACGGTCGAGGCGGTTTCCGCCTTCATGGAGAAGAAGATCGAGGGGTTCGGGGAGTTCTTCAGGTATCTGAGCTATGAGGAGATAGGGATTGCCGCCCTGATGAGCCGGGCGGTCGGAGGCGTCGCGTTCGGGAAAATAATACTCTGCCTTCCCGGTTCCTCCGGAGCGGTCCGGTTGGCGATGGACAAAGTGATCCTGCCACAGATCGGACACATGGTGTGGGAGGTCGAGAGGTGAGACCTCTCGGAAGACTGATACCTCTGGCCGAGGCAAAGACCTTGGTCGATGCGAACACCAGACCGATCGAGAGGACCGAGAGGGTCCCGCTCGAATCAGTGTTGCACAGGGTCCTGGCGGAGGAGGTCCATTCGATCATCGATGTCCCACCGTATGATCGGTCCGCCATGGACGGTTATGCGGTCAGGGCAGAGGATACATTCTCCGCCGGCAAGTTCCAGCCAGTCGAGCTGGATTGCGTCGACGTGGTCAATGCCGGAGAGGTCCCTAAGAGAGTGGTGAGCAAGGGCAAGTGCATGCAGATCGCCACTGGCGCCATGATCCCCAAAGGAGCGGACGCCGTGGTCATGGTGGAGAACACGGAGCGGTCCAGAAAGAAGGTTCAGATATTCAGATCGGTGCCTCCTTGGTCCAACGTGTCCAAGAAGGGAGAGGATATCAGGAAGGGCACTATGGTCCTTCGCCCGGGGGAGGTATTGACACCTTCGAAGGTGGGGGTGCTTGCGGCTCTCGGCATGACTGGTGCGGAAGTCTATTCCAGGCCGAACGTTTCGATTATTCCCACAGGGGATGAGGTGGCGGAGATCGGGACAGAACTGAGGAAGGGACAGGTCTACGATATTAACTCCCACACGATCTCCTCGATACTGAATGAGAATGGGTGCGTCCCTATCTTGCACGAAGTGGTTGAGGACGCAGTTGAATCGCTCATTGGTGCATTGCAGGAAGTCTCTGATGCTGACATGATCGTTCTCTCAGGCGGGAGCTCTGCTGGAGAACGGGACGTGCTTGAAGGAGTCGTCTCGAAGCTGGGGAAGGTAATATTCCATGGGGTACAGATAAAGCCAGGCAAACCTACGATCTTCGGAGTCATAGGCGAGACGCCCATGTTCGGGATGCCTGGATATCCGACCGCCTGCTTGACCAATGGATACGTGTTCTTGGTGCCGACAGCCAGAAGGATGGCGAGGTTGCCACCGAAAATAGACCTTGTCCAGACGTTGCCTCTTGCGAAGAAGTATGCCGCGGATCTGGGCAGGCATCAGTTCCTTACCGTGAAGATAAAGGACGGGGAGGCGCACTCGGTCTTCAAGGAGTCCGGAACGATCACAAGCATTGCAAACGCCGATGGCTGGATCGAGATACCGCCGAATGTCGATCTTATCGACAAGGGCACGATGGTCGAAGTGCATCTTTTCTAAGCGAGACCTATCCACGTTGGTCCGATCGTCTATCCCAGCTCCACCTCGACGATCTTGCCACCCTCTGGGCACTCGATATCGCCTTTCACCTTAGTCACCTTGTATTTTGTGTTCCGCTCGATTCCGGCAGGATAGCAGAGACGGTATCTCTCACACCCGAGGTTCCGGCATTTCACACCCTCAAGGGTTATGACCGAACCTTCATGGGCGAACTTCTGCCCGACGGCGCAGCTCACAGGTATCTTCTCCACCTCAACGACCCTTACACCTTCCTCGTGAATCCTGCATTCGTGACGCACGTCCCTGATCACCGTGATCTTGTATGCGCTGCCGGCGTCAAGGTTGAAGCACACAGCCTTCAGTTTACACTCCCTGCACTCGGTCAAAGGCCCCTTGTATACGAACTCCTCTCCTTCCTTGGCCTGATGCTCTCCTATTAACGTAATTGTCACCATAGATCCCAACTCCCTTTCAGATCACTTTCGTTATCGTCGCGACCTTTTCCGCGGCTTCATATGTAAGTCCCAAATTACCTAGGATAGTGAACCTGTCTCTCCTGATCTTGTGAGCCGTCATGAGCGCTTGGATTACCTGCTCGCTTGTCACGCCAAGATCGCGAGCAGAGGTCGGGCACCCTATCTTTGTCAGCGCATCCCTGATCCTTATCCAATCCCCGCCATGCAGGTACATCATCATGATGCATCCGACCCCGCACTGTTCTCCGTGGAGCGCCTTCCCAGGAGCTATTGTGTCCAGAGCATGGGAGAACATGTGCTCGGATCCGCTCGTCGGCCTTGAGCTGCCGGCGACGCTCATCGATATGCCTGAAATGATGATCGGCCTGATGGCGATCCAGACGCTCTCCTCAAGGTCCGGTCGTATCAGTTTGGCGTTGTCAATTAGGGTCTGGGCGGTGTAGTTCGCCAGCTCGTACGCCGACCGACTGAATTCCTCGTTGCGGAGCTTCCTTGCGAACTCCCAATCCATTAGGGCGGTCGAGTTCGATATGACGTCCGCGCAGCCTGAGGCCAGCAGTCGGTAGGGAGCTTTGACGATGACGTTCGTGTCAGCGACGACCCCGAGCGGCACCCGAGCTTCCAGGGACATCGGGCCGCTCTTGCCTTTGAGAGAAGCTCTTCCCGAAGCGATACCGTCGTGAGACGCTGATGTGGGAATGCTGATGAAATCGAGATTGAGATTCTTGCCCGCGATCTTGGCAAGATCTATCTTGCTGCCTCCACCGACGCCAAGGAGGAAGGACGCCTTGACCTCTTTCACTGTCTTCTCGACGATCCTGAGGGACTCGTCGTTCGCCTCTCCCACGATAACAAACTGAACGTCGTAACCGTTGTCCGTCAGCGTGTCGGCCACGAGGTCTCCGGCGACCTTCTTCGTCTTCTCGCCGGCGACTATCAGTGCAGTACCCGAGAGTCCGAAATCCTCACAGACCGACAATATCTGATTTAGCACGCCGTGACCTGCGAGCACTTGTCTAGGAAAAAGCATTGAACGGGCTTTAGTGAAATCACCCTCATCCATCAGAACACCCGAACGAATCCTCATATAGGCCTTTCCCCTTTTCAATTTATCGGTGAAAGCGAATTTTCTGGGAAGACTGGCTGTGTTCTATCGCAGACGAAGAATCCTAGTTCTGTGTAGCCTCCTCCTCCTATCTGTGGCCGTATTGACGATTGGCCTCGTATTCCTGCCCGATCTGTTCTGGGACAGGTTCATCTACAAATACTTCTGGGGTCCAGTCGTCGCGGACTCGGAAGGAAGGACCGTCGACGGGATAAGCGAAGGATACAACGTGTACAACACGATATCCTACGCAGTTCTATTGGCCGTCGCACTCTACGCGATGTACCGGGGCGCAAAACGGCTTCGGATCGAGGTCGATTTGTTCTTCATACTCTCGTGTCTACCACTTTTCTTCTTCGGGGGTGTCGCAAGGTCGCTCGAGGATGCGAACCTGTTCGACGGGAACATCCAGTACTTCTTCATATCCCCTCTCATCTACGTCGTCGTCGGTGCGATCTTCGTCGGAGCCTGCGCAACGGGTATCGTGATCAGGAGAAACGGCTCGTCCTGGTCGCCGGGTCGGAAGACCGTGACCTTCTCCCTGTTCATCATTCTCCTGGAGGCCATATACCTGTTCGTAACGATCGGAGCGTCCTCCGATCTCCACTACTCCTTGCCAGAATCAGTTCCGATCGTTCTCGGCGTCATCTCCATCCTTACGTTCCATTTCCTTCAGTCCAAACGTTTCCAACCCATTCCTTCAGCGATAATGTCGGCCGGCATTCTCTGCCTGGCCATATCCATATCCTACACAGTCGCATTCAACTACGATGAGGGATGGCGCGGAGAGTTCACGGCTCAGCTAGGTCGGGCCATACATCCCCACTTCTCCGAACTTGGGACCGTCTTCGGCATCGCAATCGGTATCACTGCGGCGCTCTGGACCCTTGGGCGCATTAACCGCTTTCGAAGTCTACCGATCCTCTTTGCGTCAGCAAACCTTCTCATGTTCTTCGCCCACTTTCTCGACGGGGCCGCAACATACAGGGGAATTGACATATACGGATACACTGAGAAGCATGTTCTTCCCAGCTTCCTCATCGAGTTGACTGGAACCGCCGCAACCCTCCTCATATTCAAGTTCGTGGTTGTATTCCTGATTATACTGATCATAGACTTCTGGTTCTGTGAGGAATTGAGGATCTATCCGAACCTCGGGAACATAATGAAGTTCGCGATAGTCTTTCTTGGTGTTGCCCCTGGTACCAGGGATGCCATACGCATCGCACTTGGCGTCTGAAAGACATTCGACCGATGGCATCAGGCGGCCTTTGGAGGCTTCGATCGAAGCTTTGTGTCCGGGCGAGTATCAGAGGTATCCATCTCTTACCCTTTCGATGGCCTCCCTGAACCCCTCACCCTGGTTCTCATGGCCACCCCAGATCTCAAGCAGTATTGGGATTTTCTGCAGGCTCGGAATGAACGAGAAATCTATTTCTCCCTCCCCGATTTGCACGCCTTCGACGTCTGGCCGACGCGCATCTGATAGATGCACGTGCGAGACACTACCGCCTAGTCTGTTGAAGAAACGTGCTATAGCCGAGTTGCCATCTTCTTCCACTGACAAGTAGGTGTGGGATACGTCCAGGACGAGACCGTCGACGAATGCGACGATCCTGGACACTTCTTCCAGACCGACTAGGAGGTTGCAGCTCAGGAGCATTTCGTCCAGGTGATAGATTCTTGGCATGTTCTCTATCCATACCGTTCCTTCAAGAACTTCGAGGGACCGCAGCAGTTCGGAGAATAGAAGTTGGCAGTCTGCGAAGCTCTCAGTGAGGACGCCCCCTGGGTGAATCACGAGGGGAATTCCAGACTCGTCAGCGATTCGGGATACCTCTTTGATCCTGTTCTGGCAGGCTCTCCTGAAGTCAAAGTCGACGCTTGCCAGATCTAGAAGGCGGGATCCTCCCTGGAAGCGTATCATCTCTGGCGCGTGCAGAATCGCGTCCGTTCCTATTGATTCCAGCGACCTAATGATGTCTGCCGTTGTGTCTTGCTCCCTGATGAGCAGCTCGAGGAATTCGACATCAAGCTCGCTCATGATATCGGCGTCATCGATCGTGGCCATTACGCCCAGGTGCATCGTTATGTCGAGAATCTAGAGGTGATGTCGACCTAAAGAATCTTGGGATGGCTCAATGACTCCGGTTTCACGTCTTTCAGAGTCATCCGAGATTGTACAAAATCAGGAGCGCAATCCCAAGCTCGGTAGCCAAATCGGCTGGAGTCTAGCGGAAAAGAGGCTCGGGAGGAATCGTAGCGCGTCAATGCCGTATAGCTACAAAGTGGAGGAAAAGGGGGTGATTCTCGCTCCCGAGCGCTCTTAGGCCGCTTAGAAACAAGAACTGATACTTGAACTTTGTGGTGTAGATCTCGGAATAACCATCCATCCTAGGTGGATTGTCTGTCGTAGAATCCTTCTTTCTAGACTCGAAACCTCTTGGGATGCGTCGTCGCCGAGAGGTATTCGAAAGGTCTGGTGAACTTCAAGTTCTGATAGCCAACACTCTAGACTTATATACCACCATCAGATTAGCGTACTACTGATGGACGAAAAGGATCTATCATCCACTCGACTGGAAACGCACGCCACCGGCGACAGCAGTCATTCTGTTTCTTCTGGGCCTCATATGAACGGTTTTCTTGGATTGATGTTCGGTCTCGATGTCGACTTTGCGGTCACCTATGTGAGTCCATACATGGCGAAGACGCTGTCGAGACCGGCAAACGAGATCGTCGGCGCGTCCTTCTTCGATTTGATGCCAGAGGAAGAAGCTAGACAGATGGAGAGTGCGCTCAGCTACTGCATTTCGGGCTCACCCGGCTACAACCCTGTCGAGGGCAAGTTCATCGATTCAAATGGCGGCATCGTGCTCTCGGAACTGATCCTCGTCCCGATGAGATTTCAGGATTCGTTGGCTGGTGTATGCGTATTCTCTGGTGAATCCACTCCGCCTCCCCCAACGAAGGTCGAGATAGTCTCATCGTCAGTATTCATCGATGAAGCTATAGACATGCTACCGTTCGTCATCCTTGCCACGGATGGGGCGGGCAGGATAGTACTATTCAATAGAACGGCCGAGTCGGCCACCGGGTACTCGAGAGAAGAGGTTTTGGAGCAGGACATCTCGACGATCTTGGACGGAGGTTCGTTTGAGTCGGAGGAATTCAGCAGCGTCCTGAAGCTTGCCGTCGAAAGGAGAGTGACGACGGTCGTTGTTCCTATCAGGACGAAGGGAGGAGACCGAATGTCCCTGTCCTTCAAAATGAGATTCTTATACAACAAGGAAGGACGATTCATCGCGATGCTAGGTCTGGCACATGATCCCAGACGATGGAGTCGCTTGGAGGAGGAGGCGGTGAAGCTCGATAGGAACCTGGAGCTTCTCGCTGAAACCTCCGTTGACATAATCGGGACGCTCCATCCGGCCGAGACCATCGAGGTCGAGCTGGGTCGGCTCATCCAATCCTTGTCCCTGGATTTCGGGATCATCCGACTCAAGGGTCCATCGAACAAACCTTTCATGTTCTGCTCGGGACTGGATTTCAGAAAGGGAAGGGCTTTTCTGGAATGCGAGTTCAGGGATGGCGTTCCACTGTACAAGACCGCCGAGAGCAGCACTCCGTTCGCCTTCGAGAACTCGGACACCATCCGCGAGAAGCTCACGTTCACGAACGAGATCCAGACGATAGTCTGCCTTCCGATCAAGTCGAGGCAGGAAGTGCTTGGATGCGCCGTCTTCGCGTCTTCTGAGGAAAACAGGAACATAGTCCCTCTCCTGCCGATACTGCAGCTCTTCTGCAATCAGGTCGCGACATCCACCGGGAACGCGAGGTTGTCCGTCGAGCTCTTGAAGAGGAACGAGATGCTCCAGACGCTATACCAGACATCGCAGGCCGTTTCGGGCATCTTGGACTTCATGGAGGTCCTCCAGCTCATACTCCAAAAGGCGAAGGAACTGGTCAACGCCGAGAATTCCTATCTTTTCGAATTGGACAAGAACCGAGGTACTCTGCGTTGCATATCAAGCATATCCAAGTACTCCGAGTACGTGGTCGGCTACGAGCTGAACCTTGGTGAGGGAATCACAGGCCTCGTCGGAGAGACTGGGAAGGGAATGTTGGTCGAGCACGCCGAGGATGACACAAGGTCGAAGCTTGTGGAAGGCACTCCGGACGAGCCGAGCTCCCTGATCAGCGTGCCTCTCAAGATCGGGGAGGAGATCGTTGGGGTCGTGACTTTGGAGAAGACCAGCGGCATACCGTTCACAACGAGCGAATATCAGCTGATCGAGATGTTCTCAACACAGGCAGCGATGGCCATACGGAACGCCGATACATTCAATAAGCAAAGAGAGTACGCTTCGACTCTCCAGATGTACAACGTCCTGCTGACACATGACGTCGCGAACTTCAACGTCCCGATCCACGGCTTTCTCGAGATGTTGATAACCGATCCAAAGCTCGATGAGAAGGCTCGGCGCTATGTGCACACCGCCTTGACCCAATCGGAGAACATTTCGAACCTTATCGCCGACGTAAGGAATCTATCCAGGCTCAAATCATGGGACGACAACATCATATTGGAGTCGACGGACATCGTACCGCTCATCAACGACGTCATAATGTCCATGCGCTCCAGTCATGTCTACGGCGAGGTGGAGATCATTCTCGCGTCGTCGATCACCAGCGCATACGTTCTTGCGGATCCCTTCGTCAAAGGAGTGTTCCATAATCTCATCGGGAACGCCTGCAAATACGGAGGAGGTTGGGTTGAGGTCGTTGTGGAGCCCTATGCGGAGGACGAGAAGGAATACTGGCGTATAGATGTGAGAGACGCCGGAAAGGGCATTCCCGATTCACGAAAGTCGACATTGTTCAAGAGGTTCGACCAGCTCGATTCGACTACCGGCCTTGAAGGACATGGCCTGGGCCTGTCGGTCGTCAACGCCCTGTGCGACCGATACTCTGGAAAGATCTGGGTAGAAGATAGGACTCCCGGAGACCACACCAAGGGCTCGGTGTTCTCGGTCGTCCTGCCAAAAGCGAACAAGATTTAATTAATCAATGACTTATATCTTTGAGGCCGGGGAGAAGAATGGAGGGACCAAAGAAGATTATCCGAGTCCTGATGGCAGAGGACAACATTGAGCACTTGGACCTCTGCAAGGAGTATCTTCCGGAGGATCAGTTCATCATCGACGCAGCCCTGACCGCGACCGATGCTCTGGAGAAAGTGAAGAGGGGGAAGTACGACATAATCGTCCTTGACTACGCCCTCCCGGACTTCGATGCCATAGAGCTCTTGAGACGCATGAAGCCACTTTCGCTCAAGACACCTGTCATATTGGCGACCGCGTATGACGATCCCTCAATAAGTTTCGAGGCGATGAAGGGCGGGGCGTGCGACTACGTCGTCAAGACCTTCCACTACTATAAGACTCTCAAGGACAGGATCCTTGAGAATCTCGAGATGTGCAAGACCACCTGATACCTCATTCTTGTGGGATTCTCGCTCTCTCCCTCTGTTTTGAGAAGGTGCATGAACGAAGGTACAGTGTAAGGATTATCTCCATCGAGTGGCATCTCTCAAACCGGAGATATGGGACGATGGTCCTCGTGATAGGTTTCATGGGCAGCCCAAGGGTTGGCGGGAACACGGACGCGTTGCTCGATGCGGCGCTCGATGGAGCTAACCAGGCTGGGGCGAGGACAGAGAAGGTGATCCTCGAAAGATTGAGATTGAGAGGATGTCTGGAATGCGAGAGCTGTCTGAAGACTGGTCGATGTGCGGTCAAGGACGACATGGATCGGATATACCACCTGCTCGATGATGCGGACGTCGTAATAGTCGCTTCTCCGATCTTCTTCTCCGGTCTGACCGCTCAGACGAAGATGATGATAGACCGATGCCAATGTCTTTGGGCTCGGAAATACGTTCTGGGGAAGCGGGTTTCGGCCGGCAGGAGGCGAGTAGGCGCCTTCCTTTCCGTTGGTGGAAGAGGGAACCTCAGTTTCACAGGTGCCATTTCGGTCGTGAAGACGTTCTTCCTCAGCATAGACGTCGAGTATGCCGGAGAGCTTACGATAGCGGGCATCGAGGGCAAAGGAGGAATATCGAACCACCCGACCGCTTTGGGCGAAGCGAGAGACCTCGGGTCCAAGCTCGTCGAGATGGTCAAGCGACCCTAGTGGATCGTCAAGAACCATTCTCGGACGAAAACATGCTTATTCAGGTACTTAGATACATTCTGGGTTCCATGGTCGTCATAAGCGTATCCATATCGTCGAGCGAGCTGAAGGATTTCGACGTGATCTCGAAGGAACTAGGATTCTCGAGCCGGTCCGATGCGGTACGCTCTGCGCTTTCCAGGTTCATCTCTGCCAATAGACTCATTCTCGGCAGCAGGGGCGAGGGCCATTACTTCATCTCCGTTTCGTACAAGGAGAGGAAGAAGCATCTGGTGACTGAGGTCATCCACAAGTACTCGGACGTTATCAGAAGCTCCCTGCACACCCATTTCGATGAGAAATGCGTGGAGCAGATAATCATCATAGGCGAGTATGACAAGGTCAAGTCCCTGACTGAAGAGCTTTCGGCTCTGAAGGACGTCAGGTACTGCATCTGCGTCCTTTGACCGCGCTCCCATCTCGCTGGCATTACTAACTTTCGTCATCTTTCTTAGCAAAAGTGAAATTACCACAGTTGTCCCTCCAATACTCGTGGAAGAGCCTCAGAGGATGACGTGCCGGATCGATGGCATGGACTGTATAGAGTGTGCCAAGAAGATCGAGAAGGCGGTCAAGGGCATCGAGGGCGTGAAGCAAGTGAGGGTCTCGTACACCCTTGGAAAGATGTCCTTGGAGGTGGAAAAGGGGAAGGTATCGGTCGACCAATTGAAGCGGTCCGTAGGCATCCTGGGGTACAAATTGGAGAGGGAGGAGGACTCGAAGTATGAGGAGTTCTTCTCCTGGAAGAATCACAGACTTGTCGCCACCGGCATCTCCGGGGCGTTGTTCGCTCTCGGCATGCTGACGGAATATGTCTTGCAGGTCGGATTGTTGTATCTGGTTCTATACGGTGGCGCGATTCTCATCGGCGGTTACTACATCGCAAGGAGGGGAGTCGCGGCGATCGTCGAGAAGTATCTGGACATCAACATGCTAATGGTCGTCGCTGTCATCGGTTCGATAGCGATCGGTGCCTACACCGAGGGCGCCGCGATCGTGTTCCTGTTCTCTCTGGCCGAGATGCTGGAGTCGTTCTCCATCGCCAGGACGAGGAGGTCCATCTCGGACCTCATGGACTTCGCGCCGAACCAGGCACTTGTGAAGTTTGGGGACAACGAGGACCACTACGACGTCAACGACGTCAGCATCGGGGACATAGTCATCGTCCGACCAGGGGAGAGGGTCCCGATGGACGGCATCGTGGAGAAGGGACAGTCTTCGGTCGACGAGTCAGCGGTCACCGGCGAATCGAGACCGGCGAGGAAGAAGACCGGAGACATGGTTTTCGCAGGCACTCTGAACTCCGGGGGCTATCTGGAATTCAGAGTCACGAAGAAGTTCAAGGACACGGTCATATCGAAGATCGTCAAGCTCGTCGAGGAGGCCGAGACGAAGAAGGCACCGACGGAAAGGCTGGTGGATAGATTCGCGAGGTATTACACACCGGTGGTCGTGACGGTCGCTGTGCTCGTGATGATCATGCCGACTTTGCTGTTCTCTCAGCCGTTCGAGACATGGTTCTATCGAGGCCTGGTCCTCCTCGTCATTTCCTGCCCCTGTGCTCTGGTCATTTCGACGCCCGTCTCGGTCGTGTCAGCGATAACCGGAGCGACGAAGAAAGGCATCCTTTTCAAGGGCGGCGCGTACCTCGAGAGGATGGGGCAGATCTCCGTCGTGGCTTTCGACAAGACCGGGACGATAACGCGGGGCAGACCTGAAGTGGAGGAGATCATACCGCTGAACGACTATTCTCAGGAGGAGGTCCTCAGGGTGGCGTCCTCCGCCGAGAACAGATCAGAGCACCACCTGGCGAGGGCGGTGATGGCAAAGGCAAAGGAGCTTGAGGTAAGGGCTCTCGAGACCGAATCGTTCGAGGCGATATCCGGGAAAGGTGTATCCGCGATCATTCTGGGGAAGAGAGTGTACGCCGGCAGCGCTCAGTTCTTCAGGGACAGAGGGATCGACATCTCGAAGCACGAGGATCTGATCAGGGAGAAGAACAAAGAAGGCAAGACGGTGATCGTCGTCGGGACGGAGAAGGAAGCCATGGGCATGCTGACGATCAGGGACATTCCCAGACCTGAGGCTAAGGAGACGATCGCCCAGCTCAAGTCGCTTGGGATCAAGAAGGTCGTCATGCTCACAGGGGACGACGACCAAGTGGCCGAAAGCGTTGCGAAGGAACTAGGCATCGACGAGTACAAAGCGAGGCTGCTTCCGGAGGAGAAGGTAAGGGCGGTCGAGGAGTATCAGCAAAAGTATGGCCCGATCATCATGGTCGGGGACGGAGTGAACGACGCGCCCGCGCTGGCTAGGGCCGAAGTCGGGGTGGCGATGGGGGTGGCGGGGACCGACATAGCTCTCGAGGCCGCCGACGTCGCACTGATGGGAGACGATCTCAGGACGGTCGTGTACGGAATAAGGTTGAGCAGGAAGGCAGCGGGGGTCATAAAGCAGAACGTGTCAGTCTCTCTGTTCGTCAAGATACTGTTCTTCGCCTTGGTTTTCCCGGGGCTCATCACGCTCTGGCTGGCGATCTTGATCGGGGACCTGGGAACATCGTTCGGGGTCATCACGAACGCTCTGAGGCTTGCAAGATACTGATCTGAGATTGGGGGGTCTCATAGAACGTGTCACTGCCGCGCGAAGGTCAGAATATGAGAAACCTCGGTCCCCAGGACAGTGCTATCTGATTCCTTAATGAGTCGTAGACGATCGAACGACGAATACGCAGGAGACGACGTTATATCTCATTGCTTGTATTCTGAGAAGCTCCGACCCAATACACCAGCGATCTGTCGCTTGGTCTGTTCTATCATTACATCTGATTGGAAAATAAAGATAAAAAAAAGGGTTTTGTTTCTCGGCTTTTCTCGGCTCACCAGATGAATTGCTTGGATGGTCCCTTCTTGTAGGTCCAAACAACCATTACCATGTTGATGATGCCGATTACGAGCCAGAGCGCTGCCCAGGTGTTGGCGTCCGCTGCTCTCTGTATGTCTCCAAAGATCGGGACCCATGAATAACTGATAA
>Ga0153916_10003081_pt1 | contig 12299 bp, 14 predicted proteins | sample Opewatmetagenome_FD_109642 | JGI IMG/M metagenome (GOLD analysis project Ga0153916, IMG submission 109642) | Freshwater wetland microbial communities from Ohio, USA - Open water 3 Core 3 Depth 4 metaG | ecosystem: Environmental > Aquatic > Freshwater > Wetlands | place: USA: Ohio, Lake Erie...
AGTGAAAGGGCAGCAGTAGAATATGCTAATCCACCATAAAAAACGCCAAACTCAGCTTTCCCACCAAGCCATCTCCCAACCAGCCAAGTAATCCAATTGAAAATTATAGTTAGTATAAGGATGATTATGACAGTTGGTATAACCAAAAACAGGGCCGATAATAGCACAAACATTATCTCAAAGGCTCTTCCCATAACAAAATATGTGATCACAGAAAAGAAATTACTAATAATATAGGATATGATGCTTATAATTACGGTTACAACTACTCCTTCAAAAAGGCTAGCCCTTCTTGATAAATTTTTTGCAGTCTTTGTTGGGCTAAGCAAGGCATATTTGACATCCGTAAGCATATCATTAAAGTTCATAAAACCACCACATATTATTTTTTATTTATTAATTTAACTCCTTTGAGACATATGGCCCATCCTTTTTGTAACCCAAAGAGAAGTAATAATTCCTAACTCCTATGCCACTCATAACCAAAATTTTTTTGGAATCAAACTCCTCCCTAGCAATTTTTTCTGCCTCTTCCAACAAAATCTTGCCAAAACCCTTGTGCTGAAATTCCGCATTGTTTTTTTCTCCGATTGGAAGCATCTTGCCATAAACATGGAGTTCCCTAACCCCCGTACTTCCATCACCAATCCCTGATTCAGAAGGCTTCCTCAACCTTAAAAATCCAACTAAAGCATCGTGTTTAGCCTCATCAAAACTTAGGAAAATCTCTCTCCCCTCAGACGCATCATAATCTAGCCTGTTTAATCTGATCGAATCCCAGTCTGGCTCCAGTTTTTCTTTTAAAATTCTAAAGCCTATCTCCCTGCACCTTATGCAGTTACATCTAATTTTTTTACTTTTCAGTTTCCCATCTACTAATTGTCTCAAGTTGCTCTTCTTAACCCCATCCACGATTAAATTTGACGGGAAATCTCTCTGAACTCTCATTACCCTAACATATCTTGGGATGTATCTTGTTGCCTCAGCAATTACATCAGCAGCCTGATTGCTGTTATAAGGCTTGTAGTCTCCCTTTTTCCACATATCATAAAGTTTTGTACCCCTCATAACTAGGGCGGGATAGATTTTTAGCATATCCGGCCTGAAATTCCTATCTTGAAACAATTTCCTAAAAATTTCGACATCTTCCTTTTTGTTGCTAAACAAGCCAGGCATCATATGATAGAGAACTTTCAAAAAATAATCCTTGCAAACTTTTGTCGCGTATATAACATCATTAACTTTATGGCCTCTATTTATCATTTCATAAACTTCGTCGCTCAAACTTTGAACTCCAAGCTCGATTCTAGTCAACCCCTCATCAAGTAGCTCGCAGATTTCTCTCTTTCCAGCCAAATCTGGCCTCGTTTCAACCGTTAAGCCAACCATTCTGAATTTAGCTCTTTCATTCGCAATCTGTGCTTGCTTCAAATCATCTGACTCAAATCCATTCATTGCATCCAAACAGCGTTTGATAAACCACTCCCTATAGTTTCTCGTCATCGCATTGAATGTCCCGCCAATTATTATCAGTTCGCACTTGCTCACCTCATGCCCGATCTCTCGCAGTTGCCTTATCCTTGAAAGCACTTGCCTGTATGGGTCATAATCGTTCTGAATCGCCCTTAGCACAGCAGGCTCCTTACCAGTATAACTTTTTGGAGCGTTTTCTCCTTGTGGACAATATATACATTCCCATGGGCAAAGGCCGCGAGTTGCAACAGCAATAACATTCACCCCAGAAATAGTCCTAACAGGTCTGATTTTAAGAATGTTGAGTACATTTCCACTTCTTTTATCGCTTTTAATTGCGTCCAATATCTCCGAATTTTTTAGAACCCCCTTAATCCTATACTCCTCGCTGGCTTTGACTTTTGCTTCCCATAAATCAAACTCATTTTTTATTTTGCCTTTGAGTATAAGCTTTCCAATTTCTCTAGCAGCTCTCCTAATGTTGGATTCTTTCCTACTCTCAAAACCCATTGAATCACTGGAATATCAATTTCGAAAGAAAGCCAATTAATGAATAGATGGGTTGCTCAATTAGAGGGAATATCAAGAGGCCATGCCCGATTGCCTTATAATCACTTATTAAAGAAGTCTCAGCCTTTAGCCTGACTCCTACTTCCTTGCTTATGAGACTGCTTGAAGTTGAAGTTACATTAATTGTAATATTCAGCTCGTTTTCTTCATTCAAGACAACTTCATACCCAAATGTTCTTGCACTTCCATGAGCTACGAAAATCTCCTTTTTAAATCTCCAAGCCGGAATCCCGCTTGTTTTTATCACAAAAATATCACTTGCAGCCCCAGTATTCTCTATTTTTATAGAATAAAGTGCAGGCTGCCCAACTCCAGTTGTGACTTCTCTAGGAGAAACATCCAAGTTGAAAACTTCTTTGTTTACATTCACCCTTACGTTGAAAGTTAAATTCCCTAAGCCCTCATAATTGTTCTCGTCAATTACCTTTGCTTTAAATAAATATATGCCATCCTGGGTATCAGAGGAAACTTTTATTTTTGCTTTCATAGGAGTTTCATAAAGTGGGCTATTCTCAGCAACCCAGTTTTCTGGCAGATCTTCGATTGCCAGCTGGTCCCATCCAGTGTAGTGCATTGCCCCATCAGGTCCAGAGGTAGCCCTCTCAGCAATTATTGCAATGGTCTGGCCAGGTCCAACGCTCCCCAAGGAAACATTTTCGCCCTCCAGCATCCCTCTCTGTTCAACAGGGTCAATTATATTAACATATGTCTGTGCACCTGCGTGCAAAGCTAAAAGAAGAACAACAAGCAAAGGCATAGCTCTCATTTTTACCATGAAGTAATATCTCATAGCTTAAATAAAAATCTATTCCCAAACTTTATTATTGACAACTTTTTATAAATCTAGCATGCGCGCGTTCATTGCAATAGAAATAAGCGAAGAGCTAAAGGGCAGAGTAGAAAAAATTAAAGAGGAGATAGAGGGCGAAGGAATCAAAGTAGTTGAAAAAGAAAAATTACATCTTACTCTCCATTTTTTAGGTGAGATAGATGAGAGAAAAAAGGAAGAAGTGATAGAAGCAATGAATAAAATACGGATTAAAAAATTTGAGCTTAATTGCAAAGGAGTAGGCGCCTTCCCAAGCTTGAATTACATGAGGGTCGTCTGGATTGGAGTTGAGGCGGATGAACTCAGGGAACTCCATACACGGCTAGGCGGTGAGCTTAAGAAAATTGGACTCAAGGTTGAAGAGTATTCACCCCACATAACAATTGCAAGAGTCAAGTTCATAAAAGAAAAAGAAAAGTTAATGAATTTCTTAAAAAATTACAGAGATGAAGAATTTGGGAGATGTTTAATTCGCGGAGTAATTTTGAAGAAGAGCACACTGACACCGCAAGGACCAGTCTACGAGAATGTCCATGAAGTTATGCTTTCCTAGCAAAAGTCAAATAAACAGTATGCAAAAGACCCTTCGTCTCTGGCCTAACCCCTTCTTTTCTAACCAAAATTTCTCTAACTATAGACTCGATTGTGAAAACTTCAACAAATTTATTTTTTTCAAGCTCTTTTACAAATTTCTTTACCTGCTCAACATTGGGAAGGAAACCAACAACATAACCTCCTTTCTCCAGTGCTCTCTTTGCATTTTTTATTACTTTTTCAGCATCTGCAAGATCCAATGTTACAAGATCAACATTTCTCTCGCTGATTCCCTTAAAAACATCCTTTCTTTTAATTTCAATATTCTTCGAAGCACTTTTTCTGATATTGGCTTCAGCAAGCTCTGCAAAATCCTCTCTCCACTCATAGCTTACAACCTTTTTTACAATGTTAGCTAATCCGATTGCCAAAAATCCACTACCAGCCCCAGCATCCACGACTAAGCTTTTCTTTCCAATCCCAGTAAAAGCAACAACCAAGCCAAAATCTTTTGGTAGCACAACCTGCGGGCCTCTTTTCAATTTTCTTAATAAATCAGGAAACCTCATAGCCACCACTACTATTTTAAATTGGCACACGATATTTATTATTGTTTTCGAAGGGTGCTTTTTATGGTGGGCATTGTTATAATCGGCACGCAGTGGGGCGATGAGGGAAAAGGAAAAGTTGTTGATTATTACGCTGAGAAAGCAGACATGGTGGTCAGATTCAGTGGAGGTAACAATGCAGGCCATACGGTAGTTGTGAAGGGTAAGAGCTACAAGTTCAACCTAATGCCATCTGGTGCAGTAAGGAAAGGGAAGAGGGTTATAATTGGGAATGGAGTTGTTGTTGACCCGAAAAGGCTCCTAGAAGAAATTGAACTTTTGAAAAAAGATGGGTTAGACCCGAACCTTGGAATAAGCGAACGGGCACATGTTATATTCCCATACCACAGGGATTTAGATGAGGCCGAGGAAAACGTTAAAGGAAAATTCAAAGCAGGAACAACCAAGAGAGGAATTGGTCCATGTTACTCCGATAAAGCTGGTAGATTCGGAATCAGAATTGCCGATTTGATGGATAGAAATGTATTCAGGGAGAAATTAGATTTTATATTTCCGATAAAAGAGGACCAAATAAAACTTTATGGTGGTAATCTAAGCACTAAAAAAGAGGAGATATTTGAAAACTATTCAAAACTTGGAGAAAAGCTAAAACAATATGTCGGTGATGTAGTTTTTGAGATAAATGATGCAACAGAAAAAAGGAAAAATGTCCTTTTTGAAGGCACCCAAGGAACAATGTTGGACATTGATCATGGTGTGTACCCATTTGGGACATCATGCAACGTAACCGCTGGGGCAGTATGCACTGGGGCAGGAGTTAGCCCAACAAAAATTGATGAAGTGATAGGCGTTGCAAAAGCCTACACCTCGAGAGTTGGCGAAGGGCCTCTCCCAACAGAATTGAAAGATGAAATAGGAGAGAGAATAAGGAAAAAAGGAGGGGAATTTGGGACAACAACTGGCAGGCCAAGGAGAACTGGTTGGATAGACATGGTTACGGTAAACTACTCATGTCTAATAAATGGAGTTACCGGAATTGCGATAACAAAACTCGATGTTCTTGGCGGGATTGAAAAAATTAGGCTATGCACATCCTACGGATTTGAGAGTAAAATAATTGATAAACTGCCAGCAAATCCAGAAATTTTCGCAAAATATACACCAATTTATGAGGAGATGGATGGATGGGAAGACTTGAGCAGCGAAGAGTGGAGCAAGATTTCAAAGATAGGTATGAGTGGATTACCAAAAGAAGCAAAAGCGTATGTAGAAAAGATTTCAAAGATTTGCAAAGTTCCAATTTACATGGTCTCAATAGGTCCAGGTAGGGAAGATACGATAGAATTAAAGAAAGTTTTTCAATAAATTAATTGTGCCCCAGTAGCTCAGTGGTAGGTAATTCCCACTAAAGAGCGTTTGCATGGTAAGCAAAAGGTCGCGAGTTCAATCCTCGCCTGGGGCTATGTTTTTTAAATTTATTCTGGCAAAATTCATTAGTAATTTTCAACTGGAGGTGGAGAGATGACAGAACTAACGCCAATCGAACAGATGATTGTTAAGGCATTGCAAGATTTGGGAGCAAGCGATGAAACAAAGATGAAGACTGCTGACGATGTTCAAAAAAAGAGCAATAGGCCGAAAGGTCAAGTAAATAATGCTCTAATGAGCCTTGTTGGTAAAGGTTTGGTTATTAGAAAAGTTAGAGAGAAGGCTGCTGGTTATTATTTAAAGAAAGTTGAATAAGTCTCCAGATTATTTTTAGAATTATACGAAGTGGGACTATGGATGAGATTGCATTCTCAGCAAAATACAAGAATTGGATTGTGATTAAAAAAATGAGCATAGATGAGAACACAAAAGAGCCTGAAGTTGCGCACATCCTATCGGGCATAAGAGAAACTATTGATAGGAAAGCATTTGAGCTGAACGGAATAAACATGGTTAAGATTGATGAGTATGTTGCTACAATTACGAAAGGCAGAAGAAAAGGCTACTCTTCTCTTGTTGAGATATTCGGCAATCTAAAGCAAAACGAAGTTAGGGAACTGCTCCTTGCTTCTTCAAGCAAACAAACCCTACCTCTGGCTGAAGCTTATTTTATTAGAAGACTGATAACAGCACTTGGTTATGGACTGGATGTGACTACGGAAACTCTTGCAAAAATGTACCCTGAATTGAAACTTCCAAAACCAAAAGGAAGATTCGCAAAGGGTTAAAATCCCTATTTCTTAAATCTATAACTGCTTGGGGGGATGTGCTAGCTTGGTTATGCTACAGGGTTTGGGACCCTGTGACCCGAGTTCAAATCTCGGTCCCCCCATCTGAGTACCCAGTATATCAATTTATCCAAAGATAGAAAAAGCCAAATTAGTTATATTTCATCAAAATCTTCTTTTGGTCTGCCGCAAACTCTGCATTTGCTAGGTGCTTTATTTCCCTCGTGTATATACCCACAAATACTGCATCTCCATCTCCCAGAACCCTTTTTCTTTCCTCTTGGCAGATCTTTTACGAAAACCCTCGGCAATCCCCTTGGGTTTATTGCTATAACAACCAAATCTCCATATGGGGAGACTATTGCATGCAGTTTCTTTGGGGGAACATACACTGCCTCTCCCTCAACAACTTTCTTTATCTTATCGCCTATAGTGAAAACCCCTACTCCTTTTTTAATGTAATAGAAGTGTTCAGAGTGTGTTGCTGGGTGGTAATGAAGCGGAAGCTTCTGGCCTTTTTTTAAGGTGTAAATCTTCATACTGTAGTTTCCCGAAATTATTGGGAGAACATCTGCTGTCCATAGCTCCTCGTCCTTATACTCCTCATAAGCTTTTGTCCTAACCATTTTCATGTTTATTCACTCCAATAATTTGTTGGCTTTACATAATTAAAAGCTTTTCATTTGTATAAAGGGCATGGTCAATAAACCCATTAATTCTCAAATTTCTTCTCCAATATATAAATAACTCTTCCACTAGCCGCATCGATAATATCGCTTCTAACATCGAAGCCATTATTTTTATAAAAATTTATTGCATCCCTATTGCTTCTCTCAACTCTAAGAAATATGCTGCTTCTGCCCATTCTCCTAATGAACTTAAATGCCTTTTTGATCAATGCGCTGCCGATACCAATTTCCCTATAATCATCATCAACGGCAATCCCAATAATTTTTGCATTTTTTTCATAGATTCTAATATCAATAAATCCAACAACTTTTTTGCGCACCTCTGCAATGAAATAAACAGAACCTCTCTGCAGCCTTTCAGCTATTTTTTCTCTATCCGAGCGAGTATATGGAAAAAATCTATTTGTTAGTTCCGCTACCCTATCAAAATCCGCAGTTTTTATCTCTCTTACCTTAGCCACAGCGTTAATAATCCCTACAACGAACATTTTCATCTCTATATGTTTCTCATTTGTTATTTAAAATTGGATTTCTTCAGAAACTAGTCTATGAAGTCTTGTGGGGTCGGGGGCTCTTTTTTATCCCCTTTCCTCTCACGAATCTGTCCAACAATCTTATCCTGGAGGTCTTTTGGAAGTTGCTCAAAACCAGCATGCTCATAGTACCAAAGCGCCCTACCTTGTGTCGCTCCTCTTATATCATCTGAGAAGCCGAACATATCCGCGACAGGAACTTTTGCGATAACCGTCACTATCTCTCCCTCTTGCTGAATATCTAAAATTTGCCCACGCCTTCCCTGAATCTGGTTTATTACCGCGCTCATATACTCCTGCGGCACCTGAACCAAAAGTTTTTGCTTAGGCTCCAATAAAACGGTTCCAGCAAATAGCATGCCAGCATAGATGGGCCTTCTTACTGCAGGTATTATCTGGGCAGGACCTCTGTGAACAGGGTCCTCATGAATCGATGCATCCATAACTTCAATTTTTACTCCAGTAACTTTTTCCTTTGCCAGCGGACCTAGATCAACAGCCTCCTCAAATCCCTGAATCAAAAGCTCCATAACTTCATTCATGAATTGTATCCCTCTAGTCATATCGATTAAAACGCATCTGTTGTGAATATCTTTTATATTCTTCGCTTCATCCCTGCCCATTCCGGCTTTAATTAGAGTTTCAATAAGCTGTTTTCCCCTTGGCTTTCCTTCTGGAATTTCTCCCTCAACCATCTTTTGGTAGACTCCCTGCTCAAGCGGTTCAACAATAACTTCAAATTTTGAATGCCTGTTGGGACTCACACCCCAAATCGGTACTCCTTTGTTCAGGATTGTTTCTCTGTAAACAACGATTGGCTTGGAAGTTTCAATTTCAATCCCTTTCTCCTTGGAAATTTTATACTCAACAATCTCAAGATGAAGCTCACCCATCCCAGAAATTAAATGCTCGCCAGTTTCTTGATTGATCTCAACTCTAATCGTTGGATCCTCTTTTGCCATCCTCCTTAAGGCTTCTATCAACTTAACCAAATCCTTCGTATTCTTAGCTTCTATTGATTTTGTTACGACCGGTTCTGAGTAATGTTTTATCTGCTCAAATGGCTCAATCTCACCCTCGCTTATCGTTTCACCAACATATAGGTTACGAAGCCCTATCACTGCAGCAATGTTGCCTGCAGGTACTTCCTCAACAAGAACTCTGTCAGGTCCCATGTAAACGCCTACCTGCTGAATTTTCTCTTTTGCCAGGGTAGAAGCGACATGTACTTCAACTCCTTTTTTCACGGTTCCAGAAAATAGCCTCCCTATGCCAACCTCGCCTGCGTGCTCATCCATAACAATCCCAAATAGTATCATGCATACTTTTCCTTTTGGGTCGCAATTCACCATTCCTTTTCCGGCCTCGCTTTCGATATCTCCTTTCCATATGGTGGGTATCCTGTACCTTTGAGCAATGGCTGGATTTGGAAGATGTGAAACAACCATCTCAAGAAGAACATCCTCAAGCGGGGCCTTCTCAACGAGCGTTTTATGGTCCTCAATGCTGCAGTATTTGTATATATCCTTAAAAGTCATCTTAGTTTTCTGCATGAATGAGTAGCTCAGACCCCATTTGTTGAAGGCAGAGCCAAAAGTTACATTTCCCTTCTCTACTTTTACTATCCAATCATCCTTGAACTCCTTTGGGGCGTAGCGATCTATTAGGTCGTTGACAGACTTTATTATTCTTAAAAGCCTCTCCTGCATCTCTTCAGCGCTTAGCTTAAGTTCATTTATCAACCTATCGATTTTATTTATGAATAGAACCGGTTTTGCCTTTTCTTTTAGAGCCTGCCTTAGAACAGTTTCGGTTTGGGGCATTACTCCCTCAACGGAATCTATTACAAGCACAACTCCGTCAACCGCTCTCATAGCCCTAGTTACATGCCCACCAAAATCTATATGCCCTGGCGTGTCTATCAAATTAATCAGGTAGTCTTTTCCTTGGTAATGGAAGCCAAGTGAGATATCGGATGCTTTTATTGTCATGCTCCTCTGCTGTTCTATCTCTTCAGAGTCCATAACCTTGAGCTCGCCTGCAAGTTCTTTTGAGATGAGACCTGCCCCGGCAACTAATGAATCTGTCAAGGTAGTTTTCCCATGGTCAACATGTGCAACAATAGCAATGTTCCTAATGAAATTCGGGTTATACATCAATTTTTGAACTTCTTCAACTACGTACCCCTTCCTAACCATGTTCTCACTCTAAGAATCAGAGCTTATCTTGCGCTCCTTGCAATTCTTTCGGTCTCATCCTTCTTCTTAATCGCATAACTATTCTGGTCATTGTTAGCAGCCATAATCAACTCATCAACAAGGGCCTGGGCTAAGGTTTTCTTCTTATCAAAAGCACCGATTATTGCCGCCAAGCTTAGGTTCCTCAAAGCCATATCCAGTCTCCTTTGGGCAGAAACATCAACCGCAACTTGATAGCTTACCCCACCATACTGGACTCTTGTTGTGTCCTCTCTTGGTGCTGTATTCTGGACTGCATCTATCAAAACTTGAGCTGGATTCTTGTTCGTTCTCTTTGCAATCTCATCAAATGCTTGCTCAACAATTTTCATTGTCTTGGATTTCTTTCCCTGCAATTTCCCATGCGTTCTAATAATCTTGCCCATAGTTTTCTCCCCAGTCCCACCCCTCATAAGCTTGTTTGCAAGCCTCTCAACAACACTGACATTTCTCTTCCCAAACTGTTTCTTAGCATACCTACCGTGGGAGTGGGGTATGGTTATGGATTCAAGATTAATATAATTCTGCAAACTTGGATCAGTAATCTTAACTCCACTTAAATCATACTTCCCAAAAAGCTTACCCATAATCTACCTCTTTGGCTTTTCCTTCTTGCCTTTCAAAATCTCATTCAAATCGATGCCATTCACGGCAACGATCTTATATCTGATCCCAGAAATAGAGCCCATCTGTCCTCTCTGGGAGCCACCTAAACCCTCAAGAACAACCTCATCATGTTCATCAATGAAACCAATTGCCCCGTCTCCAGGAGCAAACGCGGTAATTACTTTCCCATTTTTAATCAGCTGAACTTTGGCACATTTTATTAGGCCGGAGTGCGGCTGTTTTTGCTCTATCGCCTTTTTCTCAAGAACGATTCCTTTTGCTTGCGGGCTTCCTTCCAGTGGGTCGTACTTCTCCTTAAGTCTAAGCTTCCTTCTTTTCCAAGCTTTTTTTAGCCACCTCATTCTCTTTCTTTTCCTTAGGACATCTCTCCCACTGAATTCTCCTTTTCCCATACAACCACTCTAGTATAATTTCAAATCAGTATTAAAATGCCTCTTTAGCAACAGCCTTGCGAGCTTAATCCTACCTCCATCCCTGCCTATTGCAGCGCCCCTATTCATCGGGTCAACGCTGATATACGCAACTTTCTTATCATCTCCTCCTTGAATATTGAGATTAACTATTTGGATAGGAGAAAATAAATTCCTTATGAATTTCTCGGGCGTTTCCCCATACTCAAAAATTTCTATGCGCTTGTTAAATATGCTTCTAACCCTTGCTATAACGCTGCCTTTCTTTCCAATCGCCTTCCCTAAATCCCCCTCCTTTACAATAAACACCGTCCCCTCTTCATCTATAACGCAATCCTTAATAGTCACACCAGTAAGTTGCTCAAAAAGGGAAATCGATTTTATTTCTTGATTTGTTAGTTTTACCAAAGAATCACTTAGCTAGTTCTAGTATATTAGAGTTCCCCTGATCAATTATGCTCATTATAGCGATCGGAAATGGTTTTCCACACAACGAGCCAAGCTCAAGCGAGTTGCCGGAGAATTGATAAATATTAATTCCAGAAGTTTTTGAATAATTTAAAACATCATCCTTAAATTTTTTTGGGCAGTTCCTTGCGATTATAATCAATTTTGCTTTTCCATTTAAGGTATTCCTCACAGTGCTTCTAGTCCCAAACTCAACTTTCCCAGTGTCTACAGCAAGCCTTATTGCCTTATTTATGTCCATACGATCACTTCTTCTTCGAATCGTGTTTCATTGCCAGCTTTACAATTCCAGTCCCAACTGGGACTAGCTGGCCGATTATTACGTTCTCGGTTACTCCGACTAACTTATCCTCATCAGCCTTCACTGCTGCAGCGATCAAGTGTTTCAATGTTTCCTCAAATGCTGCTCTTGCAAGTATGCTTGCCTTCTCACCGCTCAGCCCATGCCTTCCGACAGGCTTTACCTCACTATCCATGCACATTGCATCGGCTAATAGCATTATATGGCGAATATCAACATCTAATTTCTGCATGTCAAGAACTTGCTTTGCTTCTTTTATAATTGCATTTCTAGCAGCTTCCAGTCCAAGCACTTTTTCTATCTCCTTAATGTTGTTCGTATAACAGCGTGAAGCATCAACGCCTTTCCACTTCATGACCTCCTCCAGATTTGTGCCACCCGTTCTAATGAAATACTCTTCATCTCCCTTCAAAATAACAACTCTCGATATGCCCTTTATCCCCTTTATATGCAAGCCCCTGAGCTTGTTTGTCAATCTCCTTATAGGCCTTACAGAAGTAGCTTTTGGCTTTATTGTGATTTCGTTTCCCTCAACTTTTACTGCGCCAGTTGAAGCATTCTTAACTTTTTTGATCATCTCTCCAACGCTTAACTTCTCCTCCTGAATCGCTTTTTCATCAAGAATTACCGATATTTCCTTTATTTTAAAATCTTCTTTTATCCTAACAACTTTCTCTAAGCTGACTCCCTCAATCCTTTCAGCAAGCTCCCTCGCTTTTTTCTCATCTTTTGCATACTCCTTGTCCAGATAGATATCCATGGTTGGTCTTTTTGGTATCCTGCGAACATCAACAATCTCTATCAACCTAGGCAGACCTGTTGGAACCTGCTCTGCAACACCTG
>Ga0153916_10003082_pt1 | contig 12296 bp, 5 predicted proteins | sample Opewatmetagenome_FD_109642 | JGI IMG/M metagenome (GOLD analysis project Ga0153916, IMG submission 109642) | Freshwater wetland microbial communities from Ohio, USA - Open water 3 Core 3 Depth 4 metaG | ecosystem: Environmental > Aquatic > Freshwater > Wetlands | place: USA: Ohio, Lake Erie, Old...
CCTCGATAAATGTGGGGTGTTCATGGGTTGTCGGTCGTGATGTCTCCACGCATCCACCCTCATCGATACTGATATCCATGATCAGTGAGCGGGGCTTCATCCCCCGCAGCATGTCACGCGTGATCACGATGGGCGGCCGTTCACCTGGGATCAGGATACAAGCTGCCACGATATCCGCGTATGAAGTCGCTTTGGCGATATTATGTGGGTTGGATACCATCGTCGCCACCCCGGGGAACGTCTCGTGGATGGTCTGCAATGCATCCAAATTGGTATCCAGGACTGTCACATGTGCCCCAACGCCCAGGAACGACCGCGTGGCCGCGGTGCCTGAAGTGCCTGCACCCACGATGATCGCCTCCGCCGGCGGTACCCCACCCATCCCACCCAGCAGGATGCCCTTCCCACCTGCATCGTTCTGGAGCAAGTGAGCTCCGATCTGGGCCACTAACCTTCCACCGATCATGCTCAGTGGCTTCCTCACTGGTTGGGTGCCATCAGGCAGCTGGATCTGCTCGTATGAAATGGTGGTGATCTTCTTCTCCTGCATGATATCGATCTTATCCTGCCGGGAGGAGAACAGGTGCAATAAGCCCATGATGGTTATCTCCGGGCGCAGCCATTCCAGCTCTTCATAGGTCGGGCGAGCCACCTTGCATAGCAGGTCTGCCCGGCCGAAAACCTCATGCGGCGTGTATACGAGGCGCGCCCCGGCTCGCTCGTACTCCTGGTCGCTGAAACCGGCGCCGATGCCGGCATTATGTTCCACGTAACAAGTATGACCTTCTTTGGTCAACATCTGCACTGCTCCAGGCGTCAATCCCACCCGGAATTCAAATGTACGTCTTTCCTTTGGAACGCAAATGTTCATGATCCGAACTCCTTTTATTTACCTAAGAATCTACTCTATCACTTCATAATCGCTGTATTGATTGCTTCGGCGATCGCCTCAGCCTCCCCATAAGGCACCACCACGAATCCCGGCGTGAATGGGCTAAAATCATCCCGGTAAAGCGGATCGGTCGAAAAAGAAATAATAGATACCGTGCGTCCATGGAAATTGTTCTGGCATGTGATGATCTCGGCGTGATGGCGGGGCACGCCTTTCACCCGATAGGCCCATTTGCGCGCCAGCTTAATGGCCGTTTCCACCGCTTCTGCGCCCGAATTCATCGGCAAAGCCATCCCATAACCGGTCAGCTCAGATAATTCCTTGTAAAACAGAGGCAGCTGGTCGTTGCGGAAAGCGCGTGAGGTCAGGGTAAGCTTCCCGGCCTGCTCGACCATGGCTGCCAGGATTTTTGGGTGCACGTGGCCCTGGTTGAGGACTGAATAAGCGCTCAAGCAGTCTAAATACCGCTTGCCATCGATATCGTAGACCCACACACCCTCACCATGGGTGAGAACCACATCCAGGGGGTGGTAATTATGCGCCCCATACTGCTCTTCGAGCTCGATATATTCTCGGCTGTCCATATACCTTTACGCCACTCCGAAGAGGCGAGCCAGGATGGCTTTTTGGGCATGCAGCCGGTTATGTGCCTGCGGGAAGAGCACTGAATGAGGCCCATCTGCCACTTCATCGGTGACCTCCTGCCCCCGGTGGGCAGGCAGGCAGTGCATCACGATCACGTCCTTATCTGCTTCATTCACCAGTGCCTTATTCACCTGGTAAGGTGGGAAAACCTGTTCCCTTATCCTGGTCTCCTCCTCCTGCCCCATGCTGGTCCACGTATCGGTATAGATCACCTGCGAACCTTCCACCGCCTGGTGAGGGTCGCGCAGCAGGGTGATTTTGCTCCCGCTTCTCTCTGCCAGCTGCCTGCCAATCTCCACCGCTTGCGGCTTAAGCTCGTAAGCCTGGGGGCTGGCGATGCTGAAATCAGCCCCCAGCAATAGGCTGACGTGCATCAACGAGACTGCCACGTTGTTGCCATCGCCCACGAAGCTCACTTTCAAGCCTTTCAGGCTGCCAAACTTTTCCTGGATGGTCAGGGCATCCGCCATCCCCTGGCAGGGATGGTTGTAATCGCTCAGTCCGTTGATTACCGGGACTGCTGACCACTTCCCCAGCTCCTCCACTTGAGTATGCTCGAAGACCCTGGCCATGATGGCTTCCACATAGCCTGCCAGCACCCGGGCCACGTCTGCGATAGATTCCCGCTTCCCCAGGCCGATCTCCGCCGGTGAAAGGTATAGCGCATCTCCTCCCATGTGGCGCATGGCCATGTCGAACGAGACCCGCGTGCGCAGGCTTGGTTTTTGGAAGATCATTGCCAACACTTTCCCTTTGAATAGCGGAGGATTTCCGCCTGCCTGATGCTCTTTCTTCAGTTGCACGGCCAGGTCCAGCATGCTCTGGATCTCTGCAGCCGTGAAATCTGCAATGGCAATAAAATCCTTCATTGATTTTCCTCCATTTTCCAACCAGGGTTTTGTGCAGTATAACACAACCGCTTTGCCTGCCATATTGCCATAGTTCAGCGGAATGTTTGATTAATGTCATGTTTTAAATAGCTTCAAGAAAAAAACACCCCAGGTTCATTTTAAAGGGGTGTTTTCGTTCCATTCATCTTTCAGATTTACCTATACGTGATCGGGATGAATATATCCGCCAGCCCGACTGTCATCTTCACAGGTAGAAAATAAACCGGGGTGTCGCTATCGTTGCTGTTGATATATAACCTGGCCAGGTAATCGCCAAATGCCAATCCATGCGAATCGAATGTCACGTGGACAGTGCTGCTCTCTCCCGGCTGCACTGTGCCCGAGGTCACATCTTCGCTCATCCAGGGCACTGGCAGGGTCTCTCCTACTCCGCGCACCATCCAATTTCCTGCCTGGAAGCCGAACGAATCGATAGTTCCCCATTCAGGTGGGGGTAATAATGGCGGTGTTGGGAGCGGGTTGGGATCCCACCAGCCAATCCACGAACGCCCTTGAGGAGTGGATAAATCAATGGCAGCCGGCCAATACGGAGTTCCAGGCTTTTCCAGGGTGATGACCCCGATGATTACGTCCCCTGGTCCGAAGAATTCCACCGGTGAGGCCAGATCGTATATATTCCACGCATTTAACTCTTTAACCGTTTCTACGTACCCGTTCAGGTAATTCGATCCCTGTGCCGGGTCTGAGCTGCTATTGATATTCTCATACACCACCAGGAGGACCTGATCCCCCACAAAGACGATGCCTGAGCTGTCGAAATATACCTGGATTTGGTTGAGCTGGAATGGGAAGTCACCTGCTGCAGGACTGAAGCGGTTGACCCACAAGAATTCCGCAGTACCTCCTACCCCAAGATTATTCTCGCTCGTCCCATCATCCAGGATCAACGATATGGCCCCCTCAGGGATGCTCGGTGCGGGTGCAACCAGCCCTGTAAAATCATTAGCTTCCAGGCTCAGCGTCAACGGATGGGTCTCAGTCATCATTGGCTGCGATATGGGCTTGGTATTTTCACCCGTCATCACACTGGATGTTTCGTGGAACTCCCATTTCAGGGGTATATTGCCGTTATTGCTGATCTTCACCGGCACGGTTAATTCGTAGTTCTGGGTCAGCCTTACAGACAATGACCCTGGAGAGACGGTCATATTCACTTCTGTGAAAGGGACTTCAAAGTATTCAGCTGGCATGTAAGGAGGCAGCTCACTGGCCTGCTGCCCTCCGAAGGTCCACATCCTGCCAGGGATACTTCCAACAAGGTCCCCTGAGACGAAGACACCTGCCTGGTTACGCCTGGCGTTGAGCAGGTCAGGGAAAGTCAGGTCGTAGCTATCCGTGACAGTGTCGTAGGTGATGACCTCTGCAACCGCCCCGGCTCCCGGGCTGCCTCCGCTGATAACGACCTTTCCTGCCAGCATGGTGTCGCTTGATGTATCGAACCCAAACGCCTGCCCTTCTGCAGTTGGGTTGGGCAATTCCGCCACTGCTGCATCATCCCAGGTTCCCGCTCCGCCTGGGTCTGCCATTACCTCGGTACGGGTCTGCATATTTACATTTATTCCATCGAAAGTGGATCCCCCGAATGCATATATTTTTCCATCCACCACCGCAGCATCAATCTCGCCACGCGCCAGGCTGAGGTCGCCGATAGGCGTGAAGCTTTGGTTCGTTGGGTCATAACGGAAGGTAAGCGCCTGGTCGTATGGAGCCGTGTTATTTCTATTTCCGCCAAAGAGATACACCTTATTCGCCACCACTACCTGGGCTCCAGGCAAAAATCCGTCATACTCGCTCGGCAATTGGGTCACCACACTGGCAGCATTTGTACCAGGGTTATAGCATTGGACGTCGGAGATCGCAGTGCCGGTTGCATTCAGGCCTCCGAAGCTGCACAGCAGGTTATCAGCTCCATCATTCACCAGGCTGGCCGTATAATTTTCTATCGGCACGGGCATGTCTGTTCCTGTGTCCCGACACTCACCGGTTGTCGGGTCAATAGAAGAGATATTTCCGCTGATCTGGTTGACAGAGCCATCATGTCCACCCAGGATATAAATCAGGCCTGTCCCAGGGTAATACTCGGCATCGAAGCGCGTCAGGTCGAAGCACGTTGTTGGCCCCGAATGCCACTCTCCCAAGAATACCAGGTGGAAATCCATCCTGCTGCTTCGGCCTGCAGAGATGACCACGCCGCTGGCAGTCTTGGCAATATAGCCGGCTTTTGAGATGCTGATGTCGTATGTGCCACCGGGTAGATCAATTTGGAAATATCCATTTTGGTCCGTCATGCTCTGGAGCTGGTTCCCGGCGGGCACAGGGTCGGCCACCACCGTTACGCCTTCGATCGGGGCATCACTGCTTGCATCATACACGTGACCGCGCAAAGTTCCCCCACAGGCGACATTTCCCGCTGCCAACACATCCAGGTAGCCACATCCATAGGTATAATTCCCCTGCCCATCCGGTGGGGCACTGCAATCTCCGGCTGGGGCCGCTTCGGCGTTATTCTGCAATAGCTGGAAGGTGGCATCCACCTGCCCAACCAGGGAGGGGTTGCACGACCACAGCAAGGCCACTGCACCTGCGGTATGCGGGCTGGCCTGCGAAGTCCCACTCATGAGCTGCCAAGCGTCACCCGGCTTGGCCGAAAGGATGCTCACACCCGGAGCGGAGATATTCGGCTTGGTATACGGGTCATGCCCAAAAGCTGATGGCCCTCGGCTTGAGAAGTTGGCAATATTCCGGTTCAAGTCATGCGCCGCACTGGCAAAAGACTGCTGGTACGACCCAGGGTCTCCCAGGCTGTCGCATTTTGGACCGCTGTTTGCAGCGGAGAAAGCCGGGAAGATCCCGGACGCCCGCCAGGCATTCACTTTTGCCAGAAACCACGCGTCCCCATCGGGCACACTGCCCCAGGAGTTATTCACCACATTGGGGCGTTTGGCAGGGTTTCCGCTGGGTGCCAGGATCCAGTCCGCGCACGTGTTGAGATCGAAATCCGTACAGTCGTTGTTTGTACACCCCAGGCAGGCGATCCATTGTACATTCGGTGCCATGCCCACCTGGTGCGCCAGGCCCGGGTCGTCATCCCCAGCCATGGTACCCATCACGTGGGTCCCGTGGAAATGATTTCCGTCTGTGTTCGCGTCACAGGGTCCACCACTCACTCCATTGCAATCCTTCACTCCCGGGTCAAGCCAGCAGTCGCTGCTGGCGGGATTGGCTTTGCACCTGTAGTTCTGGTCCAGGGCAACGTGGGTGTAATCCACGCCGGTATCGATATTTGCTACAACGATGCCCTCCCCTCTTACCCTGAATGTCGTCCAAAAATCATCCGCCTTTGTGTCGGCAATGCCCCAATCGAGTGCCGCGGGAGATAGATCCACGCTGGTGATCAAATGATTTGCCAGCAGATCACCCACCCACTGGATGCTCGCCAGAGGTGCACCTACCTGGATGAGCGGATCGATTTGATAAGTTCGCGTCGCCCGGATGGAGTCGATCTCGGGCATTGCGGCTAGCTCGAGAGCTTGTACCTGGTTTCCTCCCCATACAAATAATTCATTCCCGGCGAAAAATGTCTGGTAGCTCAAGCCCCTTCTATCCAGCATAGCCTTGGCTTTCGCCTGGCTCCTGGATGCAGTTGCCACCAAAGCATTGTAAACGTATTCACCCCTGGCTTCCCAATCCATGGCATAAGCCGGCGAGAGGTCCGCCTGCTCGCCGAAGCGGATGATGAAATCGGCTGACCCACCTGCTGAGAGCTGTTCCCACAACTGGCCTTCAATCTTGATAGTGCCATCCTGGGCCGCCACCGCGGCATCCCGACTTGCCAGGTCAATAAAAGCCACCAATATCAATAAAATGATCGCTGTCGTCTTGAGCAGCCAGCCCAGTTTCATATCCGCTTCCTCCCAATAAATTTCCCTGAGGGTGTCACTGCGAGCCGTTATTTTGCAAAGCAGTCTCCGCGTTGCCGCCGGAACGAGCTCCTGCGGCTTCCCCGAATACCAGAGGTGATGACCGTAATGATGGTTTCTTCCCGGCACATGAGTGCATTGGCACTGTGGGATGACTCGCAAGGACCATGTTATTAATCCGAATCTTCAGAAATTAGTATAACATACGCACCTGTATTGTTGCGTTTTGCACAATCAGGTACGGATTTGTCTTAAAACTGAATACATCGAATAGCTTAGCTATGCAGCTATTTAAAAATGCTCAACCACAATCTGCCTGATCCATGCTTATCCGGATCAATGTTTGAATGTGATCGGGAGGAGCACATCTCCATTCGTTACCTTGAGCCTGATGGGTACCAAAATAAGAGGTTGTTCTGGATCATTGGTCCGGATCTCCAATTTTGCATCATTTATGCTGGGTTGCATACCGGAAGAATTAAATGTGACTGTTAGCTTTTGCGAGCCTCCGCTGGGCACTATCCCCGTGATAGGCGTAACACCCATCCAGGGAAGCTCCCCTTCCAGTCGGAAGGCGATATCCACCTGGTTAAGCGGTGTATCCAAATCCAACACCCTCCAGTCCTGCCAGTTTATACCGAATCCTACATCACCACCTGGATTGATAAATTGTCCCACGTACCCGTGGGTGGTATCCGCTGGTTGCCGGCCGTATTGACCTGATTCAAATAGTAATGTTGGATAAAATACCAGCCAGTAGTGACCTGGATTCAGGTTGATCGGGTTAATTAGGTTCAGCGTGGTAGTCGATAAGAGGCCACCCGGTATGCCAGGTTCTAAGGTCACCCGCGTATCCGTAGGGGGCACGGTCAATGACCATAATGGAGGCACTCCACCTCCTGAAGGGTCGCCTGCGGGGATGCCCTCATGGTCAGCATAGATCTGCCAGGTAAGGGAGCTTGCATTTAGCAGTGTGGAAAATACATCCCACCCATCACCTGGCACGATGATGCGGGTGATCGACCACACGGAATCGTTCACAAAATCATCGGCCAGGTAGCTGCTAGAATTGGGATAGTCGGGAAATTTCTGGCTAATATATGGCTTCTGGTTTATGTTGCTGAGGGGCTGGTCCCACAGCACCATCCCGATGCTCTCAGGCTCGATCACCTTTCCCAGCTCACCCGCATCCGGCGAAAATGGGGTAATTGGGTTATCCCCCCCACCACTGGGCTGCCTCAACGGTTCGGATGACACCGTGCTGGTTGCGAAGAGATTAGCAGAGGATATTGCCAGTGACCACTCCAGCGCAGTGCTGCCCTGGTTGGCCAGGTTTATGCTTGCGGTGATGGTCCGGCCTGAGAAGAGGTTTGCTTTCAATTCGGAAGGTGTAATCACGACGTTGGGTTGGGTGAGCTGCACATCAGAATACTCAGGCGGTGCATATGGAGCAATTCCCGCTGCTTGCATCCGCCCACCGAACACCCACATCCTGCCAGGGTCTCCCGGGATGAAAAAGCCTGCCTGGTTGGCCCGCGCGACATTCAATGATGGGTAGGTAGTGGAATAGCTGTTGGTTGAGATGTTATACTGGACCACCGCTGCCGTTTGATCCGGCCATTGGCCCCCACCGGCGATGATGATCTTGCCGGCTAACGTATAGGAGCTGGAGCTGTTAAAGCCATAGGCTGTGCCTTCGCCCGTGGCGGTTGCCAGGTCTGCCACCGCTGCGTCATTCCAGGTGCCGCTGATCGGGTCAAACACTTCAGCCATGGTTTGCGCAACCTGCTGGGGCTTAATATAGACATCCCCCCCAAACGCATATATTTTTCCGTCTGCGACTGCTACGTTGATGAATCCCCTCGCTAGGTGGAGATTTCCTTTTTGTGTCCAATTATTAAGCACCGGGTCCCATTCCCAGGTTTGAGCTGAATTTAATGGCGGGTCATGTCGAAATCCTCCAAACACATAGACTTTATTGTTGAGCACCGCTACCCTGCTTGCCATGTACGTGCCGAGGTCACCGGGTAGGCTGCTGGTGATTGCACTCGCTTTAGCTAGCGGGTCGAAACATTGGACTACAGGTGTGCCGGTATCAACTGAAAGGCGCCCACCAAATGTGCATAACACCTCTGCGCTCCCATTGTTTACCAGGGCTATCGTGTAATTGGAGACCGCCAGGGGCATTTTGACTCCCGTATCGGTGCAGGACATCGTCCTTGGGTCGAAAGAGATAATTTTATCGAGAGTCAATGACTGCCCTAGGATATCCCTGCGCCCCCCCATGAAATATACGCGGTCGGTGCCCGCGTAATATTCACCATCGAACCTGGTCCAGTCGGGGCAACCGTAGGGAAGTGAGATCTTTCTCCACGTTCCTTCTAATAGAATAGTATCATCTTCTCCTCGAGCAGCCCAGGCTTCGAATTGATCCCCCCTTTGACCGGTGGACCCTGCTCGGATATGGTATTCTGCGCCGAGATATATGATCATGCATAAAGTAATAATGCCGAGAAAACCTGTTATGCGCCTGATGGGCATATGCTCCTCCACCTGTATAACAATAACTTCTCAAATTTACAACACCAGTGTTGCTATTGCGCTATGCCTTATCCGAAATAACGTCCGCAGCTCCGGATTAATCAATCGAATAAACCATCCTTCCTGAGTTTCATTGAACATATTCTTCCTAAATCGATACCTCGTGATGATAATATCTTAATCTTGATAACGCTACAAGGTCAGGATTAATTGAATTACCCCATATTTCAGGTATAATCGTTTCACCGGGGATGACAGGCTTCGACGGAAGAGGCTGAGCCCGGATTGCGAGCCGAGAGGCACCGACCTCGCTAAATCAGTGCAACACACAAGTGCTAATAACACTTCCTATGCTGCTCTTCCTCTCGCTGCATAAGCGCTAGGAGATCAGTCATGAGCCTCTTGCAGGCTCACGTCCACCTGCCCCACCCTCCGACTGGTGGTAGAGTGGGCGTAACAAGGTCGGAGTGCCATACATGACGCCGCTACTTGTATGAAAGAGGAGCTCTCGGGCTCCTGCGGCTAGCCAGCTGAGCTTTTTGTCGGTTGTGAGCCAGCTGACGAACAAATCGGCCGACTACGCTCGTAGATATCCGCGGATCTAATCTTTCGGACGCGGGTTCGATTCCCGCCATCTCCACCTGGGGCTGTCTGATGTATTCAGGCAGCCCTTTTAATTATGATTTATCCATAATCAGGCGAACCATGCGATATTCGAAAAATAATTAGTAAATTCTTTCTTGGCTGAATTTTGATTCGCACCCGAGCTCCAAACACTTGACGGATTAGAACATTTGTGCAAATATAATCAGCATGTCACCAGTTGTTTATCTCATCCTTGCCTCTGGTTTTTTTCCGGTCCGTCCATTGCCTCAAACCCCCTGTGTATCAACCCCCACTCGTGGCTTCAATTATTCCCTTGTAATCCGCCTCCTGATTCATCGTCTGCGCCTATCCCAACGGACCCTTACTTCCGCTAGCCGCGAACCGAAGGCGAACTGATTCCAGGGTGTTCACCGTCCAAATTGCGACTGAACATCTTCTCGATCGTTTCCCCATCCCTGAGCGCCTGATTGACTAGTTGCCTTCCTTTTTCAGCTCAGCTAAAATTTCCTTGCTGTGTTCAGCCGGCTTGACATTTTTATAGACTTGCATGATCTTCCCTGTCTCATCGATCAAGTAGGTCGTCCTGAAGACGCCATAGTACTCCCGGCCCAAGGCCTTCTTCAAGCCCCACACCTGGTAAAGCTCGCATATTTTATGCTCCGCATCCGCCAGCAGCGTGAAAGGCAAGCCATATTTGGCCTTGAACTTCGCATGCGACTTGGGCGTATCGGGGCTGACTCCCAGGATGGTGACTCCCGCCTTCGTGTAGTGACTGTAATCGTCCCTGAAGTTGCAGGCTTCGGTTGTGCAGCCCGGGGTATCGTCTTTTGGATAAAAATACAGGATCACCGGTCGTCCGCGGTATTCTGATAATTTTCGAACCGTTCCGGTTTCATCCGGTAAGGAAAAATCAGGTGCCTGAAGTCCACTCGAGATTGTCATTTTTTTCCTCAGTTAGTGTCTGGCTATTCGTCATTGTTTGTGTTTTTTTCGGGCGAATCACTGCTCGTGGGGAAAATTTGAGGGCATTATCTGCTGGATTGGTCCGCCCGTTCTGATTATAAAATTTCCTGCCCCATCATTTCCACATTATACCCCGGCAAGCTTGCCACGCTGTGGCGGAAATCGGCGTCGTGTAATAATGCCAACAACGGTTCCAGCAACTGGTCCTGGTAATAACGCACCGGGATCACCAGGTCGTACCTTTCTTGGAACAAAGGGATGAAGTCCAGCTCGAGCGCTTGCGCTGCCGCCGCGATCCCCAGCCCGCAATCAGCCCGGCCCGAGGCAACCGCGGCCGCCACAGCCAGGTGGGTAAATTCCTCATTCTCATATCCCTTCACTTTTCCGGATGAGATGCCCAATGATCGCAGGTGATAATCCAGCAGCACTCTCGTCCCCGCCCCATTCTGTCTGTTGATGTACGTCACGTCATCACGGGTGAGGTCCTCTAAAGCCTGGATGGATTTTGGGTTCCCTTTTGCCACCATTAATCCCTGCTGCCGTCCTACCAGGGTGATGAGCTTGACGGGCAGATCGGGCAGGATCTGATGGATATATTTAACGTTGTATTCCCCACTATCCGGGTCCAGCAGGTGTGACCCCGCGAGGTGGCATTCTCCCCTGCTCAAGGCCACCAGCCCGCCCATGCTGCCAACGTTCGCCGATGTCAGGCGCCGGTTTTTCGCTGCCAGATACTGTGCCAGGATATCGATGGTGATGTCGTGTGAGCCAATGGCAAAGATCGTATTCTCGATTTCATTGGGCGCCCTGTATAGGCTGACGTCCACCTCGCTCCCGGCTGGCAACCCCTGGGTGCCGCGGGGCAAGATCGTGATCCCATCTGCCCGCACGAGAGACGTGATCACCCCCGCCCCCCTTGAGAGAGGGGCGGCCAGCACCTGCTCACCCACCCGTCCCACCGCCAGGCGCATATAGTCATCGTCCCCCGGCGGAGAGGTCACCTTCCTCGTCAGCCTGGCCTTTATGTTGATCGCCGCACTCGGAGCTCTTCCCAGCCAGCCTGCCAGCAAGGGTTCGACGAATATCTCGCCCGTCAGGATCGCCGACACCGGGTAGCCTGGCACACCAATAATGGGTATTTGGTCCGGCTGATCGCCGATCATACCCAGGATCACCGGGTGCCCCGGCCTGACAGCCACCCCATGAACGAGCAGCTCGCCCATTTTGCTCACCACCTGTGCCGAAAAATCCTCTGAGCCCGCCGATGATCCTGCATTCAGCAGGATCAGGTCGCTCTCAAGGGCGGCCTCATGCACGACTTCGCAAATTTGGTCAAAGACGTCTTTGGTGATCGGGTATCGTCTCGCTTCCCCGCCCCATCCGATCACCTGGGCTGCCAGGGCGATGGAGTTATATTCGATGATATCGCCAGCCTTCACCGGCTGGCCAATTTCTACCAGCTCTGTCCCGGTCGGGATGATCGCCACGCGCGGTTTCCTCGCCACCTGGATGGTTGCGTGCCCACTGGCCGCGATCGCTCCCAGGTCCACCGGTCGCAAGCTGTGCCCGGCAGGCAGGACGAGCTGGGTGGCAACGATGTCCTCACCCATGGTGCGCACGTGGCTCCATGGAGTCACCCCCGCGCGTATGCGGATCGCTGCAGGCCTGGGCAGAGCTTCACCCGGGCCTGCTCCACCTGTAATAGGCTCGATATTTTCGACGGGTATGACCGAGTCGGCCCAATCAGGCAAGGGGTCACCTATCCACATATTTTGCCTGGCTGCCAACCTGCAAGTCAACCGGGTTGGCAGGTGTTGC